>Ga0326597_10002064_pt1 | contig 30700 bp, 20 predicted proteins | sample RVTome_12_FD_203789 | JGI IMG/M metagenome (GOLD analysis project Ga0326597, IMG submission 203789) | Soil microbial communities from uranium-contaminated site in the Upper Colorado River Basin, Wyoming, United States - RVT100D185 | ecosystem: Environmental > Terrestrial > Soil > Contaminated >...
CACGGGTACGGCGCCGCAGATGATCACGAACGTATCCGACCTCTCGATGATCCAGGCTGGGCTCGGTGGCAAGACCTGGGCGGGGACCAATGCCGCCAACTCGGAAAACCGTGATCCAACGGATTGTCCGGGGCAGTAGACGTAACGTGAAGCAACCCGGAGGGCCGGGGCGGGCGATAGGGATAGACTCGCATCGCGCGAATAACCGTAAAGAGCACGTTGGCTCGTCGGATTTCGGGTAACCGCGCTTCGGAGCCTGCTGTAAAAGTCTGGAGGACGGATTTTGCAGTCCGTCAAGCGGCCCTGTCGCCGGCAGAATGACCGACTGGAAAGCCGGTCCCACATGGGCAGAGAGTTCTGCAACGGGCCGAAAACGCAGAATGACCGACTGGAAAGTCGGTCCCACACATGGGCAGAGAGTTCTGCAACGGACCGAAAACGCAGAATGACCGACTGGAAAGTCGGTCCCACATGGGCAGAGAGTTCTGCAACGGGCCAGAAACGCAGAATGACCGACTGGAAAGTCGGTCCCACATGGGCAGAGAGTTCTTCAACGGGCCGAAAACGCAGAATGACCGACTGGAAAGTCGGTGCCACACATGGGCAGAGAGTTCTTCAGCAGGGCGAATCCGGCGCTCAGATGAAAATGTCCGAGGTGCAGTCGCCGCCGGGGTAGCGCATTTCGTGGGCGCGGGCGGGGCCGTGGGGCTCGTTGCCGAAATCCACGAAGAAGTCCTCGTTGATCTTCATGCCGCCGCGGGCCACGTCGCAGTCAATCTGCAAGAGGTATGAGCCGCGCTTGGCGATGTCGGGATAGAACTGGTTGTCCCAACTGCTCAGCAGTGAACTCGTGACGTAAAGGCGTTTTCCGTCGAGGCTGAGTTGGAGCATCTGCGGCCCGCCGGTGAGGTTTTCTCCGCGCAGGGAGGCTTCCTTGCCGATCACGCCGCCGCACCAGACGCGGCCCGCGAGCCTGGGATTCGACGGGTCGCTCACGTCGTATTGGCGGATGTCGCCGTGCAGCCAGTTGGAAAAGTAAAGAAACCGATCGTCCATCGAGAGCACCAGGTCGGTGATCAGCCCCGGCACGGGGAAGGGCCAGCCTTCGACCTCGACCGGATCGACGGCTATGACCTTCTCAACGTCCCACGCGCCGTCTTTCTTGTGCCAGTGCCACATGGTGCTGCTGAGCGCCGCGCCGACGAAGCCGTGGGTGCTTTCGGGGTCATGGTGAAACCTGACTTCGAGCGGAATCCGCCCGGAATCGCCGAGATCGACGGTGCGCATGACGGTGCGCTCTTGAAAGTCCCAGAAATGTATCTGTTGGCCGTACTTGCCGGCCTCAACGTCGGCGGGATTGAAACCGCCGCTGTACGTTTTCGGCGCGGCCCATTCGCTGCTGACCATGACGTTGTGCCGCGGCTGATACCAGTTGTCGTAGTTGAAGTTCATGCTCCGCGTGTCGCGCTCCCATCGTCCGGCGACGTTGATGTCCTCATCGAGCAGAAGAAACCCGCCGGGTGCGTTGCCGTCCGCGTCGCCGAGCATGGAGATCATGATTTGCCCGTCGGCGAGGCAGTGGACGGTGTGCGGTGCGCTGAGATTGGTCTTGCTCCTGATTTCCTGCGGCTCGATGACCTTGGCGATCGTCGGCCGGGCCGAGTCCTCTGTATCGACGACGTGAATCCGGCTTGATCTGAGGCCGGGAACGATCAGGTAACGGCGGGTCACGTTCGGGTCGCCGTGGCAACTGCTGCACGCGTTCCACCCGTAATGATGCAGTTCGTCGCCGATATTCGGCATTGCGAGGCGATGAATCACTTTCGAATAGCCGGGGGACTTCGGGTCTACGTCGACGGTGGCCAGGTAATCCGGGGCCTCGACGCCGGTGCCGACGTAGAGGGCGGCGGTGTAGAGCAGCTTCTCGCGCGGGGCCTTCATGGCCTCCTTCGGATTGGCGAACCCCGGCCCGCAGCGCGGCCGGCGGCGCGACGATCCGCGTGAACCTGTGTTAAACGTGCAGCCGGGGAGGACCGCGGCCGCGGCCACGGCCGTAAGAAAGTCACGGCGACGCATGATGTTTTTCTCCGGTAGGATTCAAGGGAAACCGAAACCGCCACTGCCAAGCGATTCTAGGTGCGCGCGCGCACACGTCAACGGACGCGGTTCCTCCGGCACCGATCGGCCCCAAAGCGTGCAAAACCTCTGCGTCTGACCGGCCGTGGTTCAAGAGTTGACGCTAAGGACAATCCGGGGGATTGAGCTGGGCGGGGTTGTCGGTGTAGGTCTTGCCTTGAAGACCGAGGATCACTTGTTGAATGTCCGAGACGTTGACGATGAAGTTCGGCGGGCTACCGGTGCCGAGTCCCTCCAGATCCACCCATGTCTTATGGGCGCTCGGGCTCGACGGACCTTGCACGGTAAGCTGAATTGCCTGCACGTCGCTGACGTTTACAACTCCCTGTGGGGGTGTGAAACCGGGAAGCGGGGGCAGGTCGCCGGTTCCCTCGCCGACCGTGTCACCAAGGTGCAACGCCGCGGGTTTGCGAATGGTGCCGACCGCAATCGGATCGGAAAAGAAGACCTCGTCCAGCGTTACGCGCAGTTCGTAGGTCGCGACCGGGACGATCTCGCAATCGCCGATGTGCAACGGGTTTTCCAACCACGTGCGAAACACGGGCGCACCGACCACGCGCGCGAGGAACTCTCCGGTGCAGGGCTCGCCGTTGGGCACGCCGTTTTCATCCGCGCAACTTGCGTCCCACGGCTGGCCGACCCATCCTAGCGCCGTGCCGACACCGGGGTGCTCGACACACGGGCCGGTCGCCATCGGGCAGTCCGCATTGTCCACGCATGTAAGTGCAAGGTCGCCGCTGCAACGCGTCATGGACGACAGGGTCACGTTAATTGCGACGGGCATCTCGTCATTGTCACTAGGGTCGATCGAGATGTAGCGGTTTTTGCGGGCGTCGTGCGGGGCCGCGGCGATCTGTGCGGCCGGAACACACTCGTCTGGAACACCGTTTCCATCACTGTCGGGGGAGGTCCGCAGCCACGTGTCGCAGAAATCGGGAACTTGATTTGCGTTGCAGTCGGCGCACAGGGTATCAAATGGGGGGCAGTTCGCGATCGCGTCTTCGTTGCAGACGCCGTCAAAGTCGCAGTCGCGGTCGGCCGGGTCCGTCTCGCAGTCGTCCGGAGTCCCGTCGCCGTCACAGTCCATCTCACACTCGTCCGGCACGCCGTTGGCGTTGCAGTCGGGGCTGGTCGTGCCCGCATCGCACTGGTCGGGAACGCCGTTGTCGTTGCAATCGCGCTCACATTCGTCCGGGATGTCGTTTCCGTTGCAGTCCAGGCTTCCGTTGGCGATGTCGGTCAAATCGTCAACGTCGTTGTCGTTGCAGTCGGCGCGGAGGGCGTCGAGGGCGTTGAGGATGCCGTAGCCGCGCACGTAATTGGGCTCGAAGGTCCCGTTGGCGACGAAGTAATCGGCGGTCTCGAAGAGGGCTTCGCGCATCTTGGCCGGCGTCCAGTTCGGAAAGGCGTCGGTAAGGCAGGCCACTGCGGCCGCCGCTAACGGCGTCGAAAGGGAAGTGCCCCCGACGCCGGAAAACCCGGTCTCCGCAAACGCGTCGACGGTCCTGGTGTTCACGCCGCGTGCGAGAATTTCGGGCTTTACCCGCCCGTCGGCGGTGGGCCCGGACGAACTGAACGACGCCGTGTCGCCGGCGCTGTTCACCGCACCAACCGTAAGGACCTCGAACGCATCCGCAGGAGCGCCGAGCGTGGAAGTCGCGGGGTCTTCGTCGTGACCGCTGTTCCCCGCGGCGTTGAGACAATGGATGCCGTTCGCGGTGGCGACGTTTACGCCGATGGTCGTGACGGCGGTCAGGCCGTCGAGATCTTCCTGGGTGTAGTCGCTGAAGGGGAAGTCGAAGTCGAGGTAGGAGAGCGAAGCGGTCGCCAAGTCGCCGCCGTTCGCCTCTATAAACTCGAGACCGGCAACGTAGTTGTCCTCCTCGCCGTGATACTCCGCGGTGACGTCCTCGGTCTTGCACAGAATGAACGATGCGTCATAGGCGCCGCCCACGAGGTCATTGGGCAGGTAGGCCGCGATGGTGCCCAGGATCCAGGTGCCGTGGGCGTGCTGGAAGCCGTCGTCGCCGGGCTCGAAGCCCACGTCGGGATCGTTGTTCACGAAGTCCCATTCGGCGAGGACCTTGACGGGATGAGCGGGGTCGGTGAAAGCCTCGTGAATCCTCTCAAAACCCGTGTCGAGGACGCCGATGATTACGTTCTTTCCGGTGAAGCCGAGGTTGTGTACTCCCAGCAGGTTTATCTGTGTAAGCTGATCCTCCGCCTCGCCGTAAAAGCCGGGGGCCGCACGTCCCACGCCGGATCCGGGCGAGATTCCAGCGTCGGCCCCTTGCGGCTTTAGGGGCTCAATGCGTCGAGAACGTCGGACGGGCTGCATGAGCTTTACAAACGGCAGCCGGTCGATCCGTTCAAGCTGGGCACCGGTGGCATGGACGCTCAGCGCGTTAAGCCACTTGCTCTTGACGCGGACGATTGCCCCGGTCGCCTCGACCGCCTGTACGTATGCCGCCGGGACGTCGAGATCCCGCTCGTCGAACAGGCCCGGGCGCGAGCGCCGCTTCGCGCGCCTGGAGAGCGCCCGCCGGTCATACTTGGAACTAACGTCGGCGATGGCCGCGTCGTAGTCACGGTCGGTTGCCACGCCTTTGTCCCTGAAGAACACCCACACCTTCAGGGACTGTGCTTGCGGGACTTTCGCAATGCCGCGGGCGAGGAGGCGGTGGATCCGGCTGTCCGTGGTGCGAAGCGCGCCCGGTTCCGGAGCGTTGCTGTAAAGGCTGACGAACGGTATCGCGGCTGTGGCTGCGTCACCACGTTTTCCGTTCGAATCGTCGGCTGCCACGGCCACCGCGGCGGCGACAATCACGCCGGCCAGGGCGGTGATTTTCATGGATCGATACATCAACTCACTCCGCATCTAACTCGGAAATCCGTCACTGGCTTGTTCTGAGCTCAAGCTCAGCACCCCATCGCGCAAAGCGCTCCCCTCGCAGGAGCACACATTATAGGAGATTCCCGACGCCGGTACAACAGCGGGCGAGCCGAGGACTTTGGTCCGTGCGGCGGCGGGAATGGCCTTTTCGTGTCCGCGGAGAGTGTGCGTCCGCGCGAGCTGGGTTACGCGTCCGCGGAGAGAGTGCGTCCGCGCGAGCTGAAGCTCGCGGTTCGCCGGGTTACGCGTCCGTGGAGAGTGTGCGTCCGCGCGAGCTGAAGCTCGCGGCTCGCTGGGTTACGCTTCGATCATTCCAAAAATCGGTCAGTTTGAGTCACTTTAGCCAAATGATGCGCGGCTTATCCGGAACACACCCTGGCCTACCGGGCATTCGACTGCGACCACCTGAACGCGGGCGCCGGCCGCGGATTATTGGCCCTGGACCCATAGTCTTACGCTCTCTTGCCGCGTGGATCCCTACCTGGGCCCGCTTCCCCGCTGAATTGTAGACTCAGTTCGGCCGGGCAGCCGCCGAGTGTTGACGGCGTTTGCCGTGCGGACCTGAGTATCGGCCGAGACTTACGTCGCAGGATCCGCAAAGCAATCCCAACGCAGGGGAAGGAATGGAACTCGCCGAGGGAGGGGCATGCGAAGCGATGTCCTATATCGATCTAAAACCGACACTGTTGGATTGGCCCTACGATCCCGACCAGATATCCGTCCGGAAAATACTGGGGTCGGACGGCGAAGTGCGCATTCAAATGCGCGTGGAGCTGGGCGTGATTCAGATGGAACTCGAGGGGCGGCCGGACGGCGTCACTCAGCACGGCTATGAATCGCTGCTCGAATACCATCGGGCGCGCCTGACCAGGCATGAAGAACGCAACGGCACGACGCTGGGCTACGCGTTAACTCCCGATCACTGCAAGGAGCTGCGCTTCGAGGCCTCGCTGTATTATCGCCGCTACGTCGCCGCGTTCGTGCTGGAAGAGTATGCCGGCGTCTGCCGCGACACGGTCCATAACCTCTCCATCTTCGATCTATGCCACGAGCACGCGAGCGATGCGGAGGACCGCAACTGCCTCGAGCCGTTCCGTCCCTACGTCGTCATGATGAACGCGCGGGGACACGCCTATCAGGCCCTGGAACAGAACGAGGCCCCCAGCGCGCTGGCCCACGTCAACAGGGGCATCATGCAGGTGAAGACGTGCTACGATGACCTGGGCCGCACGGAAGCCGCGGAGACCGGTGAGGAATTGAAGATGCTGCGGCTTCTCGCCGCCGACATCCAGGAGCGCGTCCCGTGCGATTCGCTCATCGGCACTCGCCGGGCGTTGCGCACCGCGGTCGAGCAGGAGCGGTTCGAGGAGGCGGCGCGCCTTCGCGATGAACTCAACCGCCTATATGAAGGGCGGAAGAGCGCCACGGCCTGACTCGGCGCGCGGGGAGGGAGGCCTCATTTATCCGCGGTCAACAGGGCGATGCAGATCGACTCAGGGCCCAACCACAGCGAAATCTCTCCCGACTCGGTGGCATATTGGGTGCTGCCGGCGATCTTGATCCGGCCTATTTGAGTGTGATCGTAACTGCCGGGCTTTTTCGCCCCCCGCGCGCGCGGCGGCTCGGGCTTGAGTGGCGTGTGGATGACGCGGGCCAACTGCCCGGGATTCGCAACGGCGAGCTTGACCTGCTGATTCTGGTCGCCGTAGTTCATGGCCACGAGGGCTTTTTCTTTTGACGCCAGGCGCGAAAACACCACGAGCGACCTCTTCTCGTCGACGATCACCTTTTCGAAGCGCCCGTGCCGAAGTGGGGTGTATTGCTCGCGCTGGGCGTTCAGGAAGCGAATGAGCCCCACAAAGTCGCCACGATAACGGGCGGTCTTAGTGGCTTTGCCAGCCAGGTCGTCCCACCACATGGGTATGGTGCCCGTGGAGGCGGTGTCGCCGAACATTCCCACTTCTTCGCCGTAGGGTGTGATCGGGCTCCCCAAGCAAAGGTGCTGGACGGCGTTGGCGAGGCGCCACCGAGCCAGGCCACGCTCGTCAATCTTAGCCGGATCGGACGCCAGAGCGGGCAACAGCCGGCCGGATTGGTGCCCGCCGAGGGGCGTGACAACGCCAACGTTCATGGACGCGTAGCGCGCCTGCTGCTTTTCCAGTTCATTTACGAGCTTTGCCGCGGCGCCTTCGGTTACGGCCGTGGTGAAGAACTTCCGAATTGACTCTCCGATGTCGCTTGCAATAACGAGGTCCAGGCCCCTGGCCTCGCCGGCCAGCGCGCGCGCGTCCCCGACGATGATCGCGTTCGGATTGAGGCGGAAGACCTGCCGGCGCCACTCGACGAGCGGGATGCCGCGCACGTCACCCGCGTGCCAACCGTCCACGCCATCGGAGGGGCTTCCGTCGTTATCAGGGTCCATCCACCTGTGTAAGAGCGCGCCAACCGCGGGCGGAAGCGGCCCGTGAGATTTCTTGTCCGAGACCAACTCCGGAAAGTTCCCGGGCAGCACGACTCGAAAGCCTTTGCGGTGGGCCTCCTTCAGGAAATCGAGAAAGAGCTTGTCGGTGTCAGAGTACTTCCACGTTTCGGGGCCGTCGCTTTCGCCGGTGATTCGCGAAAGGCTGTGCGCAACGCCGAAGGAATCGTCGATATGGCGCATGTCGACGTCACCGCCTCCCGGCACGCCGCCGGCACGCCGAAACACCGAATTGAGGTACAGGGTGTTTACGCCGAGCCTGCTGAGGTAACCCAGCTTGGAGCTGAGTCCCTGAAGATCCCCGCCGAAATGAAGTCTCGCGCTACGCTCGGCTTGTGGCGCAGCCTCGTCGGGCTTCTTGGCTTCCTTAGGGCCGTGCGGCGTTGCCGTCCAGGGCGCGCATCCCACCGGGTCGTTGGACGGCTCTCCGTTACGAAACATAGCAACGTCTACCTCGTACCAACGCGCGTCGCGGACCCAGGAGGGCGTGGACCACGTCATCGTGCGCGCGTCGTCGCCCTGCGCGGGGGTAGTCGGGGAAGGCTGCGCGTCGGAGGGCTCCTTCACTTTCTCCGCCGGGCGCTCGGCCGCGTCGGCCGGCTTCGCCGGCGCCTTCTCCGACTGTTGGCCGAAGACCGCGTCACGCGACCCGAGCAGTGCGAGCACAACGGCCACGGCCGTCGGTCCAATTCCTCTACGTGTGCACGTTATGGGCATGGTTGACCTCGAGTGAAATCGTAAGGCACAAAGTTCGTTACCGAACGGTCCGGATACTCGTTCACACGGCCGCTACGCGCCGAACCGCTACGCGTGCACGCACGGAGGCGCACGTTTCTGGTGTAGTTCGTTATAAACAACGCATGTTCTCACGACTGAGCTGCGAGAGCCTGCCCTTTACGCGCAGCGTCAAGGGTCAGGAAGCGGCGCCGGGCGACCGAGCCAATCCCGCTCCCTGACCCTTGACATCGCTGCGCGACGTAAAGGGCAGGCGGTCGCGGCTCGGAAAAGCTGCAAACAGCGTGAGAAACTACACTAGGAGGCCGACGGCTCGTCAAGGGCAGTTTGAAATTACGACACTGCGCGTCGCGCCCACTGCGCCGGCTGCAAGTGCGTACGAACCGAGCTTAAGCGACCAGCGCCGAGGCGTCGACCTTGGTAACGCGGACGATCTCATCGACGGTGGTGAGGCCCTGAAGCGCCTTGTCCCATCCGTCCTCGCGCATGAGCCTGAAGCCCTTGGCGACGGCGCGATCCTGGAGTTCCGAAGCGGACTTGCGGCAGACGATCATGTCGCGCATTTCGTCGTCGACCGTAAACAGTTCGAAGATGCCGAACCGCCCGCGATAGCCCGTGTTGCGGCAGTCGCGGCAGCCGCGCCCGCGAAAAAGCTTCTCGCCGGGCTTGAGGTGGAGGTCCGGCGGAAGCTCGGTGGAATCGGGAGTGTATTCCTTTCGGCAGGAAGCACATATTCGCCGGACGAGTCGTTGGGCCAAGACCCCCGTCACCGCGCTGGCGACGAGGAACGGCTCGACGCCCATGTCCAGCAGGCGCGTGGAGGCGGTGGCGGCGTCATTGGTGTGAAGCGTGCTGAACACGAGGTGCCCGGTGAGGGCCGCGTTTATGGCGACCTCCGCGGTCTCGAGGTCTCGAATCTCCCCGACGAGAATCACGTCCGGGTCATGCCGCAGGAACGCCCGCAGGCCGGACGCGAACGTCAAACCTATGTGGGGCTTGACTTGCACCTGCTGTATGCCGTCGAGGTAATACTCGACCGGGTCTTCCACGGTAAGGATCTTGATTTCGTCGCTCTTGATGGTGTTCAACGCGCCGTAGAGCGTAGTGGTCTTTCCGGAGCCGGTCGGCCCGGTGACGAGCATGATCCCGTAAGGCTGGTGAATTAAATGGATGACGCCGGCAAGAGGCTGCTCTACGAGGCCCAGTTGATCCAACGACAGCAGGACCGACTGTTTGTCGAGGATGCGCATGACGACGGCCCCGCCGAACGCCGTCGGTATGATGCTCACGCGGATGTCGATGTCACGGTTCTGGGCTTTGATCTTGAACCCGCCGTCCTGCGGCAGACGCTTCTCGGCGATGTTGAGGTTGGAGAGGATCTTGATTCGGCTGACGATGGCCGCGTGAAACCTTCGAATCTCCGGAGGAACGTTGGTGGTGTGGAGCACTCCGTCAATGCGATATCTGATCTTCAGGTCGCTCTCGTAGGGTTCGATGTGAATATCGCTGGCCCGGTCGCGGATGGCCTCGATTATTATCTCGTTTACGAGCTTGACGACCGTGGCCTCCTGGGCCTGCTCGATAAGGTCGGCGTTGTCGACGTCGACCGGCGTCAACACCTGCACGTCGGCGTCCCCGATCATCTGCTCGACGGTATCCCCGCCGACGCCGTAGTATTGCTTGATGACCCGCGATACCTCTTCCCCGGTCGCCAGCACGGTCTCGATCTTGGCGCCCATGAGCATCCGCAATTCGTCGAAGGCATAGAGATTGAATGGATTGTTGGTGGCGACTCGAATCGCGCCGTCGTGGCGGTCGATCGGAATGACGCGGTCACGATGTACGAGCTTCGATGGGGCGAGCTTGAGCAGCTCCGGGTCGATCTTCATCTCGCTCAGGTCGACGACCGGGATCGACAACTGCTCTCCGTAGAGCTCAAGAAAGTCGCGCTCGTTTATAAACCCGAGCCTGACGAGACATTGTTCCATGCGCTCGTTGGGCTTGCGCGCAGCCTGAGCCTGCTCGAGCTGAGCGGCGGAGATTTTCTTTCGTTCGAGCAATGCTTCGGCGACGCTCATTATCTGAGAATCCAAGTCTTGCGACGGAGACTTTCGCGTTCAGGCGGTCCATCGAGCCCCGGAGATGCACGCTCCGCGCAGCCCTTCTATTCTACACTTGATCGATCGTTCGGATTCATCGGATGCAGCAAAATGTAACTACATATATAGTAATAGGTTGAAGCGTGTGCGCGATGGTCCGATCTACACACGGCGTATTTGCCGGGGGGACTGTGACGAGCCACGCCTTATTATAGGCGCGCGCTCGACCTTCGGGGCCGCAAGCGATTATTATGGACCCGTAACGGGCCGGGCGGTCATGCGGAAGTCTGGGATCATCAATGTCCGAATCTCTTGGAATCGAGCTGCGATATGAACGCGGCCTTGCAACCTTGCGAATGTACGGGCAGGAGCACCTGCTGCGCTGGTGGCATGGGCTGACGCCGGCCGAGAGGCTGGAATTGCTCTCGGACATCGAGGCCGCCCCGTGGGAGATGCTCAGCGCCGTCATTCGCCCAGACGTTCAGGGAACTTCATATCGTCGAAACGCGGAGCGTGTGGAACCGGCGGCGGTCTTTCCGCAGACTCCTCGAGAGGCGCAGGCGAAACAATACGAACGGGCCAGACAGCTTGGCGAACGGCGTCTCGCGGACGGCAAAGTCGCGGCCTTGACAGTCGCCGGGGGGCAGGGCACGCGGTTGGGGTTCGATGGGCCAAAAGGTGCCGTTCTCGTCACGCCCATCGGCGAGCGCAGTTTGTTTGAACTGTTTGGAAAAACGGTGGCGGCCGCCCGGAAGATATACGGTTCCAAAATCCCCTGGTACGTCATGACGAGTCCGGCCAACCACGCCCAAACGGCCGAGTTTTTCCGACAACATGAGTTCTTCGGCCTGCCCCTGACGGACGTTACGTTCTTCGAGCAAGGCGTGCTCCCGCTCTTCGGGCAAGACGGACGCGCATTGCTGGCGGGCAAGGGCAGGCTTGCGCAAGGGCCCGACGGGCACGGAGGATCACTGCGGGCGCTGGTTCAAAGCGGCGCGCTGTGGGACATGAAGTCGCGCGGCGTGGAGACCATTTCCTACTTTCAGGTGGACAACCCGCTGGTCAAGCCGTTCGACCCGCTCTTTCTTGGTCTGCACGCCATGACCGGCTCGGAGATGTCGACGAAGGTCGCCGCCAAGGCCGACGACCTGGAGCGCGTGGGAAACGTATGTCTTGTTGACGGGCGCGTGGGCGTAGTGGAATACACGGAATTTCCCGAAGCGCTGGCCCGGGCCAAGAACCCGGACGGGACGCGCAGGTTCAACGCTGCCAATCTCGCAATGCACGCTCTAGACATTGCATTCGTCGAACGCGTGGTCGGAAGGTCTTTGGAGATGCCGATCCGCCGGGCGGAGAAGGCGGTACCGTTCATCGACGAAGCCGGCGTACTTCAGCGGCCCAGTTCGCCCAACGCCATCAAGCTAGAGATGTTCATATTCGACGTGCTTCGCTTGGCCCGCAATCCGCTGGTTCTGGAAGTGGACCGTGCGGAGGAGTTTTCACCCGTGAAAAACGCAACCGGCCCGGACTCGCTTGAGACCTCGCGGCGCGATCAGGTCCGCCGCGCCTGCCGCTGGCTCGAGGCGGCGGGTATTTCCGTTCCGCGCAGGCCCGACGGCGAGCCGGACGTTGTAGTGGCAATCTCACCGTCGTTCGCTCTGGACGCCGCGGACGTAAAAGCGAAAGCCGCGCGCGTTCCGAAGCTCCGGCCCGGTGAGGCGACCTACATCGCATAGTGGGTGCGGTTCAGTTGTGCAGGGCCCGCCCGCACTGTGCACAGAACGTCGCATCCGCCCGGTTGTCATGTCCGCAGCCGTCATGTCTACAAATCACGCGGTCAGCGCCGGCCGCGAGGCGAGTTGCGCGCCGCCGGTCGATGGCGCCCGTCGTGAACTTGAAAACCAACATCGCCAGGAAAGCGGCCGCACCGACGGCGGCGAACACGTACCAGATGTAGTGTGCCTGGGCGTAAATCTCCGGCAGCGGGGTTCCATTGGCGATCGCGTCGAGGCGTTGCCGGCCAATGGCCGGATCGAGCCTGCTGGGGTCCGGACAGTAACGGTCGAGAAGAAACCCCGACGCGATGAATCCGAAGAACCACGCAATAAAGGTCGTAAGGTGCTGGTACCCGAGGTACAGGCCGATTTCGCCCGGCGGAGCCTGCTTCGAGGCGTACTCGAGGAATTTCGGCGACAGAAAGCACTCGGCCAGGCCCTGGAGAGCGATGCCGATAATCACCGTCAAAGTAATGGGATGAATCGCAAGGCTTCCTATGATCGTAATGGAGTTGCCCGCCGCTCCCTCGACGATGGAGCTCAGCGCTATACTCAGGGCTGAAAGCGGAATTATGAACAACCCTATGGCAATTGCGTTCTCCGACTTGAATCTGCGTATCAAATGGGTAATCGGCACGACGAGTATGATTACTACGAAGGGATTGATGTTGGCAAGCCACTCCGGTTTGGCGTCTTCACCAAGTAGGCGCAGCATGTACTCCGTCATCGTGGCGTAGAGCTGGCCCTGTATGAACCAAAAGCCCGCTACAATCACGATCAGACACATGAAGCGGAAGTGCCGAAGGACTTTCAAAAGTCCCTCCCACACCTCGCGCACCGTTTTGCCGGTACCGACCGTGTCGACGTTGCGATAGAAGATCGCGGTACACAATAAGGCCAGGAAGGCCATGCTGGACGCATAGAAGTTTATGTATTCAAGCCCAAGTTCTTGGCGAAGGGGTGCCGCGGCTGACTTCCCGATGAACGCGCCTATGTTTACGACACCATAGAAAATCGAAAACGCCCGCGCTCGGTGTGCGTCGTCGCTGCACTTCGCCACCGTCCCGGATATGACGGGTTTGACGATGGCGCCGCCGAACATAATCAGCGCGAGCGACACCAGGACCGTGCTCTTGTACTGAAACGCACCGAGCAATCCGTAGCCCATGGTGAGCAGGGTGAATGCGATCAACAGGGCGCGCCGAAAGCCGATTTTGTCGGCCATCGCACCCATAAACGTAGGGAGCAGATAGAGAATCGAAGCGAAGCAGCCGGCAACGATGCCCGCCTCGATATCCGTGAAACCTACCCTGCGATTCAGGTATACTTTAAGCGTGATGAACGCGCCGTAGAATGCCGCGCGCTCAAAAAGCTCGGCGCCGTTGGCGATCCAGAACGTCTTCGGGAACCGCCAGTTCAGTTTGAGGCCCGCGTCGGGCGAAGTACCGCTCATGCGTTTGCCCTGTGTTTGAGGATGGCGATCGGCGAGGTCAAGGCAGGATCTCTACGGGGTCGCCGATTCGTAGCACGTCGAAGAGTTCGGCGATTTGGGCGTCCGAAACGGCGACGCAGCCGGCTGTCCAATTCGTGCCCTTGCGTCCGCCGTGAATGCCGATTCCCCCGCCCAACGCCGTCGCCCAATCCGGACAGCGGCCGGCCGCAAGCGCCTCGCGGAGGCTAGCCGCCTCTCCTCGTGAGATCAGGCCGCGTGCAAGCCCCCGCTCGACCGCAGGGAGGTCGGGGTAGTCAATCCCGATGAAGCGATGATATTCGCTCCGGCGATTCTTGGTGACGACGCGAAACGAGCCCAGCGGCGTGCGCCGATCGCCCTGTCGTTCCTTGGGCCCGAACGATGAAGATCCCAGATCGACGTGATAGCTCCTGACGACTTCGTCGCCATCTAACAAGTAGAGCAGGTGTCTCGATTTAAGCACAACAACTCGGGGATTGGCAATCGCCAGAACGCGGGGGCGCAATACAGCGTCTGGTCCACCGGCCGTGCCGGCGACAGTGGCACCGTAAAGCACCAGCATAGCGGCCGATACGACGCCGAGCAGCTTGACCAGTCGAAACCCAAACATTGCCCAAGTAGGCCCTCCCTTAGGAAACGCGAGCGCCGATTTCGCCAGTGGAGCGAACTTGATTCCGCGCGCAGCGGGGAATCGATCCGCCTCGGATCCGCGTCAACGGGTAAAGCACCAGTGTATTCACGGCGCTATGGCATTCGCAGAGTGATCCGAGCGCGGCAGCAGGATACAATCGAATCGTGAAAGCGCCAACGGACGAACAACTTCTTCGCGAATATCTTGCGGGAGAGTCCGCGAGCTTCGAGTTGCTTGTCCGCCGCCACGCCAACGAACTGCATCGCTTCGCGCTGAGGTTTACGGGTGATTCCGTCTCCGCCGACGACGTGGTTCAGGAGACGTTTCTCCAGGTTCACATTGGTGCGAATAGCTTCGATCCCAAGCGCCGCTTCAAGCCTTGGCTCTTCACAGTGGCCGCGAACAAAGCCCGCGACCATCTCAGGCGCGGCCGGCGCCGCCGCGAGCTTTCCTACGAATCGCAGGTCGGCGGTGACGACGAGGCGGGGCAAAGTTACATAGACCTCTTGTACCGTGAGGAGGATGACCCGGACGAGGAGCTCTTGCTCGAAGAGAAGCGTCGTACCGTGAGGGCTGCCGTTGACCAAATGCCGCAGAAGCTCCGCGAGATTCTCATTCTCGCGTATTTCCACCGTTTTCCTTATCAGGACATTGCCGAAATCGTGGGTATTCCGCTGGGAACTGTGAAAAGCCGGCTGCACGCGGCGGTCGCGCGGTTTGCGGCGCATTACCGGTCCATCGTCGAGGAGAAGAATTATGGTGAACATTAGCGGTGGATCGGGCGTAGGGACTTGCAGGAATCGACAAACGGCCTTGGGTGCCACGGGTCCGCCGCACGCAGGCTGGCCCGTGCGTATCGGCTTACAAGCATTGGCGGTCCGGCCGCGGCCTCACATGCGTCACCCAACAGCGTTAAGATCTTTCGCCAGTAGTGGTAACAGGATCCGTTGATGTCGGACGACGACGCACACGCGTTTGAACACCTCCTTGAGTTGCACCTCGGTCAGTTGGACGACGAGCGGCGCACCTGGCTCGAAGCGGAGCTTCTGCGTGATCCGTCGCTCCGGGCGCTTAGCGACCGCCTCGGAAAGCTGCTTCGTCCGCTGGATCACTGGCAGGTCGCGCCCACCGCGGACAACCTGCCGGAGAGGGTGCTCGCGTTCGTTCGCGGTGCAGCGGACCAAGCCCGGCCGACAATCCCGTTCAGCGAAGAAGTCATTTATCGGCGGGCGCCATTCGGGTCGATTCGGCAAGTCATCGCGATTGCCGCGTGCCTGGTTGCTCTCGTCAGCGTCGCCGGGCCGGGCCTGTCGCAGGTGCGTGCGCGGTCACATCGCGCTGCGTGCGCAAGCAACCTCGGTTCGATCTTCCGCGGGATGACGCTGTACCAACAGGCGTTCGGCGGGTCGTTGCCTTTCGCGGGCAACGTCGCTGGTGCGGCGTGGCTTCCGGGCAGCGCGCCCGACCTGCCATATCAGTCAAACAGCAGGCACATCTACCTTATCGCCAAGCTGAACTATGGCCCGTTGCCGCAGAACTTCATCTGCCCCGCCGACAGAAGCGCCAAGCCCATGAGGGCCGACGAACTCGATAGTTATGACGACTTCGCCGCCGCATGCAACATAAGCTACGACTCGATGAACCTGGCCGGCGACTGTCCAAACGTGCGTCCACGGCGAATCATGGCGTTTATGAGCGACCGCAACCCGCTGTTCGTCAACGCCCGCTTCAACGGCATGATCGACCCCACGCGGACGAACTCACCCGCCCACGGCGGGAAGGACCAGCGCGTGCTCATTCTCGACGGGAGCGTGACGCGGCTGACCGTTCCGGTCTACGGCCCGCAAAAGGACAATCTCTGGCTGGCGGGCAGCATCCGCCGCTACGTCGGCACGGAGACGCCGAGTTGCAATGACGACGCTTTCCTGATCCCCGGATATCCCATCACCGATCCAGTCGTCCTGCGCGGGGCGGCGAAGTAGAACCGCGATCTGACAAACGCGGCGATTAGTAGCCCTTGCACGTTCTTCGGCCCGAATTTATCTCGCGACTTGGCGCCCGGTGATTGCAACGGTCCCGGCCGTGAGAAGGAACAACCCCATTACCAACGCGCCCCACGCTGAGATCGTGGGTATGGCTTCCGGCGGAGGAGTTTCCAGCACGCCCGTGACCTGTTCGCCAGGATCAGCACCGCACGGGTCCGTCCCCGTGTCCCCCACGAGGCCCATGTTATAGCCGACCTCACCCGGATCATCGGCGCGGGTCGTCGTAGCCTCGACTCCGTTGGCCGCGCCATCACCGTCGGAGTCCTCGGCGTCGAGCTGGTCGATTGCATCCACGATGGACACTCCGTCATCGAGCAGAACGATTATGGCTTCCCGGTAGCAGTTACCTGGGTTCGACATGGAGGAGGGATGGTGGCACACGTTGCACGCGGACCCTGTCTGCGCAGCCATGCGTGCGGGCAGCGTGGACGTCGGGTATTTGGCGGTCCATGCATCCTGGATGGTTGGAGTCGCAAATGACGCCAGATCGAAGCACAACACGACGAAAATACACCACAGCGGGGTCAGACGGTTCATGGCTATCCCTCCTTCGGACGGTGCTTGAATTTCAGTAAGAGGCGTTATTATATACGCACTTTCTATTCGTGTCTACTGCCAAATGGTCACGACGGCCGGGTGAGTGTTCGCGAAAGTGCTATGGCCGGATGCGCCCGTTTGTCGGGCCGCCGAGCCGCAATGCACGGCCGGCCGTCGAATCGATGGCAACAGTCGATCGGGAGGCGCGGGCCGGCAGCAGCACGCCGGATTACGTTATGGGACTTTACGCTCCGTGAACGCGGGCGCAGACTCGGCGTTGTCACCAGGCGATCCGACGGTCTGTACCGCGTGAGTCGTCGAAACACCGCATTCGGGACACTCTTCCGAGACGTTATCCCTCAAGTTGTAGCGTTTTGGTGATCGCGTTGTAATCGGCCGTTTTGGATTGCGGGTTGGCCGCGCTTCGCCGCCAGATCGGCCCGAGCAGGGGATCAGCGAATACTTTGCATTCCAATCTTAATCGCCCAACCAGCCCAGGTGCCGTTGCGAATATGAAGGACCGCGGTATCGTCGTGCTACGCAGCGCGTGACCTTGGCGAAACGAATTCAAAGGAGCAGGGAAACATGGAGGGTGTCGGCCTTCCACCTACGGACCATCATTTCGTGATCGATCCGCGCATCGGTGTTGGACCAGTTCACTTCGGAATGCACAAGGAGGAGGTCAGCAAGGTCTTTACGTACAACTACGTGTCGTTTTTCAAAGGCGAATCCTGTATCCGCTCGGACCACTGCGAAGTGGTTGGGCTGATCATGCATTACGATGACCATGCTCGTGTCGAATACATCGAAATCGTTAAGCCCGAACATGGGCGCGTAACGCTGGAGTTGTACGGGACCGACATAACAAACTTTTGCGTGGCAAAGATGGTGGAGCTTCTCAAGACCGAGTCGCCACACTTCACGAGCGACTGCTACGGATATGACTTTCCCGAGTTGGGCATCAACCTGTTCAATCACGACTTCGAGTCGCTCGATGTCTCCGGTAACGATCGAGTTGAATGTATAGGAGTTTCAAAGAGATCTTAGACTTTCGTACAACCGAGCGACGCGGAGCCAAGTTCCCAGCCGGTCTTCCAAGTAGCATGGGGCTAAACTCGACGGATTGAATCGCCCCTCCCGAATCGTCCTGCGCTTCTACGGCGCGATCCGTTGGAGAATCCAGTTCCGCGCTTGTTGAACCGCTTTGGTCATGCCGCTGGGATCGTTTCCGCCGTCTTGGGCCATGTCGGGCCGGCCGCCGCCCTTGCCGCCGACGAGCGGGGCGATCTCCTTGATGAGGTCGCCGGCCTGATCGCCCCTAACACTACAACGCTATAAATCTGAACCGCGGATGAACGCAGATGAACGCAAATAAGCTGAATCGCGGTGGGTGCGTAGCCCGATGGGCGAGGGGGCGCCGCGTACGAATGAGCGGATATGTCCTCCTGCCCGTACCTCCGAATCCGCGTTCATCCGCGTTTATCTGCGGTCTTCAGGCCGCTGCTTTTAGCGTTGTAGTACTAATAGCGACCGTCGTATGGGACGCGATTCAAGATCGACACCCTGATCGGCGATCATAAGACCTTTCATTACACCTCACCAAGCTTCAAGACGGCGCGGCAAACGGCGCGGACTGCGTCCGCGCAAGTCTACGCCCTTTCCGCCGCGGCACGATCTGCAAAATATCCTGGATAACGTGCCGCCGTTCCCATTCGGGAGAGAGCTCCCAATTCAACAGACATTCCCTCCCCGCCGCTTAACGGCGGCGTGATCAATTCTGCCAGCTTCTCAAGGTCGTGAATTCTGGGAAAAGATATGTCGCGCTCCTGGAGAACTGCTTTCAGGTATTTCTCGACGGCTGGTTGGGCATGAAAGCAAACACCGTCGTACGAGGGGGTATCGACGGAAGCGAATGCCGCTCTTGCCAGGCGGTAATCGTCTTCAGCTTTGGCGACCCACTCACGCGTCAGCGGCTTCATACAGCACTTTGCCCTTTTCGATGATTTCCTTCAAGAACCAGTCGTGTTGATCGAGTCGCCAGCGCAAGACGTCCGGGTCTCGAACGATCAAATCTAACGGAAAGGACCGATCGAACGCACCACCAATCTCGATTGCTTTGCCGATGGGGTCCCCGCCGTCCGGTAACACCACCAGAATGTCCACATCTGAATCCGGCGTCGCGCGGCCGTAAGCATGGGATCCAAAGAGAATGATACGCATCGGCCGGTAGGCCTCCGCGATGTTTCGTGCGAAGTCTTGAATCTCATGCATGGAAACCATTGTGTAACTTCACCGCGCTGCCGCCGCAGACGTTTTGTCCAGTTCTGCGAGAATAGGGGCAATCCACACGGAAAACACTGATATTTAGCTGCCCGACAACTTATCGGTCAGCCAACGGCGTGCTCGATCGAGCGCGCCCGGTAAACCATCGGCGTTGTTACCGCCGCCTTGGGCCATGTCGGGCCGGCCGCCGCCCTTGCCGCCGACCAGAGGTGCAACCTCTTTGATAAGGTCACCGGCCTTGAGGCCCTTTGTTACGGCGGACCTGCTCATACCCGCCAGCAGCGTGACCTTGCCGTCCGCGACGGTCGCCAGGAGTACGGCCGACGCCTCCGTTTTATTGCGAATCCAGTCGATCGCGCCGCGGAGCTTGTCGGCGGGAGCGTTGGGCACCTCGCCGACAACGATCATCACGCCGTCTTTAGTCTCGGCCGCCTGGAGCAGCTCGGCCACGCGGTCCATGACGGCCTCGCCGGACGCGGCGGCGGCCTGCTTTTGGAGCTCCTTCGCTTGGGTCTGCAACCCGGCCATGATCTCCCGAAGCTCATGGCGCACACTCAGCGGAATGACGACCTCGCTTACCTTCTGTAGAAACGCACCGATCACGGTAGACAATTCATCCCCTGTGGAATCGCTCTTCGATCCCGCCGTCACCTTTGCCGCCAACTCCCCCGCATCGGCTAGAATCTGCCGGCCCGCCGTCTGGGCTTGCTTCGCGGCCTCGCCGGAGATGCCCACAAGGCGGCGGATGCCTTTGGCGACGGCCTCCTCCGTGATCAACACGAACCTCTGTGCCTCTGCGCTGGTCTTGAGGTGGGTACCGCCGCAGAACTCGACCGAGTATTTCATCCAGTCCGGATTATTCGGCGACTTGAGCAGCCAGTCGGCCCCCCCGGCTTTCTTCGCATCCTCCTCCGTAATGGGCGCCCCGATCGAGACGACACGCACCCGGTCGGGATACTTCTCGCCAAAGACGGCGCGGAGGGTGTTGATCTCGCGGGCCTGCACCTGAGGGACCTCGCTTGCATAGACCGGAAGATCCTTGCGAATCACGGCGTTGACCAGGCTCTCGACGCGAGTGATTTCGTCGTCTGTGAGCGGCTTGTTGTGCGAAAAGTCGAAGCGTGTCTTCTCCGGATCGACGAGCGAGCCTTTCTGCTGAACGTGGGGATGCACGCGCTCCTCGGGCGGACACAAGACCTCCCGCAATGCCCAGTTGAGGATGTGGGTGGAGGTGTGGTTTTGCATCGTGGGGCGACGATATGACAAATCAACTCTTGCCCTGACGCGGGTAGGAGGGGCGTCCTTCGCCTTCGGGCTTACGCGCAGCACACCTCTTTCGAGGACGCCTACATGCGCGATCGTGTTTCCTCCGTGAATAGTATCGTTAACGCGAAAGAGCCAACCATCTCCCTCAAGAATTCCTCTGTCACCGACTTGGCCACCCTGTTCGGCGTAAAAGCACGTTTGGTTCAGGTATATCTGCCCATCATCGCCCTCTTTCAGTTCCACGGTGAACGATTCATCAAAGCCGCCGGGCGCGCCAAGCATTCTTAGTTCCGCTTCAAGTTCTAATGTCTCATACTTGTATTTGTCGTCAGTCCTAAGCTCATCTACATTCGATATAGCGACGTCCGTTCGCTTTTGGCTCTGTCTGGCCCGCTCACGAGCTTGATCCATCAACCGTTCGTACTCGCCGATGTCGACTCTCACCCCAAGTTCTTCAGCCCAGCGCACAGTGTCGTTAATGTCCTGACCGTGGGTATCGTGGAGCTTGAAGGCTATTTCCCCACTAATGACTGGCGGGGGCATCTGCAGTTCGGCGAACAGCTCTTTGGAAAAATCACTGAAGGAGACTCTCATCCGGGGATTCTGAATCGCCTCCGGATCAGTGGTGCGTACCAGCAAGAAATGATCGGATTGCTCTGTTCGAACGGGGCCTCCGCGTTCCCAAAGAGTAACCGGTGGTCCCCCAACCTTTAGGCTGCGTTTCAGCGCATGTAGGAGTTGAAATGGGCCGCCGTTAGTCGTACTTAACGGCGACTTCCTCCGAAATTTCTCCGCAAACTCATTTCCGATCTCCCAATAGAACATGCTCATCGCACGCTCATACGTCTTTGAATATGATTCTTCTTCATCGCGTATGACTTCTTGAACGTGATGGATGTTCTTTGCGCCGCGGGCGCTGCGAAGCTCGGGGAAGACGTCGGCCATGTGCTCGACGAACGCGGGGACGAGGTCGGCGAGGAAGGGCTCGTGCACGTTGAGGTATTGCCGGCCGTAGCGGACCGCGCGGCGCAGAATCCGCCGCAGGACGTAGCCGCGGCCCTCGTTGGAGGGGATCGCTCCGTCGGTCAGCGCGAACACCAGGCAGCGGATATGATCCGCAATGACACGATAGGACACATCGACCATGATCTGGTCGTGCGTGTGCTGCTTTTCCGAGCCGCGACCGTGAGGGAGCGACACCGATTCATCATCCGAGCCGCGACCGTGAGGGAGCGACACCGATTCATCATCCGAGCCGCGACCGTGAGGGAGCGATCCACACGCCTCCGTTGTCAGGGGCGCTCCGCTCGGCTGAACGTCGTCCATAGGCAGGTCCGGTCCTTGGCCTTCCACGACGTACCGGCCGGCCTCCGCAAGGGACTTTTCATTCCAGATGTATCGCGTGCTTCCATGCCGAGTCCATGCTCTCGTGTCCGAGGGGAACACACCGTGACGCACCATGTGGCGTGTGGCATACGACTTGAAGTCGTTCATGGCCCGTTCCGGCGAAACGTCCGCAGTCACCAGAACATGAACATGATTCGTACGAACGTTCAAGGCATGGAGCGTCCAGCCGCGGAATGTCGCAACTTCCCGGATAGCCGCCTCGACAACCGCTCGCTGTTCCGCATTGAGGGTCACCGCATCGTGCTTGAGTCTGGCGGACTTGTCGCGCTCGAGATTCTGGTCGGGCGGCAGATACGGCGTGCCGGGAATATTGTGCCGGGGATCCACCGACCCCGGATCGGAGCCATGCAGCCACGTTCCATACGTGTGGTACGTTATGTGGTAGGCCAGAGGCGCGGATGAGGCGGAGTACTTGGCGACTTCGGCACTGGCAGGAATCGCTCCCTCACGGTCGCGGCTCGGATTCGCAATCGCTCCCTCACCCTTGACATCGCTGCGCGACGTAAAGGGCAGGCGGTCGCGGCTCGGATTCGCAATCGCTCCCTCACGGTCGCGGCTCGGATTCGCAATCGCTCCCTCACGGTCGCGGCTCGGAAAGTCGCGGTAGTCGCTCGGTAAGGTTCCAGCGTACGCCGGGGCGCCGGTTCGCTTGTGGATGGCGGCGAAGATCGGCGCGAAGACGTCGGTGTTATAATTACTAACCCCCCTTAATCCCCCCTTATCAAGGGGGGAGGCGGCCAACATGCCTTGCAAAACCGCGCAGAGGCGCTCGAAGCCCATGCCGGTGTCGACGTGCTTCGCGGGGAGCGGCGAGAGCTTGCCGCCCGCGGCGCGGTTGAACTGAATGAAGACCAGGTTCCACAGCTCGATCACGCGCGCGTCGCCCGCGTTGACGAGCGGGCCTCCGCTCTTGTCCGGCGTAAGGTCGACGTGGATCTCGCTGCACGGCCCGCAGGGGCCGGTGTCGCCCATCTCCCAGAAGTTGTCCTTCATGCCGCCGGGGTGAATGTGCGACGGATCGATGTCGGTGACGGAGGCCCACAGGTCGCGGGCTTCATAGTCGGGATCGAGTTCGAATTCGCCATCGCGAATGCCAGGGCTCGCTCCCTCACGGTCGCGGCTCGGATTAAGGTGGTCGCGGCTCGGACTAGGGCGATCGCGGCGCGGATCGTCCTTTCTTGGTCCCTCGATCCCTTGATCGCTCGACCCCTCCCCATCGTGGCTTCGTGGCTCCGTACGCTCGTGCCTCGACTCCGGAGTGCGTTCGTGCCTCGCCGCCAACGTGTCCGCGCGATCTGAAGATCGCGGCTCGCTAAGCCCCTCGATCCCTTGATCCCTTGCTTGTTCGTCGCTCCCTGCGCCAGAGTCTCCGCGCGGGCTCAAGCCCGCGGCTCGCAGGCCGCCGAAATAAGTGGCATGGAGCCGGTCCTTCGGAATCCCCCACACCTCGGTGAGCAGTTCCCACGCCCACTCGATCGCCTCTTTCTTGAAGTAGTCGCCGAACGACCAGTTGCCCAGCATCTCGAAGAAGGTGTGGTGATATGTGTCCTGGCCCACGTCGTCGAGGTCGTTGTGCTTGCCGCCGGCGCGGATGCACTTTTGCGTGTCGGCCGCCCGCTTGTAAGGCCGCGAGCCGGCCGCCAGGAAAACGTCCTTGAATTGGTTCATCCCCGCGTTAGTGAACATGAGCGTGGGGTCGTCAAACGGCACGACGGGCGACGACTCGACGATCGCGTGATCCTTCGAGCGGAAGAAGTCGAGGAATTGTTGTCGAATCTGCTCGGAATCCATTACTCGTCGCTTCCATATTCCGGTGCCGAATTGCACCGGACGCCGACACGCGGCGGCCCGCCGGGGCCTGATTGGTTTCTGTATGGCCGTCGCGGCTTTGCATCCCCCTAATCAAGGACGGCTTGAGGGGGTTCGGCCCGCTCCACGGGTGCGAGCCCGGCCTCAGGGCGCTCAAATCATGGTGCGGCCGGCGCCGCACTGACACCCTACTCTACCCGCCCCGTAACAACCGTCCAGTTTAACGCGCAAACAGGCTTCGCAGTCCATCAGACTTGACATCGCCGAATTCCGTTGAGCGTCGCACGTGCGAAGCAACACAAACCGCTTGACAGCCTTCGCAATGGGTAATAGCGTCCCTGACCGGGCGCGGCGGCACACTTAACAGCGTCGCGCTCTTTAAGGAGCAGCCATGTACAAGAAGCCGATTATGATCATCATAGGTCTTGGCGTCTCGACGCTTGCCGTCGGATGCGCATCGGGAACCGCCAAGGTCAAGTTCACGGCTGAGAACAACCCCACGACGCGCGCCGGCCGCGGCGCGCCAGACGCCAGCGATCACCGGCGGCCCTCCGCCTGGGTGTATATCGACGGGCTCGAAGGACGGTTCATCGAACGCGAGGGCATACCCCAGGTCGAATGGGTGATAGAAGGATCGGTCGGACCCGATCCGACGTTTCGCGTCGAGGTGTTCGAGCCGCTGCTGGGCACGCCTAAGGACTTCAACTGCGTGCTCTATTCAGTAGATTCTGCGGACGGCGCGGGCGGAGGCGACGGTTACGGCATAGCGGCCGAGCCCGGTACGTTCAACGTGGGGCAGGAATACTCTTTGCTCGATCCCGGACCTGACTTCTTGATTCGCGTTCCGAACTCGGACACGCTGCTGGAGCGCATCGAGCCCCTTCGGCCGGGTGTGTACATGCTGACCGCCGGAGTAAAGAACAGCCAGCTCGGCGTCGAGACCCTGGCGGTAACGCGCTTTACCGTTGGCGAGAGCGGCTGACGGAATCCCCGTGCCCGGGCGCGTCGCCAGAAGCGCTGTTTTCGTACAGCCAGTCGAGCATGTCGCGAATGCTGCCCTCCGCCACTGCTATGGATGTGTCCGCGGCGCCGTAGTAGAGCGTAAGCGCATCGCCATCTTCGGCGAGGGTGTAACCGCACGGAAACACTACGTCGGCCACGTCACCGCTCCGTTCGTAGTCCCTCTCCGGCCCCATGATCCACTTCTTGGAGCGCAGCAGGCAACGCGTGGGATCATCGATATCGAAAAGGGCCAGCCCCAGCCGGTAAATGCACCCGCCGGCCGTTGTCCGCACTCCGTGGTACATCATGAGCCACCCGTCGCGCGTTTCCACCATCGGCGGCGAGAGGCCGATCTTGTTCGCATCCCACCATCCGCCCTCCCGCGCCTGGAGCACGACGCGGTGGTCGCCCCAGTGTCGAAGATCAGGCGAGAACGACATCCAAATATTCGCCCGGCCGGACCCAGGCACGGGCCGGTGAATCAGGACCCAACGTCCGTCAACCTTCCGCGGGAGCAGCGCCGCGTCCTTGTCCTCCGGCGGCATAATGTTCCCAATGCGCTCGAACTCGCGAAAGTCCTCGGTGAGTGCCAACGACACGCCGGGCCCGCGTTGGGAATAGCAGGTGTAGGTTATCGCGTATTTCTTCAATTCCTCGACCCAGACCACGCGCGGGTCTTCAATGCCCCAGAACTCTTCGGGGTAGTTCTCCGGATCGGCCACAAAGGTGGGGTGGCGGTCGATCTTCCAGTCGGTGATGCCGTTCGCGGAGCGCGCCACGCACAGGTGGGACATTCCGGAGCAATCCTCGACCCTCGCGAGTAAAAGCGTCTCTCCCGTAGGGAGGCGCACGGCCGCCGGATTGAACACCGTGTTGACGAAATACGGCCAGTCAAACGCAGTCAGGATCGGGTTTTCGGGCCGGCGCCGAAGCAATCTTCGGCGCGGATCTTCCGTGCGTGGAACCATCTGCAACCTATCTCCAAACGTTACATGGCACTTCTGCGGAGAAGCGCCGATTCGGCCCAACGCCTCAACCGGCGCGGCGAGCGTACGAGATTCCAATCCGCAAGGCAATCGGCCGAAAATAATGCGCCGTGTGACGCGGAAGCCCGGCGGAGCGGAAGCAGACAGTTGCTATCCGACTTCGATCTCGTCGCCCGACTGCATTTCGTGCATTATCAGCAGCGAGAGAAGCCAGGACAAAAGCGATTCGGCGCCCTCGTTCGGGTTGATGGCACCGGGTTCGAGCGCGTCGAAGCAGCCCCGGGACCGGAAGTCCACCATCGGCCGGCCGACGTCGTTGCGGCCCACGTACCAGTCAAAACAGCGCCGCATTTCACCGAGCCACTTGCGGTCGCTGGATGCCGTATATGCAGCCTTGCACGCGCCGATCAAGGCGGCCGGCTCGAGTGCCTGCTGAGCGAACCGGGCCCGCGCGCCGTTCTTTTGCATCCAACCGTCGTTTCCGATCACGGTCAGATGGCCCTCGTCCGCGGTCTGCACCCGGATCAGCCATTTGAGCACGTCAATACCGCGCTCGACCAGTTCCGGTCGTTCCAGTTCGACGCCGGCAATAATGAGCGCCTGCGGCAGCCGGCCGTTGTCATACGTTACAACGTCCTCGCACCAGGGCCAATCATCGGTCCCGTACTCCGCGAATCGCCCGCAGAGTCTGTGGGCAAGCCCGCCCAGAGTGTCACGCGCCGCGGCATCGGCCCGCTCCACGCTCAAGTAATAGTGCAGCCCGAGCATGACGAACGCCCAAGAGCGCGGCCCGCCCAAAGATTCCGCGCAGCGTATGGTACTACGGAACAGCTCCGTCGCGAGCCTGGCCATCGAGTCGCTGGGGGCATGGCAGACCAGATAGCCCAGTGCCCACAACGCCCTTCCCTGACAATCATCGCTCCCGTCGTCATCGAGCCAACGGCGGTCGTATGACATGAAGTTGTGAAACTTCGATTTTTCAGGAATGTGCGCGAAGTGGAGGAAGGACAGATAAGTGGAAAGCAGGGGGAGCACCTTTTCATCCTGAAACAGCGTCCAGGCCATGCACGTTACTATCAGCGCCCGCGCGTTGTCGTCCGTACAGTAGCCGTGCCGGCGGTTCGGCGTCATGTAGACCGAGTGTTGCAGAATGCCCGTGTCATCCGTCAGCGTGAACAGGTGGTCGAGGCGCACCTCGGGAAGGGACATCCGCATACGCGTGCGCTGCGCGGGAACCAGTTCGACGGCCTGAGCGCGGAACGTGGCGCAGGCCTGTTCAAACACCTCCGAATAGCGCCTGGCGACCTGCGGCCAGATCATGGCCTTTCCGAAATCGTATGCCGCACGGCGCATCTTTTCGCGCGCCGCCTCGTCGCGCAACAACTCTCGGATTGCGACGGCGAACTCGTCCGCGGAGTCGAAGTTGGCAAGTCTTCCGCGCCCACCGGCCAGAAGCTCCTGGGCATACCAGTAGGGCGTCGAGATTACGGCCCTTCCGGAAGCGAGGGCATACGCGAGCGTTCCCGAAGTTATCTGCTCCTTACCACGGTAGGGCGTCGCATATATGTCCGCGGCCAACAGGTACTCGCGAATGTCTTCCTCGGATACGTATCGGTTGTGGAATAACACGTTGCGGTGGATACCCAGCTTCAGCGCCAGGCGCTCCAGCGACAAGCGGTACTGCTCGCCGGACTCGCGCCGCACTGCGGGGTGGGTTTCGCCGAGCACTACATACGCGATGTCGGGGTGCTCATCCACGACCCTGGCCACCGCTTCGAGCATTGTCTCGATGCCCTTGTTGGGGCTCAGCAGCCCGAAGGTCAGAATCACCGGCCGGGCGGCCAGCCCGAAACGCTCTTTGAACGGCTCCGGATCGGCGAACTCCACCTCGTGAACGCCGTGATGGATCATGCACACCTTTTCCGGTTCCGCCTCGTACACGCTCTTCAACAGTGATTTTGCGCGATCGGCCATCACGACGACCCTGCTGCTCCTGCGGCACAGTCTCCGCAGCACTTCGCGGTGCGTCGCGGACGGTTCGCTGAGCACGGTGTGCAGAGTTGAAACCAGCGGCTTGCGCAGACGGTCAACCAGCTCGAATAAATGCGAACCGGCGTCGCCGGCGAACAGGCCGTATTCGTGCTGAAGGCATATCACGGTCGCTCTGCTCGTGTTGAGGATTTCCGCGGCGTTGCGGTAGTCCTCCTTGCGAAATTGATCGATTTCAATGCGCACCTCGGGCCCGTAGGCGTACTCTCCCGCCCGGTCCGTCATGGCTGCGACGCTCACCGCGCCGCTCTTCGCAAGCTCCTTCCCGTGAATTTCCGTTGAGAGCGCCAGTGCGAGGTTGTGAGTGAACGTGGCGATGCCGCATTTGCGGGGCACGTAGGAACCTATGAACATTACCGTCATACGATCGTTGAGACTCATTTCTGCATCCTCGGGCGTCCTTTGCCAGCCGCGCTCATCACAAGCGGCAGCGGGCATTATGAAGGCAAACGCGGCGCTTCGCCAGTATGAATGCGAAGATCATAGGTCGGTGGCCTCGCGCTCACGGACGTGGGCATCACGTTTGAACCGATCGCAGCTCTACAAAGGCCCGTGGGCTAGGCGCGCGCCGCAGTCATTCCGGTCCTGTCCGGCCGTTGCCGGATCGATTCTACCAGATCACTGATGATCGCGTCCTGCGGCCACAAACGGCCTTCATTCCACGTAAGATCACCGGACCAGTGCCCCGGCGCGGCGTGAATGGCCGATGCGTCATAGCCGTAGCTTATTTCGACGATCTGCGGGTGGCCCGCCGAGCTCATCACGAAATCAAAAGCCGTGCTCTGCGCGCACAGCGCCCGGGAGACTTCGAAAGCGATGCGGACGCAATCCAACGGAATCCGCTTGAGAACGTAGGTGATGCGCCCGCTTCCCGACGCCCGAAAGTCTCCCGGTCTCACGTCGCGCGTGAATCCCCATGCCCGGTCTCCGACGACCGTGACTCGTATGTCATACGCGTTGTTGGGCACGAAGTCCTGGAAGAGCACGTAGCCTCGCTCTATGGGAAGCTCACGCCTGCGGATTCGGTTTTCCCGCAGGTACGAAGCCGACCCCACGACGCGCCGGTAGAAAACGCGCGGGCTTCGGAGCATTTGCGCGATGCGCCGGCGGCTGTCCGCGAACGGGGCGGGGGCCGGCGTCGACCCTTCGCCGAACATCTGATCACAATGCCGGACGGCCTCCGCAAAGCTGCTGACCAGGGCGACGTTGACACTTCCGGCGCCACGGCGCAGCTTGCGGACCAACGGATATCCAGCCTCCCTTAGCCACTCCAACGCACTATTCTTGTCGTAGAAAACGTGTGTGGGCACTATGGGAGCCCCCAGCGCCTCGAGGACGTACTTTTGCGCTATCTTGTCGTCGAAGTGCCAACACGTGTCGATGTCCGGAAAGACGCGCAGGCCCATCCGTTCCGCGGACGCGATCACATGGCGCGCCATGAGCAGGTCGGTTGCGTTCGAATGAAAGAAGTGCCAGACTAACCCGTCGAATCCGTGGAGCCTCGAGATTATGGCGCTGTCATAACAATCGAGTATCGCGCACTCGGCGGAGAGCTCTGTGCAACGCTCGACCCAGCGCGGGTTGCGCTTGCTCGTCTGCTCTTCGATTGCCAGCCGGATCGGAAGATGTCCCTCTCGTAGTTGAATCTGAGCGGTCTCCGATTTCGCTAATACGTTATGCGGCCCTCGACGATTCGGCAACGTTGCGCTGATCCAACGCGTGGAGCAGCTTTCCCATCACACTGTAGCCACGAATGCGTCGGAAGTTCTTCTCAGTCCCCAACAATCCCGCCGCCGACAGCGGCGGCTCCTGCCAGACGCTCCACGACACAGGCCCCTGCCCGTAACGGATCACTTACTCCTGAATTGGGAGAGATTCGTACACGCGACGAGTTGTGGCAGCGTCTTGAGCGTGAAAACTTTGCCGCGCGTGGCGAGGAGCAACTTCTTCATGTCCTCCCGACGTATACCGAACCCCCGGCCTCCGATGCAGGCTATGACCTCATACTTGTAAGAGCCAGAGGGTCGGCCCTTGCTGCTGAGGTAGGCCAGGTGTTGGACGCGCGTGATCTTGTCTCGTGCAGTCCCGTCATCTTCGGCGATCTTCGCCTCAATCACCACCTGTGGGTTAAACTCATCGGGAACGATGAAGTCAGGGGCCTGATCAAAGCCCGCCACCTTCTCCGCCCGTTTGGTCGCTCGGTAACTGATCCCGGAGCTGGCTAGAGCCTCCTCGATTCTAACCTCAAGACAATGACCTATCAGTTCGGACACGGAGTCCTTGTGTGCTGCGAATGGTCTGCCAAGGAAGCGCTCGTAAAGGAGCATTGGGTAAGGCACGCCAAGCTGCGCCATAGACTGCAAGCCGTCCAATCCGCCCTTCGTGTCTGCCTTGTCCAGCCTGTGAATCTTGTCGCGCGATACCTCCGGAGCGCCCTCCGTCAGCAACCCGCATGCCACCCGTACAAGAGCATTGATCCTCTTGCGCGTCGTCGGACTCTTGCTTAAGGCCTTCAATGGGGACATTCGGATACCGCGATCGAGGGCCCGCACGGCGCCCTGCGGCACTTCTACCCCCGTCTGCTGGGCGGCAGTATAGGCCCATTCCGGCGCTGTGAATCCAAGCATGGTTCGCAACACAATTAGAGAAATGGGCACTTCTAGAACCGCCCTATAAACGGATTGGTCGTTAACGTCCTGAAATCCGGACGTGACTTGCTTGAGCGCCTCGTATCCAGTCTCAAAAACCGAATACTCTACAAAGCCGTCGCCTTTCGGAAGGCTCAGGAATTCAGATTGCAGTGATGAAAAAACGACGGAGACGAACTCATCAAGGTGAGCCTCAACGCGGTCGAATTCGACTTCGAAGGGAAAGTCGGGCATTTCACTCCGCGCTACGCCGTGCCGCTTTCCCCTTCCGGAAAATGAGAATGTATTCCTCGCGCATGGTGTTTCGAATTCCTTCGATCTCCCGCGTTATGACCTTGTGTAACGGCAGACCCTTTTCTTCAGCATACTCGATCATTTTCTGTTCCAGACGAATTCCCCCGGTTTGATTCGTATTCGAGCCAATCACGATGACACAACATGCCCCCCGT
>Ga0326597_10002065_pt1 | contig 30689 bp, 27 predicted proteins | sample RVTome_12_FD_203789 | JGI IMG/M metagenome (GOLD analysis project Ga0326597, IMG submission 203789) | Soil microbial communities from uranium-contaminated site in the Upper Colorado River Basin, Wyoming, United States - RVT100D185 | ecosystem: Environmental > Terrestrial > Soil > Contaminated >...
TGTCTCTGAGCCGCCTCGCGGAGGCCTATCACTCATTTCGAGAGAGGTCACTCATTCTGAGTGATGTACGCTCTCCGCGATCGTTCATTCGGTACGAGTTGCGCCTGAAGCTCGCTGGCACGGGGCGTGCTCCAGTGCCGTGTCTCACCGCTTGCCAGGCCAACACACGCCGTCAAGTATCGGAAGCGAGATCAGGAGGTCTACATGAACGGACTACCAACGAGAACCAACGGCGGCGTACGAGTCCGTTCACTCGATCGAGTCGGTGACGGCGCCGCAACGGCCCCTCGGCCTGCGACCGTCCCAACTGCGCAGGCGTCCCCAGGTGCGCGAATACTGCCTCTCAAGCTCTTGAGGTTCCCAGTGGTGCGGGAGATGACCGGGTTGTCGCGCTCGACGATCTGGCGTTTGGAGCGACGAGGCGAGTTCCCGAAGCACCACCGGATCGCGCCGAACGTCGTCGCATGGGTCGAGGAAGACGTGATCGGTTGGATAGAGGAGCGAACCGCCGCTCGCCAGTCAGCATGAAACGAGGGCGTTCACGCGCCCGAGGTATAGACCGGGAACCTCGCAAGCAGACCCTCAACACGAACCCTACTGGCACAACCGGCGGAGCGCGGGCCTCGAAGTGCCAGAGTAGCGCTGTGGGCGCTATGCTCAATTCCTCTGAACTGATTCGGCTCACCACACTGGACGATTTTCGCAACTGGCTCATCAGTGTTGCGTGAGGCGAGCCGGCTGCAGATAATCGCGCCCGCATCGTCCACTGGTTTGGCCCTCCTTCACCAAACAGCGCACGTGAACGATCCGATCACCGATCCTCGTCGCCGTTCCCAGGTCAAGCGTTGAAATCGAAATCATCGACAGTGAACAGTGGGTTATCAGGGAGATTCGCCAGCTGACGACGTATGTCGCTCGTCAGGTTTTCCAGGCTATGGGGAATCGGGGGTCCGGCAAGTACACGCAGTAGGTGCCGGTACGAATCGTACGATCGAGGTGGTCGCCCAACGGGGCGTGGTGCTTTCGGATCCGAACCAGCGCGTGGCGCATGGCGCGCGTGACGGCACTTCTCGCGCGTTCGGAGGCGGAACCGGCGCGTCGGTTACGAGCTCCCAGTCCGACGGCTCGGGACAGTTCGCGCACCAGGACGTCGCGTTCGACCTCCGCTTGCGCCGCACGAGCCGTGTCGCCGATCGCGTGCGCCTCCGCGAGGTCCTCGTCGATCTCGGCCAGCCGGCGGCGATACGCCGCCTTGGCGCGCGCGTCCAGCAGCTCGCCAGCATCTCCGTCTGCAGGGAACGCGATGACGCGACCGGCGGGGTCGGCGCTATCCGGTACCCTTTCGAAAGCGACAAGATCCAGGACATGGAATTCCCGTCCAGGCTCGGCGAGCAGTCGTGACAAGTACCGCAGGCCTTTCGAATCCCGCACGCCTGCCACGCGCCCGTCGAAGGCCACCGACCAGTAGTCGCCCGCATCACGGAAGGCGTTGTCATCAGGCGGGTGCGTGTTGGCGCTGACGGTAGCGGCAATCAGCGGCACTCCTGTGTGCCGCTGCTGAGCATCGCCCAAGGCCGCCGCCGCTCGGGCGGCCTGAGACATTGCTCCAATGCGCTCAAAGGTTGTGCAGGCGGCCTGGATCTCGAGAAGCGCACGTTCCTCCTGTCCCTCGGCCCGGAGTGCGCACCCCAGACCCATGCGCGCGAGAGCCGTCTCATGCGGAGCGCCGATCTCACTCCATTGATGCGCCGCGGCTTCGAACTCGCGGCGGGCGTCTGCGGGATCACCTTCTGCGAGTCGTACATGGCCGCGGGCGAGGGTCGCGCTGGCGGCCATCCCGCTGCTCTGAAACACCGCGGCGATCCGCCCCAGTTCTTCGGCTGCCGACCGGGCGCATTCGAGGTCGCCAGCTGCGATCGCAATCTCCACCTGCGCCTCCAGGAGCGGGGCACGACGGAGTTTCGTATTCGGTGGCCACTCTTTCGACGGCACGGGCGCCGGACGGTCGAGGGCGTCGCGAATGGACGCGGCGGCACGGGCAACATCGCCGTGCGCCAGATGTACCAACGCAAGACCCGGCTGCGGATCCCATCCGGCACGATGAGCTGCCAGGAATGCCTCCTCTGCGCCTTGGATATCTCCCATCCGCAGTCGAATGCGGCCAAGCTCGGTCAGCGGCCACCCGAGCTCCCGCCGGAGATAGGGGCGAAGCTCCTCGCATGCGAGCAAGGCTTCCTGCTCGGCCTCCGCGCAGGACCCACGCAGTCTGAGAATTTCAGCGCGGTGGACGCGACAGCGGCCATGAAGGCTTCCGACCGGCTGCCCCCGGTGCCAGCGTTCCATGGCTTCGGTCCATTGCTCGGCAAGGTCGTACTGCCCCAGTGCCTGTAACGCGCACACCAGTTCGCAATAGACCACGCCCGTCGAGAGCGGATCGATCTCGCCTGAGACCGTGGCCACGGCCGCTTCGTTGAGAAGCTCAAGGCCCTGTGTGACGTCCCCTTGCAGGATCAGGCTCCGAGCCTCGGCCATTCGGCCGAGGGCGACTGCAGCCGGATCGCGCCCCGTGCCCACGTCGACCGCCCGGCGAGCCCACTGGCGGGCACTGTCGAAGTCGCCCGACAGGAGTCGTTCGTTGCTGCGCACCATGGCGAGCCAGGCATGCACCGGCGTCTCCGCTTGTCCGTCGAGCAAACGCTCTGCCCGCGTGAGCCACCCGCGCACGGGAGCCAGCAGCGCCGTGTCGAAGAGCAGGTGCATGGCGACGCGAACGGCGGCACCAGCCGCCGCGACACGATCGCCAGCCTGCACGCTCGCGGCATGGGCGCGCTCCCAGGCCTCGATGGTCACGTCGAGATGACCCGCGGCGTAGGCCACGCCAGCCAGGAGCGGCAGGTCGGCTCCCGTCAGCGGAGTAGTCGCGTCCGCTTCGATGAGGAGCTCGTATGCGTGTTGCCACTCGCCCTTGACCGAGGCGCCGTGCGCTCGTTCTAAAAGAGTCGCTTCAGTAGCATCTTGCATCGCTCATCCATTGAGGAGCCGCTTGGACGACCGGTCCTCCTCGCGCGGATTGTAACCGCGGATGTTCCCCACCGTAACAGCTTTTGTCACGCAGTAGAAGATGAACGGCCGATCCGTACTGTCAGACGTCCAGCGGAGGGAATGGTGATGCGAGCACAGACGATGCAACCGCACGCGTGAATGGCGCGAACTTGGAATACGACGTCACGGGACAGGGCGAGCCGGCGCTGCTTATCAGCCCCGTCCTGGCAGACGGCTTTCTGCCGCTCCTCTCGGAGCCATCCCTGGCGCACGGGTACCGGCTGATCACGTACCACAAGCGCGGCTGGATGGGGTAGCACGCACACACTTCCGCCGGTTAGTTAGAGGAGGTTCGCATGTCAAGATCGGGTACGGTCCGTGCAAACGGCCAAGAGCTTTATTATGAAGTCCACGGTGAGGGACAGCCGCTCGTCATGGTCATGGGGATTGGATACGACTCCACCCTGTGGACACTCGCGCAGGTTCCAGCACTGTCTCAGAAGTTTCAGGTCATCATCTTCGACAACCGCGATGCTGGCCGCAGCTCACAAGCCACCGGCCCATACGCGATCGCGGACATGGCCGACGACACGGCCGCGTTGATGGACGCTCTCAGCATCAAGAAGGCCCACGTTTGTGGTCTCTCGATGGGCGGAATGATCGCGATGGAGTTCGCGCTCCGTCATCCCGATCGCCTGGATCGGATGGTCCTGACTGGCGCGCCTGGAGCGCCGGCTCGCCCGGTCTTCCACCCGATCCAGACGTGGAACTGGGTCAAGGCGAACGACAAGACCGGCGAGACCTTCGCCGGCCAGCAATTCACCTGGCTGTTCTCCGGCGCGTTCCTGCGCAACAAAGAGGCGGTTCAGCAGACCATTGCGATGCTCTCGAGCAATCCCAATCCAGTCGGCCCGGCGGCCTATAACCGCCAGTCCCAGGCGTTCCTGAAGTTCGATATTCTGGACCGGCTGTCAGGCGTGAAGGCACGCACCCTCTGCATCGTCGGCGAGCAGGACATCCTGACGCCCGTGCACGAGTGCCGCGAGGTCGCCGACAAGATTCCGGGCGCCAAGTTCGAAGTGATCAAGGGCGACGGCTCTTCTCACGTCGTGCCGATCGAGCGTCCGGACGACTTCAACGGTCTCGTCACGAAGTTCCTGTCCTAGTAGTGTCGCCGATCATGCGGCCGACGCCGCCGCACTCCTCGCCCATCTCGGTGTCCGTCGCGCCCATATCGTCGGCCACTCCAGCGGCGCCGCAGTCGCAGTGCAGCTTGCCCTCCAGCAGCCCGAGATCGTTCATACGCTGGCGTTGCTGGAACTGTCCCTTCTCTCGGTGCCAGGCGCCGCAGGGTTCTTGCAGAAGGTCGGCCCAGCTTTTGAAGCCTATGCCGCGGGCCACCATGACACGGCGTTGGCGGTGTTCATGAGCGCGGTGAGCGGCCTCGAATGGGACGCGTGCCGAACGGTGCTGAACGGCCGTGTCCCCGGTGCCGTCACCGCAGCGATCAGGGATGCCGATACCTTCTTCGGCATCGAGCTGCCGGCCCTCGGCGCCTGGACATTCGGCGCGGTGGAAGCCAGAGGCATCTCCCAGCCCATCCTCTCGGTGGTCGGCACCGAGACCGAGCCTCTCTGGGTCGAGATCGCAACAGTGCTCCGTTCCTGGCTCCCGCGGGTGGAGGACTGCACGATTGAGGGCGCCGGGCACCTCCTGCAGATTCAACGTCCAGAGGCGGTTGCACAGGGGCTCGCTGACTTCTTCGAGCGTCATCGCATGGACGTCGGCTGAATAATCTCGATCGCGACTGTCGCTGCTGCAGCGGCACACGCAGGCTCGAGTTCGATAATGAAACTGGCCTGCGCCAGAAGCTATTGAATCGTCGCATTCCCCGAGACCACACCGAGCCGGTTTCGCCTCATCTCACGCATTACCGGAGTGAGGAGGTTGAATGTCATGCTCAGTTTGAATCGGCACATGTGGAGCACGTTGGCTGTGTTCGTCATCCTGGCCCCGAGCCCTGCGCCAGCCCAAACGATCGCGAATTCGTTCGAGGAGCTTCAAACAGTTCTGAAGAAGGGCCAGACCGTTATTGTGACCGACGCGAGTGGTCAGCGAGTCAAGGGAAAGGTGGCGGATGTGTCCCCATCCTCCCTCGTCGTTCTCATCCCCGAAGCGCGGACGTTTGCCGAGGGCACCGTCACAGAGATTAGGGCCGCCGCAGATTCATTAAGGAACGGGGCGCTGATAGGCGTCGGAGTCGGGGTTGGAGCTGGCGTTGCTGTAATCCTGGCCAAGTGTGACAACGGTCCCGACTGCAGCTACGCGCTGAAAGTCGGTGCTGGTTATGCTGGAATCGGGGCAGCAATTGGCACTGGCATCGACGCCCTGTTGAACAAGGGCGGCAGGGTTCTCTATCGGTCGCGTCAGCAGACGCGCAGCCTGACGCTCTCACCAGTTCTTGGAAAAGATCGGCAAGGCGTCCTAGTTTCCGTTCGTTTCTAACGTCAGATGTGGAGATGCCACACCTCGCGCTTCTACAGGAAGATTGGGACTTGACCTTTAGGGAGTGGCTCGCCACGTTAGACGATTTCCGCAACGGCTCATCAATGCGACTTGAGGCGCCGAACTTGCAAATTCGCGTCCGTTGCGCGCTGAGACAAGGCATGGCCGTCGCCGTTCTCACCCCGCCACCGCACGAGCCTGGTCAGCAGCGCACCGGGCGAGTCTGATGATACGCCAGAGGACCTCGTCCTCCGCCACGTCAGGCCACCTCAGGGCTGTACACGGTGTGCTAGACGGCGAAGCTCCTCGATAATCCGCTCTCGATTGACGAGAACAACGGACGGTGGGTGGATGACGTCGCGGAAGACTACAAGACTCCGGCCGCTGAAGCCCGGAATCGCTGAGGGAAAAACGACGGCCTGGATGTTGAGCTTCTGGAAGAACTCGCCAACTTCCTGCGAAGCCGTCAGGTCATTCGGCTCGAGGCACGCCGGCAAAATGGCTGCGGCGTCTGCACGCGCCTCAGTCAGTGCCACGTGAGCGGCGATCTTTACCGCTATCACGTACGTGATTCGAGGATAGCTGACTACCCGAGCGCCGCCGCGCCCGGCGAGACGCTTCACACGCGCGGCGGATTCTCGGAACGCCGTCTCTTCGTCGACCGAGCCGTAGACCGCACGGAGCCCTGGTCTCACGAACCTGCCACCGTACGACCGCGTTCCCTCGCCGCTCACGACATCGTCGGGATGCGCATACGCGAGTTCGACCGATCGGAAGAATTCACCTTCGAGTGGCGAGGCTTGCTCGACGAGCGCGAGGGCGTGCTTCTGCCATTGTCGCGGGAGCGTCACACCGGCTCGCCGACCTGCATGCGGCGGAATTCCCAGAGGAGATCTCGCGGTCGTCCCTCAATAATCCAATCTCGGGGGGCGTTCCCTGCGGACGCGTCGTTCGGAGAGATCAACCAACTCTGCCGCTGTTCAGGGTCGATGTATCTTTCAAGCGTTTCGTTTAGTTCAATCAGATCGCGCAGGCGCCTCTCGGCCTGCGGAGACACACGGCCGGCTTCCCAGTTCTGTACCGTTCTCTCGGAGACGCCGATCGCGACCGCAAGCTGCGCCTGAGTCAATCCAAGCGCCGTCCGCAGCGCGTCGATGTCGATCCGACGACCGTCGGGAGACTGCCTTGTTGCCGCACGCGTTCGAGGCCGCAGTTTTAGCGCTCGCGCGACCTCAGTGACGCTGAAACAGAACTCGGTGTGGTCCGGAAGCGCGCGTTCCGCCGCGCGTGCCCAAAGGACAACGTTCCGATGATCCGCTCGTCTGGCATAGAGCACGACCATGAGCAGCCGTCGCTTGACTCGAGCGAAGCTCTTGAGCGGCTTGGTGAGCTGGTCCTCATCTTCACGTCCGGACAAATAGAGGAGGAACCGATCTCCCCGAAGAGGCTCGTCTTGGATTGCCCGCATCGGGCTGACAATCGAATTGACCTCGAAAGGCGCGAGGAACCGTTTTGCCTCACCGGCGAGCTCCGCTGGCGCAAATACCTGCAAATCCATTGGACCATTCTGCCAAAGACGCAATTGTGCGTCAAGGCGCATATTTTCGTCTCGCGGCTGGCTATCCGCGTAGATTCAGCGCCGGAACGGCACAACAGTCCCCGTGCCGGCCTGTTTGGTGACAAGGTTGGCCGCCAGATATCGTGCCCACGTTTCAAGTGCGGCCCTCTTCTCACTCCGGTACGCGTGCAGGTTGTAGTTGACGCCGCGTGACGTCCGGCTCGGTGTGATTGAGGATTTTCGAAGTGGCGGTAGGGGAATAAGCCACCCGCTCGCGAAGTCAGCGTCCTTAAAGGAACACCTCTGTGAGTCGGAGCAGCGTGTTACCCATGTGTTACCCAGCGAAGGCGACGCCAACGAGAGGTAGGTCTCGATGAGCGAATTGTTTAGGAGATTTGGAGCCGGCGACCCGACTTGAACGGGTGACCTGCTGATTACGAATCAGCTGCTCTACCAACTGAGCTACGCCGGCCTGGCGGTGTGTCCTACGCCGCAATGTTAACACGCGGCATTTAACAGGAGTGCGTCGACGGCCGGAAAGACCTCCTCCGCCCGGCCGTGAATCGTCAAGTCCACGAGTGACGAAGTGGGAGTGGCTTCCGTGTTGATCTCGACCGAAAATGCGCCCCGTGCCCGTGCCTCCCCGATGAACCCAGCCGCCGGATATACCACCGCCGAGGTGCCGGTGGCGATGAACACATCGCACGAGGACGCAGCGGAGGCGCGCCGGGTGTCGCCTGGGTCGAGTGACTCGCCAAACCAGACAACCGCCGGGCGCGCCAGTCCGCCGCAATGAATGCATCGTGGCGTGGGCGCCGGCAACGGGAGGCAGGTGTCCGTCCATCGACCAGGTCGGCCATCGCATCCATCCCAGCAGCAGAACTCCCAGATCGATCCGTGCAGGCGGATGAGGTCCCTAGTGCCGGCCACAAGATGGAGGTCGTCCACGTTCTGCGTCACGACGCGCCATCCCTCGTGGCGGGCGGTCCAGGCCGCCAGCACGCGATGCGCCGGATTGGGCTCGCAGGCAGCAATCAGCTCGCGACGCCACCCGTACCATTCCCAGACGAGCTGAGGATCCTTCGCAAACGCTTCCGGCGTAGCGAGGGTCTCGGCGCGGAACCGACGCCACAGCCCGTCGGCTCCACGAAACGTCGGCACGCCGCTCGCTGCCGAGACGCCGGCGCCCGTCAGGACCGTCACACGGCCCGCGCTTCGCAGGCGGGCCGCGAGGGCACGAATCGCGTCGTCAGCCACAGACGTGTGTATGCTTGATCGTCATGGTCGCTTCACACGTGTACGAGCTTTCCACGAAGGGGCAGGGCGACGCCTGCGATCTCACTGAGACCGTTGCCGCCGCCGTGGCGGCGGCAGGCATTCGATCTGGAGTGGCCACGATCTTTGTCGTGGGATCAACGGCCGCCGTCACGACCATCGAGTTCGAGGCAGGCGCGGTCTCAGACTTCAACGGGTTGTTCGAGCGTCTGGCGCCTCGCAGCGCCGAGTACCGGCACCATCTTCGATGGGGCGACGACAACGGTTCGAGCCACGTGCGTGCAGCACTGCTCGGCCCGTCGCTCGGCGTACCTTTCATGGAAGGTCGCTTACTGCTGGGCACGTGGCAGCAGATCATGCTCGCCGAGTTTGACACGCGGCCGAGGAATCGTCGGGTTGTCATTCAGATGATCGGGGAGTAGCCCTGCCAGCTCCCCGGCCAGGGCCGGCCGACATGCGATCAGGATCGGTCCTTACGAGGGGACGCTGCCGTACTGCTCGTCGGACACGGGTTCCAGCCACTCCGTGGTTGCGTCGACGTTGACTGCCAGGTGGACGCCCCGGGTTCCAGGCGCTGCGCCATGCCAGTGCTTCTCGTCCGGGTCAAACACAACGGCGTCGCCGACGGCAACCTCGTGGGCGGCCTCGCCCCAGCGTTGAACTCGTACTCGGCCCTCGACGATCAAGAGCCACTGCGGGCCTGTATGTTTGTGCCAGTTTGTGCGCCCACCATCCTCGAACTCGACATGGTAGACGTGGACAGGTGTACCTTCGGTCGAGGACGCGAGCAGCTTGACGTGGGCAGATCCGGCGAAGGACTTGGCGTCGGCCGGGCGAGAGGGGACGTCGGCGTTCCGGAAGATACGCATGATGTGAAGGGTATCATAGCGATCTCCGCGGTGAAGTCACGCAACAATTTCCGGTCGAGCTGAACGGACGAGCGTCCCGTGTTTGATCGGTGTCGAGCACGCGGGTTACGATGGTGGATTAAAGTGCCTGCGATACAGCAGGCATAGCCGGCCCGAGCGCATGGTCTCGGGTGGGAGTCCGATGCCCGAAACTGATCCCCACGAGGCTGGCCCCGTGGGCGAAACCGCGGAACTCGTCGTTCGAGGCGCGCGCACGCACAACCTCAAGAATATCGATGTCGTGCTCCCTGCCGGCAAGCTCGTCATCGTGACGGGCGTCAGTGGGTCGGGCAAGTCCTCTCTTGCCTTCGACACCATCTACGCGGAAGGTCAGCGTCGGTACGTGGAGTCGCTGTCGGCGTACGCCCGTCAGTTCCTCGAGCGCATGGAGAAGCCCGACGTCGATCGCATCGAGGGCATTTCCCCCGCCATCGCGATTCGTCAGAAGAACACCGTGAGAAATCCGCGGTCGACGGTCGGGACCACGACCGAGATTCAAGACTACATGCGACTGCTGTTCGCCCGGGTCGGTCGCACGTCGTGCCGGAGCTGCGGCCGCGAAGTCGTGCGGGAAACGGCCGAGGTCGTGGCGCGACAGCTCGGGGAGCTGGGCGACGGCGTACGCCTCCTGATCGGCTTCGACCTACCTGTGGTCGAGTCCAATCCGGTTGATTTCGGCGATGGCATCGAACCCGACGAGGGCGCGGAGGGAACGGAGCCCCCCGAGAGAGAGCCCCGCGGACGGGGAAAGAAGAAGGGCCCGAGCGCTCTTTCCACCGACAACCTGGTCAAGGCACCGATCCATGCGGCAGAGCCGGCGATACGAGCCGCGCTCGAGTCACTTCGACGAAAGGGGTTTGGACGCCTGCTCCTGAATGATCGAGCCGTGCCGTTTGACGATGTCGAGGAGGCTACCCTGGCGAGCGCCGCGTCGTTGCAGGTCGTCGTCGACCGTCTGCGCTTGGGGCCGAGCTTGGACGACGAGACGCGGACGCGCCTCACCGACTCGGTCGAGACTGCCTACCAGGAAGGGGGAGGGGCGGCGTGGGCCGTGCAGCTGCCGGCGGACAGCGCTCCCGCGGCGGAGATCGATGTCGGGCCGGTCGTGCACCAGTTTTCGGAGCGGTTTGACTGTCGCGTCTGCGGGATCACCTACGAGGATCCGCAACCCCGTCTGTTCTCGTTCAATAGCCCGTTCGGCGCGTGCGCGACGTGCCACGGGTTCGGCAACATCATCGAGCTCGACATGGACCTGGTCGTTCCCGACCTGTCGAAGTCGCTGGCCGAGAATGCGATTGAGCCGTGGAGTAAGCCGCACTACCGGTCCAAGCTGACGGAATTGAAGAAGCTCGCGAAGAAACACAAGCTTCGTATCGACGTCCCGTGGGCCGATTTGACTGACGAGGAGCGACACTTCGTCATCGAGGGAAACGACGAGTACGACGGTATTCGCGGGTTCTTTCGATGGCTCGAGCGAAAGAAGTACAAGGTCCACGTCCGCGTGTTTCTCAGCCGGTATCGTGGGTACTTGACGTGTCCCGACTGCGGGGGAGCCCGGCTCAGGCGCGAGGCTCGAGATGTCCGTGTGGGCGGTCGGACCATCAATCAGGTCTCGTCGCTCACCGTCAAGGATGCCCAGGCGTTCTTCGAGACGCTCGCCCTGAGCGAGAAGGAGACCACGATTGCCGACAAGGTGCTGAAGGAAATCTGCCGCCGGCTCTCGTTTCTTGGCAACGTCGGCTTGAGCTACCTGACGGTCGACCGCCTTTCGTCGACGCTGTCCGGCGGCGAGGCCCAGCGCATCAATCTGGCGACATCACTCGGGGCGGCGCTGGTCGGCACCTTGTACGTGCTCGATGAACCGTCGATCGGACTGCATCCGCGCGACAACCTGCGACTCATCGCCATCCTTCAGCAGCTGCGAGACCAGGGCAATACCGTCCTGGTCGTCGAGCACGATGCCGACATGATCAAGGTCGCTGACCATATCGTCGACTTGGGCCTGGGCGCCGGCGAGCAAGGCGGACGTGTCGTGTTCTCCGGGACGTATGACGAGCTATTGAACGAACCCCGGTCGCTCACCTCGAAGTACCTCCGGCACGACTTGGCGATTCCCGTGCCGACCCGCCGTCGGCGGGGCTCCGGTGCGCAGATCGAGCTGCTAGGCGCGAGCGAGCACAATCTGAAGGACATCGACGTTCAGATTCCGCTGAACGTGCTGACGTGCGTCACCGGCGTCAGCGGGTCGGGCAAGTCGACGCTGGTCCACAATGTTCTTTACGCTGCGATGAAGCGGGCGAAGGGCGGCTGGGAGAAGCGCGTCGGAGCCCTCGAACGCCTTGAAGGGGTCGAGATGGTTACCGATGTCGTCCTCGTCGATCAGGCGCCGATCGGGCGTACCCCTCGATCGAATCCGGTCACATATCTCAAAGCGTTCGATCCCATACGCGAGCTCTTTGCGTCAACCAGGGACGCACGGTCTCTCGGACTGACGGCCAGTCACTTTTCGTTCAACGTCCCGGGAGGGCGCTGCGAAGCGTGTCAGGGAGAGGGTGTGGTCCGCGTCGAGATGCAGTTCCTCGCGGACGTCTTCGTGCCGTGCGATCAGTGCGATGGGAAGCGCTTCAAACCGCAAGTGCTGGATGTCCGCTTCAGGGGACGAAACATCCACCAGGTGTTGGAGCAAACCGTGCGCGAGGCGATTACGTTTTTCAGCAGCGCCCCGAGAGTGCTGCGTCGCCTCCATGTGCTCGACGAGATCGGTCTTGGCTACCTCCGTCTCGGACAGCCGGCAACGACGCTGTCTGGCGGCGAGGCGCAACGCATCAAGATTGCGGCCCACCTCTCATCTCACGGTGGCGATCGCCTGCTGTATATCCTCGATGAGCCGACGACCGGCCTGCACTTCGATGACATCGCGAAGCTCCTCACGGCGTTTCGTAAATTGCTCGAGGCCGGCCATACGCTGGTGGTGATCGAACACAATCTCGATGTGATCAAGACCGCGGACTGGATCATCGATCTCGGACCAGACGGAGGCGAGGACGGTGGGAGGGTTGTGGCGACAGGCACGCCTGAGCAAGTCGCGCAGATCGAGGGTTCCCATACGGCGCGGTACCTGCGCCACGTGCTCGCCGAAGGCCGGCCGAATGCCTACGCGGTCGGACGCTGACGGACGGCTCCGTCGCAGCTTCTACGACCGCCCGACCCTGGATGTGGCTCGGGACCTGCTGGGCAAGGCACTTGTACACCGGCGCGGCAGCACGGTCTGCAGCGGCACCATCGTTGAGGTCGAGGCGTATATCGGCGAAACCGACCCGGCCTGCCACGCCGCACCTGGTCCGACGACCAGAAACGCACCCCTCTACGGGCCGCCGGGGTACAGCTACGTGTACCTCAGCTACGGCATCCATTGTCTGGTCAACGCCGTCACAGAAGCTGAGGGGTTTCCAGCAGCTGTGCTGATTCGGGCGCTAGAGCCCCTGGAGGGAATCGCGGCCATGCGCCGCCGGCGTGCGAGAGCCACGCAGGGCCGGGCAACGGCGCGCCCTCAGGAGGACCACGAACTGTGCCGCGGTCCGGGCAACTTGACGGCTGCCCTGGGGATCACGCTGGCTGAGAATCGTATCGACTTGCTCGGAAATCGCCTGTTCGTGGAAGACCGAGGCATCCTGGTGACCCGCGTGGTGCGAGGGCCCCGTATCGGTATCAGCGCCGGGATTGCGCGGCCGTGGCGCTTCGCTATTGAAGGTAATCCCGCCGTTTCCAAGCCTACCTCGTCTCGCCGCCCGGTGGCGCTTGACGGTCCGGCTCGAAGAGAGTAGAAGTACACTACTGTGGTTGTAACACTTGCCTGCATCTGTCCGTGTTGTTGTTGCTGCGTGGCCGCGAGAGGGCTCCGCGCCAACCGTTCAGGTTCATAGCAGGCGAGCGCAATCCACAGACCGAACAAGCTCCCCGACGACCTGAAGCCCGGAAGGCGCGATGCCTTCCGGGCTTTTTCTCTTTGAACGTGCCATGAGCTGTGACTGATGCCTGACCTGATTCCGCTCTTTCTCAATCTGACGGGCCGGCGCGTCCTTCTGGTTGGCGGGGGCCCTGTTGCCGCCTCGAAGCTCGAGCCGTTGCTGTCGGTGGGCGCGGTTGTCCGAGTCGTCGCGCCAGAAGTGCGAGACGAAATTGTTCGGTCGGGCGTGGCAATCGAACGTCGCGGCTTCGTGGCCGACGATCTGGACGACGCGTGGCTCGTCGTCGCGGCGGCGACGAGTGAGGTCAACCGCTCGGTGGCCGCGGCGGCGGAGGCGCGCCGCCTGTTCGTCAACGCCGTGGACGACCCTGAAAACGCCACGGCGTTTCTGAGCGGTGTCGTTCGGCGGGAGGGTGTCACGGTGGCGATTTCGACCAAAGGGGAGGCTCCGGGCCTGACGTCGCTGCTGCGCGAGGCGCTGAACGATGTCCTGCCAGAAGACCTGGGGACGTGGATGCGGGAAGCCCGTGCGCAGCGGGAGGGATGGCGGCGCGACGGGGTCCCGATGGGTGATCGTAAGCCGCTGCTGTTGCAGGCGCTGAACCGGTTGTATGCGGCCGACGCCGAGTCCGATCGGGCGAGCGGCTAAGGGAGGTTCCGTGGCCCAGCATGGACGTGTGTGGCTCGTTGGCGCCGGCCCTGGCGATCCGGGCCTGCTGACGCGAAAGGCGATGCTGTGTCTGCGATCGGCGGACCTCGTTCTCTATGACGCGCTCGTGGACGACCGCGTCGTGGCCCTGGCACGGCGGGCGCAGCGGTTCTTCGTCGGGAAGCGCGCAGGCCGTCACACGCTGTCGCAAGACGACATCCACGCGATCATGATCCGCAGTGCACGCCGGGGCCGGCGTGTCGTCCGGCTGAAAGGTGGCGACCCGTTCGTGTTTGGCCGAGGCGGTGAGGAGGCGCTGGCGCTTCGCGCGGCCGGTGTGCCATTCGAGGTCGTGCCGGGTGTGACGAGCGCTGTCGCCGCGCCGGCACTGGCTGGGATTCCCGTAACCCACCGCGGTATCGCCTCGGCCTTTCTCGTCGTCAGTGGTCACGATGACGCAGGGTTTCGTGCCGCTATCGGCACGCTGACGCCCAACAACCTGACGCTGGTCGTGCTCATGGGCTTCGGCCGTCGTGGGTCTCTCTCACGCGTGCTGCTTGATGCAGGATGGGCGGCAGATACGCCTGCCGCCGTTGTCGCAGAGGCGACATTGTCGACGCAACAGGAGTGGCGTGGGACGCTCGGAGCCCTGGCAGCTGGGGCCGACACAATCGACGTAGACGGGCCCGCGACACTCATCATTGGGCGGGTGGCGGGAATGACGCTGGTCGAGCAAGAGATATCTGCGAGCACACAAGCCGCGGAGCAGGCGGCTTACAACGCACGGGGATAGGGTCCGCAGCCCCCGAGACGCGAGGATCGAGACTTATGGCGACATCAAGGAATAGTGAAAGCTCTCACGGACGTGCGCGTTTGCCGTTTGCGAGCGTTGCTGAGATCGACGAATTCGTTACAACCCTCGAACGATACGAGCGTGGCGATATGACGCCCGATCAGTGGCGAGCCTTCCGTCTCGTGCGAGGTACCTACGGGCAGCGACAAGACGACGTGCAGATGCTGAGAATCAAAGTACCGCAGGGGGTCCTGAGCGGCGAGCAGCTGGACGCGCTCGCAGAGGTGGGCTCAAAGTACTCGCGGCGGTTCGGGCACATCACGACGCGGCAGAACATCCAGTTCCATTTCGTCAAGCTCGGTGACGTCGAATCGGCGATGCGCATCCTCGCCGACGCCGGGCTGACTACTCGCGAGGCGTGCGGGAACTCCGTACGGAACATCACGGCCTGCCCATTCGCCGGCGTCGCGGGTGACGAGCTGTTCGACGTGACGCCGTATGGAGATGCGCTGACCCGGTTCTTATTGCGCCATCGCCTGAGCGCGATACTGCCCCGCAAGTTCAAGATTGCGTTCGAGGGCTGCCCAAGCGACCACGTCCAGCTCGCAATCAACGATCTCGGATTCCATGCGCGTATGGCCGCCGATGGCACGAGAGGCTTCCGCGTGGCTGCGGGAGGCGGCACGGCCATCATGTGCCGTGAGGCCGGATTACTGCACGACTTTGCGCCGACGTCTGAAGTGTTCCGGATTGCGGAAGCGATCCTTCGCGTCTTCCATCGGTTGGGCGACTATCAGCACAAGCAACGCAACCGGATGAAGTTCCTGATCAAGCTGCTAGGGTGGGACCGTTGGCGCGAGGAGTACGACCGCGAGCTCGCGACCTGCCAGCGTGAAGTGCCGGACCTCGACATCGCCCCGCCGCCGGTCGAGGCGCAGCCGGACTGGCAACGCTCGGAGGCCCCTGCCGCGAATCTCATCATGACCCGTGTCACGGCCGAACAACTCCAGGGCCCCGGCATCACGCCAACGATCGTGCCCGTCTTCACGCCGGGCGACGAGGCGTACGCCAGGTGGCGCGTGACGAATGTTCGGCAACAGAGGCAGTTTGGTTACGTGGTCGCGATGGCAACCGTCCCACTCGGCGATTTGACCTGCGAGCAGATGCGCGTCGTGGGAGAGCTGGCCCGCGCTTACAGCGACGGCACGGTTCGCGTAACGGTGGACCAGAACCTCGTGTTTCGGTGGGTGCCCGTCGGCGACGTGCGCGAACTGTACCGGCGCCTCGCGGCGGCAAGCCTCGGGGGCGCCGAGGCGGGGACGGTCGCCGATGTCGTCAGTTGTCCAGGCGCAGAATCCTGCCGGCTTGCGGTCACGCAGTCTCGCGGCCTGGGTCACCTGCTCGAAGGGCACCTGCGGGCGCGACCCGATTTGATCGCCGCGGCAGACGGCGCCCACATCAAGATCAGCGGCTGTCCCAATGGCTGCGGTCAGCATCACGTCGCCACCTTCGGGTTTCAGGGGGGGGTGAAGCGCGTGGGGTCGAAAGCCGTGCCCCAGTACTTCGTCATGGTTGGCGGCGGTGCCACGGAGAATGGGACGAGTTTCGCACGGACCGCCGCCAAGATTCCGGCCCGTCGCATTCCAGAGACGGTCGAGCGTCTGATTGCCCTGTATCAGCGTGAGCGCGGAGAAGGGGAGTCTGCGCCGTCGTTTTTTCAGCGGGTGCCCCTGGAACGGGTCACGAACGAGTTGAAAGATCTGCAGCGGCTGACGGAAGCCGACGCGCTCCCGACCGACTTCATCGACCTCGCCGAGACCGGTGAGTTCTCGCCGGAAATCATGGAGGGCGAGTGTTCGGCGTAGCGCAAGAAGGGATACACATCCACCAATGTAGATGTATCGATGATTATTCTTGCCGGCCGCTCTGAGCGTCTGTTATAGTCCAGACAGGCTTATCTAGAGTGGCTGAGGGACAGGCCCTACGAAGCCACGGCAACCCCCATGAGGGCGAGGTGCCAACTCCTGCCTGCCCGCGCCTGCCGGTCTCGATTCTGAGCTGGTCGTCGCGGCGCGGGGAAGATGAGAGAGGTTTGGGGCTCAATTCGTTTCAAACATCTGGGAACAGCCCCAGCCAGGGCCACGAGCGCTGCGCGGTCGGCATTCTCGGGTCTGGCACCGTCGAATCGGCCATTGCCCGGCGACTCACAAGCCCCGATTCAATCTCCATCCTTCCTCTCACACATATCTGCGACCGGCGTACACGCGAGAAGCGCGCGAGACAGCCCGCGTCCGTCCAGCACGTCGTCAAGCCAGAAGCTTTCCGGAAAACATGCCTGTCAGGCGGGCCGATTCGCCAGGTGGCTCCCGCCGAATGCGACGCCGCAACGGGAAGCCGTGGTGCGCTGGCCTTGCCGTTGTTCGTTCCAGCGGCGTCGGTGCTTGCCAGGACGCACGGCCCCGAAAACGCCGCGGTGATCGCCGGCGCGTACGGTGGCGAGTTGACGATGACGGGTACCGGTGCCGGCCCTGGTGCGATTACCGTCTCCGTTTGGGGTGACCCGGCTGTCGTTTCGCGTGGCCGTGCGGCAATTGCGCCGACCCCTGTCTTGGCGGAGCCCGGGGAGATCCAAGGACTGTTGGACCCATCACTTGCGGAGGCTGTGTGAGCGCGCTAATTGGACTGCAATGTCACTTGTGCAAGACGATGTTCCCCGCGGAGGCGACCTACGTGTGCGACCGGTGCCTCGGCCCGCTTGAGCCGGCCTATGACTATGCCGCGGTCAAGCTGAGTCGCACGGTGATTGCCGGGCGCGCCGAGAACATCTGGCGCTACCGTGAGCTGCTGCCCATCGAGGGCGAGCCGCGCACGGGATTCCACACGGGATTCACGCCGTTGGTCCGCTGCACGAGGCTCGCCGAACGGCTAGGTGTGCGCGAGCTGTACATCAAAGACGACTCGGTGAATCATCCGACCCTCTCGTACAAAGACCGCGTCGTGTCGGTCGCGGCCACTCGTGCCGCCGAGCTCGGGCTCGAGGTGCTGGCGTGCGCGTCAACCGGGAACCTTGCGAACAGCGTCTCGGCTCACGCGGCGCGCCTCGGCATGGAGTGCTGCGTCTTCATTCCAGACAACCTGGAAGCAGGGAAAGTCCTGGGATCGGCGATCTTCCGCCCGACGATTCTAGCCATTGCCGGCAACTACGATGACGTGAACAGGCTCTGCACGCAGGTAGCCGATCGGTTCCGCTGGGGTTTCGTGAATATCAACCTGCGTTCCTACTACGCAGAAGGTGCCAAGACGATAGGGTTCGAGATCGTCGAGCAGCTCGGCTGGAGATTCCCGCAGCATGTGGTGTCCCCAGTTGCCGGCGGCACTCTGCTGCCGCGCATCGCGCGAGGTTTCCGGGAGTTGCGACAGGTTGGTCTCGTCGAGGGTGAGCTGCCGCGGATACACGCGGCTCAGGCCTCGGGTTGCGCGCCGGTGATTCGTGCGCTCGAAGACGGGGCCGAACATCCCGATCCCGTCCGTCCGAACACGATCGCGAAGTCCATTGCAATCGGCAATCCGGCGGACGGTTACCAGGTACTGCAGACCGTCCGCGGCACGGGTGGATCGGGTGCCGCAGTGTCAGATGAGGAAATCGTCGACGCCATCAGGCTGCTGGCCGAGACCGAGGGCATCTTCACCGAGCCGGCGGGCGGGACGACGGTCGCCGCGACCATCGAACTCATCAGGCGCGGCGCGATCTCGCCGGATGACTCGGTGGTCGTGTGCGTGACGGGCAACGGATATAAGACCGCCGAAGTGATGGCCGACCGCCTGTCAGAGCCGGTTCGACTGAGTCGGGCCTTCAAGGAATTCGAAGCCTGGTGGGAGAGTCGGCAAGCCCTCGCCTGATACCCCCTCTCGCGCGAGACCGGGTTCATCGGGGGGCGACCAGACTTGGTTCGAGCCCGTGACGACTGTCACGGATTGCCGCTGACACGACACCGAGTCGCCTCGCTCGTCTCCGTCGGCGATCAGCGCGGGGTCGTCGACTGGAGGCTGTCTCGGACGAGGGCGAACTCGAGGCCATCGGTGAGCGCCTGGAGGCTGGCTTCGACGATGTTGTCATCCACACCGACCGTGCCCCACTCGGTCGTGCCGTCGCCAGACTGAATCAGAACCCGCGTTCTGGCGGCAGTCCCGGTCGTGGAATCGATGATTCGAACCTTGTAATCAGTCAATCGTACCTGCTCCAGGCGCGGGTAGAGGCGCACCAATGCCGACCGCATCGCGGCATCGAGGGCATTCACAGGCCCGTCGCCGTCGGCCACGGTGTGCGCGCGTTCAGCACCAACCCTGATCTTGACGGTCGCCTCACAGACCGAGGTCGCGCCCTCCCGCCGCATCGACACGTGGTACGCCTCGAGCGTGAAGGGAGGGTCGTCATCGGTGAGGGTTCGCCGAATCAGCAAGGCGAGAGAGCCGTTGGCGGCTTCGAACTCGTACCCCTTGTGCTCGAGTTCCTTGATACGAGCGAGCACCGCGCGCAACTTGGACGTCTCATTCCCAATGTCGAAGCCAAGCTCGCGGGCTTTCATTGCGATATTGCTGCGCCCGGCCAGGTCGCTGATGAGCACATGGCGCGCGTTTCCGACCAAGGCCGGGTCGATGTGTTCGTAGCTGTGAATCACCTTTTGTACCGCGTTGACGTGCGCGCCGCCCTTGTGGGAAAAGGCCGTGGACCCGACCCAGGGAAGCCTGGTATTCGGTCTGAGATTGGCCGTTTCGTCGAGAAACTGAGACAGCTCCTTGAGGTGCGCGAACGACTCGCGCGGAATCGCCGGGGTATGTCGCTTGAACTCGAGGATCGGCATGACGCTCGTCAGGTTGCAGTTGCCGGTTCGCTCGCCGTAGCCGTTGAGCGTTCCCTGCACGTGCGACGCACCACCATCGAGGGCAGCCAGCGCGTTGGCGACGCCAAGACCGATGTCATCGTGGGTATGAATGCCGATGCGCACGTTGAGGTCCTTCGTCGCTTGCTCGGTGATGTCCTGTATCTCGCGCGGCAGAGAGCCGCCGTTCGTGTCGCACAGCACCACGACATCGGCGCCTCCCCGCTCGGCGGCCCTGCAGGTGGCCACGGCGTACTCGCGATCTTCCTTATATCCATCGAAGGCGTGCTCGGCGTCGTACACCACGAACTTGCCGTGCTGTTTCAGAAATCGCACGGTGTCTTCAATCATGGCGAGGTTCTCTTCGGGGGTCGTCCGCAGCACTTCGCGGACGTGCAGCGGCCAGGTCTTGCCAAAGATGGTCACGACCGGAGTACTGGCTTCGAGGAGCAGACGAACCTGTTCGTCTGAGTCAACGGCGGTGTCCTTGCGGCGCGTCGAGCCGAACGCGGCAAGTCGGGCCCCCTGGAACGTCCGATGCTTCGCCTGATCGAAGAATTCGATGTCTCGCGGGTTGCTTCCCGGCCAGCCCCCTTCGATGTAGTGCACCCCGAAGGCATCCAACCGCTCGGCAATGCGCAGCTTGTCGGCCACGGACAGAGAGACACCTTCGCCCTGTGTGCCATCCCTCAGTGTGGTGTCGTAGATCTCGATTTCAGAAACCATGCCCGTCTATTGTACCGTGTCAACGACGACGGCCCGCGTCTGGCCGACCAGTTTCAGGACGAGCCGTCGACCACGGGGACGCCACGGACCGAGGCATCGAGAAGCTCGATGATGTGGAGCACCGGACGACCGGTCCCTGCCGCCCGCCTGGCCGCGGCAATCTGCAGGCTGCATCCCGGGTTGGAGGTGACAACGATATCGGCACCCGAGTCAGCGATTCGGCCGGCCTTTCGTTGACCGAGCGTGGCGGCCATCTCCGGCTGGACGAGATTGAAGATGCCAGCGCTCCCACAGCAGATGTCGCTCTCGGCGATTGGCACCACTGTCAGCCCTGGAATCGATTGCAGCAGCTCTCTGGGCTCTTGCCGGATGGATTGCGCGTGCGCGAGATGACACGCGTCGTGATAGGCGACGCGGAGATCGACGGCGTGTCTGGCGGCTCGAAACGGTACCAGTCCTGACAGGGTTTCCGTGACGTCACGAACCTTGCCAGCGAACGCGCGCGCTCGTTCAGCCCACGCTGGATCGCCGGCAAGGAGCTCGCCATAGCTCTTCATCGTCGAGCCGCACCCAGCGGCATTGACGACGATCTGATCGGCGCCGCTTCCCTCAAAGGTCTGGATCAGGGCGCGGGCGAAGTCCTTGGCCGCGGCATCGCCCCCCGCATGCAGGGCGAGGGCTCCGCAGCAGCCCTGCGAGGGTGGCGCGATGACGTCGCACCCCTCGGCTGCCAGAAGCCGGACGGTGGCGTCGTTCACGTCGGCGAAGAACACGCGCTGTACGCAGCCTGTCAGCAGGCCCACGCTCAAGCGCCTGACCCCAGCGGCCGGTGTCAGGGGCGGCGGCTGACGTCGGGAGAGTCCTCCGGACGGGGCCACCGCGATGAGACCCCTCAGTCGCGCTGGAAGCATCGATAGAAGCCGAGGGAACCGCCGCAGGAAACCGACGGCTGGCAGCGGCCAGCTGATGGCCCGGAGTCGCGCCGGGTACGGAACGATCGCGAGGAGCAGCTGGCGGAACAGACGATCGAGAATTCCGCGATCGTGATGCCGCTCGATGATTGCCCGCGTGTCCTCGAGGAGCGGGGCATAACGCACACCTGATGGGCAGGCGGTTTCACACGCCATGCACCCCAGGCACGTGTCGAAATGCTGCACCAGGCTGGGCGTCACATCAATGCGCCCCTCAAGGCCAGCCCGCATCAAGTAGATGCGTCCGCGGGGCGAATCCGTTTCCTGCCCGAGCAGCAGATAGCTGGGGCAGGTCGAAAGACAGAAGCCGCAGTGCACGCACTTGTCCATCAGCGGTTTCAGGGGCCCCAGTGAAACAAACGAGCGGTGGACCGGTGCCATGGTCAGATGCCCCCTGGGCCACGCCCGGGACTGAGCGTGCCCGCCGGGTCGAACCGGGCCTTCACGGCGCGCATCAGCGGTAGGCTGCTGCCCACGTTCCCCCACGTGCCTACCTGGCGCTTGAGAGCGTCTGCTCCATGCAAGACCACCAGACTCCCGCCCTTGGCCTCCACGTCGCGGCGAAGCGAGATGACGATGTCCGAGTGCGCCTGCGGCTTGCTCCCCAGCCGAACAAACAGCACGCCGAGCGCCACGCGTCCGATCGTCACGTACTCGACTTCCACCTTCGCGGCAAGGTGTTCGATCGTTCGGAGGGTCTCGCCCACCAGTGTTGGCAGAACCGACATCTTGACGAGCGTGCCGCCTGTGTTCTGCATGCGAGAGCCAAGGGTCAACCACAGCTGATCTTCTCGCTCAGCGTCGCACGTCTCGGTGCCCACGTTGAAGCGGTCACAAATGGCACACGTCGCATGCGCCTGTCGCTCGGCAGCCGTCTCGGTGGTTTCGTAGCGTATGGCGAGGCGGTAGGGTGGACCTTCCATTTCGAGCGCCGACGGCGCGAGTGGCGCGGCAGCGATGGCGAGAGCAAGGTCAGTCAAGGTCTCCACATTCGTGGTGGCGGTAACCACGGTGCGGGAGGCCGGCGGCAAGGGGGCGAGCTTGAAGGTCGCACTCGTGATGACGGCCAGACTGCCGAGCGATCCACACAGGAGTCGCGACAGGTCGTATCCCGCCACGTTCTTGACCACCCGTCCGCCTGCTTTGGCGGCCCGTCCGTCGGCAAGGGCCATCTCCACACCGATGATCAAGTCGCGCGGAGTCCCGTGTCGGTGCCGGCGCGGCCCGCTGTCGTTGAACGCGACGATGCCGCCGATGGTGGCCTCGGAGGAAACCTGAGGATCGAGCGGGAGCCACTGACCCCCGCGCCCGAGCAGCTCGTTGACGGCCGCCAGGGTTGCACCCGCCGGAATCGTGGCGGTGAGGTCTCCCGGACGGTGGTCTATCGGTGTCGCGAGTCGCCTCGTCGAGAGCACGGCGTCGATAGGCGTCGAGACTGGTCCCCACATCAGCTTGGTGCCCGATCCCCGAGGGAGAACAGTCTGCCCGTTGGCGTTCGCCGTTTGCAGCATCGACGCCAGAGCGCTCGCGTCTGGTGGCTCCAGCACTACCTCAGAGTCGGCCATTGATTGTGAAGATCCCAGGGAATCAGAATCGCTCCGCGAGCCCGGCTTGTTCCAGCGGGTGTCTCCGATAGGGCCCCGGCACCTCCCCGCACAGCCGCGGCGTTGGAAAGATCTTGCCGGGGTTGCAGATGCCGGCCGGGTCAAAGGCACACCTCACCAAATGCATCGCGTCGAGGTCGTCTGGTGAAAAAAGCTTGGGCATGTTCGCCTTTTTGTCCGCGCCCACTCCGTGTTCACCGGTGATCGTGCCCCCAGCCTCGATGCAGTACGTCAGGATTTCAGCGGCGACCTGCGCAGCCTGGTCGGCCTGACCGGGGATTGATTCGTCATAGCAAATCAGCGGATGCAGGTTGCCGTCGCCTGCGTGGAAGACGTTGCCAATTCGCAGCCCCTCGCGTGCTTCGAGCGCGCGGATTCGGGCAAGCACCTCTGGCAGCCTTGTTCGGGGCACGACCCCGTCCTGGACGTAGTAGCTGGGCGTCACCCGGCCCATGGCCGCGAAAGCCGCCTTTCGCCCTTTCCAGATCCGCTCGCGCGCTGCGTTGTCGCGCGCCACCTCGAGTGTCGCGGCACCGGCGCGCCGACACACGGTCTCGACGGTCGAGAAGAGCTCATCTACTTCGACCCGGGGACCATCGAGCTCGACGATCAGGACGGCGTTCGCGTCAGGGAAGCCCGGGTGCACGGCTGCTTCCGCCGCTTCGATCGTCAGGCGATCCATCATCTCCACAGCGGCGGGGACGATTCCAGAGGCGATGATTTCCGAGACGGCACCGCCTGCCGCGTCGATGGAGTCGAAGCCCGCCAGGAGCGTCAGCACGGCTTCCGGCCGGCGTAGCAGTCCAAGTGTGGCCTGAGTGACGATCCCGAGCGTGCCTTCGGACCCGACCAAGACGCCCAGCAGGTCCAATCCGGGCGGGTCAAGCGTCGTACCTCCCAGGCGTACGAGCTCGCCGTCTGGCAGCACCACGTCGACCGCAAGGACATGGTGCACCGTGAATCCGTACTTGAGGCAGTGGGCTCCTCCAGAGTTCTCGGCAATGTTCCCGCCGATCGAGCAGACAACCTGGCTCGACGGGTCGGGTGCGTAGTAGCAGCCAAACGGCGCCACGCGGTGAGTGATTGCAAGGTTTGTGACGCCGGGTTCGACCGTCACACGCATGTTGGCGATGTCGACAGCCAAGATTCGCGTCAGTCGCGACAGCACGACCAGAACACCGTCCGGAGACGGGAGGGCACCGCCGGACAGCCCCGTGCCGTGGCCTCGAGCGACGAACGGCACCGCAGCACGGTGACAGAGCCGAACGACCGCCTGAACCTCGGCGGCAGACTGGGGAATGACGACGACGCCGGGAACGGCACGCAGATGCGTCAACGCGTCGGACTCGTACGTGATCAGCTCCGTGGGGTCTCGGAGGACGCCGCCTGGCCGGATGCTTCGCTCGAGCTCGTTAAGAAAGGCGGGGTCCATCAGCCACCTATAGTAACGTCGATTCGGTGTCGAACCGAGGCGCAGGATTGCTACGGACCGACGATCATCGAATAATCCGCAGACCGGTTGGGCGGGCAGGAGGCGTGGGACCACCCAAGATGCGGAACACGGTGCCCGTCGAGTAGCTGACCACGAATAGCTCACCGTCGACATCCACGCCGAAAGCGCTGATCAGTCCCAGAGCGGCACCACCGAGCTCCGCGGTGTGTTCTCGCAGATCTGATGACCGGGCTTCGCCGCCCGCGTCCAGCGTTACTGCCAGCGACCAGACGCGGCCAAAGAAATCGGCGAAGAAGTAGCGTCCCAAAAAGGACGCACCCAGGGCGAGGCCCCGGTAGACATAGCCGCCGGTAACCGACTGACCATCGACGTGGCTATACTCGAAGATCGGGTCGATCAGCGGAAGAAAGGCCGGCGGAGGGTCGCCGATGTTGGCGTGCGAGCCCTCGCGGTTTCGCCAACCGTAGTTGCGGCCGCCGCGACCGGCTGGTTCGAAGTCGATCTCCTCCCAGGCATTCTGCCCGACGTCGGCGATCAGCAGGGCGCCGGTTCCTCCTCGGGCCGGGTCGTCGAAGTCATACCGCCACGGGTTTCGAAGCCCAAAACTCCAGATCTCGGGTCGGGTGCCTGACGGCCCGCCGGTGACGAAAGGGTTGTCGGACGGAACGCGATAACCGTTCGCGTTGCCGGCCGGCACATCGACGTCAATCCGCAACATCTTTCCAAGAAGGGTTGACGGGTCCTGTGCGCGATGCGCCGGATCGTTTCCCGATCCGCCGTCGCCGAGTCCGACGTACAGCAACCCGTCTGGCCCGAAGGCCAAGTGCCCACCGTTGTGATTCGAGAACGGTTGAACCACCGTCGGCGATCCTCCTAGTCGCAGGTCGAACCGTGACGCGGGATCAGCGACAAGCGGATTGGAGGACCGGGTATGCCGAGCAATGACCGTGTTGCCGGCGGTGTTCGTGAAGTTGACATAGAACCGCCCGCTCGACGGGTAGTCGGGCGCGAGTGCCATGCCGAGCAGTCCACGCTCTCCATTGAACTGGACGACCGACCGCAGGTCGAGGAAGTCTGTCGGTCGCACGGCACCATTGCTGACGACCCTGATGCGCCCGCCTTGCTCGACAACGAACTGTACAAGAGGGTTGGTCGGGTCCTGCACGATGGCGACTGGCGACGAGAAACCTGAGGCGTACGCAAGCGCGCGCAGCGTGTTCTGAGCATGGAGTGGCGGTGTCAAAGCGAACAGCGCGACGATCGCCATGGACCAGCGGACTTGGCGCATAAGACGATGGTATCGCAGTCGCCTGGGCGCTATGATCGCAATTGATGGTCCGTCAACTCGTGATTGTGGCTGCCGCCGTCGTGGCTGTCGGTTGCGACGGCTCCGAGGGATCGCCGGCGCCGGGCCCGACGCCTGGCCCTGTGCAGATCACGGGCAGCGAGCGCCTGGGTTGGGACCAGCCCGCGTCGAGCGCCGCCGAGCTGGCGACATTCGGCTACAACATGCACATCGACGGCGCCGCCGTCGAGCTTGACGGCGTTCAGTGCAATTTGTTGACGGGCGGCGGTGCGTATCCATGTGATGTGCGACTGCCGCCTCTCTCGCCGGGGGCGCACACCCTGGCGCTCTCGGCCTTTGTCGTCGGCAGTACCGGGCTCGAAAGCAGTCAATCGGCGCCGCTGCAGGTGTTCGTCGTGGCCGGCGCATCGCAGTTGACCGCGGATGGGCGTTCGGTCTTCTCGACCGTCGACGGCACGCCGTTGGGCCTCCACCTGAGCGCGACCGGGCTCGTCGAGCCGACCGACATCGCCGTCACCCCCAATGGTCGCGTCTTCGTCGCCGAGCGTTCGGGGCGCATCGTCGTGTTTGAAGGCGATCCTCCGCGACCGACGGCAGCGCTCTTCCTTCCGGAGGTGCACACGGCCGGTCGCGGCGGCTTGTTGGCGCTCGCCGCGGATCCGGAGTTCCGCGAAAACGGTCTGCTCTTCGCGGTGTACACCACGCCGGCGGGTTTTGAAGTCGCGCGATTCCGCATGGTGGCGAATCGGCTCGGCGAACGCCTGGTGCTGGTTCACGACGTCGAGCCGTCGTTCGTGGCACCGGCGGCGTCCTTGCGGTTTGGCCCCGATGGCAAGATGTTCGTCGCCTTTGACGATGGAGCCGACTCGTACCGGGCAGGAGACCCGGGGTCGTTCAACGGGAAGGTCCTGCGGCTCAATCCGGACGGCACCACACCGGCGGACCAGGCGGGTGGATCGCCTGTGTACGCGATGAACGTGAATACCCCGAGGGGCATAGACTGGAACTCGCCGGCAGACACGATGTGGATCCTCGAGCGCGACCCGGACGGCGTCGACCGGGTGCAAGCGATTGCTGAAGAGACAACAAGCGGCAGGCGCGGGACCGCGACGGTGAGGTATTCGCTGCCGGCCGGAACGGGCGCCGGCGATCTTGCGGTCTATCGGCACGACCTGTTTCCTGGCTTTCGCGACAACCTGCTCGTGGCGGGCATCGAAAAGCAGGCGATGTTACGAATGACGGTCGATGCCAGCGATCCGACACGGGTCGTGTCGACGGAATGGCTGCTGCAGGATGCGGTCGGGCCGATCCGTGCGCTGACTGTTGGCGTCGATGGCACGATCTACCTGTGCACCACCGACAGTCTGCTGACGGTCAGGCCTTAGGACCCTTAACCGTTAGTGGCGCCGGTCGCCGGCTGACGTTCGCTGTCAAAGAAGAATGAATGACAGGAATGGAAATCCTGACAGCACTTACCCGAGTCGTACCGTTCGCAGCGGCGTCGGGCATCAACCTGTACGCGACGGTTGCCGTGCTGGGACTCGGCGGGCGCTACGAGTTGTTCGAGTTGCCCGAACAGTTCGCGACTCTCGAGCATCCTCTGGTCATCACCGTGGCACTCCTGCTGTTCCTAGCCGAGTTCGTTGCCGACAAGATCCCCTGGTTTGACTCGGTGTGGGACGCGATACACACGGTGATTCGGCCGATTGGTGGCGCTGCCATCGCCGTCGCGGCGCTCGGTGATTCCTCGTCGACGATGGCAGGACTGGCCGCTCTTGTTGGCGGCGGCGTGGCGCTGACGACGCATTTGACGAAGGCGGGCACGCGGGCGGTGGCCAACACGAGCCCGGAGCCGCTCAGTAACTGGACGTTGAGCCTCATCGAAGACGCGTTTGTCATCGGCCTCACGTATGTGGCTGTCCAGCATCCGTATCTTGCGTTGACGGTGGCTCTACTTCTCCTGGCGGTTATCGGCACGTTCGCGGCGGTGTTGGTTCGAGCGCTACGGCGGCGATACGCGGCTTGGACGCGGTCTGCCATGTCGGCGAGCTAGCGATTCGGACGCACCCCACGCCTTCCTCATGCGCCGGCCGAGTCACGGTCGGCTGCCTGTTCAGCAGCGCGCGTCAACGCGCGGACGTGTCGCCCAGTGGCTCCGATGGCGCCGCTCCTGTCGAGGCGGAGCGCCAAAGTGGGAAGAGCGCGGCAACCAGAGCAACGGGAGAGATCCGTGGCTCGCCGATGCTATGAGCGAATCACGTTCCCGCGGACGCTATACTGGCGTTGATCCGGTGCAACGCTGAAGCTGCCGCTGTCGTTCAGAGGAGCGGCGTGGGCGGCTGCCGGTTGAGGGACACTATCGGTTATCACCTGGACGACACACTCGTCGAACGGCTGCACCGACGTGCGAAGGCGGGGCAGTGGCGTCTGACGGTCGACCGGTTTGGCGCTGCACTCGCGGCGAGCGCCGAGTCTGCGCTCGGTGCGTTTGCACCCAGTCGAAAAGAGATCGAGAAATATCTTCACTCGCTGCGCCTCGAGGATCTTGCCCTGGCGTGCGCGTGCGCGGACGGCGACGAGGAGGCCTGGGAGCACTTCGTCCGCGAGGTGCGTCCGACGCTGTACCGGGCTGCCGGGGCCTTGGATCCGACCGGCGGCGCTCGCGACATCGCCGATTCGATCTATGCGGACCTGTACGGACTTCAAGAACGCGACGGCGTGCGGCGGTCGCTCCTTCGATACTTCCACGGACGCAGCAGCATTGCCACGTGGGTCCGATCGGTGTTGGCTCAGAGGTACGTCGACCGCGTTCGCGCGGCCAAACGTGTGGAACCGCTCGGCGATGAGAACGAGGGCGGCCTGGTGCTTTCGGTGCCGTGCTCTCCGCCCGACCCGGATCGGGGGCGGTACATCGAGTCCATCCGGCACGCGTTCGGCCGCGCCCTCGCGGCTCTTGCGCCTAGAGAGCGGTTGCGTCTCGCCTGCTACTACGAGCAGCAGCTGACCTTGGCGCAGACCGGCCGTGTGCTCCGCGAGCATGAGGCGACTGTGTCGCGTCAGCTGGCTCGCACGAGACGCACAATCCGAGCGGACGTCGAGCGCCAGCTGCGGGACCTGGGATTCAGCGCCGATGAGCTCCAGGCGGCGTTCGATTCGGTTGTTCAGGATACTGGTCCGATCGACCTCGGCGAGATGCTCTGCAAGAAACCCGAGTTGGATCGTTCAGTATCTGAGGAGATGTCGTGAGCGATCGGAACCAAGCGATAGAACGCCTGTTGCGCGCGCGGGTGAACCGCTCTCGAGAGGTTGAGGGCGCCGAGTGCCTCAGCGCCGACACGATTGCGGCCTGGGCTGACCGGACATTGACCGCACGCTCGAGGGAGGCGGTCGAGGCGCACGCCTCCGACTGCACGAGATGTCAGGCCCTGCTCGCCGCGATGGTCTTGACGGAGACCGAACCGGAGCCGGCGCGGTCCTTCTGGGGCGGGCCGGTGCGATGGCTCGCGCCGCTCGCGGCGGGTATCACGGCTGTGGCGCTCTGGGTTGCGGTCCCAGAGCAGCAGGCGGGGCGGGATCTCGATCAGCGCCCTCAGCTCAGTGAGTCGGAGGCGCAGCCCGCCAGGGCGGTCGCCGACGAGCCCGCTGCTCTCGAGGATGCGTCGCCACCGGCGGCCGCGGTCCCGCAGGAGTCGCCCATGGCCGGCGCGGACGAATCGGTGTCGGCGGGGGCACCCAGTGAGGCGCTCGGAGGAGCGAGGGAGCGCGACGCGACGGAGCAGCTGGCGAACGAGTTCGGCAGTCCCGGCAGGGGCGGCGTCGTTGGCGGCGAGGTCCAAGGCCAAGCGAGGCTGGAAGAGACGGGTGCAGCATCCGAAGTCGCTCGGCGATCACAGGCACAGATGGCGAAGGAGCCCGCGCCGCCCGCAGCGGAGGAAGTTCAGAACGGCGCGCTGGCCCTGCGCTCCTCGGCTGACGTGATGGTCGAACAGCGCGCGTTTGCCGACCGCCTGGACCGCAGGCTCGAGGTTTCCACCGCGGACGACGCGGTCCGCTGGAGGCTGGGCCCTGACGGCGACGTGGAGCGCAGCAGGGACGGCGGGCTGACGTGGTCGGCAAGACCGACGGGCGTTGGGCCTGACCTGCTCGCTGGCGCCGCACCAACGGCCGGCGTCTGCTGGCTGGTTGGTCGGCGCGGGACCGTTGTGCTGACCATCGATGCCGAGACGTGGCGTCGGCTCCCGTTTCCCGAGCCGGCGGACCTGACGCTGGTCGAGGCATCGGATGGACTGAGGGCCAGCGTCACGACCGATGATGGCCGCACGTTCGAGACCACAGACGGTGGCGCCACCTGGACTGAAGTCGCCAGGCCTTAGTACTGCATTTCACAATTATGGCAACGTATCGGCGCCCGAAATACGCCACCATAATTGTGAAATGCAGTACTTAGGCTGAGTTGGCGGCCCCACGCCCACGAGTCGGTGCAAGATTCCCGTTCGGCTCCGTTCTAAGTCCCAGAGCCCGCCCGCAGGGGCGGTACGGAAACAGAACGCTGAAATCCCTGGCAGATTCGCCTGGGAACGGAAAAGGAGCCAACCATGCGCGTATCTCAGACGCTGTTCGTTGTGACTGCCGCTATCCTCACGTGCGCCGGTTCCGGCGGACTAACCGCCCTCGATTCGACGCCGGACGTGAACCGCGGGGTGCCAGGGCTCGGCGCGCCTCCGGTGACTGCCGCGGCCGCCCCTCAGGATGCGACGACGCTCGACGATCAGATCGAACTGGCGTTGACCGTCTACAACTCCAACATCGCGCTGGTGCGAGACGTCCGTCATCTCACAGTGCCTCGAGGCACAGCCGATCTGCAGTTTATGGACATCGCGGCCACCGTCAACCCAGCGACGGTGCACTTTCGCTCGCTGACCGAACCGAACCGTCTCAGCGTTCTCGAGCAAAACTACGAGTACGACCTGCTCGAGCCGGACAAGCTACTCCGCAAGTACGTGGGGCGTGAGGTGACACTCGTGCGGCGGAGACAGGACGGCGGCACCACGC
>Ga0326597_10002066_pt1 | contig 30688 bp, 26 predicted proteins | sample RVTome_12_FD_203789 | JGI IMG/M metagenome (GOLD analysis project Ga0326597, IMG submission 203789) | Soil microbial communities from uranium-contaminated site in the Upper Colorado River Basin, Wyoming, United States - RVT100D185 | ecosystem: Environmental > Terrestrial > Soil > Contaminated >...
GGCCCGAGTTCTCCGAGGCGCCTTCGAAATAGAACAGCGCGCCCGTCTGCGAGACGTCGAAGGACCCGCGCCCGTCGGCGCCGCTCCACGCCGCACCGCCCGCCACGCGCACGGGTTCACCCGTGAATGCCAGCGAGGCGGCGTCGAACGGATGCGCGTAGACGGCCGACTCACGCTGGTAGAGCAGGTAGCCCGGTTCGGCGTAGACCGCGTTCGATTCCACGGTGAGGAGCCGCGTGCGGTCCGCCGTGTCGAGCGACGCGGCCTGGAGCGCGCGCTCCGCCGGCTCTCCGGACCAGGCGAGGTACACATACCGGACGCCGTCGGGCAGGAAGGACGGCCAGAGGTGACCCGACTCGGGCGCCTCGACGGTCGTCACCGGCTCGGGTGTGCCGCCCTCAGCCGAGACCCGGAACAGGCCTTGAGGCGATCCGTAGAGAATGATGCCCGACCGGTTCCAGGTGCCGCCGGTGAAACCCGAGACCTGCGCGAGGGTTTGCGCCGGGCCGCCCGTGACGTCCACTTTCTTCAGCGTGCTGCCGGCCACGAACCCCACGAACTGGCTGTCGGGCGACCAGAACGGCTGGGCGGCGTCACTCGTGCCGTCGAGCTTCACCGAGGTGAGTCCGCCAATCGGCCGGTAGTAGAGCGCCGTGCCGCCGTCGGTCGGGCGTGCCGCGAAAACGATGCCGCTGCCGTCGGGCGCGAGCGCGCCCGACTGGAAGCCTCTGACTGGAGACCGGTACAGGAACGGCTCACCTGGGGCGTGCCCCTGGAAGGACAAGAGCGCCGGCACCGCGAGCGCGGCGACGAGAAGCGCGGCCGCGGCGAGCGCGATCGTCAACAGCCGTTCGCGCTTGCGCTCCTCGGGCGACACCGCCACGGCGCCGCCCCGGATGTCGCCGTACGCGATCCACTGGAGCTGGATGACGAGGCTGTGCGCCGTCTGCCAGCGGTCGTCGGGATCCTTGCCGAGGCAGCGCTCGACGACGTGTTCGAGCGCGGCCGGCGACACCGGAACCAGGTGCGACATCGGCCGCGGCTCGCGGCTCATGATCGCCGAGATCAGCGTCGCCTGGCTCTTGCCCTCGAACGCCTTCTTCCCCGTGACCATCTCGTAGAGCAGGGCGCCGAACGCGAAGATGTCCGTCCGCGCGTCGGCCTCCTTCCCCTCGATCTGCTCGGGCGCCATGTACTGCAGCGTGCCCAGCATCGTGCCCTTGGCCGTCACGTCGGCGCGCGTCGGCATCGCCGCCAGCGAATCGGCGTCACCCGTCGTCCACTTCGCGAGCCCGAAGTCGAGGAGCTTCGGGCCCGTCTTCGTCAGCATCACGTTGGCCGGCTTGAGGTCGCGATGCACGATGCCCGCGCGGTGAGCCTTGTCGAGCGCGTCGGCCACGGCGATGCCGACCTTGAGCGCCTCGGCCAGCGGCATCTGGCCGCGCGCGAGCCGGTCGGCGACCGTCTCGCCTTCGATGTATTCGAGGACCAGGAAGCTGACGCCGCCCTCATGTCCCACATCGTGCAACGTGCAGATGTTCGGGTGGTTGAGGCCCGCGATGGTCTGGGCCTCGCGCTCGAACCGGGCCTTCATGTCCTCGTGGTCGGAGACCTGCGGCGGCATGACCTTGACCGCCACGGTGCGGTTCAGCCGCGTGTCGGTGGCCTTGTAGACCTCGCCCATGCCCCCGGCGCCGATCGCGCCGAGGATCTCGTACGGGCCGAGCCGCGTGCCTGCCGTCAGTGTCATGAGCCCAAGTCCGTCCTGTGATTTCTTGGAAACCCGGTCAGATACTAGATCACATGGAGCCCCGGGCCCCAGGCCTGATTGTTGGCCTGCTTCGCCCGGTCCTACTGCTGCAGAAGCACGCGGGTGAACTCGAGGAAGTCGTCCAGCCGCTCGCGGATGATGCTTCGAACCACGTCCAGACTGAGCTTCTGATAGTCGTGCACGGCCACGTTTCGGAAGCCCACCATCTTGCGCAGCCGTACCGCCAGCGACGGGTCGAGACGGCCGGCACGCTCGAGCAGGTCGAACGCCTCCCGTGTCTCCTGCGGCACGCCGAGACGATGCACGCGTACCAGGTGCATGGCGGCGTCGATGCTGCCCTCGCAGGCGCGCTGCAGGTTGAGGATGATGGCGTCCTGCCGCGTCTGGTCCCCGGTCAGGTTCGCGTCGCTCGAGCCGTATTCCTCGCGGACCCGCGCCACCGCGCGTTCGATGGCCGCGGCCTTGTTCACGAGCACGTCATCGGCCATAGACCGTGCCTTCCGCAGCCACGCGCTGGAGGATCGCCCGTCGCTCCTCGTTCAGGCGCGCGTACGCGCTGTACGTCAGGTCCTCGAAAGCGCCCCGCGCGCCCGGGTCCGCGTCATACAGGAGCCGGCCGGTCGAGATCACCTGCATCGCCATCACCGGCGACGCCGCGCGGAGATCCACCAGATCGACCTCCTGTTTCAGGACCGACGCCAGATCCTGCTGGAGGTCGAAGCGAACGACCGGGTCGAGGGGTGCCGTCGCCATGAAGGCCAGATCGATGTCGCTCTCCGGGCGCTTCTCGCCGGCCGCGGACGACCCGAACCGATAGACGGCCACGAGCGCGGGCAGGGCCCTGCGGAGCGCTGCCACCGCGGCGCGATCCTGATCCCCTTCTTTGGTCTTCACGGCAAACCCAACACGGATTCGATTCTATCGCGCGACTGACCGCAACCTTCCGGCTGTTTCGCCCAACCCCGATGGTCCAAGACCCATGCCGGGCGTCAGTCCCATCGGCGCCCGGCTACCCCTTCCACGCGAAGCTTCCGACGGCCTGCGCTTCGTCCTCGAACGTCTCGAACAGCAGCGTCAGCTTCATCATGCGGAAGAGCGTCTGACTGCGATTGGTGATGTTCAAGAGCTTCAGGTCGCCGCCACGGTCGCGGACCGTCTTCAGCTTGCCGGCAATCATGCCCACCCCGGAGCTGTCGACGTAGGTGACGCCGCCGAGGTCGAGGACGATCTGCAACCGGCCTTCGTCGAGCAGGTCGTGAATCCTCTTCCGCAGCGCGAGGTCGCCGTCGTCGAGCACGATCTGCCCGGTGAGGACGAGCACGGTCACGTGGCCGGTCCGGCGCTCCTGGATGTCGAGTTTCGATGTCGTCATGTCTACACGCCCGAACGATGATCTGAATCGTCCGACGTGAGCGAATCCACGTCGGCGAGGTCCTTGGGGCGGCCGCTGGCTTTCTTGTTGGCGATCAACGCGTTGCGTCCGATAAACCGGACGGGCACGTCACCGTAGGCGCCCTCGACCGCGTCGGCTGCCGCAAGGTCGCCATCGGTCACCGCTCGCCGGACGAGGCGACTGGCGGCAGGAGCGTGAAGCGTCGCGGGAACCCGTGCGGGCCCGCGCCGAACACGCGCACACGATACCGTTCAGCCTGCGCCAATCGTTCGGCGAAGGGCAGCGACGCCCAATAGCGAACCTGCGCCCGATCATGCCGAGCCCAGTGGTCCTCAGGGGATTCCAGCGACCAACGCATTCCCGCGAGCGGGGTTCGGCCGGTCGCCCGACCATCGTTCCCGGATGGACTGGGCGGTTGGAACGCCATTTCCCTGATGTTATCTCATGAGCGCGGTCGCGCTCGTCGTCCCTGCTCGAGCACGGGCCGCCGGCGTGGATCGCACCGATGGTCGTGGTCCCTGCCGGCCTCCGGCCCCGGAGGTCGCGTCACTCGCGGCGCCAGTTGAGGATGGCGTGCACCGCGTTGGCCTGTTGCGTGTCGCCGAACTGCGAAATCACGAAGCGCTGGCCGTCGGCGGCCGGCAGCAGAAAGCGGGCCCTGGCCGGCGCGGGCAGCGACAGCACCTGGCGCTCGGCACCCACGGGCCGCACCGGGTCGGCGCGCACCTCGACCGAGAACAGATTCCTGCCGCGCAGGAAGAAGAGCTCGCCGCCCGCCGGGCTCCACTCCGGGTCGAGGCCGCCGTCGGCCGAGACCCGCACCTCGCCGCCGCCCGCCGCCGGTCGCAGGTAGATCTCGTACTGGCCGCTCTGGTCGGAGGCGTACGCGACCCAGCGGCCGTCGGGCGAGTAGCGCGCGTCGATCTCGCTCGCACCGGTGGCGAGGAACGGCTCCGGCTCGCCGCCGTCAGTTCCGACCGGCAGCCGCCAGACGTCGTTGTCGGGCGCGCGGACGCGCTGCAGCGTCGCACTCTGCACGTACAGCAGCGACGTGCCGTCGGGCGACCAGTCCATTGGCAGCAGGCGCTTGCCGTCGGGCTCCGCGAGCAGCAGCCGCGGCGCCTCGCTGCGGTCGACTGGCACCACGTAGAGGCCCTGAGGCTCCATGCCGTCGCCAAGCCGCGCGATCACACGGCGGCTGTCAGGCGACCACACCGGGAAGGTCGCGCGGACGCCGGGCGTGAGCGCGGCGCGCACATCGCGCTCGAGGTCGTGAATCCACACGGAGATGGGCGACGTCTCGGTGCCCGCGACCTCGAGGGCCAGCGACAGGCCGTCGGGCGCGAGACGCGAGTCGGTGTCGTGCGTGCCCTTGCGCGCGGTCGCCACCGTCTGCCCGCCACTCCGGTCGATCCACGCCAGCGTCTCGCCGGCCTCGGCGACGCTGCCCGCCACATACGCCAGCGTGCCGCCGCCGGCGACGTCGTACGCCGGCGTGCTGCCGCCGAGCAGCGCCAGGCCCTCGACGCGCACGACCGGCGGCGACACGACGGCGCCCGTTCCGGGATCGAGGCGCGCCGACGCCAGGCGACCGCGCTCGTCGATGGTGAGCACTTCGCCGTCGCCCACGTGGAGCGGGTGACGGTAGCCGTCGAGGACGAGCGTTGGCGCGGCCGTCGCCGCCCCCACGACGGCCAGCCCGTTCGATCCGGCAGCAGTGCCTGCCCAGGCAATCCAGCGGCCGGGCGCCAGCTCGGTCGTCGCGATCAGGCGCGTCGCGTCGTCGAGCTGGCCGCGCCACAATTCTTCGCTGCCGCCGCCGGCCGGGATGCGGACGATCCGCGTGTCGCCGAGCCAGGTTGACACCTGCACGTCGCCTGCGATGCCGCGAAACAGCGCGTAGATCTGCGTGCCAGCCTCGAAGGTCGCCTCGACGAGGGGCGAGGAGCCGTCGATGCCCAGGCTCAGCACCTCGACGCCCCGGCTGAAGTAGAGACGCGTCCCGGTGACGTCGAAGGTCAGCGTAAGTGCCCCCTGCGTGTCGGGCAGTTGGCGCCAGCCCATGTCGCCGAGGCTGCGCAGACGGATTCCGGTCGCCGGCGCCGATTCGGCCACCTGCGCGCCGTCGGGCGAGATGGCGAGGGCATCGATGCCGGCCGCGATCGAGTCGGGCGCCAGGATGACGCGCGCCTCGGGCGGCGGCGGCGGGCCGCCGCGCACGAGCCATCCAACCGTGAGGCCGGCGGCGAGCAGCACGGCTGCCGCGAGCGCGGCCGCGCGCCAAGACAGGCCCGAAGCCGCGGCCGTGCCTGGGCGCACGCGCTCGCCCAGCGCCGCTTGCAGCTCGAGGCGCACATCGCCGACGTCGCGCATCCGCAGCTTGGGGTCCTTCTGCAGCATGCGCTCGACGAGCGCCCGCAGGCGCGGCGGTAAGGGTGGCAGCGCGTCGAGCTCCGCCTGCTCTTTAAGGACCGCTGCCAGGACGTCCGAGACGGTCTCGCCCTCGAACGCTTTCCTGCCGGCCAGCATTTCGTAGAGCACGCAGCCGAGCGCCCAGATGTCGGTACGTTTGTCCACGGCTTTGCCGCGCGCCTGCTCGGGGCTCATGTAGGCGGCGGTGCCGAGGATCATGCCGGTGCGGGTCGCCGCCACGGTGGGCGAGGCCGACAGCTCGAGCGATCCGCTGGCCCCGTCCGCGTCGAAGGCCTTGGCGAGGCCGAAGTCCAGAACCTTGACGCCGCCGTCGGTGGTCAACTGCACGTTGGCCGGTTTCAGATCCCGATGCACGATGCCGCGCTCGTGCGCCGCCTCGAGGCCGGCGGCGATCCCCGCAGCGATCTCGGTCGCCTCGCGCCAGGGCAGCGGTCCGGTGGCCACGCGGTCGTAGAGCGACTGGCCCTCCACCAGCTCCATGACCAGGAAGGCGACGTGGCGGCGCCCGCCGGCGTCCTCGATCTCCGCGGCGCCGAACCCGTGGACGGCGGCAACATTGGGATGGCTGAGTGATGCCAGCAACTGCGCTTCTCGCTCGAGCCGCGCGAGTCGCTCGGTGTCGGCCGATACCTCCGGCGGCAGCACCTTGATGGCTACCTGCCGGCGCAGTCGCGTGTCCTCGGCCCGGTACACGGCGCCCATCCCGCCTTCGCCGATCTTGTCGACGATCTCGTAGTGCTCCAGACGCGTGCCGGCCTGCATGTGTCCTCCGATGAGCGCTCACGGTACCGCGGATCGACCGGCGGCGGCAATGCAGCCCCGGGTCTTCAGACCCGGGGATGACACAATGGCTGGGCCATGAGGTTTGTCCTGGCGTTCCCGCTCGCGGCAATTCTCGCCGTCTCCCAGCCGGCGGCCGTGCCCGACCAGAACCGGTCGCAGTTCCGCGGCCGGACCGATCTCGTGCGGCTCGACGTGTCCGTGCTCGACGCCGCCCGTCGTCCGATCCGCGGCCTGGCTCCGCAGGACTTCTCCGTCCTCGACAACGGCGTCGAGTACCCCGTCGTCGCGATGACGGAGTTCGACATTCCAGCGGCCAGCACGGTCGGTGAGCCGTGGCTGCGCGACGTAGCGCCGGACGTGGCGACGAATACGCTGGCCGACGGGCGTCTGTTCATCATCGTGCTCGACGACGCCCTCATGAGCGCCAGCGCGCGGTCGCTTGCCACGAGCAAGGAGGCGGCCCGGGCCGTCATCGAACGGCTCGGGCCTTCGGATGTCGCCGCCGTCGTCTATTCGAACGACGGACGCAAGTCGCAGAACTTCACGTCGGACAAGGCGAAGCTCCTTTCGGCCGTCGACAAGCTCACGCCAGGGTTTTTCGGCACCCGGAGCGGCGGCGGCTTCGGCGGCGACGCGTTTTCCGACGAGGTCTACATGCGCGCGTCGATCGCGACGCTGCGGCAGGTGGCCGAGGTGCTGGCGTCCGGCCCCGAGCGCCGAAAGGCGCTCGTCTACATCGGGGAGGGCGTGCCGCTGGACATGACGCAGGCGACGACCCAGATCGGTCCCGCGCCGGGCAGCAACCTGCTCAGCGGCGCGGTGTTCATGCCGGTGCTGATCCAGGAGTTCCAGAAGCTCATCCGCGCGGCCCAGCGGGCCAACGCCGCCGACCGGGCCGCTTCCGGCCCGTGGACGTCCATGTGCGCGTGCCCGGCGCCACCGTCCGCGCGCGGCCCGGCTATTTCGGCGAGGAGGACGCGGACCCCGAGGAGGCCCTCGACGAGGCGGCGCTGCTTGCCGAGGCGCTTACGAGCCTGCTGCCGGTGGGGGAGATGCCCATGCGCGTGCAGGTCGCGCCGTTTCCAGTACCGGGCCAGAAAGAGGTCGCGCTCGTCGTCACAGCGGCCTTGAGCCAGCCAGCGCCGGCCGCGCGCGTCGTCCACAAGGTCGAGCTGGCGACGACGGCGTTCGACGCGAACGGCAAGAGCCAGGCGTCGAAGCGTCAGACGGCGACGCTGGTCCTGCGCCCGGGGGCGCGCGATGTGCAGTACGAAGTGCTCTCGCGGATCGACCTGAGACCCGGCCGGTACAACCTGAGGTTCGCGGGACGGAACGGGGCACTGGACCAGGGCGGCAGCGTGTTTCAGGACGTCGAGGTCGTCGAGCTCGAGGACGACGAGGTTGCGCTCTCCGGCGTCGTCCTGTCGTCCGATCCGGCGCCGCAGTCGGCCCCGAAGGGCGCGCTGGCGGACCTGATCCCGGTGATCCCGACGAGCTTGCGCGAGTTCACGCGCTCGACGGCCGTCACGGCGTTCGCCAGGCTGTACGTCGGCCGGAAGCTGAAGCCAGGGACGAGCGAGGTGGTGGCTACACTGGCCGATCGGTCGGGTAGGGAAGTGTTCCGCGAGGCCCGGGTCGTTCAGGCCGGCGATCTCACGAAATCGGGGACGGCCGACGTGCCGATCGTACTGCCGTTGCACGTCCTCCAGCCGGGGCCGCACCTGCTCACGCTGACCGTCGCCGACAGCCGGGGCCGGGAACCTCTGGTCCGTCAAGTACGATTCGCGGTGCGGTGACGGTTCGCGGAGCGCGAGCCTAACCCCCACGACGTAGCGGCTTCGTCCCTATCCGCCTGGCCGGCGCGCGGCCCGCGCAAAGGCGTCGTAGTACTTCTGCAGCGATGACGCGCTCGAACCGTACTCGTTGGGGCCCGCGAAGAAGTCGGCGAGCACCTCGCGGCCTCTGGCGATCTCCCGCAGGCGCGCGGGTGCCTGCCGGTGGCGCGGGTCGGCCAGCATCAGGTCGAGGAGCTCGAGGGCCCGGTCCAGCGCGCCCCGGGCGATATCGGGATGGCGCCCGGTCCAGCGCGCCGCCCGGCTGACCTCGCTGCCCACGTGTCCCATCTGCTCGGCGAGCGACAGCTTCCACCAGCGGCCGGCGGCCAGGTCGCGGTGCTGGACGTCGGTCATCGCCGGACCAGGTGCGCGACGAGCGCTGCGACCGCTTCCCGCGTCGCGGGATCGTCGACACCGCGGGAACGGTTGCCGAACGACGGGCGCAGGTTGATCAGCGAGTCGAACTCCAGCCAGTCGTCGCCGGCAAGCTCGGGGTAGAGGTTGATGCCCCAGAGGTCCTGTTGTGCCGACCCGTCGGCCAGGAGCTCCGCCTCCTGATCGGCGTGCATGTCGGCGTCGAGCAGGAGGACGCCACGGCGCAGATCGACCACGCCTTTCACCATGTCGCCAAATCGCGAGGCGGCCATCGGGCGGAGCTCGTCCAGCGAAATGGGATTGGACGCGGTCACTCTCCTCATGAGCGCGTCATTCTATCCCGTGAGAGGGAAGCGCCCGCGAGCACGGATTTGATGTCATCGGCGTTTGATTGACGCCTGGCGCCTCGGCGCTGCAGGCGTCAAGGTCGCACATGCCGCTCGAGGAACGCCCACGTGCGGTTCCACGAGTCGATCTGGTCGGGCGAGTCGTCGCGCTCGAGCGTCTCGCGATTCACGCGCCGGCTGAACGTGTGGCCGACGCTCGCGGGGCCCGGCACGGGATCGACGTAGATCTTCGTCTCGGCCAGCTGCGGCTTGCGCGCGATGAGCGCGTCCACGATCTGCTGGCATTCGACGAAGTTCACGTCCTCGTCGTTGGTCGCGACGTGCACGAGCAGCGGCGTCTGCAGCTTGTCCACGCCGAAGATCGGCGAGCGCCTGATGTACTCCTCGCGCTGCTCGAACGGCAGGCCGCGGAGGCGCGACTGCGTTGCGAAGTTACGCTGATAGCCCGGGCCCTTGTACGACAGCCGGAAGATGAGGTTGGTGACCGGCACGATCGCGGCCGAGGCCTTGAACGGCGTGGTGTCGCGAAACACCGAGTGCAACGCGATGAACCCGCCGTGGCTCCACCCGATGATGCCAAGCCGCTCGGGGTCGACGTGACCGAGCGTGGCCAGAAACTCGACGGCGCTCATCACGTCGTCCACTTCGTAGCCACCGTAGTCGATGGCCTGGTAGTGCGCTTCGCCATAGCCCGTGCTCCCGCGGTAATCCGGCGCGATGACGACGTAGCCGCGCGAGACGGCTTCTTTGATGAAGGGCCACATGTTCTCTTCCTGGCGGCCGTGCACGCCGCCGTGAACCCAGACGAGCGCGGCGTGACCGCGGACGCCTCGCAGCCGCTGGGGCTGGAAGAGGTACGCCGGGATGTCCATGTCGCCGACGCTGCTCCGATACGACACCTTCCGGTAGTCGAGCACGCCGGCCGCCACGTCAGCGAACCGGGCTTCGGTCCGCAGCCGGGCCTGGATCTGGCTGTCGTAGTCCGGCCGGGCGTGGTCGGCCGGGTCGTTGCTGACGTACAGCACGCGCGCCCGCGTCTCGTCCATCGGCCCCTGCCAGGCCCCGCGGCCGCCGGCCTGGATTAGGAACGCGGCTGCCAGGACACTGACTCTCCACGTCGTCGTCATAGTGTTCTCCGTTGGGTCGGTTCGCGGTTCCCGGTTCGCGGTTCCCGGTTTACAGTTTCGGATTCCAGATGCCCTGAGATTCCAGATCTCCAGACTCCAGATTCACGCATACTAACGCGGTCATGCCCCGTCGCAAACCAGACCGCGTCGTGCTCGAGGGCGGCGAGCCGATTCACCACCAGGATGCGCGACCGCACCGGCGGGTGGACGCCAACCGGGTGATCGAGGTCTCGCTGCACCTGCGGCGCCCGGGCTCGCTCGAGCCCCTCGAGGCATTGGGTCACCGGCGCGGCCACGAGTCGCGGACGCACGAAGGCCTGCACGCGGCGCACGGCAGCCACCGGCATCACCGGACGGTCGAGTCGTTCGCGACGCGCCATCGGCTCGCGGTGGTCGGGCAGGCGCACGGACGGCGGACCGCGGTCCTGCGGGGCCGGGCGCGCGATCTGTCGGCAGCGTTCGGGGCGGACCTCGTCCATTACCGGCGCGGCCGCACGACCTACCGCAGCCACGACGCGCCGATTGACCTCCCGGCCGACCTGGCGCCCATCGTCGACGCCGTGCTGGGTCTCGACGACCGGCCGGCCGCCCGCCCGCACGTGCAGCACTTCAGCGGCCGGATGCCGCGCGTGCCGGACGTCGCACACTACGCGGCGCGGGCCGTCGGGCGCGCCTACGGGTTCCCGGATCGGCTCGACGGCTGGGGGCAGACCATTGCCATGGTCGAGCTCGGGGGCGGGTTCCGGCGCCGCGATCTGGACACCTACTTCCGCCACATGGACCTTCCGCGGCCGAACGTGAAGGCCGTGTCGGTCAACGGCGCGCGGAACAAGCCAACGGGCCATCCGTGGGGCGCCGATGGGGAAGTCGCGCTCGACATCGAAGTGGCCGGCTCGATCGCGCCGGCGGCGACCATCGTCGTGTACTTCGCGCCGTGCGACGAGCGCGGGTTCGTGGACGCGGTCAAGGCGGCGGTCCACGACACCACGCGCCGGCCGTCGGTGCTGTCGATCAGCTGGGGCAACCCCGAGCCTTACTGGTCGGCCCAGGCCATGCGCGTGATGAACGCGACGCTGCACGAGGCCGCCGCGCTCGGCGTCACGGTCACCGCGTCCTCCGGCGATCTGGGCGCGTCGGCGGGCCTGCCCAGAGGCCTCGCCGTCGAGTTTCCGGCGTCATCGCCGTACGTGCTGGCGTGCGGCGGGACGCGGCTCATCTCGGACGACGGACGGGTCCGGCGCGAGGTGGTCTGGAACGACCTCGACGCGAAGCTGGGCGCGGGCGGAGGCGGCATCAGCGAGCGGTTCGCCCGGCCCCGGTACCAAGCCTCGGCGTGCGCAATCCGATCCCCACACGGACGACTCGGACGGGGCGTGCCGGACGTGGCCGGCAATGCCGATCCTGAGACGGGGTATCTCGTGCGCGTGGATGACCGCTGGCTCCGCGTCGGCGGCACGAGCGCCGTCGCGCCGCTCTGGGCCGGCCTGGTTGCCCTCTGCAATCAGGCGCTGCGGCAGAACGCCGGGTTCGTCAACCCGTTCCTGTACCACCGCCGCCACCATCGCCGCGTCTTTCGTCCGATCACGCGAGGCACCAACGGCGGCTACCGCGCCGGTCCCGGCTGGAATCCGTGCGCGGGCCTCGGCGTGGCGGAGGGGAGCAGGCTTCTCGAGGTGCTGAGGCATGAACTCGGATGACGTTCCGGGTGCCGTGTTCCGGGTTCCAGGTTCGCCAGCCCCGCAGAATTGACACGGCCGGATCGCGGCCGTAGCATGAGCACGCTCGCCGGAATGATTGGATCCTCTCTCGGTCACTACCGCATCGACGAAGAGCTCGGTGCCGGCGGCATGGGTGTCGTCTATCGCGCGTTCGACACCCGGCTCGAACGCACGGTGGCGATCAAGATGCTGGACGACGGCGGTGAGTCGCCGCACGTCGTGCGCCGCCGCCTGCTGCACGAGGCGCGGAGCACGTCGGCGCTCAATCATCCGAACGTCTGCACGGTGTACGAGATCGGCGAAGCCGGCGACCACACGTACATCGTCATGGAGTTCATCGAGGGTCAGCCCCTCCGATCGCTCGTGCCGCGCGAGGGGTTCCCGGCCGAGCTCGCGATGCGCTACGGCGTGCAGATTACCGGCGCCCTGGCGCACGCGCACGCGCGCGGCATCATTCACCGGGACCTGAAGAGCGCCAACGTGATGGTCACGCCGCAGGGCGTCGCCAAGGTCCTCGACTTCGGGCTGGCGTCCCGGGCGCAGCCGCGCGGCGTCGACGACGTCACGAAGTCGCACGACGCCCTGCTCGCCGAAGGCAGCGTGGCCGGGACGCTGCCGTACATGGCGCCCGAGGTTTTTCATGGCAGGCCGGCGGCGCTCGCCACCGACGTCTGGGCCCTCGGCGTGCTGCTCTACGAGATGGCGACCGGCCGGATGCCGTTCGCGGGCCAGACCGACTACGTGCTGACGGCCGCGATTCTGCACAGCCCGCCGGCGCCGATGCCGCCCGGCGCGCCCGCGGGCCTCCACGCGATCGTCGAGCGGTGCCTGGAGAAGGAGCCGGCCCGCCGGTACCAGAGCGCGGGCGAGGTGCACGCCGCGCTGGAGTCGGCGCTGGCCGGGCGTCACGTCGAGGCGGCGCAACCGCCAGCCGGCCGGCGCTCGGTGCTGGTTCTCCCGTTTGCCAACCTGGCCTCCGACACCGACGAGTACTTCGCCGACGGGCTGACCGACGAGGTGATTACGGACCTGTCGTCCATCCACGGTCTCCGCGTCATCTCGCGGACGTCGAGCATGCGTCTGAAGGGCACGGCCCGGTCCGTGGCCGATCTCGCGCGGGAGCTCGGCGTGCAGTTCGTGCTCGAGGGCACGATCCGCAAAAGCGGTCCGCACCTGCGCGTGACGGCCAAGCTCCTCGACCCGGCGAGCGACTCGTCGATCTGGGCCAGCAAATACAACGGGACGATTGACGACGTCTTCGCCATCCAGGAGAGCGTGTCGCGCAGCATCGTCGAGGCCCTGCAGCTGACGCTGACCGATGACGAAGCCAGGCAGATCGCCCGGCGCCCGGTCGGCAGCGCGTCGGCCTACGACAGCTACCTGCGCGCCAAGCAGGAGATGCTGAGGTTCTCGAAAGAGGGCCTCGACCGCGCCGTCGAGTATCTGTCGAAGGCGCTCGCCACCGAGCCGGACAACGAGCTGCTGCTCTCCGCGCAGGGCCACGTCTACTGGCAGTACGTCAACGCCGGGGTGTCGGCCGATCTCGGGCATCTCGATCGCGCGCAGGCCATCGCCGACCGCATCCTGGCGGCGAACCCCGAGTCTGCCCACGGGCACCGACTGGCGGGCCTCGTGCAGATCCACCGGGGCGACCTGGCCCAGTCGGTCAAGTTCCTGAAGCGGGCGCTCGACCGGGAGCCCAACGATCCGGACTCGCTGTTCTGGGGCGGCATCATCGCCTCGCTCTTCGGCCGCATGGACCTGGCCGACGCGTGGACGTCGCGTCTGGTCGAGATCGACCCGCTCACGCCCGTCTATCAGGTGTTGCCGGGGGTGATGGCCGTGATGCGGGGCGACTTCGAGCAAGCGGTGACGATCTTCACAGCGGTTCTGCCGAGCAACCTCGACAACGCGCCGGCGCGGCTGTTCTACGGCCAGGCGCTCGCGCTCGTGGGCCGGACCGACGACGCGCGTGAGGCCTGGCGGGCGCTGGAGCGCGACCTGCCCGAGAACCCGTTCGCCTCGCTCGGGCGGTTCTACCGGCTCGCGCTCGAAGGCAACCGCGAGGCGGCGCTCGCCGTGATGACGCCGGAGCTGGCCGGCGTCTTCGGCATCGATCCGCAGTACGCCTGGTTCGTCGCCGACGGGTACGCGATGGCCGGCGACTACGACGAGGCGATCGCCTGGGTGGGGAAGGCGGTCGCCAACGGCCTGCTCAACCACCGCCTGCTCGACGCGGTCGATCCGTGGCTCGAACCGGTGCGTCGCGACCCGCGCTTCGAGGCGCTGATGCGGCAGGTGCTCGAGCGCGCGAAGGGCCTGGAGCTGTGACCGGGCCGGGCGCCCGCGCCGACGTCGTGCTCGCGTCGATGCCCTTCGGCAACATCTTCACGCCGTCGATGGGGCTGAGCCTCCTGAAAGGCGCGCTCAACCGCGAGCGGATCGCGTGTCGCGTCGAGTATTTCACGATGACGTTCGCGCGGCGAGTCGGCCAGCGGTTCTACATGGACATCGCCAACGGCGAGATGCCGACCGTCCGGGAGCTGGCGGGCGAGTGGATCTTCACCCGCGCGCTCTTCGGCGACGCGGCGGCCGACGGGCGCACCTACCTCGAGCGCGTGCTCGGCCGGCGGCATGGGTGGGTCACCGAGGCCGGCGTCGAGCCGCTGCCGGAGCGCGTCGTCGGGAAGATCCTCGCGGCGCGCGATGGCGTCGACGAGTTCCTCGACGCGTGCGTCGCGCGCGTCCTCGCGCACGACCCCAGGGTCGTCGGGCTCACGAGCGTGTTCCAACAGCACGTGGCGTCGCTCGCGCTGGCCGCCCGCCTCCGGCGCGCGAGGCCGGATCTGGTGATCGTGCTCGGCGGCGCGAACTGCGAGAGCGTGATGGGCTCCGAAACGGCCCGGCAGTTCCCGTTCCTCGACGCGGTGTTCTCGGGCGAAGCCGAGCTGATCTTCCCCGAGCTGGTGAAGCGCGCGCTGGCGGGGGAGCCCATCGCCGGCCTGCCCGGCGTCAAGACGCCCGAGCTCGCCCGCCGCGAGCTCGAGACGGGCGTCCCCGTGCCGTCGCCGTCGGTCCGGAACATGGACGACCAGCCGTACCCGGACTTCGACGACTTCTTCGAGCAGTTCAACCGCACGCCCTGGCGCGACACGTGGGCCGCGTCCATCCTGTTCGAAAGCTCGCGCGGCTGCTGGTGGGGCGCCAAGCAGCACTGCACGTTCTGCGGCCTGAACGGCCTGACCATGGCCTATCGCAGCAAGTCGCCCCGACGCGCCCTCGCCGAGCTCGACGCGCTGGCGCGCCGCTACCCGGACGCCGACATCCAGGTCGTCGACAACATCCTGGACATGCAGTACTTCCACACCGTGCTGCCGGCGCTCGCGCGCAAGCGTCGCAAGCCGGCGCTGTTCTACGAGACGAAGTCCAACCTGCGGAAGGACCAGGTCGCGCTGCTGCGCAGAGCCGGCGTCGTGGACATCCAGCCCGGCATCGAGAGCTTCAGCGACGAGGCGCTGCGGCTCATGCGCAAGGGCGTGACCGCGATCCAGAACCTGCAGCTCCTCAAGTGGTGCCGCGAGTTCGGCATCATGGTCCACTGGAACATCCTGTGGGGGTTCCCCGGAGAGCCGGCGGAGGACTACCGGGCGTTTGCGCGCGTGATGCCGTACCTCAGCCACCTGACGCCGCCGACCGGCGCCGGCGGCATCCGGCTCGACCGGTTCAGCCCGAACTTCACCGAGTCCGCCGCGCTCGGCTTCGCGAACGTCCGGCCGCTGCCGGCCTACGGGCACGTCTACCCGCTGCCGGCCGAGGCGGTCGCCAACCTCGCGTACCACTTCACGTTCTCATACAAGACGCCGCAGAACCCGGACGACTACATGGGAGGCGTGCTGGCCGCCCGGCGGCAGTGGTTCCGCGACCATGCGTCGAGCGCGCTCTTCTACGCCAACACGGGGCGCGAGCTCGTGATCGGCGACGTCCGTCCGGTCGCCGGAACGTTCCTGACGGTGCTCCGCGGCCTGGACCGGCTGCTGTACCTCGAAACCGATGCCGCGACCGATCTGAAGCGGCTGACGGAGCTCGCGGCCGGAGCGACGCGTGCCTCGAGTCCTGACGGTGCGCCCGCCGCACCCACGGCCGACGAGATCGCGCGCCGGCTTGATTCGTTCGTTGACGCCGGCCTGATGTACCGGAGCGGCACGCGGTACCTCGCCCTTGCGATTCCCCTCGGGACCTACACGCCGGCGCCCGCGGTCGCGGCGCGCTTCTGGCGGATCGCGGCGCGGCTCGGACGCCGCCGCGCCGGCGGCATCGAAGTGCCGATCGCGCCGAACGGGTACCCCGATCGCTACGCGATCGCGCGCCCGGGCCGATCCACGGGCACACGCACCTCACCGGGACGTCGGCTGCGGCCGCTGTCCCCGCGGAACTTTTCGGTCGACGGCCGACGGGCGGTCGTCCTCCGAATGGACGGCGGGCATGGGGCCCGCAGAAGGAGCACGTAGATGGCGAAGAAGGCTGCAAAGAAGAAGGCTGGCAAGAAGAAGGCAACCAAGAAGAAGGCCTCGAAGAGAAAGCCGAAGAAGCAGGTCTTCTGAGACCCGCCGTGCACGATCAACGGGCGCCCGCGCAGGTGGGCGCCCGTTTTTTTCTGGGTGCGGGGGTGCGGGGGTGCGAGTCCGCGAACCGCGACTTACCTCAATTCCCCATTCCGCTCCGCATACACCCGTCTGACGGCCGTCGCGCCCTGGCTCCGGCGCAGCGTCCAGGTTTCGAGGTCGCCGAAGGTCGCTTGTTCAACGGCCTGTTCGACCGGGACGCCTGTCGCGTGGAGGCGCGTGGCCTCGGCGATGACCTGCTCGAGCGCGCGACGGTAGGTCTCGAGCTCTTCGGCGAGCACGGCGGGGGCGTCCACGAAGCCGTGGCCCGGCACGAACGTCTCGACGTCGATTCCCTGGGCCCGTCGGATCATCGCGACCCACTCGGTCGGATAGGCGGACCGCATGGCGGGGAAGATCCGGTTCAGGTAGGCCTCGCTCATGAAAAGAATCTTCTCGCGCGGGAGATACACGGTGAGGTCGCCGCCCGTGTGGGCGCGGCCGAGGAAGCGGATCTGGATCTCCATGCCGCCAAGCGTCAGCACGCGCGTGTCCTCGACGACCTCCGTCGGCACGACGACCGGCGGCGCGTCGGCGGGCCGGTCCGGCCGGCTCGCGCTCGCCTCGAGCACTGCCTTCGACGTCGGATGCGCATGGAACGTCGCGGCGGCGGGGAAAGCCGAATTGCCCGCCGTGTGGTCTCCGTGGTCCGAGCAGACGACGACGTGCGTGACGGGTTGTGTCGTGATCGTTGCGATCTCATCGAGCATCCGCCGCGTTTCCGCGACGCTGCCCTGGCCGTCGGCTACCAGCACGCCCTCGGACGTGACGACGAACAGGCTGACCGTCGTGAACTTCTCGTCACCGGCCGATCGCAGCTGCTCGTAGGAGTAGACGCCCTCCGCCAACTGCTGGATGCGCGGGAAGTCCGCGTCCGTGTACCCGCGCGCGTAGGGATCGCCCGTGCGCACGACCGGCGGCTCGGGCGCCGGCGGCGCCGTGCAGGCGGAGGCGAGGAGGATTAAGGCGCCGCAGAGTAACCGCGCAGTACCCATAAGTCCTGAGCCCTGAGCCCTGAGCCTTAAGCCCTGAGCCCTACCTGCCCGCGAAGCAATAGAAGAGCCCGTTGCCGCCCGAGCCGCGCAGGTTCTCCTGGCTGCAGCCGCTGGAGCCGTGCGCGGAGTTCCACGACGTCGGGTTCGCGCCGCCGCCCTGCCGGTCGTGGTGCCCGACGAGCGCGCTCCCGTCGCCCGCGCTCGTCCAGTTGCCGCACGTGGTGTCCGCGTCGCCGGCCGCGATGCGGCCGTCGAGCCCGACGCCGGTGAGAATGTCGTGGCGGTTCGGCGTGTCGCCGCGCCCGTTGACGATCTCGCCCTTTTCGTTCAGCGAATTCTCCTTGGACAGCTTGTTGGCGTCGCCGTGCAGGTCGTCCACGCTCGAGGCCACCTGGACGCCCTTGGCGTTGACCCACGGCCCGGACCCAATGCGGTCGCGCGCGTGCACCGCCGGTTGTCCGCCCCGGGCCACGGCGCCCAGATACGCGCGCCAGGTCCGTCCGCCCGCGCCCACCGCGGACGCGAGCGCCTGGCAATGCGCGTCGGCCCCGGCGAGGCCGCCGAGGTTGGCGCCCTGCCCGGGGCCGACGCTCGTGATGAAGAAGCTCATGTTCTGGGACTGTGGTTCCGTGGACGCGAAACCCATCAGCGCCAGGACGACGACGACAGCTGGTGTGAGTTTGAGCATGGTTGTTCTTCCAGGTCCCTCAGTGCCGAGTTCGATCTTCAGATCGCCAGATCTTCAATGCGACGGTCACTCGCTGCCTCCGCGGCCCCTTCCCCTGCCCGCGTCAGGCAGCCGCAGCGCGACGAGCGACGCGTTGGAGCCCGAGCCGGTGGCGAACACGATGTACTGCCTGCCCTTGTGCATGAAGGTCATCGGCACGGCGCTGGTCTTCGAGGGAATCGACAGCGCCGCGACCTCGCGGCCCGTGGCTTTGTCCACCGCGTGAAGTCTTGGCTCCGGCCCGCCGCCGCCTCGGCCGGTGCCGTAGATCACGAGCGTCCTGGTGGTGATGACCTGTGCCTGGCCGCGCCCCGAGGCCGTCGGCGGCAGGGTGACGCCTTCGAACAGCGCGGCGTCGGGCGAATTCGGGCTCGGCGTCGGCGACTCCAGTGGGACGCCGTTGGGGATCCACCAGGCCTTGTCGCCCGTTTTCATGTCGTAGGCCGTGATGCCGCCGAGTGCGCGCGGCTTGACGATCGAAATCCCCGCGATCGTCGTCGTGCCGGGCGAGGCTTCCTTGTAGCTCACCTGCGGCCCGCCGCGCCCGCCGCCGCGCCCGCCTCGTCCACGAGCGGCGCCCGGAGGCGGCGGCACGTATCCGGGCGGCGGCGGCGCCGCGCCCGGCTGACCGCAACTGTTGCGGGGGCCGGCCGCGCTGGCCTGCGTGTAGTTCAGCTCCGAGCACGGGTCCTTGCCGACCTCGATGGTCGAGAGCGGCGAGATCGAGGCGACGTACAGCATGCCGGTCTCCGGATCGGCGGCCGCGCCGCCGTCGATGTTCACGCCGCCGCTTGCGCCCGGGGCGTACCACGAGCAGTGGAAGCCGCTTGGCGCGGTGCCGTCGATCGGCGAGGCCGGCACGTAGTACGGCCCCATGCGGCAGAGCCGCGCCAGGTGCAGCGCGGCTTCCTTGATCGCCGGCGTGTACTCGATGAGGTCGTCCTCTTCCAGACCCTGGTGCGAATAGGGTTCCGGCTTCGTCGGGATCGGCTGGGTCGGCGATGTCTGCTCGCCCGGCACCTCGCTCTGCGGCACGGGCCGCTCCACGATCGGCCAGATGGGCTCGCCGCTCTGGCGGTCGAAGACGTAGAGCCAGCCCTGCTTGGTCGGCTGCGCGATGATCTTTCGCGGGCGGCCGTCAATCGTCACATCGAGCAGGTTCGGCGCCATCGGCGTGTCGAAATCCCAGATGTCGTGATGGACCATCTGGAAGTGCCATCGGCGCTGCCCGGTCTTCACGTCGAGCGCGACGAGGGTGTTGCCGTAGAGGTTGTCGCCGGGCCGGTGGCCGCCGTACTCGTCGCTGAGCGGCATGCCGACGGGGATGTAGACGAGGCCGAGATCGGGGTCCGCCGAGTACGTCGCCCAGGCGTCGTTCTTGCCGACGCCGGGCGTGCCCGGCGTCGAACCGTTCTTCCATGTGTCGGCGCCGAACTCGCCGGGCTGCGGGACGAGGTTGAACTTCCACAACTGCCGGCCCGTGCGCACGTCGAAGCCGCGGATGTAGCCGGGCAGGTTGTGCACCTTCACGGGGTAGTAGCCGTGGATCGACGAGTTGCCGACGATGATGACGTCGCCAACGACGATGGCGGGGGAGCTGTGGGCGATGACGCCGTTGGCCGGGTCGATGCCAACGGTGCCGTCGGCGCCCGTCTTCGTCTCCTCGTTCCAGGTTTCACCGGGTCGCGCGCGCCGCGGCGGATAGGTGTCGCTGATGCGCAGAGGGCCGGGATCGTCCACGGCCCACGGCACGAGCGGGAAGCCGAGGCCGTCCATCAGATCGACGACGCCGCTCGTGCCGAAGGCCGGGTCGGGAATGCCGGTCTTCGCGTCGAGCGAGGCCAGGTGGTACCCCGGCGTGACGACGATGACGCGCTCGCTGCGGCCGTCGGTCCAGTAGGCCGGGCCACGGCCCGCGAACTGCCGCGGCGCCTTCTGCCAGCGCAGGCCTTCGTCGAGGCGCCACATCCAGAGGGTCTCGCCGGTCTCCGGGTCGATCGCGGCGGCAATCCGGCGTGTCGTGGCCACCGTGAAGAGCCGCCCGTTGGCGTAGAGCGGCGTCGTCCGGTAGTACTCGTCGGACCCGAACGGGCCGGCGTTCCACTGCCAGGCAACCTCGAGCGAGGCGAAGTTGGAGGCGTTGATCTGATCGAGCGGGGAGTAGCGCGTGCTCCAGGCGTCCGCGCCCCAATAGCGCCACTCGCCGGGCGCGTTGCCACGGACGAGCGTCGGCTCCTGCCGCGCGGCCGTGCGGCCGATGCCGCCGACGAGCAGGGCGAGCAGCCCGACGGCCACGCCCGCGCGGGCGGGCGCGCTTCCCAGTCGACTCACGAGTCCTCGTCGCGCCATGGCGTCCCCTTCTGTGTCAATCGTCGGACAGCTCGAAGCGAATCTGCTTGAGGGCCTCCCGGTCCGCGGGCAGCGCGGACTGGCCGGCCGGCATCCGGTTCACCCTGAGCACGTAGGCGGTCACCTGGGCGTACTCGTCGGGCTTCAGGCTGCCCGGGAAATCCTCGGGCATGGTCTCGCTGATGAGTGCGAAGAAGTCGGCGAGCGGCAGGCCGTTCCATTTCTTCGCGAAGGCCGGCGTCGAGAAATCCGCGAGTGTATGGCAGCCCGTACACAGGCTGCCGAAGGTGGACTCGCCTCGCGCGGCCTGCTCGGCGGTGTAGACGCCGCTGCGCGTCGTGCGCGCCTCCGCAGTCGGCGCCTGCTCCTGGCTCCATGCGACCTGGCCGGCGGCGGCGCCGATCCAGGCGAGGGCGGCGGCCGTGAGCACCCGGCCGGCGCGGCCGCGCGCGGTTCCTGCTGAGGTGGAGGCGGTGGTCATGAATTTCGAGACGCTACCTTAGCATGGGTGGCGCGGCCGTCACGAATGGCAGGCGCCCCGCCTGCGTGGTCTTTCCTCTCGTCCGTTCGGAGGCCTCTCGCGTGTCCGAGTTCAACCCCGTCGATGTTGGCGCCGGTCGGCGCCTCTCTCACGAGCCCGTGCCCGCCGGCCCGGTGGAGCGTGAGCGAGGGGAGGACGGCGAGACGGACTCGCCGCGCCGCGAGCGTGAAGGCCTGCCGTCGCACTCCGCGGCTCCCGCCCGGCGGATCGCGCCGTCGAGAGCAGTTCACGTTCCCAGCACGTCCTTGATCGCCTCGACGGATTTCCTCGCGTCGCCGTAGAGCATCTTCGTCTTCGGCATCGTGAAGAGCGGGTTCTCGACGCCCGCGTAGCCGGCGCCCTGGCCGCGCTTGAAGACGATGCACGCGTCGGCCTCCCACACGTGCAGAACCGGCATGCCGGCGATCGGGCTCGAGGGGTCCTCGAGCGCGCTCGGATTGACGATGTCGTTGGCGCCGATGACCAGGGCGACGTCGGTGCTGGGGAAGTCCTCGTTGATCTCGTCCATCTCCAGCACGATGTCGTACGGCACGTTGGCTTCGGCCAGCAGCACGTTCATGTGTCCCGGCAGCCGGCCGGCGACGGGGTGAATCCCGAAGCGGACGCGCTTGCCGGCCTTCCGGAGCGCGTCGACGATCTCGCGCAGCGGGTGCTGGGCCTGCGCGACGGCCATGCCGTAGCCGGGCACGATGACGACGGTCGCCGCGTCGCCGAGCAGCCGGGCGACCTCTTCCGCCGTCGTCGGCACCGGGGTCCCGGCCGCGACCGCGGCGCCCGGGGCCGGGGCCGCGCCCTCGTCGGTGCCGAAGCCGCCGAGGATGACCGAGATGAACGACCGGTTCATCGCGCGGCACATGATGTAGCTCAGGATGGCGCCCGACGAGCCGACGAGCGCGCCCGTAATGATCAGCAGGTCGTTGGCGAGCATGAAGCCGGCCGCCGAGGCCGCCCAGCCCGAATAGCTGTTCAGCATCGAGACCACCACCGGCATGTCCGCGCCGCCGATCGCCATGACCATGTGGACGCCGATGACGCCCGAGATGGCCGTCATCGCGAGGAGCGCCGTCAGGCTGTCGGGCCCGCCCTGGACGTAGACGATGCCCAGCCAGACCGCGGCGACGATCATCGCCGCGTTGACGGCGTGACGCGCCGGGATGAGGAGCGGCCGGCTTCGGATGACGCCCTGGAGCTTGCCCCACGCGATGACCGAGCCCGTGAATGTGAGCGAGCCGATGAAGACGCCGGCGAACGTCTCGACGTCGTGAATCGTCTTCTCGGCGCCGACGAGCAGGTTCGACGGCTGCAGGTGGTTGCTGATGCCGACGAGCACGGCGGCCAGACCGACGAAGCTGTGGAGGATCGCGACCAGTTGCGGCATCGCGGTCATGGCGACGCGGGCCGCCACGATGGCGCCGATGACAGCGGCGACCGCCACGGCCGTCAGGAAGGCCGCCGAGTCGAAGAGACCCGCCGCGACCGCCGTCGCGCCGAGCGCGATGGCCATGCCGATGGTGCCGAAGAGGTTACCGCGCCGCGCGGTCTCCTGGTGCGCCAGCCCCTTGAGGCTCAGGATGAACATGACGGCGGCGCCGATGTACGAAGCCGCGACGATGGAGGTCATCGGCGGAACATCTTCAGCATGCGCTGGGTCACGAGGAAGCCGCCCGAGACGTTGATCATCGCGACGAACACCGCCACGAGGCCGAGCAGCTCCGCGGCCGACGTCGTGCCCCGCGAGACCTGCAGCATGCCGCCGAGGATGATGATGCCGCTGATCGCGTTCGTCACGCTCATGAGCGGCGTGTGAAGCGCTGGCGTCACGCTCCAGATCACCTGATAGCCGATGAAGCACGCCAGCACGAAGACGGTGAGGTGCGTGAGGAAGCTCGGCGGCGCGGCGGTGCCGACGCCGAAGAGCGCCAGGCCCACCGCGCCGAGCAGCCACCACGACTTGGCCCCCGGCGAGCTGACCGGCGGGCCGGAATGGCCCTTGGCTCTGGGCTTCTGCCGGGGTGCCGCCGCCTTCGCCGCCGCGGCCGACGCAGGGCGCCGGCCCGCCGAAGTCCCCGCAGGCGGCGTACGGCCCTGGCTCGCCGAAGCCGCCACCGAAGGCGGCGGCGGAGGCGGCCACGTCACCACGCCAGCCTTGATCACCGTCATCGGCCGGACGACGTCGTTCTCGTCGTCGATGGCGAAACTCGCGGCGCCGCCCATCTCCTCGAGCAGGTTGACGACGTTGCCGGCGTAGAGCGTCGAAGCTTGATGGGCGAGCCGCGACGGCAGGTCGGTGAACCCGACGACCGTGACGCCGTCGACGTCCACCGCCGAGCCCGGCACGGTGCACTCGCAGTTGCCGCCCTTCTCGGCGGCGAGGTCCACGACGACCGATCCGCGACGCATCGACTCGACCATCGCGCGCGTAATCAGCGTCGGCGCCTTCTTCCCCGGGATCAGCGCCGTGGTGATGATGACGTCCACGTCCTTGGCCTGAGCCGCGAGAAGCGCCATCTCGGCGTCGATGAACGCCTGGCTCATTTCGCGCGCATACCCGCCGGTGCCGGTGCCGTCTTCCTGGAGATCGACCTCCAGGAACTCGCCGCCCATCGAGACGATCTGGTCGCGCACGGAGGGGCGCGAGTCGAACGCGCGGACGATCGCGCCGAGCGCCTTGGCCGTGCCCATGGCCGACAGGCCCGCCACGCCCGCGCCCACGACGAGCACCTTGCACGGCGGGATCCGGCCCGCCGCCGTGGACTGCCCGCCGAGCGGGCGCTCGAGCAGGATGGCGGCTTCGATCACCGCGCGATAGCCCGCCAGGTTGCTCGTGGACGAGAGCGCGTCGACCTTCTGCGCGCGCGTCGTCCGCGGCACCTGGTCCATCGCGATCGCGTTGATCCCGCGCGCGCGGAGCTGCTCGACCAGGTCGGGGTTGTCGGCCGGATGGAGATAGCTGATGAGGGTCTGGCTGGCGTGGAGGTGACCGATATCGTCGCCTTGCGGCGCCCGGATGGCGGCGATGATGTCCGACCCAAAGACGGTGGATCGGTCCCCAATGGCCGCGCCCGTCGCCGCGTATGCCGCGTCGTCGAAGCCGGCCGCGAGGCCCGCGTCGTGCTCGATCGTGACTGCAAACCCCAGCGCCGCGAGCCGTGTGACCGAATCAGGCGTCGCGGCGACCCGTCGTTCTCCGGGGGCTTCCTCTTTCGGGACGCCTACGCGCATTCAACCCCGTATTCTGGCGCGTCCGCCGGCCAAACACAAAGCGCCGCGGTCCGGCGTCGGGTTACAATCGCCTTGTTCTTGTTGATGATGGCCTCCCGGTCTGCGTCGCTCGGCCTCGCCTGCTTCCTGGCGGTGGCCCCGGCCGTGACGGCTGGCTGTCTCTGGTTGTGCGGCCCCGACCGCGGTGGCGCCGCCGCCGCCGCCCACTCGTGCCATGAGGCTGCCGCCCCGAGGCCGCTCGTCGGGGCGCGCGAATGCCGCGAGCACGGCACCATCTGGACGTCGATGCCGGCGGTTCGAGTTGTTCCTCAGGCTGCGGCCGCACCCGTTCCCGTTGTGACCTCCCCGGGCGGCCAGATGAGCGCGCCGGCGCGCCTCGACGCGCCCGCGGCCCTCGACACCGGACCTCCGGCGCCCGGCTCCGTCGTTCTCAGAATCTGATCCTCCGGCAGCGTTTTTCGACCTCACGCGAGAGGTGTCTCTCGCGGTGCCTCGTCTTCTGTAGGGAGGTTACGCCGTGGTTCGAAGCAGACGTTCTTTTCTGACGGGGCTGGCGTCGCTGGCCGGCGCCGCAACGGCCGGCGGCGCCGTCGCCGCGCGCGGGCCGGGCGCGGAGCAGGCCCGGCAGGCTCGGTCGGACGGGCCCGCGCCACGTCCCGTGCCCGTGGTCACGCCCGACGTGCCGCACCTGCCGTTCGAGATGGCCGGCGCCGTCAAGGTCTTCCGCCTCCGCGCCGAGCCCGTCCGCACCGAGTTCGTGCCGGGCCGTGTCGTGGACGCATGGGGCTTCAGCGGCAGCGTGCCAGGACCGACGATTGAGGTGAGCGAAGGCGACCGGGTCCGCGTCATCATCGAGAACGGGCTGCCGGAGCCCTTCGCGCCGCACTGGCATGGCCTCGAGGTGCCGATCGCGATGGATGGCGTCCCCGGCATCTCGCAGCCGCCCATTGCGCCGGGCGAGTCGTTCACCTACGAATTCACGCTCCACCAGAACGGGACGTTCTTCTACCACTCGCACATGGCGATGCAGGAAATGATGGGCATGATCGGGCTGTTCATCATCCATCCCGCGCGGGCCCACGAGCCGGCTGTCAACCGGGACTTCGGGCTCATCCTGCAAGGCTGGGCGCTCCTGCCGAACAACACCGTGCCGAACACGCTGGCCATGGAGTTCAACTGGCTGACGATGAACGGCAAGGCGGGCCCCGCGACGACGCCGCTCGTCGTCAGGCGCGGCGAGCGGGTGCGCATCCGTCTCGTGAACCTGGGCATGGACCACCACCCGATTCACCTGCACGGGCACCAGTTCCACGTCACCGGCACGGAGGCCGGCCGCGCCGCCGGCCCGTTCACGATGGCCGAGAACACGGTCCTTGTCGGCGTGGCGCAGGCCCGCGACATCGAGTTCGTCGCGACCTACCCGGGCGACTGGATGCTCCACTGCCACCTGCCGCACCACATGATGAACCAGATGCAGGCGATGGTCGGCCCGATGCATGGCGAGTTCGGCGAGCACGCCGGACACCGGCCGCCGACGCCCGGCTTCCCGCAGGACATGTGGACGCCGATGGATCACCTGGCCGGCGACAAGCCCGAGATCGTCGGTCTGCCGCCGCAGTGGACGGGCGCGATGATGGGCATGATGACCCTCGTCCGGGTGGTCGAGCCGGAGCTCTTCGAGCGGATCGAGCGGCGTCGCGCCGAGCTCGGGAGGACGTCATGATCGCGCGGCGCCTCGTCGTGACGGCAGCGCTTGTGCTCGCCGCGCCCGCGCTCGTGGCCGCCGGGGAGCAGACCGGCCTGTCACTGGCCGCGCTGGAGGCGCGCGTCGGTGAACACCCGGCGGTCCGGGCGGCGGCCGCCCGCGTCGACCAGGCGCGCGGGCTCGCCCGTCAGGCGGGCGCGTTGACCAATCCGACCGTAGGTCTGGTGACGAACGAGCTGAGGCCGCGGGAGAACCCGAGCGGTCACGTCGGAGGATTCGTCGAGCAGAGGCTGCCGCTCGGCGGAAAGCGCGCAGCCGCGCGTGCCGAAGGGGAAGCGGGGGTCGACCGGCGAATCGCCGAGCTGGATCTCGTCCGGGTCGCGGTGCTCGTTGACATCCGGCGCGCGTACTACGGCGTGGTGATGGCTGAGGAGCGCGTGCGTGTGCTCACCCGGCAGCGCGAGCTGGGCGCGGAGTCGGTCGCCGTGACGGGCCAGTTGTTCAACATCGGACTCGCGAATCGTTCGGACGTGCTGCAGGCCGAGGCGGAGTCTGCGAGGCTCGGCGCGCGCCACGCGGGCGCCGTGGCGATGCGCGATGGCGCCTGGCAGCGGCTGGCCGCGGCGGCTGGCGATGCGTCGCTGGGACCACGGTCGCTCGCAGAGCCGGCCGCGCCGCCCGAGCTGGAGCTGGCCGCCCTGCGGTCGGACCTCCAGCAGACAAGCCCCGCGCTTCGTGTCGCGCGCGCCCAGGTCGCGCGCGAGCGAACGAACGTCGCCGTCGCCCGGACCATCAGCCGGCCGGATCTGTTCCTTCGCGGCGAGGTCGGGTGGAATCGCGAGCATACGCTGGCGGCGCCCACCCGGCCGATTGGGTTGGAGTTCGGCGCCGCGGTCGGTATCAGCCTGGCGGTCGCCAACCGGAACGCCGGAGGCATCGCCGCGTCGCTCGCCGCGCTGCGGGCGGCGGAAGCCGAGGAGGCGGCGCTCGCGCTGGCGCTCGACGCGCGGCTGGCCGACGCTTACGCCGACTACGACAGCGCGCGCCTCATGGTGGACGCGTACCGCACGGACGTGCTGCCCCGCGCCCAACAGGCCTACGATCTGTACCTCGCGCGCTATCGCGAAATGGCGGCGGCCTATCCGGATGTGCTCGTGTCGGCGCGCATGCTGGCGACCATGCGCGAAGAGTACCTGGACGCGATGGAGGCCGCCTGGGATGCGGCCGTGCGGCTGCAGGGGCTGCTGGTCGTTGACGGGGGAATGTGATCCGAGACGAAGGAGTGAAACATGAGACGACTATCGATCGCCGCCTTGTTCGTCGTCGCTGCCGGCCTGCACCTGCGGGTGCTCGCGCAATCCGGCGAAGCCGAGATCCTCGCGTTCTTCAAGGCCTACGACGCGGCCTTCAACGCCCGGGACCTGGACGCGCTGGGCACGATGTACCACCCGGACGTGACCGTCTTCGAAGGCGGGGGCATCGACCGGACATGGGCCGTCTATCGCGACCGCCATCTCGGTCCGGAGCTCAAGGCCTTCCAGGACCTGGCCTTCGGCCACTCGAACATCGAGCTCCATGTGCTCGGGCCATCGGCCGCCTACGTGACCGCCGACTACAGCATCAAGTACCGGACGGGCGAGCGTCAGGTCGATTCGGGCGGCATCGCGACGCACGTGCTACTCAAGGAGGACGGACGCTGGCGGATCCGTCACAGCCAGACGGCGGCCCGCCGCCGGGCGCCAGGTGGGGGCGGCCGGTAAGGTGACTACACCACGCAGACGAGGGTTCCTCGGCGCTCTCGCGCTCCTGGCGCTCGCCGGCGCCGTGCTCCTGCTCGGCACGGCGATCGCCCTCAAGGGTCGGGGTGTTTCGGCCCGGCGCGACGTGTGGCCGCTCGAGACGCAGGTCGCCAGGGCAGCCTGGAGCTGGCTCGTGCCGGCCGAGGTTCGACAGTGGGAGAATCCCGTCAGCGGGGACGTTGCGCGCCGAAGCGGGCTCGAGCACTGGGCCGATCACTGCGCCGTCTGCCACGCGAACGACGGCAGCGGCAACGCGCCGGTCGGCCGGAACCTGTTCCCGCCTGCGCCGGACATGCGTCTGCCGGCGACGCAGGACCGCACCGACGGCGAGCTGTTCTATGCGATCGAGCAGGGCATTCCCCTGACCGGCATGCCGGCCTGGGGCAATGGCACCGAGGCCGGCGAGCGCGCTTCGTGGGAGCTCGTGCTGTTCATCCGGCACCTGCCGAATCTCACCGCCGGGGAGCAGGCTGAGATGGAACGCTTCAACCCGCGGAGCCGGGCCGACGAGGAACGGGAGCGGGCGATCGACGAGTTTCTGAAGGGGTCGGGAGGATCTGAATGACGACGGGTAGACGAACGCTTCTGTTGGGCGTGACCGTGCTGGTCACAATTGCCGCCACCGATCTGATCGCTCACCTCATCACGTTCCGGGGCACCGTGGTGAAGGTGGAGACCACGCGGATCCAGGTGAAGGCGGTCGGCGAGGACGGCAAGGAGATTCCGGAACCCATGTGGTTTGCGCCAAACGAGAAGACGAAGATCCTCCGCGGCGACAAGCGCGTGAGTCTGCCGGAGGCCGCGATCAAGGTCAACGAGCGCATCGTGGTGATTGTCGATCATGCTGACGACGACCGGATGGTGGTGGTGGAAATCCGATTGGCGGAAGCCAAATGAGCCGAGGAGGAACCATGAAGAAGCGTGCGGTGATCATCGGCGCGTTTGTCGCGACCGGCGTGGTCGCGCTCGGCGCGCACGTGACGATCGGCCCGGTCGAGTCGAAACAGGGCGCGGCCGAGCGCTACACGGTGCGCGTGCCGACCGAGGGCCAGGTCGCGACGGTGGGTGTCGACCTGCAGGTGCCCGAGGGGGTGACCGTCAGCGGTGTGCTGGCGAGCGCCGGCTGGACGGCGGAGGAAAAGCGGGATGGCAATCGCACCGTCGCGGTCAGTTGGGCCGTGAGAATCCCCCCGCGGCAGTTCGGCGAGCTCGTGTTCACCGCGCGCAATCCGCGTGAGGCGACCGAGATCGCCTGGAAGGTCGTCCAGCGGTTCGAGGACGGTTCGTCGCGCGAGTGGACGCCGACGACACGCCTGGTTCCGGCAGGGTAGGCGGCCGCCCGCCGGCCTGGCGCCACCGGGCCGCCGCATGGCTTGACCTTATAGTTAACTATAAGCTTTAGGATGCTTCGTGGAGGCGACGATGTGGATTCAGCAGGCGGCCGAGGCGGCCGGCGTCAATCCTCAGACCCTGCGGTACTACGAGCGGCGGGGCCTCGTCCGGCCCGTGGGGCGCCAGGCGTCCGGGTATCGCGAATATACCGACGAACAGGTGCGGGTCGTCCGGTTCGTCAAGCGGGCGCAGGAGCTCGGGTTCACGCTGGACGAGGCGAGTGAGCTTCTGAAGCTGCGGAGGGCCAAAGCCTCGCGGAAGTCCGTGCGTGCCGTCGCGGAGCTCCGGCTGGCCGACCTCGAGCTGCGCATCGCCGATCTCGTGCGGATGCGGGACGCGCTGCGGGCGCTGACCATCGAGTGCATCCACGGCCTCGATCCCGCGTGCCCGATCCTCGAGGCCCTCGAGGGCCACGCCCGGCCGGACGGCCGGTCATGACCGCGGGCGCGGCGCACACCGACCCGGTCTGCGGGATGACGGTCGATCCCGCGAATGCCCGCGGCGGATCGCACGAGCACGCCGGCGTCACCTACTACTTCTGTTCTCCGGGGTGCCGCAACAAGTTCGCGGCCGACCCGGAAACCTGGCTCGCGCGGGCAACGGAGCGGTCTGCCGCGCCAGCCGCGATGCCGATGCCGATGCACCGCGCCCCGCGATCGCCGCACCCCGCACCCCCGCACGAGGCGCACCCCGCACTCCGCACCCCCGCACTCCGCACTCCCGCACCCCCGCACCCCCGCACTCCCGCACCCCCGCACCCCACCGAGTGGACCTGCCCGATGCACCCGGAGATCGTCCGGGACGAGCCGGGCGACTGTCCGATCTGCGGGATGGCGCTCGAGCCGCGCACGGTGACGGCCGAGGAGCCCGTCAACCCCGAGCTCGTCGACATGACGAGGCGGCTGTGGGTGTCGGCGGCCCTGGCTCTGCCGCTTCTCGTCATCACCATGGGTGACGAGCTTTTCGGAATGCCCATCGCGCACGCCATCGGCTTGCGCACCCGGAACTGGATCGAGCTCGCCCTGGCCACGCCGATCTGTCTCTGGGCGGCGTGGCCGTTCTACCAGCGCGCGGTGCGGTCGGTCGTCAACCGGAGCCTGAACATGTTCACGCTCATCGGACTGGGCGTCTCGACGGCGTACGTCTACAGCGTTGTCGCGATGGTCGTTCCGGGCGTGTTTCCGGCGTCGTTCCGTTCGGAGCCCGGTGCGGTCGCGGTCTACTTCGAGGCGGCCGGCGTCATCGTCGCGCTGATTCTGGTCGGCCAGGTGCTTGAACTGCGGGCCCGTGCGGCCACCAGCTCCGCCATTCGCAAGCTGCTCGGCATGGCCCCGTCAACGGCGCGCCGCGTGACCGCCGACGGCCGTGAAGAAGACGTGTCGCTGGCCGACGTGGCGGTCGGTGACACGCTCCGCGTGCGGCCCGGCGAGAAGATCCCGGTGGACGGCGTCGTGCTGGAAGGCGCGAGCGCCGTGGACGAGTCCATGGTCACCGGCGAGCCGATCCCAACCGCCA
>Ga0326597_10002068_pt1 | contig 30683 bp, 24 predicted proteins | sample RVTome_12_FD_203789 | JGI IMG/M metagenome (GOLD analysis project Ga0326597, IMG submission 203789) | Soil microbial communities from uranium-contaminated site in the Upper Colorado River Basin, Wyoming, United States - RVT100D185 | ecosystem: Environmental > Terrestrial > Soil > Contaminated >...
ACGGCGACGTGGTGTGGAAGGGACCGTTCGCCGTCGGCGACACGCGCCTGCGCAAGGGATTCGACACCGTGGAGTCGCTGATGGACCGCGCGGGGATGACGCGAGAGCGCGTCCAGAGGATGCGCGGAATGCGGCCGCTCGCCCTCGCCGCGGCGGAAGCCACGACGGGAGCGAGCGAGCGCTCGCGCCGGACAGCCGGGGTGCGCTCGGCGGGGACGCGCTCGGCGACGGCGGCTCCGACCCGTAAGCGGCGCGCCGCCCTTGGCGTGAAGGTCGTGGTCCACGAGCCCGGCGTCGTGGAGCTGTCCCGGGACGACCTCGCGGAGGCGGGGCTGCCCCGCCTCCGGCGCTCCGACGGGATCTTGGTGACGAATCTCGGACAGGACGTGCCCTTCGAGTGGTTCCGGGACGCCGCTGGCGCCTGGGCTCTGCGCTTCGAGGCCGCGGGGCTCTCCACCGACTACTCGGGGAGCAACGTCTACGTCGTGACGGCGCAGGGGCGGCCTCCGGCGCCGCTGGTGCCGCTCACCCGCTCGAGCCGGCCCACCGTTCCCGGGTTCACCCGCGTCGAGAGAAACGCCCTCTACATCCCGAGCCTGCCCGAGGGCCCCGACCCGTGGCAGTGGGACCTTCTCTTCTCGGGCTGGCCGTGGCCCGATCCCGACTGGGACCCCGCCGCCGGCGACTTCGACATCCCGAACCTCGCTCCGGGAGCGAGTGGGACGGTCGCGGTCCGGCTCCAGCTCGCCGGGTACACGGACCACCGCCACGCGGTGACCGCCTCCATCAACGGGATGCCGGTGGGCTCGGTCGGCTTCGAGGGGCGAACGGAAGCGAACCTCGAGGGCTCCATCTCCGCGGCGATGCTCCACGCCACGGGAAACAAGCTCTCGGTCACCTACGTCGGTGACCCCCTGCCCAACTCGCCGGCGGGCGACGCGATGATCTACCTCGACTTCGTCGACCTCGCCGTCCCCCTCGACACGGCGCCGCGCCCCGCCGTCTTCGACCTCGAGCCGTACGCGTCGAGGATCCCGAGCCTGCGGCGAGTCGAGTACCTCGTCGTGACCCACCCGCTGTTCCGACCCCAGGCCGACCGGCTCGCCGCGCTCAAGGCCGCGGAAGGCCTGCGCGCCCTGGTCGTCGAGACGGACTCCGTCTACGACCGGGCGAGCGGGGGCGTGGTGGAGCCCCTGGCGATCCAGCTGCTCGTGCGCGAGGCCTGGCGGCGCAGCGGGCGGCTGCGTTACGTCGTGCTCGTCGGCGACGACACCTTCGACCCGCGAGACTACATCGGCACCGGCGCCCGCGCGTACGTGCCGACCCTCTTCTCCCGCGACGCCACCTGGGGGCTCGTCCCCTCGGAGACGCCCTTTGCCGACGTGGACGGCGACGGACGCCCCGACGTCGCGATCGGCCGCCTGCCGGTGCAGACGCCCGCCGAAGCGGCGGCGATCGTGGACAAGGTGGCGTCGCAGGTGGCCTCCCTCCAGCCGGTGCGGGGGGCACAGCTCGTGGTCTCCGACAACGCCACCGAAACCGACGCTCCGTTTCGTGAGGAGGCCACGCGGGCCCTCGCGCTGCTCCCGCCCACGCCCGAAGTGACCTGGTCGGACGTCTCCCAGGGGACGGCCGCGGCCCGCAGCGCACTCGTCGGCGCCTGGCAGTCAGGGGTGATGGTGAGCCACTACTTCGGTCACGGCGGTCTGACGGAGTGGGCCGACGAGCAGGTGCTGACTCGGGACGACGTCACCGCGCTCGGCTCCAGCTGGAAGCCGACCGTGCTCTTCACCTGGGCCTGCCTGTCGCAGTGGAACCTCGGAATCGAGGGCCCCGCCCTCAACGAGGCTCTCCTCCTGCAGCCGGGTGGAGGGACGGTGGCGAGCTTCGGCCCCGCCGGCATCACTCCCCCTGCCCGGCAGACGCTGCTGATCGACGCCCTGTACCGTGAGCTCGGAGTCGAAGGCGTGACGCTGGGTGAGGCGATCCGGCGGGCCAAGGCGTCGGTCCTCGAGGAGAATCCGGACGCCCGGGAAGTGATCGACGGGTTCCATCTCTTCGGAGACCCCGCCCTGCGGATCCCCTGGGCGCCCCCCGAGCCACGTTAGACTGGGGGGCGTGAGCGGCTTCGACATCCTGGCCGTGTGTGCCCACCCCGACGACGCGGAGCTCGTCATGGGGGGCACGATCGCCCGCGAGACGGCGCGGGGGCGCCGCCTGGCGATGGTCGACCTCACCCGCGGCGAGAGCGGGAGCCGGGGAACACCGGAGATCCGGGAGAAGGAGTCGCGCGAGGCGGCGCGGATCCTCGGCGCCCTGCATCGCGAGTCCCTGGGGCTTCCCGACTCGAGGCTCCAGGGGGGGCCGGAGCACCGGGACCCGATGGTGGAAGCGATCCGCCGCCTGCGCCCCCGGGTGGTGCTCCTTCAGCACTGGGAGCAGCGCCACCCCGACCACGCCGCCGCGAGCCGGATCGTCTACGCCGCTTCCTTTCTCGCCGGGCTGCGCAACTACCGTCCCGATCTCGGGGAAGCGTGGCGGCCGACCAAGCTGTGCTACTCCGTGACGATGACGGAGGCGAGCGACCTCAGGCCCACGTTCGTGGTGGACGTCACCGCCCACTGGGACACGAAGATGAAGGCGGTCGCCGCCTACGCGAGCCAGTTCGCCACGGCCCCGGGCGAGACCGGTGCCCTGCCCCTCGACCGCTTCCGCGAGGCGGCCGAGCTCGCGGGCCGACGCCACGGGCAGCGCATTGGCGTGCGCTACGGGGAGGGATTCGTGACCCGCGAGCCGCTCGTCGTCGACGATCTGGTCGCGCTCGCCGGCGACTCGATCTGATCGGGGGGGCGCACTCCCGGGCCCCACGAACGACTCGCCCCCGCGAGCGAAGATCGGCCGGCCGGCGCTTCCGGTCTGGCCGGGATGGCCCCGTCCGGTCTCCCGATCACTCGGCCGGCCCGCCGCGTGCTTCCTCGATGAGAGCCTCCAGGGTCGCGAGCGCGTCGTCGAGCCTGTCTTCGGGAACGAGCAGATGGTCCCTCGAATGGGCGCACTGGGGAACGATGGGAACGCCCTTCGCGGCGAGCGCTGCCGCCGCCGGGGCGAGGTAGCCGGTGACGTCGAGGGGGAGCTCGAGGTCGAAGGTCACCACCCGCCACGGACCCGACGCGGCCCGAGCCCCGGCCCGGAGGTGATGAACCGCCCAGGCCGACTCGGGCAGGGTGAACGAAACCTCGTCCCGTTCGACGAGGAGGGCCAGAAAGGCGTCGCCCGCGCCCCCGAGAGCGACCGCGGCGTCGCCGGCCTCGTGGCGAGGCAGGCTCGCGAGGACGTAGCGTTCGGGCCAGACGTGGAGGCGCGTGCGAGCCCAGAGCTCGCGGGCGCGCGGGTTGTCGAACGTCACTTCGGCTCGGGGTCGCGCAGGACGATCGCCTCGGCCACGCGGCGCTCCACCGCCACCGTCGTCTCCCCCACCTCGATCACGTAGGTGGGGTGCCGCTGGACGACGCAGACGGTGACGCCGGGGGCGAAGCCCTGGGCGCTCAGACGGCTCTGCAGGTCGGAGTCCCCCTCGAGGCGGGCGATCACGCCCCCCTCCCCGGACGGGAGGTCGGCGACGGTTGCGACGGCGCGCGGCGTCCGGCGTCGCAGCAGGCGGCGCACGAATCCCGCCATCACGGAGCGCTCCTCGTCGGGCACGACGTAGCCGCAGCGCGGACAGTGACGGGTGGCGCAGGTGCCGAAGGCCACCGGACACCCGTGCTCCCGGCACGTGTCCCCGCCGGGGACGTACTCGAAGCCGCACAGGCCGCAGGTCACCGCGGCAAGGCTGACCGGTGGCGACAGGGTGGTCACGCTCAGTGCCCCCCGAAGCCGAGCCCGAGCATGAGGACCCGCACGAGGCCGCCCACCGCGAAGGCGAGGGGGAAGACGAAGGCGGCGATGGCCCCGGCCGTCTTCCATCCCCGCTCCTTGGCGATCATGAACACGTTGGCGATGCAGGGGATGAACAGCGTGATCGTCACCATCGCCACCACCACCTGGACCACGTCGAGGCCGCCGCCGCGCGACATGTCGAAGAGACGGGTTGCCGCGAAATCGCGACGGAGAAAGCCGATCAGAAACGCGGCCGAGGCCTCGGCGGGCAGGCCGAGGACGCCGGTCACGAGGGGCTCACCGGCGCGGACGATGACCTGGAGCAGCCGGAGCCGGTCGAGGACGAACAGCACGAAGGTGCCGACGAGGAAGAGGGGCAGGGCCTCCTTGAGGTACCACTCGATCCGGGCCAGGGTCTTGGACAGCACGTTGCCGAGTGCGGGCCGGCGCATCGGGGGGAGCTCGACGACGAAGTCCCCTCTCTGGCCGGGCAGGATGCGGGCGGCGATCCAGCCCACGGAGACCATGACCCCCACGATCGTGAAGACCCACACCGCCGCCGCCGCCTTGGGGACCGACGCGAGCATGGCGAGGATCACGCCCAGCTGCGCGGAGCACGGCACCCCGAGGGCGAGCAGCAGCATGGCGAGGAGGCGCTCCTTGCGCGTCGCGAGGATGCGCGTCGTGAGGGTGGCCATGGTGTCGCAGCCGAGCCCGAGCACCATGGGCAGGACCGCCTTGCCGTTCAAGCCCATGACGCGGAAGACGCGATCGCTCATGACCGCGAGGCGGGGCAGGTATCCCGAATCCTCGAGGAGGGCGAAGGCGGTGAAGAACGTCGCGACGATCGGGAGCACGATCGCGAGGCCGTAGGACAGCCCCATGGTCACGAGCCCGTACTCGCCCACGAACATGTCGCGCACCAACGCCCACGGCACCAGCGCGAACGCCGAGGTGACCCAGGGGTTGATGTAGCCCCCGAAGAGCCCCCTCTCGAGCAGGTCGACGAGGGTTCCCGCCCCGAACACCCCCACGACCTCGTACAGGGCCCACAGCACCACCGCGAGCACCGGCCAGCCCCACACCGGGTGCACGGCGATCCGGCCGAGGCGGCGCGACAAGGCCCGGCCCTTCGGATCGGCGGTCGTGGCGAAGCGCCCGGCGAGAACCTCGGCGTGGCCGAGCAGGGCCTCGTGATAACGGGCGATCGAGAAAGGCTCGGCCGCGGAGTCGGCCGCGCCCCTCGTCAGGAGATCGACCGCGGGGCCGGCCACCGCGCCCGGGATCGGCAGGTGGTTCCGGGGCGCGCGGGCTGAGGCGAGGGCGGCCGTCACGTCGGCCACGCCCACTCCCCTGGTCGCCACCGTCGTCCGCACCGGCACCCCGAGGGCCGCCTCGAGCCCCGGCACGTCGATGCGGATCCCCCGCTCCTGCGCCTCGTCGCTCATGTTGAGCACGAGGACGGTGGGCACCTCGAGCTGCCCGAGCTGGAGCGTGAGCAGGAGCGCCCGGCGGAGGTTCTTCGCGTCGGCGACCTGGACAACGACCGCTCCCTCCTCGGCGCGCGCGGACTGCACCAGGCTCCAGGTGACCCGCTCGTCCTCGCTCAGGGGCAGGATCGAGTTGAGGCCCGGTGAGTCGACGATCTCGATCGTTGTGCCCGGGAGCCGGCCCCGGTACACCTCGACCGTCGTGCCCGGGTAGTTGGACACGGTCGCCCGCAACCCCGTGAGCGCGTTGAAGAGCGCGCTCTTGCCGACGTTGGGGTTGCCGAGCAGGACCACCCGGCGGGGCGGCGCGGACGCTTCCTCCCGGGGAACCGGGACGAGGGGAAGCGTGACGGGGGCGCCGGCCATCATGAAACTCGTTTTCAACTTCTAGGTGGAGTGTACGGGAGCCGGTGCCCCGCGCGCAAGTTCCCTTTGGGCCGCGGGGATGAGTCAAACGCCTCAGGTGAGTCAAATCTCTCAGGAAAAGGCGGGGGCCCCGCCCCCAAAGGGGGGCTCCCGACGGGGCGTTCGGGTCGGCGTCCGGGCCGGTCTGGTGGTCGCGGCCTGCCCCGGGGGTGGGGGGCGGGGGGAGGGCCTCAGCGGAACGGTCGCGGCCGGTCGGCGAGCGCGAATGCGATGAACGTCTCTCCCTTCCGTCCCGAACGCGCCTCGACCTCGGACAAGATCGCGTCTTCCTTGCCTTCGGGGTCCGGGACGGCCCGGCAGCGCTCCCGCTCCTCGTCCGAGGCGGGGCCGAAGCAGATCCCGCAGCTGGCGAGGTTCCGGCCCCGAAACCGCACCGGCGTTCCCATCGCCCGGCACGCCAGGGGGCGCCACTCGTACAGCTCGCACCGGCCCGTCGCGGTGTCGAGGGCGGGACAGCTCAGGTCCCAGTGCTCCATGCAGAATCGCCGCCGGGCGTCCTCGTCCCCGCCCAAGAGACCGCTCTCGGCGTCTCCGGGGAAGCCCGGCCGCAGGCGGGACACCACGGCCTCGGCCCGCTCCCGCAGCGCGCGGGCGCGCTCGGGATCGACGCGACCGAGAAGGGCGAGGCCTCGTTGCAGTCGTCGGGCGTCGAGCCGATTGACGGGGAACGGTCGCTGACAGCACTCCCCGCGACCCGGACCGCAGCGGAAGAGGGGGCCGGCCACGGCTCGGGCCCGCGCCATCTCGGCGTCGACCGCCTCGACGAGCGCGCCGTCCCTCTCGTCGAGCGCGATCTCCTCCGCGGAGGGGGCGTTGGCGTCGTGGTCGGGCATGGACCTCCCGAGTGCTAGCGCGCCCGGGCCGCTCGGCCCGGAGCCACCGCGGTGATGAGGAGCCCCACCGCGAACACGGTGAGGGCCCCCACCACGTTGTACCAGAGAAAGGCGACTCTCGTCTGCGACACGAGGAACACGGCGCTCATCCCGGCGATGAGGCCGTAGAACGCCCCGCGAGCGGTGGCGCGGGGAGTGAGCACGGCGAGGCCGAACACCCCGAGGATGGACCCGTAGAAGTAGGACCCGAACCGGTTGACCACCTCGATGGCGGAGCCGAGCTGTCCCGCCCGCAGGGCAACCAGGCAGGCGAAGCCACCCCAGAACGCGGTGAAGAGGCGCGACACCAGGAGGTAGTGCCCGTCGCTCGCGGTCGTCTTGAGGAAGCGGCGGTAGAAGTCGACGAGAGTGGCGGTGGCGAGGGAGTTGAGCTCGGCGGACAGCGAGGACATCGCGGCGGCGAAGATGACGGCGATGACCAGCCCGGCGATCCCTCCCCGCAGCTGAGAGACCACGTACGACGGAAAGATGTAGTTGGTGTCGTTGTAGGGCTTGCCGGTCACACGCTCGGCCAGCAGACGCGCCTGCCCTTCCGCCTCCTCGACGCGCCGCTCGGCCACGACACACGCGGCCCGCGCCGCCTCGGTCTCTCCCCCGCCCACCCGGCGGGCGGTGGCGAATCGCAGGGCGGCCTCTCGGCGCTCGGCGTGCGCCTGCTCGAACTGGCCGCGAACCGAGGCGAGCTCCTCCGGCGCGGCGGCCGCCTCGACGCGTCCCAGCTCCGCCCGATTCCACAGGAGTGGCGGGGCCTGGAAGTGGAAGAAGACGAACACGAGGACCCCGGTGAGGAGGATGAGGAACTGCATCGGGACCTTGAGAAAGGCGTTGAACAGGAGCGACAGGCGGCTCTCGGTGAGGGTGCGCCCGGAGAGGTAGCGCTGCACCTGGCTCTGGTCACACCCGAAGTAGGCCATGGCGAGGAACATCCCGCCGATGAGGCCGCTCCACAGGGTGTAGGGGCGGGTGAGGTCGGGCGAGGGGTCGACCGTCTCGAGGCGCCCGGTCGTCTGGGCGAGGGCCAGGGCGTCGCGCAGGGCGAAGCCGTCGGGGAGCCGGCTCACCGCCACCGCCACGCACACGAAGATGCCCACCCAGATGAGTCCCATCTGGACGACGTCGGTCCAGATCACCGAGCGGTTGCCGCCGTAGACGACGTAGGCGATCGTCGTTCCCCCCATCAGCAGGATCGTGGTCGTCTCGCTCCATCCGAGCACGACCGAGAGCACGAGGGACGGGGCGTACAGCGTCACCCCCACCGCGAGTCCGCGCGAGAACAGGAACAGGAAGCTGGTGAGCGTCCGCGTCCGGGAGTCGAAGCGCCGCTCGAGGTACTCGTACGCGGTGAAGACACCCGAGCGGTAGAAGAACGGGACGAGCGTGGCGCTCAGGATCACCATGGCAAAGGGCAGGCCGAAGTAGAAGACGAGAAAGCTCATCCCCTTCGTGTAGGCCTGTCCCGTCGTGCCCACGAACGTGATCGCGCTGACCTGGGTGGCCATCACCGACAGCCCCGCCGCCCACCACCGCATCTCGCGACCGGCGAGAAAGAAGTCGTCGATCCGGCGACTGCCCCGCCCCATGTACAGGCCGAACGCCACGATGGCGACGAGATAGAGGGACAAGACGACCCAGTCGACAGGAGCGAGGGCGACGTCCGGTGCGTTCAATACGGCCAGCCCGAGAACAGCGCCACGAGAGCCATCACGAGGACGGCGCTCGCCACGATGGCGGCGTAGATGGAGGTCCAGGTCCCGAAGAGGGGCACCTCTTTCGGATCGGGGCGGTCGGGGGGCGGGCTCGCGCTCATCGGGTCGGGTTCGCGGCGAAGGGTTGCCGAAGCGGCCATTATCCCCGATCCCGCGGCGCGCGGGGGTTTGCCTTCGGCCCGCGTCCGGCGAGACAATCAGCCCGTGATCACGGGCTTCAACTCGGACGTGAAGTTCCGGGGCCTCGTCTACCACGTCCAGACCGAGGACAAGGGCCGGGAGAACCCCCTGATCGAGACCCTCATCTACAAAGGGGGCGAAATCCTCGCCTCGCGCCGGCTGCCCTACGCCGAGCTCGTCCAGGGAGACGACACGGAGAAGGCGATCTCCCACCTCATGGAGGAGCAGCACAACGCCATGATCCTCGAGGTCAAGCAGGGGAAGTTCGCGCCCGCGGCGGAAGAGACGAGCACCGAGGATCTCTCCCTGGACGAGATCGTCCTCACCTTCCTCGCCGCCCGCGCCCCGAGGTAGCGGGCGCTCTTGGCCGGCTCCGAAGAGCACGCCGCGCTCCAGGCACTGCGTTCCCGCCTCGAGGAGGAGGAGAAGACGTACGCCGACGTTCTCGCCACCCTGGACGGCCTGGCCGCGTTCTCGCTCCCCTCCGAGGCCGGCCCCGAGATCCGGGAGCGGCTCGAGCAGCTGAACCTCCTGTGGAGCGCGCCGGAGCGACCGGCGGGGGGCGGCCTCGGCGGGGCGTTGCGGCTGCGGGCCTGGGATGCGCTCGCACCCGCTCTCGAGCGCCAGACGCAGTTCAACACGGCGCTCGTCCAGCTGCTCAACGCCCACCTGGCGCGGCTCGAGACGCTGCACGCCCGCCTGCGTGAGCTGGGCGGGGCGATCGTTCGTTACGCGCAGCGCGTGCAGCCCGTGGTCGACGCGCGCGGGCGCCTCGGCACGGCGCTCGCCACCACTCGTTCCGAGCTCATCCTGGAGGCATTCGACCGACGACTCGAATCCCTGGCGCGGCGCGTCGAAGGCACGGGCGCGATCCGCGATCGTGTGGAGGCCCTGTCGGAGGAGGTCCGGGCCCTGCGGGCGGGACTGTCCAGCCCCCCTCCGCCCGACGTGGCCCGCGCGGCCGATCAGGCCGCCGACGACTCGGTGTACACGGCGTTCGAGAACCGCTTCCGAGGGAGCCGCGAGGAGATCCGTCGGCGGGTCGACGGTTACGTCGAGCTCTTCCGGGACGCCTCTCCCGTGATCGACCTCGGGTGCGGCCGGGGAGAGTTCCTCGATGCCCTCGCCGCCGCCGGGATCCCGGCCCGTGGCGTGGAGCAAAACGCCAACGCGGTGCAGGAGTGCCGCTCGCGGGGGCTCGACGTCACCCGCGGTGACCTGCTGGACTTCCTGCGAACCCACGGCGAGGGCTCCCTCGGGGGCGTCTTCGCCGCTCAGGTCGCCGAGCACCTGCCCCCGGCGGTGCTCACCTCCCTCCTCGCCGAGGCCCACCGGGTCCTGCGCCGCGGGGGGCTCCTGCTGCTCGAGACGGTGAACACTCGCTCGGTCGTCGGTCTCCTCGAGGTCTTTCACCGCGACCTCACGCACGAGCGTCCCCTGCATTCCGACACGCTCCGCTTCCTCGCGGCGGCGGCCGGATTCACCGACGTTCGTGTCGAGCTGCGCTCACCGGTGTCGCCCGAGTCCCGGCTTCAGCCGGTGCCCGCCGACGGGCTGCCCGAGCGCGCCGCCCAGGCCCTGAACGAGAACGTCGAGCGGCTGAACGCCCTCCTCTACGGGCCGCTCGAGTACGCGCTCGTCGCGCGGCGTTGACCGGCTTGCGACTCGCATTTCTCTCGCCGCTCCCTCCCGCTCCCACGGGGATCGCCGACTACTCGGCGGACGTGCTCGCCGTGCTCGCCGACGGGTACGACATCGACGTCTTCCACGATCAGGAGGCGGTCGACCGGGCGCGGCTGCCGCAGCGAGCGGAGCCCCATCACGTGTCGGCCTTTCCGCAGAAGCACCGCGACCGGCCCTACGACGTCGTGGTCTACCAGATGGGGAATGGGCGGGCGCACGGTTTCCTCTACGACCACCTCTCGAGGGTGCCGGGCCTGCTGGTCCTGCACGACCTCGTGCTTCACCACTCCCGCGCCGCCCGTTTCCTCGATGCCGATCCCGTCCGCACGTGGCGGCTTCGCCCGGGAGACAGCGGGGCACGGGAGGGTGCGCGCCCCTGGCTCGAGCGTTGGCGCGAGGAGCTCGTCTACACCTACCCCGCGGCCGGCGACCGCCTCTTCGATGTTCACGTCGGGACCGTGGGCGACCTGCTCCCCTACGCCTACCCTCTCGTCCGGATCCCCGTCGAGGCGTCCCGCCTGATCGTGGTCCACAACTCCTTCATGGCGGAGGCCGTGCGGGGGGAGGTGCCCGAAGCCGCCGTGAGCGTCGTTCCCCAGCCGGCAGATGCCCAGGTCGTGGATGCGGGCTCGGTCAGGGCCCTGCGCCGTCGCCTCGGCGTGGCCGACACCGACGTGCTCGTCGGGACCTTCGGCCTCCTCACCGCCGAGAAGCAGGTCGAAACGGTCGCCCGCGCGGTGGCGCGAGCCGCGGCGTGGGACTCGAGGATTCGGCTGCTCCTCGTGGGGCCGGTCGTCGACCCCAAGCGCCTCGAGCGCCTGCTCGAGCGCCTCGGGGTCGCGGGACGGGCGATCGTCACCGGCCGGGTGCCCCTGACGGACCTGGCCGTGTACGCCGGTGCCGCCGACGTCGTCGCCCACCTGCGCTACCCGACGGGGCGCGAGACCTCCGCCGCCCTGCTGCGCCTCATGGCCCAGGGGCGGCCCTGCGTCGTGTCGGACCTGGAGCACCAGGGGGACATTCCCGAAGGCGCCGTCGTGCGCGCGGATCCTACCGATGAGGAAGGTGCTCTGACCCGCGCCATCTTCCGCCTGGCCAACGACCCCGCCGAGGGGCGGGAGCTCGGTCTCCGGGCGGCCGCCCACGTCCGCGATCACCACTCGGCCCGCCTCGTGCGCTCGGCATGGGACCGCGCCCTCGAGCAGGCCCGCGTGCGCCCGGCCCCGCCGTCGCGGGACTGGCCTTCACACTGGCCGCGCCCAGAGGTCCCGGCCTAGCGTCCTCGCGTCCCTTCTTGGGGTGGATGAGGGGAACCGGCGGCGGCCGCTCAGGCCGAACGGGTGCTTCGGCGCCAGGTGGACAGGGCATGCGTGATCCGCACGCGCGCCTCGGGCGGCACCTCAATGAACTCCACCCCGACTCCCCAGGGGCGGCCCCGGCCCACCGGTCGGCGCCGGCAGGTCGCCACGCGGACCCCGACCTCGGCGCGCACGCCGCCGATGAGCAGCCGCAGACGCATGCTCGAGTCGAGGGCCAGGGGGATCGGGGCTTCGATCTGGAGGCCGTGATGGCTGATGTCGATCAGCCGGGCGCCGACGACAGCGACGGCCTCGGTCAGCTCACCCGGATCGCGCCGAGCCGAGCGACGGCGCTCGATTCCCCCGGGGCCGGCCGCCGCGCTCATGGCACCTCGCGCACGACGCGGAAGCCGTAGTCGGCGTAGCGATATCCGGGAGGCAGGCTGCTGCGCGCCGAAGGCGAAGACCAGCGGACGTGGTGCCGCCAGGACCCTCCCCGGCTGGCCCGCCGCTCTCCCTCGGCCGGGCCCCGCGGGTCGTACCTTCGGGTCGCCCCGTAGGCGTCGGGGGCGTACCAGTCGAGGCACCACTCGTGGACGACGGTGCCGACGTCGAGCAGCCCAAAGCCGTTCGACATCCCGCGGCCCAGGGGCCACGGCCCGCCGATCGGCCCCTCGGGCACCTCTCCGGGGGGGACGGCGGGACCCCAGGCCGTCGGGGCGCCCTCGAGGCCGCCCCGCGCCGCGCGCTCCCACTCGGCTTCGGTCGGCAAGCGCCAGGCCCCCCCGAACATCTCGGAGAGCCAGGCGCAATACGACATCGCCTCGAACCACGTCACTCCCACGACGGGCTGCTCGGGGTCCCAGAACCCCGCGTCCTTCCACCAGGGAGGATCGGGGACGCGGCCCGAAGCGAGGAACCACGCGTACTCGAGGTTGGACACGGGGGTCCGGCCCATGCGCACCGGGCGCACTTGCGCCTCGTGCACGGGCCCCTCGTCGGCGCGACCGTCTTCCCGTCCCATCAGGAAGCCGCCACCGGGAACGAAGACCGTCGAGGGGGCCGCAACGGAGTGGCGACCCACGCCGAGGGAGGCTGCTGCTACGGACATCGCTCACTCCCGAAAGACAAATCGAACACAGCATCCGAAGGCTCTGATGCGCTTGGCTACTAAGAATCTTGATACAGAGCCTTGTTACGCCGCATAATATGACACGCTACTTGAAATCAGTCCAGCGGAAAACACGGAGAAATCGACCGACGTGAGACTCGTGTTTGCAGGGGTTCTGGCGGCGTTGACGGCCATCGGGCTGGCGGCGGTTCACCCCCCGATCTTCACCGCCGGGGAGAAAGCGGCGGCGGCCACGGTGCAGGAGCGCCAGCTGCGTGCCGACATCCGTTTCCTGTCGAGCGACCTCCTCGCGGGGAGGGGCCCGGCGACGGCCGGAGACGAGCTCGCGCAGGAGTACATCGCCTCACGCTTCGAGGCGATCGGCCTCGAGCCGGCCGGAGACTCTGGTTCGTGGCGGCAACCCTTCGCGCTCGTGTCGGTCGAGTCCCGGTGTCCAAAGACCGTGGTCGTCACCCGAGGCGCCGAGCAGGTGCGGTTGCGCTTCTACGAGGACTTCATCGCCGTCTCGGGCGTGGAGCGCGATCTCGCCCGAATCGACGACGCCGAGGTCGTGTTCGTCGGGTACGGGATCACGGCGCCCGAGTACGGCTGGGACGACTTCAAGGGCGTCGACCTTCGGGGCAAGGTCCTGCTCGTGATGAACAACGACCCCGAGACCGACCCGGAGCTCTTCGCGGGGCGGCGGCGGCTGTACTACGGTCGCTGGGACTACAAGTACGAGCAGGCGGCTCGGCGGGGGGCGGCGGGGGCGATCGTGATCCACACGACCCCTTCCGCCGGCTACGGCTGGCCGGTCGTGCAGAGCTCGTGGACGGGCGAGCAGTTCGCGCTGCCCGCGGGAGACGAGGTCGCCCTGGAGGTCGAGGCCTGGGCCACCGAGGAGGCCAGCCGGCGGATCGCCTCTCTGGCCGGTCTGGACCTCGACGACCTGCGGGCACGGGCGGAGAGCCGCGACTTCCGTCCCGTCCCCCTCGACGTTCGACTCTCCCTCTCGATCCCCAACCGGGTCGAGCGACGCCACACCGCGAACGTCCTCGGGCGGCTTCCGGGGAGCGACCCGAGTGCGCGCGAGGTGGTGCTCTACACGGCCCACCACGACCACCTCGGCTCCCGGCCCGGTCGGGACGGCGGTCAAGCTGTGGTCTACAACGGTGCGCTCGACAACGCCTCCGGGGTCGCGCAGATGCTGGCCATCGCCCAGGCCTTCGCCTCGCTCGGAGAGAGGCCGCGCCGATCCATCGTCTTCGCCGCGGTCGGCGCCGAGGAGCAGGGACTCCTGGGCTCCGAGTATCTGGCTCGGCACCTCCCGGTTCCGGTGGGCCGCGTTGCGGCCGACATCAACACCGACGGGATCAACATCTGGGGCCGAACCCGGGACGTTGCGGTGGTGGGCCTGGGCAAGTCCACGCTCGACGACTGGATCCGGGCGATCTCCGAGACCCAGGACCGCACGGTGACCGCGGAGGCATTTCCCGATCACGGCGCCTACTACCGTTCCGACCACCTCAGCTTCGCCCGCGTCGGTGTCCCCAGCGCCTCGCTCGACACGGGCACGCACTTCGTCGGGCGACCCGAGGACTGGGGACGACGGGCGCGGGAAGCCTGGGAGCGGGACCGCTACCATCAGGCCAACGACGACCTGACCCCGGAGTGGGATTTCTCCGGCGCCATCGAGGACACCCAGCTGCTGTTCTACCTGGGGGTGAAGGTGGCGAACGCGCCCGAGCTCCCGCAGTGGCGCCCTGGTGACGAGTTCGAGCCGGCGCGCCAGAGAGCGCTCGCCGAACTCCAGCCGTAGGCCGCGACGACCGCGAGACGGAGTCGACCAGGGCCGGGGCGCGCCTGGGCCCGACGTGGATCGCGGCGCAGCGCGCGGAACCCCCCACCGGCTCGGGGCAGCCCGATCCGTCGCCGAACCACCCGAGTCCTTGCGCCGCTCGCCAGTTGCCGGGAAGATGCCAGCGGAGGACCGTCGATGCGTGCTCTCTGGCTCGAGGACCAGCAGCTCCGCCTGCGGGAAGACGTCCCCCTCCCGTCGCCACCCGCAGGCGAGGCTCTCGTCCGCGTGTCCCTCGCCGGTGTGTGCAACACCGACCTCGAGCTCGTGCGCGGCTACTACCCCTACCGGGGCATCCCCGGCCACGAGTTCGTGGGAGTCGTCGAGGAGGCGCCGGGTTCGTCGCAGTGGGAGGGCCGGCGCGTCGCGGGAGAGATCAACGCCGTGTGCGGGGCCTGTCCGACGTGCCTCGCCGGTCGTCCACATCACTGCGAGAGCCGCACGGTGCTGGGAATCGTGAAGCGCCACGGGGCCTTCGCCACCCACCTCGTGCTCCCGATCGCCAACCTCCACGCGGTGCCCGACTCGGTCCCCGACGAGGTCGCCGTGTTCGCCGAGCCCACCGCCGCGGCGCTCGAGATCCTCGAGCATGTCGAGCTGGGACCGGGGGGGCGCGTGGTGGTGGTGGGGCCGGGCAAGCTGGGTCACCTCGTGGCGCAGGTCCTCGCCACCACCGGCTGCGACCTCCTCGTGGCCGGCCGCGGTCCCCGGTCGCTCGAGCGTCTGGCCGCGCGCGGCATCCGCACCGTCACCGCCGCCGAGCTCCCCGACCGCCGCGCGGACGTTGTGGTCGAGTGCACCGGCAACCCCGAGGGACTGGAGATCGCGCGCCGCGCGGTGCGCCCCCGGGGCACGATCGTCCTCAAGAGCACGTACCACGGTCGGACGTCGCTCGACATCGCCGCGATCGTGGTCGACGAGATCACGCTCGTGGGCTCGCGGTGTGGCCCGTTCGTCCCCGCCCTCGCCCTCCTCGCCCGGGGCGCGGTCGACCCTCGCGGCCTCCTGGAGGCCCGGTTCCCCCTGGCCGAGTCCCTCGCCGCCTTCGACCTCGCGGCGCGTCCGGGCGCGCTCAAGGTGCTGGTGGATTGCGGGTGAGGGAGCGAGCGCTCAGCCGATCACGAACGTCGGGACGCTGCCGCCGCCCGCGGCCACGTTGATGATCGAGCTCGTCGACGCGCGGGTCACCGCCCCCGCCTCGTGTCCCGCCACGTAGAACGGGTTGGCGTTCACCTTGAGGGTGACGAACGACAGCTCCCCCTCCGCGACCACCGGGAAGCTCTCCTCGGGGATCTCCACCCGCTCCTGCACCACCCACGGCGCGTCGAGGGCGGCCCACACCGCCGCCTCCCACTCCGCCTCCTCCGTCTCCGAGCCCAACAGCACCGAGCGTCCGCCGTAGGAGTGAGCCGGCTTCAGCACGAGCCGCTCCCGCTGCTCGAGCACGTGGGGCACGAGATCCACCTCGCGTCCGTCGCGCCGGGTCCGGCGCTCGGCGACGCGGCGCGTCCACGGCAGCACGCGCGAGAGGAGCGCGCGCTCCTCCCCGCTCAAGAGCGGGGCGAACTCCTCGTCGGTGAGGATCGCGAAGAAGGCCTTGTCCTCGGCGAGACGACAGCGCAGCGAGTTCACGAATGGGCAGAGCCCGTGCCGATACGCGCCGAGAAAGGCACCCACCTCGTCCATGCGGGCCACGAGCTCGGAGAGCACCGCCCGGCGGTACACGAGATCGACCGCCGCTCCGGCGGCGTGGAGCCGACCTCCGACGACGTCGACCTCGCGGGGATCGGCGAGCACGCAGTCGAAGCCGCGAGCCGCGAACGATTCGCGAAGGATCTCCTGGTCGGGACGCGTCTTCACGTCCCGCCAGTCGACGATGGCCACGCGAGGACGGCCGGTGCCTCCGAAGGCGGCCCACCGGGCGACCACCGCCGAGACCAGCGCCTCGTCGGAGGGGTGATACGACACCGGCCGGGTCCGGGCGAAGCGCTGGTAGACGGGGAGCTCCCGGAAGAGCCGCGCCATGCGGTCGCTGTAGCCGAAGCCCGCGGGCGCATCGGAATTGATCTCGATGAAGCGGGGTCCCTCGGGGGTGACGAAGGCATCGAGCCGCGAGAGGACGACGTCGGGGAGACCGGGGTCGAGCGCCACCCACTCGGCCTCGGACGCCGGCGTTCCGAGGAACGCGCACAGCCGGGAGACGTCGCCGTCGAAGACGTGGCGCGCGACGCGCGACGCGATCTCCATGACGCGCACGCCCTGCGTGCGGAGCGCGTCCCCGTCCCTCCGCGCGAGGAAGTGGGGCCGGAGGAAGCTCGGCATGGCGTGACCGTCGAAGGTGACTCCCTCGCGGCGAAACGACTCGTGCAGCCGGTCGGCCTGCTCGCGCGCGGCACCCTCGTCGGCCTCGAGCAGTCGGTGGTACGCCGCGATCGCGTCGGATACGTCGCGAGGGGCGGCCACTAGGATCGCAGGTCGTCCCAGGCCACGCGGCCTCCCACCAGGGTGAGGACGGGCCACCCCTTGAGGACCCAGCCGGCGAAGGGCGTGTGGCGCCCCTTGCTCTGGAAGCGAGCGGGATCGACCTGACGTTTGCGGCCGAGGTCGAGCACGCTCACGTCGGCGGGAGACCCCGGGGCGAGCGTGCCCCCGGGCAGGCCCAGCACGCGCGCGGGGCCCGTCGAGAGCAGGGATACCAGCTGCGACAGGTCGAGGATCTCCTCGCCCACCAGCCGGTCGAGGCAGAGGGGCACCGCCGTCTCGAGGCCCACGATGCCGAACGCCGCCGCGTCGAACTCGACCTTCTTGTCGTCGACGGTGTGCGGCGCGTGGTCGGTGGCGATGCAGTCGATCGTCCCGTCGCGCAGCCCGGACACCACCGCCGCCCGGTCGGCCTCGGCCCGCAGCGGAGGGTTCATCTTGGTGGAGGTGTCGTAGCCGCTCTCCCGCACCGCCTCGTCGGTGAGGAGGAGGTGGTGGGGGGTGGCCTCGGCCGTCACCCGCACGCCGCGGGCCTTGCCCCGCCGCACGGCGTCGACCGAGGCCGCCGCCGAGATGTGCGCGACGTGCAGGCGCCCGCCGGTCAGCTCGGCGAGGAGCACGGCCCGCTCCACCGCGATCGCCTCCCCCATCGCCGGAGCGCCGCGCAGGCCGAGGTGGGTCGACACCGCTCCCTCGTTCATGGAAGCCTTCTCGGAGAGGGTCCCTTCCTCGCAGTGCTCGATCACGACGAGCCCGAAGGGCTTCGCGTACTCGAGCGCCCGCCGCATCACGCGCGCGCTCCCGACGGGACGGCCGTCGTCGGAGACGGCGACGCAGCCGGCCTCGCTCAGATCACCGTACTCGGAGAGCTCCTCGCCCAGGGATCCGCGCGTGGTGGCACCGATGGGATACACGCGGACGGCCCCCTCCGCCCGCGCCTTGTCGACGATGAAGCGGGTGATGCCCTCGTTGTCGTTGACGGGCTGGGTGTTCGGCATCGCGCACACCGCGCTGAACCCGCCGGCGGCGGCGGCGCGGGTGCCGGTGGCGATCGTCTCCTTGTCCTCGCGGCCCGGCTCCCGCAGGTGGGTGTGGATGTCGATGAAGCCCGGACACACGACGAGCCCCTTCAGATCGAGGACCTGGGCGCCGCGAGTCGAGACCCGGGAGGCCACGTCCTCGATCTGCCCGTCGTTCACGAGCACGTCGAGGTTCGCGTCGATCCCCCGGGCGGGATCGATCACCCGTCCTCCCCGCAGCAGCAGCCGGCTCATGACGCCGCCTCCGGGCTCCCGCCGAGGAGCAGGTAAAGGACGGCCATTCGGACCGCCACGCCGTTCGTGACCTGGTCGAGGATCACCGAGTACGGTCCGTCGGCCACCTCGCTCGCGATCTCCACGCCGCGGTTGAGGGGCCCGGGGTGCAGGATCAGCACGTCCTTCTTCGCGCGCGCAACGCGCTCCGCGGTGAGGCCGAAACGGCGGTGGTACTCGCGGGTCGTGGGAAAGAAGCCTCCGGTCATGCGCTCGAGCTGGATCCGGAGCATCATGATCGCGTCGGCTCCCTCGATCGCCTCCTCGATGCGGTAGGTCACCGGCGCGAGTCCCTCGATCCCGGGAGGGATCAGGGTGGGGGGACCGCACAGCACCACCTGGGCGCCCATCTTCGACAGGAGCCACAGGTTCGATCGAGCGACGCGGCTGTGGAGGATGTCTCCCACGATCGCCACCCGGAGCCCCTTGAGCCGCCCCCGTCGCTGGCGCAGGGTCAGGGCGTCGAGGAGGGCCTGCGTGGGGTGTTCGTGAGCGCCGTCCCCGGCGTTGACCACCGCGAAACGGCAATGACGCGCGAGGAAGTGAGGCGCTCCCGAAGCGGCGTGGCGGATGATCACCATGTCGGGATTCATCGCCTCGAGGTTCTTCGCGGTGTCGAGGAGCGTCTCTCCCTTGGTGACGCTCGACGCGGCCGTGGTGATCGACAGGCTGTCGGCGGAGAGCACTCGCTCGGCCACCTCGAAGGACGACCGCGTCCGCGTCGACGCCTCGTAGAACAGGTTGATCACCGTCTTCCCGCGCAGGGCGGGGACCTTCTTGATCGGCCGCGCGAGGATCTCCTTGAGCCCGTCGGCGGTGTCGAGGAGGGTCTGGATGTCCCCGGGATCGAGGGGCTCGATGCCCAGCAGGTGACGATGCGAGAAGCTCAAGCCTTCCTCCGCGGGCGGCGGCGAGAGGCCGAGGCGAGAGGGGCGGCCCGTTTCCTCGCGGCCGGCGACTTCGATCGCGGCGCCGCCCGTCTCCGGCCGCGCCGGACGACGACGACCTCGTCGGCGCCGTCCTCCTCGCGCACCCGCACCTCGACCACCTCGTCGCGCGCGGTGGCGAGGGAGCGGCCAACGTAATCGGCCCGGATCGGCAGCTCGCGGTGCCCGCGGTCCACGACGACCGCGAGCTCGATGCGCGCGGGACGGCCGAAGTCGATCAGCTGGTCGAGGGCAGCGCGCACCGTTCGCCCGGTGAAGAGGACGTCGTCGACCAGCACCACCGTCCGCCCGTCGATCGAGAACAGGATGTCGGTGCCTCGCGTGATCGGCTGCGCGGCGAGGCTGGTGAAGTCGTCGCGGTACAGCGCGATGTCGAGCGCTCCCACCGCCGGCTCGACGCCGGTGGCCTCGGAGAGCAGAGCGGCGAGCCGTCGGGCGAGAGGAACGCCGCGGCTGCGGATGCCCACGAGGGCCAGGGCGCCCACGTCGGGATGACGCTCCAGGATCTCGTGGGCGATGCGTACGAGAGTGCGGCGCATGCGCGCCGCGTCCATCAGAACCAGGCTCGCCAAGGCGCCGGATCGTACCTTGAGACGCGCCGGCCGACAAGGCCCAACAGACGAGCGGCGTCGACACGAACGGCGTCCATGGCCTCGGACGGCGCTCCGACCCGATCGGGCTCGATCGAACGCGGAGGTTCCCGCTCAGAACGCGAGGCGGAGCTCCGCGCGGACCTCGCGCCTCAGGATGTCCCCGAAGATCTCCTGCTGAATGGTCTGGTTCGCGAGATTCGTCCCCTTGAGCGAAACGGTGAGGCGACCGCCGGCCATCTTGAGGCCCACCGCGGCGCCCAGCATCCCGTAGGAATCGGTGTACCCGAAGTATTGCGCGGTCAGGACCTCGCTCCAGAACGTCCCGTCCGAGTGGCTGAACGACACGCTTCCGAAGGCCCGCGGGCCGTTCCACCGCACGCCGAGGTTGAAGCGGTTGGCCGGGGGCAGGGCCAGATCGCTCTTCGGGAACCGGGTCTGGCCCGCCCCCGGGTCGAGGATGACGGGCCTCGACTGATGGGAATAGTTGGCGTAGAGGCTCCACTCACGGGTGAGCGCGGCGTCGACCGAGGCCTCGACCCCGCTCGTGCGCGTCGGGCCGAGGTTCAGGTACGTGAATCCCGTCCGGGGAAAGACGATCGGGCCGCCGAGATCGGGGGGCAGTCCGGCCAGAACGTCGACGAGCCCGGCGGGAAGTCCGCGCTCCACCCATCCCGGCGGCGGGCTCGCGGTCGTGTAGGGATCCCTCGTCGGCGGAAGGACGGAAAAGCGGATCGTGTCATCCCTCTTGTTGACGTAGAAGGCGAGACCCACGGTGACCTTGTTCTGGAACGTGCCGGTGTAGGCGACCTCGTAGGCGGTCAGTGATTCTTCCTTCAACCGCCGCTGCCGCTCCCCCGCCAGCGGAAGCTCGCTGCCGATGGCCTCGATCACGAGCGGGAAAGGCTCCCCCACCGCCGGCCCGAGGCGGGGGTCGATGAGGGCGAGGCCCGAGAGGTCCACCGGCGCGGAGATGGGCTGGGACAGGTAGTTCTCGATCATGGACGGCGATCGGAAGGCCCGGTTGTAGGACAGCCGCAACGACTGGGATCGCCACGGCTTGACGACGACGGCGAGCCGCGGAGAGAGGACGGGGTCGTCGAGATTGCCGAACTTGTCCAGCCGCGCGCCGAGCGAGAAGCGGAGCTTGTCGAAGAAGACCGCATCCTCGACGTACACGCCGAGCTCGTTTCGATCCGGGGCGCCGGGGGCGATGGTGATGTCGAAGTTGTTGCGTCTTGCGCTCGCGCCGTAGCTGAGCACGTGGCGGGTCCCGAAGATCCTCGAGTGACCGAGGTCCAGGTGGTAGGTCTGGGTCCTGAAGCCGAGCCTCAACGGGGCGAGGGTCACCGGATCGAAGGTGAGCAGGTTCGGGGCGTCGCCTTCCACGAAGTTGCCGTAGAGGCTCAGCCTCAGGGCTCGCCGCACGTAGTTGAGCTGCGCGTAGGCCAGGTAGCTGCCGCGGCGCAGCTCGTAGGGCCCGAGGTTGGCGTGGGCGATGCCTTGCGTGCCTCCGATGCCGGCGGCGTAGGTCAGGCGACCGCCGGCGCCGAGCTCCTGGTCCGCGCGCAGATCGAGCCTGGGCTGCCGCGTCGGCGAGTTCTCGTAGTGGGTGCCGAACGACCCCTCGCTGCCGTCCGCGGGGTAGGACGCACCCCCCACGCAGTCGCCCCTTCCGGTCGCGGTGTCGCACCGGGGGTTCTCGACCCGCGGGTCGGCCACGACCGGGATCTGCCCCGTCGGGCGCGAGAGGGGGTCGGAGGCGAAGTAGCCGGCGGAGACCTTGTACGACCACCGGTCGCTCGGCGCCGCGGCGAAGGTGGTGCTCGCCCCATAGGCGCTCCCGATCTCGCTCTGTGAGCAGCGGTCGCAGGCCCGGCCGAAGAGACCGCCGGTCAGGGCAAGGCTCCCGCCGAGGGCCTCGCGGGGGCTCTTGGTGATGATGTTGACGACGCCGGTGAGCGCGCTCGCCCCCCAGACCACCGAGGCCGGTCCCCGGACCACCTCGATCTGCTCGATGTCGGCCGGGCTCTGGGGGACCAGGTCCCAGAGCACGTGGCCGAGGAAGTCCAGATTCAGGGTGCGCCCGTCGACGAGCGTCAGCTGCGAGTTGGCGAGGACGAAGGTCGCCTCCCGGTTCGAGAGGTTGACGTCGCGCACCGAGGTCTGGATGGCGTTCACTCCCGGCACCGTGCGCAGCAGGTCGCCGTAGTTCTGGGCCGGGGACGAGGCGATCGCCTGGCTCGAGAGCACGCTGACGGTGGCGGGGGCATCGAGGACGGATGTCTCGAGCCGCGACGCGGTCACCGTCATCTCCCCGCCCCGCAGTGCCACGACGAGCGTGAACGGCACTTCGAGGATCGCCTCGCTCTCGAGTTCCAGAGAAGGGCGCTCCTCGGCGGCGAACCCGGCGAGGCTCACCGCCAGCCGGTAGCGGCCCGCGGGCAGGCTGTCGAAGCGGTACCGACCGTCCGCCCCGCTGACCCCCGTCCGGGCGGCGGTGCCGAAGAGCGCGAGGACGGCACCGGGGAGGACGCCACCGGTCTCGTCGCGCACCGCACCCTCGATGCGTCCCTTCCCCTGAGCCGACACCTCGGCGGTGGCGAGCGCCAGCATCGCCAGCGTGAGCAGGGGTCGCGTCACGGGGACCTCCTCGGCGTGGCACACCCGCTCCTCGCGTCGAAGCACCCGGGAACGCTCTCCGCGGGCTCTCCGGCGCGCGCGGCTGACGAGCAGGGCCACACCCGGGGTTGCTCCCCGCCGACGCGGACTCGTCCCCCGAAACCGGGCGCGCGCCGGGCGCCGTGCTCGTCAGGCTCTCGAATAGTCCACCCTGAAGCTTCGGTAGCGCATTTCCCGTCGCGAGATCGGCCGCGGCCATCGAGCGGGCGATGCCGGTCAAAGGAGAGGCTGTCGCGGGAGGTGTACCGAGAGTATAGCCGTCCGCGCCCTCAGGTCGAGGCCGGAGGAGCCGAGCCGTCGAGAATCGCGCGCAGGCTGGCCCCGGTGTCTCCAAAGTCGGCAAGGAGCGCGTCGGGGCCAGCCTCGCCGAGGGCCTGCGCCGACGTCCGGCCGGTCGCCACCGCCACCGACCTCACGCCGATGCCGCGGTCACAGAGCACGTCGTGGATCGAGTCGCCCACGACGACCGTCTGGCGCCCCTCGAAGCGCAGGCCGGTGGCCACGCGGGCGCGGTCGAGGGCGATCGGCGGCAGCCGATAGCGGTCTTCGTGGTCGGAGCCGAAAGCGCCGAAGGCAAAGTACCGGTTCGCGTCGAGCGGCCCGAGCTTGAGGCGCGCCGAGGGCTCGAGGTTGCCGGTCAGCAGCCCGAGGGTCACGCCCGGCTCCCCGGCCAGCGCGGCGAGGAGGGCAATCACTCCCGGCTTGGCCGTCACGTGCTCCGGACGGAGAGTCTTCCGGAAGCGGTCGAGGTACAGCTCGAGAGCCACCGCGCGGCGCTCCTCGATGAGGGGATCGGCGATGCCGGCTCCCCGCATCAGCTCGCGGACGATCTGGGGATCGGTCTTGCCCGAGTAGTCGAAGCCGCGCGAAGGCCCGGTGGTCCCGAAGACCTCGAGCAGAGCCCCCTCGAGGGCTCGGGCCGAATGGCCTCCCGCCGACAGCAGCGTCCCGTCGAGGTCGAAGAGGACGAGTCGGGGCGTCAACCGGCGTCCTCCGGCAGCGGGGGCAGCTCGTCGGGGGACACTGCCGGAGCGGAAGGGGCCACGGCCAGGCTCTCGTAGCTGGGAATGAACGTCAGGGGATTCTCGCGGGCGAAGCCGTCGTCGAGCATCTCGGTGAGGACGCGGCCCTCCATGTCCCGCGCGACCGGGAGCCCCATGAGGTAGAGCAGGGTGGGCGCCACATCGAGCACCGAGGCGCCGTGCAGCGCCGCCCCGGGCCGGATGCCGTCTCCGACGGCGAGGAAGAACCCCTCGGGGGCCGCGGCGTGCGAGGCGGTGGCCACGTCGGCCCCGACGAGCGCGCCGAGAAGGCGCCGCCACAGGGGCGAGGGCTCGAGCCCGTGCGCCGAGATGACGACCAGGATCTCGCCGGGGTGAGGCTCGGGCGCGAGCTCAGAAGCCCACTGTCCCAGCAGTGACGCGTACCGGTCGAGCACGCGGCCGTAGCGGCGGGCGTCCTCGGCCGGCACGTCGCCAAACGCCTCCGGATGCGCATGGCGATAGAAGGCGTGGCCGGCGACGTCGTAGCCCTGAAACAACACGGCGAAGAAGGGCGGATCGTATGCCGCACGCAGGACCTGCGCCGCCCGCATGTAGGTGAGGTCGGGAGCGAGGGCCCGTTCGGCGAGGGCATCGAGCGCCGGGTCCGCCAGGGGAGGCATTCCCGGGGCCGCCTCCGCCAGCTCGCGCAGGAGAGAGGCGTCGAGCTCGTCCTTTCCGAGAGCTCGCGCCTGGATCTCGGCGAGAAGCGCCGGGGGGTGCAGGGTGGTCGCCGCCCTTTCCGGATCGACGCGCAGGGCGTGAAAGTAGGGTGAGAGCACGAACCCCTGGATCTTCTCGGGAGGGTGCGTTCCCCAGATGCGAACGAGGCCCGCCGGGATGCCGAAGGCATCGAGGACGTTCCACAGCGCGCGCCGGTGGCGTGAGGCGGAGGTGACGGGCCGCCTCGAGACGAGGCCCGCTCGCTCGAGCAGGCCGACGAGGGCGCCCTTGGGCAGCAGCGCCCAATCGCTCCGGGACAGGCGGAGGCGGTAGGTGGAGAAGCTCTGGATGCCGTGGTCGCGCGGCAGTCGCCCCGTGAACACCGTCGTCCACAGCGCGGGGGCGTCGTTGGGTCGCAGCGTGGCGAGGGGCCCAAATGCTCCGCGGCGAACGAGCCTCTGCAACGAGGGCACCCCACTGCCCTCGAGCGCTCCACGGACGTCGTTCGGCCCGAGGCCATCGATCCCCACGACCACCAGACGGCGAGCGGGGATCAGGTTGTCGAGCTGGACGGGAACGGAAGGGACGGGAACGGTCGGCCCCGGGCGCAGGGCCAGGGGCACGGCCAGGGCGAGGGCGGGAGCGAGGACGGCGATTGCGGCAGCGGGGGCTCGAGCGCGTCGGGGAAAGAGAAGGACGTCGAGGCCGACCGCGAGCATCGCCATCGTTGCACCGGTGATCACCACCGCCGAGCTGGCCAGCGCCCGGAGGCCATCCACCGGAATCGAATGGCGATAGCTCAGCAGGTTGTGCCAGTAGAGAGAACCGGTGACGGCCAGGGAGAGGAGCACCAGGGACACGAAGAAGGGGCGGCCGTCGACCACCGCGCGCAGCGGCCGCGGCCAGGGGCGCAGCACCCGCGCGAGGAGCACGACCACAAGGAACGCCGCGGTGCCGGCGAGTGCCCACGGCAGGAACAGGCAGAGCACGAGAGGGAGAAGCTCGTCGACGAGGACGAGGTGAGGGTTGAGATGGAGCGTGAGAACACCAAGCCCCGCCGCCCCGATCGAAGCGGCGAGGGCGGCGGTGCCGAGGGCGCGGCCGTTCATCCTGGTCAAAGCCTAGCAGACCGTGGGGGAAGGGCCCCGCGAAGCGAGGGCGCTGCTCACCGCGGTCGACGCGCGCGCCCGGGCCCGGGTATGATCGCGCAGATGGTCGCCAACCGGATCGCCCCGCTCGTCCACCGCGAGGGTCTGGGGGGAGGCTACTTCCTTCTGACGTTCCGGCATCGTGAGACGGCGGTCGAGGCCCGAGCCGGCCAGTTCGTGATGATCAAGGCCGGGAGCTCGGCCGAGCTTCCCCTGCGCCGGCCGTTCTCGATCATGACGACGGATCCCGAGCGGGAGACCTTCACCCTGTTCGTGAAGGAGGTGGGAGCCGGATCGAGGGCGCTGTGCGCCCTTTCCCCCGGTGAGGGAGCCCAGTGCCTGGGCCCGCTCGGCCGCCACTTCACCCCGCCGCCGGAGGGAACCGAGGCCCTCCTGGTGGCCGGCGGGTACGGCGTCGCTCCCTTCCAGCTCTTCGGCGCCCTTCTTCAGGGCCGCGGTGGCAGCGGACGCCTCTTCTACGGTGGCCGGACCGCCTTGGACCTGCCGCTTCTCGATCGGCTCTCCCGAGGGGGCGTCCCGGTGGTGCCGGCCACGGAGGACGGCAGCGTCGGCCACCACGGACGCGTGACGGGAGCGGTCGCGGAGTGGCTGGACGGCATCCGGGGGCCGGCTCGCCTCTACGCCTGCGGGCCGGAGGCGATGCTGCACGCGGTGGCGCGCCTGGCCGGGGAGAGAGCTCTCGCGGCCGAGGTCAGCCTCGACCCGTGGATGGGCTGCGGGCTCGGCACCTGCCTCAGCTGCGTGGTGCCCATCCAGCGCCGCGGAGAGGCCCGGCCGAAATACCGGTGCGCCTGCACCGAGGGTCCCGTGTTCGACGCCGCCCGGGTCGTGTGGCCGGGCGAGGCGTCGTCACGGGAGCATGGCGAGGAGGCGGGCGCGTGAACCTCTCCGTCGAGATCGCCGGCGTCCGCTTCAAGAACCCGCTGATCGCCGCGTCGGGGACGTTCGGGTACGGCGTCGAGTACGAGGGCGTCCTCGACCTCTCGCGCCTTGGCGGGTTCGTCTCCAAGGGGCTCTACCTGGAGCCGCGCGAGGGCAACCCGACTCCCCGGCTCGCCGAGACGCCATCGGGTCTCCTCAACGCCATCGGCCTCCAGGGCGTCGGGATCCGGACCTTCGTGCGCGACGTCCTCCCCCGGATCGCCCGACACGACACCGTGCACCTCGTCAACATCTGCGGGGACACCGTGGAGGAGTACGCGGAGGTGGCCCGCGTCTGCGACGGTGCTCCCGGGATCGCCGGGCTCGAGGTCAACATCTCCTGCCCGAACGTCAAGAAGGGCGGCCTCGCCTTCGGGGGCGACCCGCGGATGACGCACGAGGTGGTGGCGGCGGTGCGCAAGGCGACGCGACTCCCGGTCATTCCCAAGCTCTCACCCAACGTTGCCGACATCACCGTCTTCGCGCGCGCCGCCGAAGAGGCGGGGGCCGACGCCCTCTCGTGCATCAACACGCTGCTCGGCCTGGCCATCGACGTGGAGACGCGCCGACCGCGGCTCGCCTTCGGCACCGGGGGGCTCTCCGGTCCCGCCATCCGCCCCATCGCGGTGCGGATGGCCTGGCAGGCCGCCCGCGCCGTGAGCATCCCCGTGATCGGGATCGGCGGCATCTCCTGCGCGAGCGACGCGCTCGAGTTCCTCATCGCGGGTTGCCGCGCGGTGCAGATCGGCACCGCCAACTTCGTCGACCCCGGCGTGCACGAGCGGATCCTCTCGGAGCTCCAGGAGTGGATGGAGCGTCAACGGGTGGAGGACATCGGCCAGATCGTGGGAACGCTCGACTACCCGGGCCTCTCCCCCACTCCCGCCCGCGATTCGGAGGTCTGCGGATGAGCGCGCGCGACCGGCTGATCGTGGCCCTCGACGTGCCCAAGGCCGAGATCGCCCGCGAGCTGGTCGATCGGCTCGCCGGCCGCGTGGGGATGTTCAAGGTGGGCAGCCAGCTGTTCACCGCCGCCGGGCCCGAGATCGTCCACGAGATCGTCGGCCGGGGCGAGAAGGTCTTCCTCGACCTCAAGTTCCACGACATCCCGAACACCGTGGCCGGAGCCGTGGCGAGCGCGTCGCGGCTGGGCGTCTCGCTGCTCGACGTGCACGGCCTGGGGGGTCGAGCCATGCTCGAGGCCGCGGTGGGTGCGCTCCCGGCCGTGGGCACGCGGCTGCTCGCCATCACCGTCCTCACCAGCCACGACGACGACAGCCTGGGCCAGATCGGCGTGGACGGCTCGGTCGTGGAGTCGGTCCGGCGACTCGCCCTCCTCGCGAAAGACGCGGGCCTGGACGGGGTGGTCGCCTCGCCGCACGAGGTCTCCATGATCCGCGAGGCGTGCGGGCCCGACTTCCTGATCGTCACTCCCGGCATTCGGCCGGCCGGGTCCGCGATGGGAGACCAGGCGCGCCCCGCCTCCCCCGCCACGGCCCTCCTCCACGGGGCCGACTATCTCGTCGTCGGACGCCCCATCACGTCGGCCGAGGATCCGGCCGCGGCGGCGGAGGCCATCCTCCGCGAGATGGAGTCGGCCCTGGCCCGGGCCTGAGCGCAGAGGCCCGGCGAGAGAGAGGGCGGCGTGGGGCGACCGGGCTCGCCGACCGCTCGTTCAGCGGGCCTCGGGGGCGGGCCTCCCCGCGTCGGCGGCGACCCGTTCCGTCCATGGGCTGCCGGGAAACTCGATCTCGAGCCGGCGCCGCCACTCCTGCGCACCCGGTGTGTCACCCGACGCCTCGCGAGCCCGCGCACCCGAGTAGAGAGCCTGGGCACGGTGCGGGGCGTCGGGCGTCATCGCGACCGCCGACGCGAAGGCCTGCGCCGCCTCGCGCGGATGCCCCGCCCGCAGGAGCGCCTCGCCCCGCAGGCACAGGAGCTCGCCTTCGCGCGGGTCGCCGGGCTCGATCCGGTCGATCGCGTGGCGCGCGTACTCGGCGGCATCCTCCCACCGCTCGGCGCCGAAGGCGCGGGAGGCTCGCCCGTCCAGCTCGTCGACGGTGATGGAGGGCCTCGGCTCGGGAAGCGCGCGCGTGGCGGCCAGAGCGACGAGGGCGAGGAGGGGCACGACGCGCAGCGCCCGACCACCTGCACCGAGGGCGGCGCGGCCGGTGAGCGGGAGCGCGCCGGGGGACGACCCTTCGGCAACGGAGCCAGGCGGCGATGATCCGCGACGCCGCCGACGCCACCACGCACCGACGCCGCCCAGGATGGCGCCGACGAAGAGGAGAGCGCCGAGCGCGTCGGACCACGTCCGCGCGGCGTAGCGGAGCACGACTTCGCGCTCGCGAGGCACCACGAGCATCAGCCCCGGCGAGACGAGGAACGGTCCGTCCGCTCCCTTCACCCGCCACCTCGGGTGATAGGACACCTTCACCAGGATCGGGTGTCCCGGGCGGGAGGTCCGGATCCGGATCTCCTCGGTCCCGAGCCTGGACTCGACCAGGACGTCGGAAGGCAGCGCCCGCTCTTCGGGTGGGGCCCACGGATCGCGCTGCCGCAGCACGAAGCGCTCGTCGCTCGTGAAGACAAGTTGGGCGCGGTTCCTCGGCTTTCGCGTCATCCACCGGTAGGCGTCGTCACGCCAGCCGTCGACGGGGGCACGGACGGGCTCGAAGGCGAGGGGCTCCGCGTAGCCGGGGCCGGGGTCGGAGAGGCGGTACAGGGTGTAGGGGGGGAAGCGTGCTTCGCGAACGACGTCGGGCCGTGCATCGAGCGTCGCCTGCAGCTCGTCGCTGAGCGCCACGATCTGAGAGACGTTGAACAGCCGCAGCCGCGAGAGCCCGCTCTGCGGGTCGAAGCGCGAGTAGGTGCGGCGGCGGAAGGGGTTCGGGGAACGGGCGAACAGCTCCGAGGCCAGGTAGTAGACGGGGTGCGTCATGACGCTGGCCTGGTTGTAGACGCCCTCGAGCGTCGAGCGGCCCGAGAAGAACGGCAGCGTTTCGTACATGCGGATCGATCCCGCCCGCTCGTGAATCGGGCTGTACTCGACGGCCACCCGGGGGTCGCCCGGCCCGCCCCGGAGATGGTCCACCAGCTGCTTCCACGCCGGCCACAGCTCCTTCGCTTCGAGCCCGGTGTAGTTCCAGTCGGCCCACGAGCGCACCACGCGCGAAGAAGCGTCGGCATGGACGAGCGCGAGGAGCACGAACCCGAGGGCGGCGAGGTCCCGCCGCACGACCTGCGACACAGACAAACCGAGCGCGGCGGCGCCGGTGAGCGCCAGGGACAGCTGGGCGAACGGCACGAGGCGCACGTCGATGACGCCGAAGGCCGGAGCCGCGACCGCCAGGGCGGCACCGGTGAGCGCCCCGTGGGCGAGGACGATCAGCGGGAGAGCGAAGCCTCTTTCCCGGGGCCGGGCCAGGGCCAGCACGAGCCCCACGACGGCCGCCGCGAACAGCGGCCACAGCAGCGGCGGGAACAGACCCGTCGTCGACACCGTGATCCACGGGTCGTCATAGGGCGTGGTGAAACCCCAGTCGCCGAGCAGCGGGACGAGGAGCGGTGCGGCGAGGGCAAAGGCGAGCACAGAGACGGCGCCGAGCCAGCGCAGAGTCCGCCACGGCTGTGGCGAGAGCACGAGGAGAATGCCCGAGGACAGGCCGGCCCAGAGGACGGCGTATCCATGGGCGTAGGCGGTCAAGGCCAGCAGGGCGGCGGGTCCCCACGGCCCCCCGCCCCGCTCGTGCGCGCGGAAGGCGACGCCGAGGAAGAGCACCCCGAGGCCGATTCCGTAGGTGTAGGCGAACTCTCCGGCGAGGGTGCTGGCGAGGGTGCCGCCCCAGATGGGATTGTCCTCGACGAAGAGGAACACGAAGGCGGCGGCGCTGCCGAGAACCGGCGTGGGGAAGGGCAACTTCATCGCCCGGAAGGACAGGTAGACGAGAATCGGGAGAAGGAAGACGCCCAGCGCCGTCCCCATCTTGAATGCGACGGGCAGGCCTACGACCGGCGCCAGCACCGCCATGAGCGCGAAGGGAAAAGGGAAGTAGTAGAGAAGCACCGGCTGGCCCAGGTAGGCCCCCGGGTACCACCCGTGCAGGCGGGCCGCGGGAAGGAGGCGCTCGGCGAGCCAGGCGGCGGTCGGGTAGTGGCACGGCGTGTCTCCACCGGCCGCTATCGTCGGCAGCAGCAGGAGGCCCGGATGCAGCGCGTCGAGCAGAGCGAGCGTGATCGCGACGAGGCCCACACCGTCCACGATCTTCTCGCGAGTGATTGGCCCGGCCACCGGGGCAGTGTAATGCGATCGGGCGAGGCCGGGGTCGGGGGCAGCCTCGCGGCTTGGAGCGA
>Ga0326597_10002069_pt1 | contig 30678 bp, 28 predicted proteins | sample RVTome_12_FD_203789 | JGI IMG/M metagenome (GOLD analysis project Ga0326597, IMG submission 203789) | Soil microbial communities from uranium-contaminated site in the Upper Colorado River Basin, Wyoming, United States - RVT100D185 | ecosystem: Environmental > Terrestrial > Soil > Contaminated >...
ACATGTTCCCGCCATCCCCACCGATCGAAACCACGGCGGGACAAGCCGCCCAATGTGATGCCGTAGACGACATGAGAGAGCGCCGTTATCTGGGCGAACTCCCGATATGCCCGGATGTCAAGCCAGCCCGGATAGAGGGTGAGCTGGAACAGCTCTAGGAGGAGGCCCCAACTGGCGCCGGCCACCAGCCCACGGCGGCCAAAGAGCAGGCAGAAGGCCACCGCAAAGGCCACCCCGTTGAGAAGATGGAGCCCGATCCCGGCTGCGTAACCGGCGATTGGGGGGGCGGAGGGGCCTGCCAGGACTTCCCCGAACATGCGCACCGCCTCGAAGGGGTCAAATGGCGAGGTGTCGAGCTGGGAGAGCAGCCAGCGGGCCATGTCGTAGATGAGGGTGGCCGCCAGACCCGATATCACGCCTACCTTGAGGGCCAGCTGCAGTCGGACGCGCTGGGAGATCGAGGAGCGCTGCCAGACCGCCCGCCCCAATGCCGCCACCCCCACCGCGGCGACCGCCAGACCCATCCGCAGCGAGACCCCGGAGAGGATGTGAATGACGAGTGCCGCCCCGCCGGAGAGGGCGGCTACCCCAAGCAGCCTGTTCGTGACAATGGCACGGCTCTTCACCCTCCCCTGAGCCTGCATGCTTCCGATTGAACGGCGCCGCGACGAGAGTTAACCGCCCCAGACACGTTCAACTGGTGTTTGGCTCGGATTCAACTCGGCTATGGCCTAATAGGAGGGGTGAGGTACCGCCTGACGCCTTCGAGGATTACGTAGGGATCCCCTATGGGGACTCGACGTTCCTCTACGGGCCCATCTCGCCCAGCGCCGTCACCTGGGCGGATGGCGATCGGGAGGTGATCTGCTTTCTCTTCCACCCCCATCGGGAGAAGCTGGAGGGTCGATGCTGGAAGCAGCACGGTGATGTGAAGGACGGAGGAGTATTGATGAGAGACAACGGACCGCAGGGGCACCTGGTTGCCTACCAGCTCGAGGCCGATGGCGGGGCGCAGGGCGCCCGGCTCTCGCCGCAGCCGCCCGAGCCGAGGGAAGAAGCGCCATCGTATGCCGGTCTCCCCGCCCGCATCCTCGGCTGGCTGCCCGACATGATGGTCGCCCTTGCCTTCTTCCTCTTGGCGGGCGGGCTGGTGGCTGGGATGGAGGGGGGACGGACCGGCGCAGGCTTCAACCTGGAAGGTCGCCCCGCCTTCACCGCCCTGGTCATCACCTTTCTCCTCTGGCTGGGATACCAAGTGTTGCTGGAAGCCCGGCTGGGCGCCACCCTCGGCAAGGTGCTCGCCGGCACCCAGGTACAAAGGCCCGGCCATGACCGGGTGGGTTTGTGGGCCGCTTCGATCAGGAATCTGGCCCGCCTGGTCGACGGCATCGGCGTGTATCTGGTGGGAGCGATGGTGGTCCTCGTCTCCAAACGAAACCAGCGCCTCGGGGACATGATGGCCGGCACGGTGGTGGTCCCTCATTCCTACTCCAACGCGGCCAGGCTGACCGCGGGGGGCCTGGTGTTGGCGGCGCTGGCGGCCGGAGGAGTGGTCGGATTCGGCTCCAGCGACCCCTCGCTCGCCATCCTCGATGGAGAAGGGCAGAGCGGGACGGTGTTCGCTGGCGACGAGCCGCTTATCCAGGTCATCTACCGGTTCCACGAGCCGGCGGCGCCCGGGACAGTGGTCACCTTCGAGATCTACGCCCAAGCGGTCGAGGGCATCGCCCCCGATAGCCTCCAGGCTCAGCTCGACATCGTCGCCGCCGACGATCAGGCAACCATCGACTGGACCTCCCCACCCGGAGGACGGCCAGAGGGTCTGTACAGGGTGAAGGTCTTGGTCGATGGCGAAGCTGCCGCCTCGACCGAGCTGCGCATTGCCGAGGAGTAGGGGGAGGGGACGGCCCCGCTGACTAGCCCCCGAGCTTGGTGGCCAAGGCCGCTAGCTCCGGAGAGGGTGCGATCCCCAGCTCTTCCTCCAGAACCCGGGCGCACTGCTCATAATCCCGCATCGCCGCCCCCCGGTCTCCCTGCCGAAGATGGGCTTGGATGAGGAGGGACCAGGCTCGCTCCCGCAAGGGGTCGGCGGCCAGCGCTCGCCGCATATGGTCTATGGCCTGGGATGGATCTCCCACTGTCAGCGCCCATTCTGCGACCCGCATCTGGAGATCGAGGACCGTCTCGGCGAGGTGGATCCGCTCGCTGGCGGCCCAGACGGCGTAGGGCTCGGAGGCCAGATACACATCGGTTGCCAACTCGAGGGCGGAGCCCCCCAGCCTGAGGGCCTCTTCGATCGCACCTCGCTTCTCCGCTCCGATGGCCTGCGCCCGGCGCTGCTCAAACTCCTGTACGTCGGTGCTGAGTGAGTCGGGATCGATCCGATAGAACTGGCCATGCCGCTTCAACACCACCGACCCCGCCGGATGCACCGCCTCGAGACCCCTCCGCAGGGCGGTAAGGGCTACGTTGAGGTTCTTGCCGCCCCGTTCCGGGTCCGCCTCCGGCCACAACCACTCCATGGCCTGCTCTCGGTGGATGGGGTCCCCCCGGTGATGAAGGAGCATGGCCAAGAGCACGACCGCCTTCTTTGAGCGCCAAGCCCCCACCTCCACCTCCCGGCCGGCGAGAAACACCCCCAAATCACCAAACAGCCTGGCCGACACCGAGGGCGAGTCCACCTGGCCGCCGGCCTCCTTGGCGCGGTCACGGAAGAAGCGGAGTGTGGCGTCCTCGGAATCAATCACCTTCAGCCCACCGGGTCGCAGGGCGATGTGGGGAGCTAGGAGGTGCTCGAGCCGGTAGACGGCGACGAGCTCCAGGGCCCGCCGGGCGTCCTCCCCGGCGCCGACAGTATCTCCCATCCCCTGTCTGGCAACCGCCCGCCACCAACTTGCTATGGCCAACTCGCCTTTGACGTCGTGCGAGCCAAGAACGTCCACAGCCCCATCGAGGTCGACCGCCACTAGGGCCGGATCGTCCCCGCTTTCCAGCCGCGCCCTGGCCAGAGTAGAGACATGGCGAGCGTCCTCGATCGGGTCCGGGCTCGGCACCCGCAGTGTCAATGCCTGCTCCGCCAATTGGCGGGCTTCTTTGGGCTCATGGGCAAATAGGAAGCCGTCGGCCAAGGAGGCCAGGCTGTGGGCCAGTCCGAAAACATTCTCCATGCGCTCCTTGGTGGCGATCGAGCGCCGGTAAAGCTCCTGGGCCTCCTCGAACCGCCCCTCGTCCCTGGCCACCTCGGCCAGGTTGTTGAGGCCGTAGGAAAGTAGCGTGTCGTGGCCGAACTCCTCTGCGATAACGAGAACGGTGTTGAGGTGAGCCCGGGCCCGCTCATAGAGGCCGAGATGTCGCTCGGCGTGACCGAGGCTGTTGAGTGTGTTGGCCAGGCCCCCCTGACTAATGCCCCCTAACTTGAGCTCATAGGCGCGTTCCAAGAACCGTCGAGCGGGCAGCGGCTCTCCCCGGTCGAGCACCCTGGTTCCCAGGTTGTGGTGGGCGCGGGCGGCCGCGGCGGTCAACCCCGCCTCTTCATAGAGAGCCAGGGCTTGGAGTGAGAAGGCCAACAGACCCGAGGGGTCGTGCCGTACCCATCGCTCTTCCTCATCGGTGAATGGCAGGTGGCGGGCATGGAAGTCGCCCGCGGTCAGGGCCTCCTCGAAGGCGCCCCGGGCCTCTAGGTATCGACCGTCCCGCTCGTACGTCACCCCTGCCGCCATCTTGCAAAGGAATTGGGCTCGCCTAGCTTCCTTGGATCCCTCGGGGAGCCGGGCAGAAAAACGCCGCTCGGCCCGATGGAGCTTGACAAGCGCCAAGGTGTGCCGGCGCTGGGTGGAGAAAACCCAAGCGAGCGTGTAGAGGACCCAGGGATCGTCGGGGTCATGGCGCTCGAGCAGGCGAAGCAAGGCTTCGAGGCGGTCGAGCGGGATGTCGAAACCCCATTCCACGAACCATTCGGCTGCTTCCGCCAGCTTCGCCACCGCCACGTCGAAATGGCCTGCCTCGACAGCCGACTCCACCGCCCGCAGGGCGTCCTCCAGCCGGGCGCCGCTCACACGTCCACCGTCAGCTCAACAAGACTGAACATCACGAGCCTCCCTCACCGACATCCCACGGCCGGACCCCAGGAAAAATAGCGTCTCCCGGCATCGATGTGGGTTGGGCTGGGTGTGAATGATCGAGCTCCCCTGGCCGGAGCACTCCCGGTTCCCAAGCTGGGTCGGTGTGGTGCGACGCGGCGACCTCGACGGTCAGGTGGCACCTTGGCCGAGAAGCAGGGAGTCTGGATAATGGAGAAGACCCTGGCCACCCCGGTCATCGAGGACGGGCTGCTCACCAGCGTGACGTTGGCCCACAACGGGGCGGGGAGGGTCGCCCACCTCGCAGAGGCCATCGAGCTGGCTGTTCGCACCGATCACGACACCACCAGGGGGTACGCCCTCAACAACCTCGCCGAAGTACGCCGGGGCCAAGGCCCTTTCGAGGAGGGGCTCGTCTCTGTGAGAGACTCGTTGGCTCTGAAAGCGTTCGCCGAAGACGTCTTCGGGCTTGCCTATTCGCATACCTCCCGCGCCGACCTTCGCGTCGTGGCCGGCGATCCGACCGCCGTCCGACGCGACGCCGACGAGGCGGTACGTCTCCGCTTTCCCGCCCGCGACCCCGTCGAGAACCTCGGCTCATCTCCACTCAGGCCCGAGCCCATGTGGCCTCTGGTGATCCCCCATCCCGGGTGGCGGATCACCTCGAAGCCCTCATAGCCGATCTGATCACGTTTGACGCCAAAGGCGAGCTGGTCATCGCCAGGTGGTGAGCCTGACGGCCATCCTGTACCGGTGTGGACATCGCGCTCGAAGAAGGCGGCCTCCCTGCTGGCCTTGCTTCGTCGCTGATGTCCTTTTTCCGTTGGGTGTCAGCGTCCGCTGTTGCGCATCGAGCCGGTCAGCTTCTCGCCCGGTTCGTAAAGGACGCAGATCACTTCCCGGTCACCGTCATCCCACGTTTCGGCTCGGGGAGATATGGTCCCGACGACCAGCACCGACTCCTCGTAGGAGATCCCGACGTAAGCCTCAAACGATCCGATACAGGCCTCCGACGCCCAGGTGTCGATCACGGAGTCCCCGGGGTAGGTCTCCGCGGGTCCCGCCGGATACGCGGGAAGATCGGAGATCTCGTTGTCGTGGGGCTCGTCACAGGAGACCACCTCGACTGCAGAGACCTCGGTCAGATCGGCGGGGTCGACAAAGCAGTCACCTACCTCCAAGTCGAAGATAGAGGTGGACCCTCCTCCAACGCAGGCCACCAGCAGCAGCATCACCACCCATATTCTCTGTACTGTCATGTTGCGTCCCTTCTCGATCGGATCCAGCTCAGCGTGCTTCGGTTGAATTCGGGCTAGACACAACTTCAACCCGCTGGGTTTCCGATTTGGGGCGGAGGGTGCGCTGGTGAACCTCGGCGGCTACCCGCAAACCCGATTCGATCGCTCCCTGAATCCAGGCATGACTGAGTGAGGTGTGCTCTCCGGCAAAGTAGATCCGCCCCTCGGGCTCCACGATCGTCTGGTGGAGCAGGGTCTGCTGTCCTGGATCGAACAGGGCGAAGGCTCCCCCGGCGAATTCGTCGTCATGCCACATCTTCGAGACGCCGACCTCGAACTCGGACGCGGCTTGGGGGTGGATGACGGTCAAGTTCTCGAGCGCCTGGTCGATCCGGTCTTCGGGCGCCAGCGACCCCCATCTTTGGGCATCCTCGGACCAGGTGTAGCTGGCCAGCACCACACCCCGTCCGGTCTCCCGGCCATGCTCAGGATAAAAGACGTTGCGGATCGCCAGGTCGGTCACCGTTGTACCGCCGAAGATGCCCTCATCCTCTTCCCAGAACCGGCGCCGGAATTGGAGGAAGATCTTGGCGGAAGCGTCATAGGTGAGCTGGCGGATCGCCTTCGCCTTGGGACGGCTGAAAGCCGGCGTCACTTCTATGTGGCGGAGCACCGGAAATGGGACTGTGAGGATGACGAAGTCTCCGCTGGCCGCGAACCGTCCTGCCCGGGTCCGGTAATGGACGGTCACGGATGACTCGGTTTGCTCCAGAGCCACCATCCGGGCTCCATAACGGATGTGGGATCCGAGCCGGGGGAGAAAGGCGGCAGGCAGCCGATCCATTCCGCCGCGGATCTGTAACAGGTCGCGGTAACTGTCGGTTACCTCCTCTCGCAACACCTCGAGGAAGGCGGAATTCATCAGGGCCTCGAGATTGCCCAGCAATCCGAAGCATTCGATTGCTCCTTCCGACCAGCCGCAGCGCTCGAGGAACTCCCGGGTGGAATAGCCGTCGAACTCCGCCGTGATCAAGGGCCAGGCTCCGTCGCCATGAGAAGCGAGCCGTTGGCGAAACGGCCTTATCTCACTGTCCCACAGCTCGAGAACACTACGGCCGCTGGTGGCGCCTTCGAAGCCGAGGACATCTGGGTCGGCCTCAACCTCGGCCGAGCGGCGCCGGGAGCCGTGCATGTGGACATAGCACGATGGATTCGAGAGGATGAAGGGGAAGGTCTCCAATGCGAACCTCTCCACGTAGGCCATGGTCAGGTGATGGGAGCGGGGAAGACGCATCGCTCCTGCCTCTCCGTACAGACCCGGAGCAAACGGTGCCCGCAGCGTTTCGATCCTGCCACCTACCCGGGAACGCCCTTCGAGGATTGACACGTGGTGGCCCGCTTCGACAAGCTTCTCGGCGCAGACCAGGCCGGACATCCCCGCCCCCACCACCACCACCTGCGCCGGGTCGGTGGCAAGGGGCTGCAGACCCTCGTTGATCAGTCGGAGCATGTCACGCTCACCCATACGACCACTCAAAAGGCGAGTGCCTCCTCCATAGACCGACTGTACCGACGAGCGCGATCACCCGTCGGATCGAGACAACTTTCTTCGCACCGGTGTTCAACTCGTCAGGGGCCTGATTGCTGGGTAGATCCAGAGAGGGACGGTGATGACCGGGAACCATGAGGCGCCTGCCGTGCGCCGGCGGGCCCCGGGACGGGTGTAGTACGTGGTAGCGGTTTACTGGCGGTTGCCGGCCTGATCGGCGCCACGGTCATCTTGTGGCAGACCATCGGTGACCTTGACGAGCACTACCTCAGCCATCGTGCTCCCGGGATTCGATAGCACCGAGGATGACCTCAAGAACGTGGACTATTGGGCCGAAGCGTCGCGTCGAACAGGTAACCGGCCTCCCGTTTGCGTTCGAACTCGCCGTCGCGTGAGAACTTCTGCGTGTTATTCGGTCCACAGCTAGCGCCCCCCGCCGGATCTCGGGCGTGTCCTCAGTCCGTCGCCGGGCGCGAATATCGCGCGCTGTACTCGGCCCGTGATGTTCATGAGACCACCCTTCGACGATGCGCTGATGGGCAGTTTGTTATCACCGCCTCTGGTGAGTGGCGTCGCTACGCTGTTGCCTGGTCACCGACATCCCGGGGGCTGCGGCGTGCACACCGGTCTCTTCTTCGATCATCTGGACCCTCGCGAAGGGCATGTGCTGACCGGCCAGGCTCGGTTGTATTACCGCGACATCAGCGAAGGTCAACCCATCTTCATCCTCCATGGTGGACCGGATTTCGACCACAACTACTTGCTGCCGGAGATGGATCGGCTCGCCGGTTGGTTCCGCCTCATTTATTACGACCAGCGAGGACGTGGCAGGTCTGCTGAGGGCGTACAGCCCGATGATGTCAGCATCCGATCCGAGATGGAAGATCTGGAGCAACTGCGGCACCACTTCCAACTGAAATCGGTCGCAGTCCTGGGGCATTCGTGGGGTGGAGTCTTGGCGATGGAGTACGCCACTCGTCATCCCGATCGTGTGTCGCATTTGATCCTCATGAACACCGCGCCTGCCTCTCGCGACGACTGCCTGATGTTTCGACAGCAGCTCCTCCGCAGGAGGCCGGCTGGTGACGTCGAGATGATGCAGGCGCTGTCCTCCAGCGCCCGTTACCAACAGGGGGATCTCGACGCCGAGGCTGAGTACTACCGAATCCACTTCAGAGTGACCTTGCGCCAGCCAGAGCACCTCGAGCGAATCGTTGGGCGTCTGAGATCGAACTTCACCAAGGAGAGCGTTCTCACGGCGCGGGCAATCGAGCAGCGACTGTATGAGGACACCTGGCTGTCGGCCGAGTACGACCTGATTCCAAAACTGGGCGAGCTCGACATCCCGACTCTGGTCATTCACGGAGATGAGGACTTAGTTCCCGTTGAAGTGGCGGCCAACATCGCTCAGGCGGTACCGGGTGCGCTCCTGTCCGTGTTGCAGGGATGTGGGCACTTTGCCTACCTAGAGCACCCAGACCAGGTTCACCAGCAAATCGCCGCGTTTCTCACGAGCAGTTGACGGTCGTTCTCAAACGTATCGATGGCGCTCGTCACCATCGTGAGCGCTCTCGGCGGATCCCAATTGCCGGATGGGCAGAGGCGACCGAGCAATCACCTTCGCCTGGCCTACCCTCTCAAGCGAAGAGGACCGTCCGCTCGGAATCGCGGCCGTCGACCAAGAGATCTGCGCGCGGCTTCCCGAAGTCGAGCGGGCCAATGCTCCAGACCGCCGCTCGATATTCACGGCCTACCGCTGCGCGGAAAGGTATCCGCTATCGGCATCACGACTGGGTGCTCCCTCGTCAGGAGCGCGGTGGCGTCGGCACTCTCGTGCGGTCAGATGATTCACCGAAGCGCCGCGTCGAACAGGTAACCGGCCTCCCGTTTGCCTTCGAACACGCCGTCGCATGAACACGACCGCCCGTCATTCGGTCTACAGCTAGCGCCGATTGCCGGTCAGCGCGCTGTCAGACGGGAGTGGTCCCTTGAATCCTGCCGTGCGGCCGTTCGTTGTGTGCGGCCTGATGGCACTGAGTTGTTCGCTACGGATTGACGGGCACCGACCGTGACGGGCGACCCGGGCTAGATGACCTCTACTTCAACACTGGTAGGCACGGCGCGTTGTACAGCGTCGGAGACCGGTGAGTGGTGATCTGCCCACTCGACGATTTCGCGGAGTTTCTCCGGTGGCACTCCCTCGGCGGCGACCTTGACCCGGATGCGTGTGCTATAGGGACCCGCCGGCACCGAATCGTCCGTTCCCAAGAGACCCCGGTCGTCCGACTCCGAATCAACCGTCACCTCGAGGTTTGAGAGTTCGATCCCTTCTTGAGCGGCTCTCATCGCAATGACCGTCGCATCACAACTGGCGATGGCGGCACGGAGCAGCCAGCCAGGCGACGGTGCAGAATCCTCTCCTCCCACACCCTTGGGCATGTCGGAGACCACGATCGCACCACCAGGACCTTTCACCTGCGCCTGGAGACCTTCCATCACCGCGGTGGCCGAGCTGTCCGTATAGCGGGATTCCTCGGGATGCTCACCCAGGTACCCGATCGCATTCTCAATCGATTGACGAATGTGCTCTGACGTCATGAGTCTCCTCCAATCGCCGTGTGAGCGCCCATGCGCATCATGCCTGCACCGGGCGTCCTGGCACGAACATAGCCACCAGGCATGAGGACACGGCGGAAGACCGTCCTCCAGCCTCCGATCATGCTCTCCCACTGCAGGACAGGGTGGTGTCGGCCGACCACACACGGAGGGCGTCGACCGCCCCCCCTTCTCATCGGTCGAGGAGCGAACAGTCCCTCATGAAAACATCGACGGGCTCTTCAAATCGGACCCCGCTCCCAGTGACTGCTGCGGCAAGAAGGTTGATGTCAGGCATGGATCTCACCAGGCTCGATCGGACGTGCGATTTTGGCCCGAGTATTCGGTTGGGAGGGGGTATCTCCACGACCCTCCCCCACCTGGCGGGGGGTAGACTCGGACGAGGAGGTGCGGAAGTTTCGGTGAGGCGCTTGGTAGGTCCGTCCAGGATCATCGGTATGGCAGCGCTCGGGGGTGGAGCAGCGCTGATCGTGCATATCCTGGCGGGCGCCTCTTTACGTTTCGCGTTGGTGGTGGCGGTCGCCTTGCTGGCAGGAGCCAGCCTCATGGTGTGGCGGCGGGCGGACCTTGAGCAACGGCGCCGGCTGACTCGCCTGGCCAAGGTCGGTCTGGTATCAGGGTTGGTCGCCACCCTTGTCTATGACCTCGTCAGGACGGTGCTTTCCCGCTTCGACACCTCCCCCTACGATCCCTTCGAAGCGCTACGGGCCTTCGGGTCGGCGATCGCCGGGCCTTCCGCCTCTGACACCGCGGTGCTGGCGGCCGGGACCGCCTTCCACCTGTTCAACGGGGTTGCCTTCGGCGTGGCCTTCTGTTTGCTCTTCCGGCGGGGCGGAGTGCTGCGCGGCATGGCCTGGGGTGCCGTCCTGGAGGTGTTCCAGCTCACCCTCTACCCAGGCTGGCTCGACATCCGCGCCTATCAGGAGTTCGCCCAGATCTCGGCCCTCTCCCACCTCGCCTACGGGGCCACCCTAGGTTGGTCGGCGCGAACAGGAATTGACAGGATCGGCACCCTCGAACAAGGAGATTCTCGTGTCCTCACCACCAACTGAGGGCCCACCGTCTGAGAGCGCTCCGCCGCCAGCGAGCGGGGCTGGTCCCGAGGGGACCATGACCATCCGCCTGGCGAAGCTGTGGTCGCTGACCATCCCGCGCCGACTGTCGAATAGGGCGCCTGCCCTGGCCGACAGCTTCCGGGACGGTGCCTGGACGGCCTTCTGGCCTCCGCTGGCGGCCTTCGCCCCGGTAGCAGCGTTGATGGTCGGGTTCCTCGGCGCGCTGGTCTGGCCCGGGCTGGAGTACTCGTATACCGAGTCGCTGGCTTTCATGATGCTGGTGATCGCTGGCGCAATCTTGAGCGGCCCGGTGGGGGTGATGCTCCTGGTCGGGTATGCGGTGGGGAACCTGCTGTTCGGGGAGGCCTACTTCAGCTCTTCGGCCTACTCCGACTTCCTGCCAAGGTTCCTTACCGCCTGGGGAGGCAAGCTGATCGTGCTGGGGCTGCTTGTTTTCCCGGCGGTGCTGCTCCCCCCGCTCGCTCGCCGCATCGTGTGGCCCGTCGTCGGAAAGGCCGCCCCGGCCAACAGGCTGGCGGTGCGAGCGTCGCTGTACGCGGCGGTGAGCGGCGTGCTGGTGTTCCTATGGGCGCAGGCGATGATCGTGTTGGTGCGTCCGGTCTTCGTGTTGCCGAGCAGCGGCGGCCAGCCGACGTTCGAGGCTATCCACCCCGTCCAGAGCCTCTGGCCATGGCTGGTGGCGGTCGGTGTTGCGGCGGCGGCCGGCCGGGTGATCGTCGAGAGCCGGGTCCTGCGCCGTTCTCCGCGGGCGTCTGCGGTGGCGGAGGCATACCGGACGTGGTGGGCGCGGGCGCCACGGCGTACGTCGCCGTGGCAACGGGCTCCGGCACCGGTGCGGGCGCTGGTCGTGACCGTGCTGGGCACGGCTCTGCTGGCCGGGACCTACGAGCGGTGGTTCGACCCGTTCATCGCCGCACCGATCATCGGGGTGCTGGAGGCATGGCGGCTGGGCGTCTTCGGCGGGACCGCCGGGCTGGGACGCGCCATCCGCCGGATCCCCGTCATCGTCCGGTTCCTCATAGCAGTGGTCCTTGCCTACGGGGTTGCCTACCTGCCGGTGTCGGCGCTCTTCAATGCGAGCAGCCTCCGCCCATTCCTGTTCGGCGCCCTGGGGAGCATGGCCGTGTTCTACCTGCTGTTGTCGCCACCGGAGGAAAGGAGCCCTACGACATGAGACGCTGGTTGATCCGAGGCTGGTTCTTTGTCACGGGTGTGGCGGTGTTCATGCTGATCCCGGGGGTGGCACTGGCCGACAACTGCAGCGGCGGAGGGATGCGCGACTGCGCGGACAGCGCCGCTGCCGCGACGGCCATCGCCGCCGCCGCCGGGGCCGCCGCGGCCGCCGGGGTAGGGGCGGCTACAGGGTCCTCCAACGGCGGGGGAGGCAACGCGGCCCAGCATGGGGAGGACCTCATGAAGGACGTGTTCGATGCCGCCAATCCCCCCGAGCCCGGGGTCTTCGACGAGATCTGGGACGAGATCCAGGATTTCGTCCGCGCCCAGGTGGAGGGCTTCCAGGATTTCGTCGACGAGGTGGAGGACGTCGGCGAGGACATCCGGCACGACATCGCAGAGGAGATCGCAGAGGACTTCAAGGAGGATCCCTCCGACCGTTACGGGGACGACTAGAGGGTCCCGGCCGAGACCATGCACGCCAAGAAGAGCGGAACCGCTGGCGGTCGTAGACGCTTTCGCCACCCGGTCACCACGGCATCATCGGTCAGGGCCGGGAGATAGATTGGCGAAGGCGACCCACAGACGCTTTGGGGCCGACCGAGCATGCGAGAGCCCGAAGGAGAGAGGGTGATGGGATTCCTGGACAAGCTCAGGGGTGTGAAGCATCCAGTCGAAGGCACACAGGCGGTGTCGCGGGAGAGGATTATGGAGCGTCTGCTCTCCCTCGAACACGAGCAGGTGCCGTTTACGATCGGGGTCGGGCAGGAAGCCGACCTGGAGGCGCAATGGAAGATCGTCGACGCCGCCTGGTACGAGATCTTCGCCAAAGCAGGACTCGAGAAGGTCCACAAGATTCATATGCGTCTCGACGAAGCCGAACACCAGGTTTTGGCGCTCGAGGAGAGCTGGGAGGTGTCGTGGCGGGCTGGCGTGCCCGCTCTCCGATTATCCACGGAGACGTTCCAGGGTCGGACGTTCGGTTCCAAGGAGTTTGGACGTGCCTCCGCCTTCACCGGCGTCAACCCGTTGCAGTTTGGGGAGGCCTATAACTACCGCTTCGACGTATCGGAGATGAAGGATCCGATCATTGAGGTGGTCACCCAAAGCGGGTGGACGTTCGTTCCGGTGCTTGGCAAGGGCAAAGTAAAGAAGTAGATGGGCTCTGGCAGGCCCACATCTTGACGTACGCCGGTGTCGATCGGGATTCTCCGCATCGTCTCGGCTTGACGAACTCACTTGCGGAGAGTCTCAGGATGCAACCTTGAATTCGCCGCCACCGAACGGATCGCTCCCCACTGCACCGGCACCGCGAAATCGCTCTGGAAGTCCTAAACCCTCCAGCTCGCGCGCATGGTGCGGTTTTGCGCGTGGCCTTGACTCAACCGGAGGTCCTGGCGTTATCGAGCGGGGAGAAACGGCCGGTAAGGCGGTGGGCGGAGCGATGCTTGCGTGGGGGTGCGATCGGTGGCGTGGCCCGGCATCCGTCGTGGTGGCGTGGGTACGGCTATGGCATTTCCCAGGGCTGCTGGGGAAGAACGTGTCCGGTTTCAATGAGGGTCTTGAGGTTGGCCATGACGGCAGCCCACCCCCGAGCCGCCTCGTCTCGTTCCGCCTCGTCGGCGAGGCTTTCGTGGGTGACGGTGAGTCGAACGATATCCCCGAAGGGTTTCATCTCGAACGTGACCCGCGACGTTCTGTCCGTCTCCTCAGCACCGGGAAGCACCCATGTCGACACGAGCCGCTGGGGCGGAGAGCTTTCGATGATGGTGCCGACGACGTCGGCGATCTTGCTGCCATCTGTTCGTTGGTGTTCCCAGCGCGATCCGACCTCCCAGTCGGACACGTTGCTGTGACCCCAGTACTGCGCGGTGAGGTCGGCGTCGGTGAGTGCTTTCCAGACGGCCTCGGGGCTGCTCTCGATGTACGTGACGTAGACGAACGTGGGTTGTGTGTTCATAGTCTCCTCGGCTTGTTGCTTGATGGCGCTCAATACCCGAAGGCGTGGACGTTCGAATCGATCGATCCACCGTTCCTGGATCTCGTGGAGCGGTACCGGGTTGAGGTAGTGGAGCTTTTCACGGCCTCGCTTGGTAGTGCTGATCAGGTTGGCGGCCTCGAGGATGTCGAGGTGCTGGGTCACGGATTGCCGCGTCATATGGGCCTGGCCGCACAGCTCACTCAGGGTTTGGCCATTGTCGGTCCGCAGTCGGTCCAGCAAGCTCCGGCGCGTCGGGTCGGCCAGCGCCTTGAAGACCTTGTCCATATCGGAGCTCACAAGGCGGCAATATAGGCAGGCAAATGACTGCATGTCAACACGGTAACACCTGAGTCTTCCCGGCGCCGGTGCCCCCTCCTGGCGTGGCCCGGAGCGACGTTCCTGAGTCCCCCGAGGCCCTACCGGATCTGTTGCTCGGCGATCAGGGGGCGGTAGACGATGTTCGTCCGGCTGCCACCCGCAGCTCGTGATCGGAGGAAGCGCCAGCCTTCGTTGCCTCGAGTACTGCCTCGATCTCCCTTCGCCTGAGCTCGCTGACCAAGCAGAATTCGTTGCCGAACGGGTCCTGCATAACTGCCCACTCGATGACCGGTGGTTCATCTCCATGGGATCCGGGTCTTGGGTAGAGGGTCGGTGGCTTCTTGACCCGTCCGCCCAGCGCAATGATGTCCTCGATGGCGCGGTCCATCCCCTGGTTGGGTGTGAGGTCGATGTGTACCCGGTTGGCCCGCTCATCTTTGGGCGTGTCGACCACCTGGAGGATGAACTCGTGTTTCCATGGATCCTTGCGGCCGAGATAGCCGAAACGGCCGCGCCAACCACCGGGACTTCCGATGATCTCCAGGCCGGTCACCTCCGACCAGAACTTGTGGGCCACATTGAGGTCATCTACGGCGAGGACTGTGCACCGGTATGTCGCAATGCCCATCTGTGGAAGCTAGCCACTCATCTTGTGCTTTGCGTGTTCACTGAACTGGCGCATCGGTGCCACCGGACCGATCTCCACGAAGACGACGTCCTCGTCGGTCCACGCCGTGTGCCCTGCCGGCCAGTGGTACAACTCCCCGGCTCTGGTGGTCTCTTCCGTCCCGTCGGCATGGCGAAGATGGATCGATCCCTTCAAAACGACGCCCCAATGGGGACTCGGGCACCGATCGTCGGGCAAACCCTCGAGGACAGGGGACATGTCGGTGCCGGCGGGCACCTGCACGTGTCGAACGGCCATCTCACCCCACTCGGCGTAACGAGTGCTGAGCTCGCCTTGCTGTAACTCGATCGGAAGGTCGTCGATCGTCTGTCTCATCGGGTGCTCTCCTCTGCTTCTCCTGGCTCCTCGCGAGCGGTCCGGTTCCGATGACGACCTTTCGAGTCGGGTCGAATGGCGGGAGTCTCCCTTCATTGCCGAGGGCTTCCGGTCTACTCGCATTGCGAGTACCTATCTACTCGCATTGTGAGCCAAAGTCAAGAGGGCAAGATCGCGCTGCGCCCCACGCACTGACTGGTGAGGATTGATTGCAAGGTGACGCCTGGCGGTCCGCCTGGCCGTAGCTCAACCCATCTTGCTTCGGTCTCGTATGTTTTCGAGCCGTTTCTTGGTCAGGGGAGTGATTCCCGGGTCGGTGGTCGAGGGCCACCCTCTGACTTCCTCGGCGGCGTTGGTGAGGGATGCCTCCAGGTCGGCCAGGAGAGCGGTGGTCACATCTATGACAAGGGCGACGACGTGGAGCCGTTCCGGGAACTGTGGACGATCGTGGAACACGAGACGCTTCTGCCCGGGACCACCAGCGCCCTCTTCGAGCATCGACAGCGGACCGCCCTCCTCCAGGTACTCGTCGACAAATCCGAGCAACGTGTCGAGCATCGACCGGGCCATCCGGGCCGTCGCCTCCATCGAACCAACCATGTCTTCGACGCTGCCCTGATCGCCGTAGAACATCCGCACGAGCCCCTCGATTTCGAGCCGAGGTACACCCGGTTCAGTGCCCAACCATTCCCGCATGGCCCTCCTGCCCTCGGGAGTGATCGTGTAACGGTTTCTGTGCCGCTGGCCTGCCGGCTCACGTTCCACATTCGCCCAACCCAGATCGATCAGACGTTTCTGTTCCCGGTACAGGTGACCCTCCGAAGATGGCCACACGAACCGCAAACTGCGACGAAGCTGATTCGTCAGCTCGTAACCGGTCCAAGACCTGGCAGCAAGAAGCCCCAACAGGGCATAAGTAGTGGGAGATGCCTGTTTCACACGAACCACCTTACTCGCAATGCGAGTAACAATGAGTGCTGGCGCCAAAATGGACGCTGTCGGTCGCCACACCCTGTGATGTCGTCCATCTTTTGATTCGCTCCAACCTCCCGTGGGAGCGTCTTTCCCATCAAGTGATCGCAAGATCGTGGGGGTTCAAGTCCCCCCTCGCCCACTGTTACATCAAGGGGGGCAACGCCCCTTGTACCCCCCCGACGGGGCACAGTGGAGCCGTCCAGAGGGTTTGGCGCTTTTGATGCAGCAACTTTTGGAGCCGAGCCCTTGAATCCCCCGCTACAGGGAAACCCGATAGAAGTCTTATGGTGCAGCTTCTGTCTCTATTCGATCCAACGAAATGATCCTCGGTCCCGCTAAACCGAGAAGACGGGTGATGGGCCGCCTCCTCTGGCCGGCTGTCATCACCGCTGCGGCTGTGGTCGCCGTCGTCGTTTCCGGCGCCGGTGCCGACACACGAGCCGAGCTGGAGTACCTCGACGCCATGCACGAGACCGCCTCCGAGCTCTCTGTCGGGGGCGAGACGTTGCGTGTCGTCATCTCCCGCCTCGCCCGGATCGAGCGTTCCGAGCTGGTCACCGCCACCGACGGCATCCGGGCGGGTCTCGAGGCAGGTACGGATCTGGTCGAGGCGGGACCCCCATCAGAGGCGCTGATCGCGGCCAACGCCCTCTATCGCCAGGCCATCGAGGCCTGGACGGTGGGTGTCAGTGGGTTCACCTCGGGGATTCTCGCCGCGGCCGACGATCCCAGCAGCACTGTGGTCGTCGACAACATCGCCAACGCCCTCACTGAGCTTCGGGCCGGTGACCGGATCTACGCCGACCTGGTGCGCGAGCTCGGGCGTGACGAGGTACCCGAACCGGTGGGCCCGATGCCCGAGTTGGTCATGGTGCCGGCAGAAGGCGAGCTGCTCACGTTGTCGCTTGCCTACGTGGAGGCGTCGCGCTCTCCAAACAGCGGTATCGCCCTGCGACCCGGGCTCAGGGTGGCCTCGATCGCTTCCGAGCCGCGATGGAATGTGAATCCGTCGGATCAGGCCGTGGTGCCGTCCACCGAGCAGATCGCCTTCTGGGTGGTGATCACCAACGGCGGCAATGTCGCCAGTGAGCCCGAAGGTCTCGAGGTGACAGTTGGGGGCGCCTCCGAACCGGTAGTGCTCACGGAGACGGTCCCGGCGCTCGAGCCGGGGGAGCAGACGGCGATCCAGTTTCTCGAGATCCCGGTCGTTCCGGGAGGGGTCTACGAGGTGGTCGCCGCTCTCCCCGAGCTGACCAACGACACCGATTTCGAAGACAACACGTTGAGCGTGATGTTCGAGGTGAGCGAGGGGGGTTAGGCCTCCGATGAGGGCGGTGGGCGGTCACTCGGTACCATCCAGCCCCCGATGATCGACCCCAGGCTGCTCCGAGAAGACCCCGACGCAATTCGCGAATCGCTGCGGCGGCGCGGCGCGAAGATCGACCTCGATCTGCTGACCCGGGTCGAGGCGGAGTTGCGCAGCGCACGCCAAAAGGCGGAGGAGCTGCGGGCCAGCCAGAAGGAGGCGGGACGGGAGATCGCCGGTCTGGAAGGGGAGGCCAAGGAGGCGGCAATCGCCGGTGTCGCCGATCTCGCCACCCAGGTCAAGGATGCGGCGGGCACAGCAGACCGATTGGAGGCGGAGTTCTACACGGCCCTCCTCGACGTGCCCAACCTGGTCGCCTCCGATGCTGCGGACGGGTTCACCGAGGAGGACAACCTCGAGATCAAGCGTGTGGGCGAGCCTCTGAACGAGGGCACCGACCACGCCACCCTCGGGGAGCGGCTCGGGATCATCGACACAGCCCGCGCCGCCAAGGTGTCGGGGAGCCGGTTTGGCTACCTCAAGGGCAAGGGGGCGATGTTGGAGTTCTCCCTGGTCCGCTGGGCGATGGACCATCTCGTAGCCGAGGGCTTCACCCCGATGGTGCCCCCGGTCCTGGTGCGGGAGGACGCCCTGGTCGGCACGGGCTTCTTCCCCGAGGCGAGGGAGCAGGTCTATGAGATCCCTCGCGACGAGTTGTTCCTCGTGGGCACAGCCGAGGTGCCCCTGGCCGCCTATCACACCGGCGAGATCCTCTCTCCGGACGAGATACCCCTGCGATACGCCGGCTTCTCCACCTGTTTCCGGCGCGAGGCCGGCACCTACGGCAAGGATACGGCCGGCATCTTCCGGGTCCATCAGTTCGACAAGGTCGAGATGTTCGTCTTCATCGCACCGGATGACTCGGCGACGGAGCACGATCGTCTTCTCGCCGTCGAGGAGAAGCTGGTCGGGGAGTTGGAGGTTCCCTACCGGGTGGTCAACGTGGCGGCGGGCGACTTGGGAGCGGCTGCGGCCAAGAAGTACGACATCGAGGCCTGGTTCCCCGGTGAGCAGAACTATCGGGAGATCACCTCGTGCTCCAACACCACCGATTTCCAGGCGCGGCGGCTCAAGGTCAGGATGAAGACCGAGCGGGGGAATCAGGTGGTCCACACCTTGAACGGCACCGCCTGCGCCGTGGGCCGCACCATCCTGGCTCTGATCGAGAACCATCAGCAGGCGGACGGTTCGGTGGTGATCCCCAAGGCGCTGCGTCCCTACACCGGGTTCGACCTCATCGAGCCGTGAGTGATGTATCCGATCCGATCTTCGCCCGGATCGCAGACCGTTACGACCTGATCAACCGCGTCCTGTCCCTGGGCCAGGAGAAGAAGTGGCGGGCGAGAGGCATCGGCATGCTTGAGCCCGGGGCCGTGCTCGATTTGGGCTGCGGCACCGGAACCACCGACTTCGAGGGCAGGACGGTGGTCGGTCTCGATCCCGTGATCGAGATGCTGGCCCTGAGCCCGGTGAGGAACCGGGTGGTGGGGGTGGGGGAGTGGCTCCCATTTCGCGAAGGGTGCCTCGACGGGGTGTTCAGCGGGTTCGTCTTCCGCAACCTCGCCTCGGTCGAGGCCACGCTGGCCGAGATCCACCGGGTGCTTCGCCCCGGGTCCTCGGCGGTGGTGGTCGACCTGACCCGGCCCCGAAACCGTCTCCTCCGTCTCCTCCACCGCATCGGGACCGCCCTCCTGCTCCCGTTGGTTGGCCTGGTCTTCGCCGGCGCCCCCCGGGAGTACTGGTACCTGCACCGCTCACTCGACTCGCTCCCCCCTCCCGAGACCCTGTTCGAAGGATGTGCCCTCAAGGTGGAGGAGGTTTGGCGGATGGGCGTGCTCGGGTTCATCTACGGGGTGAGGCTGAGGAAGCCGGATTCCTAATGCAGCACGTCACGCATCTGTGACGCAGTGCATTCGGTTCGGCGCCCGGTGCTGTTCAGGGTTGATTCTTTATGCAGTTCGCCCACTGATATGTGACGCCAAGCATTAGGAAGCGAGCGGTGATCGTGCCCCCGCCTTCGAAGCTGCGTGGCCGCCGTCGACGGAGGGCGTCGACTCGGGTCAGGCTTCCCTGTGTCACCCGGAGCGATCCACTTAGGGCTGCTTCCTTCCGGATCTGACCCGGTTCGTGGTGCTCCGCCGCGCAGGACCCGACCGTCAACGTCTCGTTTCCACCGTCAGGGCGTGAGCCCCGGCGTCACGTGGCTCCTCGGGCGGGGAGCTCAGCCCCGCATAGAGAGGATTTCGGGTTCAGGGCACCCCTAGCGCCCCGCCTATCACGATCGAGCCGAAGGGTACCGATGCCCGTTTGCTAGGGCCACCTGCCCTGTTCACCGGGGCTGTTACCTTGCACCGGCTGATGTCCACCGCCCGTTTTGGCCCCAACTTCGCCAAGCTCTTCGCCGCCGCCCTTCTCCAAGAGGTGTCGTTCGTGCTGATGGTCCACTTCCCGGGGTATCTCGGGGACCTCGGCATCACCGAGTCGCTGATTGGTGTCCTCTATGCAGGCGGCGCAGTGCTCTCCCTCACCTTTCGCCCTGCCTTGGGCCGCGTCCTCGACCTGACCCACCGACGGACCGTCCTGCTCGTCACCGGCCTGCTCAACGCCACCGTCGTCCTCGCCTTGGCCACAACCAGCGTCTGGGGACCGATGCTCTGGGTGCTCTTCCTTTCGCAACGGGTGCTACAGATCGCCCTGTTCACCACGATGCTCACATACGGGGCAGATTCGATCCCGTTGGAGCATCGCACCCAGGGGCTGGCCCTGTTTGGTCTCTCCGGGCTGTTCCCCATCGCCGTGGCCGGGGTCGCCGGCGACCTGGTCGTCTACGCCTTTGGCTTCGGCGCATTGTTCATCGTGGCCGCGGGAGCGAGCGTTGCGTCATGGATCCTCGTCTGGCGGCTCCCCGTCCTGCCCATCCTGGGCCGCCGTCCCCGACGCGGGTTCTGGGCTGCGCTCGTCCAGCACGACCTCCTGCCGTTGTGGTGGGTGACCCTCTTCTTCAGCATCGGGCTCGAGACCCTCTTCACCTTCACCAGGACCTACGTGGCCGACCGGGGGGTGGGGTCCACGGGGCTGTTCTTCGGGGTTTACGGCGTAGCCGCCGCCTCGATGCGGATCTTCGGGGGCCGGCACTACGACCGGATACCACAGAGACCCTTCATGGTCGGCGCCCTCGTCGCTTACGGGGTCGGTCTCGCCTTGTTGGCGGTGGCCGGCTCCGAGCCGATCCTGGTCATCGCCGCCATATCCGGCGGCCTCGCTCACGGAGCGATCTTCCCCATCCTCACCAGCCAGGTCGTCAACCGCGCCCGCACCGCCGAGCGAGGCTCGGCGATGTCGATCTTCACCTCGATCTTCGACATCGCATTGCTCCTGTCGGCTCCGGCCGTCGGAGTGCTCATCGACGGCTTCAGCTATCGGGTGGCGTTCGCCATGGTGGCGTTGGCCCTGGTCGCCGGTGCTGTCGTGTATGCCTTCTGGGACCGGCGTCTGGTCGCTGCCGAGTTGGCAGTGCCCGCTTGAGTCAACGGCGGTCGGCGAAGAAAGCGGCCAGAAGCGCCGCCGCCTCATCGGCGAGGACACCGTCGAGCAACTCCACCCGGTGGTTCAGCCTTCGGTCCTGGGGGATGTTGTAGAGGGACCAGGCCGCCCCGGCCTTGAGGTCGGCCGCCCCGTAGACGATGCGATCGAGTCGGGCCAGCACCGCGGCCCCGGCGCACATGGCACAAGGCTCGAGGGTCACGACCAAGGTGTGGCCGGTCAGCCGCCAGTCCCCGATCTCCCGGGCCCGGGCCGAGATCACCAGCATCTCGGCATGTCCGGTGGGGTCCGATAGCTGCTCGCGCCGGTTCCAGTCGACTGCGACAGTCTTCCCGGAGGGATCGAGAAGGACCGCTCCCACCGGCACATCGCCTGATGCTGCAGCTTCGGATGCTGCCTTCAGCGCCTCGCGCATCGGCTCGATGTAGCGGTCGGGCGAAGTCGGTTCCGTCATGGGGGTCGATTATCCTCTATTTGCCTGCCGGGCCCGGCAGGCGCTCCGGAGGGATCGCATAGTCCGGTCTAGTGCGCGGCACTGGAAATGCCGTTGGGGGTTTACGCTCCCTCGAGGGTTCAAATCCCTCTCCCTCCGCTGGCCGCCTCCGGCGGCCGCTCCGGAGGGGTCGCATAGTCCGGTCTAGTGCGCGGCACTCGAAATGCCGTAGGGGGCTGACGCCTCCTCGAGGGTTCGAATCCCTCCCCCTCCGCTTAGGTCCGGCCTGCGGCCTGACCCGTTTTGCGTCTTACGTTCTACGTCTTATCGATCCGCCGGAGTCGTAGAACGTATGACGTATAACCTAGGACGGCGGCACCGAAGGCGCCGCCCTGGAGGGGTGTCCGAGCGGTCTTAGGAGACGGTCTTGAAAACCGTTTGAGTCCGTTCCACTACCTGGCTATTTGAAACAGCCCTCTGGCCTGGCCTATAGCCTCTCATCCTCTCGCATGGTTTCGCGCCTTTTCACTCCCGTTGCGGCCCAAATGCGGCCCAGCGTGTGGAAGGTTCTCGCCCAGCGATCGCACAGCCGACGGCGCCTTCCATGATGGACACAGTGACCTCAACCCCGGACCGCGAAGGGAGCGGCGTGCTGTCAGGGTCGGGCGGAGCGATGTTCCTCACGTGCTGCCGAGTAGACCTGTTTGGCGGCGTCGGCGTTGATCGCGGCAATGCCCAATCCGACTATCAGGTCAGGCCAGGCGGAACGGAGCGGGACGGTGATCAGTCCCGCACCGATGATGGCGATATTGGCGAATGCGTCGTTGCGTGCGGAGAGAAACGCGGCTCGGGTGAGACTGCCCGAGTGCCGGCGGTAGCGGACCAGCATCAGGGCGCAGACGAGATTCACGACGAGCGCCCCGGTCCCGGTCAGCGATAGCGGGATCGGCTCTGGCGGCTTTGGGAGGGAGAACTTCTGCCAGGCAGCCCACAAGGTCGCCAGGCCCGGGATCAGCAGTATGCCCGCCAGGGCCATTCCCACCCGAGCCCGCCGGGCGAGACTCCACCCAAGGGCCACCAGGATGAGGAAGTTGATCGATGCGTCCTCGAGAAAGTCGATGCTGTCGGCAAACAGCGACACCGATCCGATGACCCTGGCCACACCAAACTCCACACCGAAGTAAGCCAGGTTCAAGATCGCGACCAGACGGACGGTTCTCCTCAGGTCCGTATCTCCTACGTCGGGGATGGCCTCATCCATCCGCGAATGGTCGCACGCTGGGAGGAGGCGCCGGGAGCGCGGAAGTCGGAATCTCGTGCGCAGGTCAAGACGAGGAGGCTGGCGCCGCCGGTGGCATTCATTTCCCGGTTAGCCATGTTTCGAGCCGATGCCCTCACCCCGGCCATGAAGGCCAGCAGCCGATATGGGGGGTAACTGCCGGTCTGTCCGCCGGTTCGAGTCTTGGGTCGATGCGGGGGTGCGAGCGCACCTCCCTTGCGTCGGTTCCTGAGTCGCCGAGGGAATGCTGAGAGGCTCCTCGGCCGCATATGGATTGCGCTGATTCTCCAGGTCCCGGCGTTGGTATTTCGTGGGGGGAGACGTCCTGAGCGCGTCATGACGGTAGATCTGGGTTATGAGCCCAGGGATGCGATGGTCTCGGCCTTGGGGCGCCCGGATTGCTGCCATTGCAGTGTCAGCCACCGTCATTCTCGCCGTGCTTCTCGGTTATCCGGCGGTCGCCGAGGTTGTTGGGGGTGCGCTCGTCATCTACATCGCCGTGCTACTCGGGCGGCCGTTGACGCAGCTGGTCGCCTATGAGACCGAGCCGGGCAGAGAACTGATCTGGAACGTTCTGCTCGTCTTTGTCGTGGTATTGGCGTTGGTGGGCGTGGGTGTGATGGCGGCGGCGATTCCCTGATTCACAGGTCGGCGATCAATAGATCTCATAAACATCTCAGGGGAACGCGTTGAAAACGCGTCAAGACACGGAGCCTCCGCCGCACATGGAGGTATCAAGCAGGTGAGGGCGTCTCTTCTGGTGCAACGCTTTGTTGTGGCGCGCGCACCACCGACATGAGGATCAAGGTGTGAAGGGTCAATCAGACCTGAATATCAAGCGAAGACTCTTTGGGAGGCCTTTCGCCTCCCATGAGGAGGAGTATCAACTTCTCCCAAAGCGACTCGCACTCCCGGTCTTCGCGTCAGACCCGCTCTCTTCGGTCGCCTACGCCTCCGAGGAGGCCATGTTGGTGTTGGCTCTCGCCGGCACGGCCGCGTTCAGCCTGCTGACCCCCATTTCTCTGGCGATCGCGACCCTGCTCCTAGTCGTCATCGTTTCGTACCGGCAGACGATCAAGGCTTACCCCGATGGTGGCGGAGCCTTCATCGTCGCCAACGACAACTTGGGTATCCGCACGGGCACCGTGGCGGCCTCAGCCTTGCTGACCGACTACGTGTTGACCGTCTCGGTCTCAGTGGCGGCGGGTGTCGCCGCTATCACATCGGCTGCCCCCAACTTGATCGAATGGCGGGTGGAAATCGCCCTCGGGTTCGTTGTCCTTCTCACCGTGGCCAACCTGCGTGGGGTGAAAGAGGCTTCCACCCTGTTCGCAGCTCCGACCTACCTGTTTGTGGCGACGGTAGGGGCGATGCTGGTGGTGGGATTTGTCGAGTGTCTCGACGGTGAATGTCCTAGCGCAATCTCATCGGGTGTCGAGCTCGAGACGCAGGTAGGGGCGGTGGGCCTGTTCTTGATCCTGAGAGCGTTCGCCTCAGGTTCCACAGCCCTAACCGGGGTCGAGGCCATCGCCAACGGTGTGCAGGCATTCCGTGAGCCGAAGGCGCACAACGCCGCCACCACGCTGGGGGTCATGGGGGCAATCTCGATCTCGATGTTCTTGGGCATCTCGACGCTGGCGCGTTGGTTCGATGTGAGGATCTCGGAGGAAACCATCGACCAGTACGGAACGGTTATCTCTCAGATCGGGCGTGCTGCTTTCAACGGCGGTGCCGGCTTTTACGCGCTGCAGATCTTCACGGCCGCCATCCTCATCCTGGCTGCCAACACCGCATACCAGGACTTCCCGCGCCTGTCGGCGATCCTCGCCCGGCACAAGCTGGTGCCCCGTCAGTATCTGAACCGCGGCGATCGCCTGGTCTTCTCCAACGGGATCGTCACGCTTGCCCTGGTGGCAGCGGCGCTTCTTATCGTGTTCGACGCCGAGGTGAGCCGTTTGATTCAGCTCTACGTGGTGGGTGTGTTCACCGCGTTCACTCTGAGTCAGACCGGCATGGTTCGGCACTGGTTGACGACGAGAGAGTCGGGGTGGCGACGCTCGGTGGTGATCAACTCGGCAGGTGCTATCACGACCGGGGTGGTGTTGATCGTCGTGGCCACGGTCAAGTTCATTCACGGAGCGTGGATCGTGATCCTCATTGTCCCCCTCTTGGTGGCTGTAATGCTGGTCACCCGCCGTCACTACCTTGGTGTGGCTGCCCAACTCAGACTGGTGCCACTTGATGCCGAGCCGCGCCCGGCGAGGATCCTCGTGCTGGTCGCGCACCACGACGAAGGCACCGACCGGGCTTTGCGATATGCAGAGTTGACGAATTCGGAGGCGGTTACGTGTGTCCACGCCGAGGAGCCGAGATCCGACGACCTCCTCTACACGTGGGACGCAGCACATCCCGGACACTCGCTTGAGGTCATACCCGGCGAGAAGGACCCCATCTCCAGACGGGTCATGGACCGAGTACGCAAAGAGCGGGATGCCCACCCGGAGTCGATCATCACCGTGATCCTCGCCGACTCGGTGCGCACCCGGTCGATCCTCGCACCGCTCGCCCATCGACACAGCCTCGCCATCAAGTCTCGATTGCTCTTCGAGCCGAGGGTCGTGGTGACCGACCTCTACGTCCTGAGGCGCTCGCGACGAAGCAGGTTGACTCAGGTGCCGATCCGCAAGATCGAGCAGGTGGTCCTGGTCTCCGACATGACCCGGCCCATCAGAGAAGCCCTCACCTATGCCCGATCTCTCGGGCCTCCGGTCACCGCGCTTCACATCGATGTCGACGCCGCTCAAAGAGAGAAGCTGGAGCGACAATGGGAGCAAGCCGGGTACGGGTTTCCGCTGGTGGTCATGCCGAGCCCTTATCGGAGCATTGTGGATCCGCTTGTTGCATATCTCAGGGAACGACGACGGGCGGCCGCCCCTGGAACCCTGATCTCAGCGATCATTCCTGAGTTCATCGTGCCGGGTCGCATAACTCAACTGCTCCACAACCAAACCGGGCTTGCAATTAAGGGCGTTCTCGGAGCAGAAGCAGGAATAGCCGTCACCAGTGTTCCCTTCCACCTGCAACCGAAGGTGGTTGAAAGCGCCACCAGTGTCTGACAGCCTTCACGCGACACGACGAGAGACGGCCTTAGTCAACTGGCCTCCGCCGCATCGTTTCCAGGATTGGAGGTGTTCTCGGGAGACGGTTCGAAGCGGTATCCCATGCCTGCCTCAGTGATGAAATAGCGCGGTTGGGATGGTTCCGGCTCGAGCTTGCGTCGGATTTGCGCAATATACGAGCGCAAGTAGTGCGTCTCGCTTTCGTAGGAAGGACCCCAAACCTCTCTGAGAATTGTCGGTTGGGTGATGAGGCGACCGGGGTTACGCACCAGGATCTCGACCATGCCCCACTCCGTGGGCGTGAGATGCACCTCTTCGTTGTCCACATGAACCCGCTTTGATGCCAGATCGATTATGAAATCAGGAGTCTCGACGATGGCTTCGTCTTCCGATGGGGCTGCTCGGCGCAATGCGGCCCGCACTCGGGCGAGCAACTCTCCCATCCCGAAGGGCTTGGCGACGTAGTCGTCGGCTCCGGCGTCGAGTGCCTCGATCTTGTCGTTTTCGCTACCGCGCGCCGAGAGGACGACGATCGGCATGTCTGCCCAGCCGCGCAGGCTGCGGATCACTTCGAGACCGTCCACCTCGGGGAGGCCCAAGTCGACGATGACAAGATCGGGGCGTCGGTCGGCTGCGTGTCGGATGGCGGTTGCACCGTCGGTAGCCACGTCCACCGAATAGCCGCGGACCTTCAGGTTTCTGGCCAAGGCCCTGACCAGAGACCGGTCGTCCTCGACCACCAGGATCCGGCTCATCGGTACAGCTCCACTGAGAGAACCATGGTGGTGCCTCCACCCGGGGTGTCATCGACGGTTATGCCGTGGCCAAGTGCGTCAGCCAGTCCCTTGGCTACGGCGAGTCCCAGGCCCACTCCGGCCATGTGGCTGTCGTCGATGGTGCGGAACGGCTCGAAGATGTGCAGTCGGGACTCGGGATCGATGCCCGGTCCACGATCGATAACCCTGAGGTCTACGCGGTCACCTACGACGCCGGCCGTGACTCTCACGGGAGTGTCAGGCGGGGCGTGATCCAATGCGTTCCGAACTAGGTTCTCAACTATTCGCTCCAGCAGGGCTGGGTCAGTGGACACGTCAGGGAGGGCCACCTCCGCATCGAACGACAGTCGATCCCGCTGGTAGCGGAAGGCGGTCGCCACGGTGGAGATGACGTCCTCAATGCCGGCTTGTTGCTTCTTGACCTGAACCATGCCTGTTTGCAGTCGGCCTGCGTCGAGTAGATCGGAGACCACCCGGTTAAGGCGCTCGGTTTCCTCACTGATGGTCTGGAGAAACTCCCTCTCCTCCTCCGCCGGCCACTCGACGTCGTCCTGAAGCATGCTGGTCACCGATGCCTGAATCGCCGACAATGGGCTTCGCAAGTCATGCGAGACGGCCCTGAGCAATGCGATTCGAAGCTCATTGGCCCGGCCTAGCGCGTCGACCTCGGCGGCGTGCTCAGCCAATGCGGCGCGATCCAGCACCGTCCCCAGCTCGGTGGCGGTGGCGGCGAGGAGGCGCTCATCGACTGCATCCAGCGCGTCACCGACGATTCCGATTACCGCCTCTCCCACGGCCTTTGTCCTGTCAGCCTCTTCGGGAGTGCGGGGCGGATTCTCTCCCGCTGAAGCGATTGTCATGGGCGTGTCGAGGCCGGGAAGAAACAGCGCTATTCCTTTCGCATCAAGGGCGACCTGGAGTCTCTCGATCAGCTTGGAAACGGATCCCTCTCCACCGGCACCGATGAGTCCGCCCAGGGTTTCGGCTTCCGCCTTGGCGGTGGCCGCTTCCGAGGACCGGCGCGCAGCCAGTCCCACGAGGAACCCGATCAGCCCCGCGAGGAACAAGAAGGCCGCTAGAGCGAATACGTCTGCCGGATTGGCAATCGTCCACGTTCGATAAGGGGGTGTGAAGAGATAGTTGCCGAGCAGGAACCCGGCGACAGCGGCAGTCAGCGCCGGCCAGATGCCGCCAATCCACGCCACGGCCGCTGCTATCGACAGGTAGACCAACAAGACGTTCTGCAGAGCGACATCACCTCGCTGGCCGAGCATGATGAAAGTCGCCACAAGGAAACCGATGGCCCCGGCTAGCCAGCCCCACACACGTCGCCTTCGAGGCAGCGGGGATGGTCTCATCCGGACTCTTGTCGGAGTCTCGACAGGGTTGGAGATCACGTGAACGTCGATGTCGCCGGCGAGCCGGAGTACTCGTTGGATAACCGAGCCAATGAAGAGCTCCTGCCACCGGTTTCGTCGGCTCGTACCGACGACGAGCTGAGTGGCGTTGTGTGCCCTGGCGAAGGCCACCAGTGACTCGCCGATGTCGGCATGTGCCACCTCGTGATACGCGCCGCCGAGCCGCTCGAGGAGTTCTCGATGGCCATTGAGGGCCGGCGTTGACGCTCCAGTGAGGCCATCGGCGGGTCGTACGTAGACGCCGAGAAGTTCTCCCTTTGACCGCATCGCCATCCTGGCCGCGCGCCGAATTGTGTCCTCACCGCCAGCGGTGCCTGTGATGCCGACAACGACCCGCTCCCGGGTCTCCCATTGGCTGTCGATCCCATGGCTGCGGCGATACTCGTCCACGGCTTCGTCCACTCGGTCGGCGGTCCATGAGAGGGCCAGCTCGCGAAGAGCTCCGAGATTCCCGGGACGGAAGAAGTTGGATAGCGCCGCATCGACGCGCTCCACGGGATAGATCTTGCCTGCGGCCAGCCTCTCACGGACCGCCTGCTGGGTGAGGTCGACAAGGTGAATCTCATCTGCCCTCCGGACGACATCGTCCGGGATGATCTCGTTCTGGCTGACACCTGTGATGTCCTCGACGACGTCGTTGAGGGACTCGAAGTGTTGGATGTTCACGGTTGAGATGACATCGATGCTTGCTTCGAGGATGTCTTCTATGTCCTGCCACCTCGTGAGGTGCCCCGACCCGGGAACGTTGGTATGTGCTAGCTCATCGACGAGGACGACGGCGGGCTCGCGGTCGAGGATGGCCTTGGTGTCCATTTCCGCAAAGCTCGTTCCTTGGTGGTGAACCTCCCTGCGAGGCACTGTCTCCAAGCCCTCGATCAATGCCTCGGTCTCTTGTCGGCCGTGTGGCTCGACATACCCGACGACGGCGTCGACTCCCTGGCGGACAAGGTCATGGATCTCCTGCAGGGCGCGGTATGTCTTACCAACGCCGGGAGCCGCGCCGACGTAGACACGAAGGGTGCCCCGTCTCGTCACATCTGACCTTTCTACCTCGGCGACAGTGTCAATCCATACGGTGCGGCTCATTATCCGCCATTCACGCTCATCAGTCACCAAAGAGACTGAGGATCACAACGATCGCTACGAGTTGCATGACGTTTGCCACCATGAGAGTCAGAGCGAACCCGACGACTTCGAGCCCACCAGAAGAGTCCATCCTTCCCTTGAGATGCCACGCCGCGGCGCTTGCCCCGCCCAGGACCAGGGTCCCCAGTGCCAAGGTCATCAGGTCGAGGCTCATCTCTGGCTCATCGCTCACCACGGCGGTGCTCGCCTACAGCTGACACACGACGGACGAGAGTGGCTGCGAGCGGAAAGGTGGCGTCCTGACGGCAGGTGATGGTTCGTCTCCCGAATCTCATCAATGGCCATCCTCCAAGGAGATGTTGGGCTTCGGGCGTTGGCTCCACTCCGGTCTACATGACCTATCGCGCCGGGAGACCGATCTCGACGCGTTCATGATGTCGTAGGGACCAATCCCAACGTGGCCTCTACGGCTGCGCCTCGAACCCGCGCCTCCAGGGTCGGCGCCTCTATCGATCTAGCTTCCATCACCGACTTCAGCTTCGAAGCGACCAGGCGCGTTGTGAACGCGTAAAGACGCCGCTCGCGACCGTGGGATCGACGTGAATAAGGAGTCGAACGGTCGCCAGCCTGAATAGAAGTGTGCCATGGGGGTCAGCGGCCACTTGCCACTTGCCAGCGTCGAGGAGGAGTCACGAAGTCGAAGAAGCTCACCATCGGGCTCCGCTATCGGGTGAATGGGATCCTGCACGAGTATCTCGGGGAGGCTGGGCTACCGAGCGGTGGAGGGCTCGCTCACGTCTTCCTCCGCAACGAATGGCGGCCGAACACCCCAGACCAGCTCCCCCTCACCATCGTCGACGACGACGCTGTGGAGGAACTGGTGACCAGCACTCGCATCGGGAGGTCCCGGTGAGGATCGTCATCGCCGATGGGAAAGCCTCACTTCGTCGGTCACGGCCGAGTAGGTCTGGAGCAGGTCCGCGTTGGCCACAGTCCAGTTCGGCTGGGCCACCCCGCCTTCGACTCGCTGGTGGCGCTTCTCCTCAAGTTCTACGACCTCGCCGCTGGTACCCATCTGATCGGCTGCTGCTCGGGCTTGGGTGATCGCCTCGTCTTTGGCGAGCCTAAGACACATCGCCGGCGGCTCGTGCACCTTCCAGCATTCGTTCGCCGAGGAGTTGGCCCAGCATCTCCAAGACAGGGCCGTCCGAGCCAGACCCTGATGTGGGCAGCGCCTCGGGTTCGGGAGAGTTCGCCCCTACCGCGGCAGGGTGTGGAACAAGGCAGTCACCGAAGCGGGGCTCGAGGGTGTCATACCGCATGCCCTCAGGCACACCTGCGCTTCGCTGATGCGGGCGGCCGGAGCCGACGTCAAAGAGATCCAGGCGCAGTTAGGACACCGGTCCCCGGTGGTTACCCTGAGTGTCTACACCCACCTGTTCGAGGACGCCTACGACTCAGTGATGGACCGTCTTGACACCGACCATCGCGACCTGGTGCGGCCCAAGAGCGGCCCAAACGTGGTCGAGCTTCTCGAGCAGAGGCCGTCACAAGCCTCTGACCAGGGGGTTTAGACACCTGGAGGGGTGTCCGAGCGGTCTAAGGAGACGGTCTTGAAAACCGTTGGGCCCATTCGGGTCTCGTGGGTTC
>Ga0326597_10002070_pt1 | contig 30677 bp, 29 predicted proteins | sample RVTome_12_FD_203789 | JGI IMG/M metagenome (GOLD analysis project Ga0326597, IMG submission 203789) | Soil microbial communities from uranium-contaminated site in the Upper Colorado River Basin, Wyoming, United States - RVT100D185 | ecosystem: Environmental > Terrestrial > Soil > Contaminated >...
GCGTGCCGTTGGGTCGAGCCGTCCGACCGAACTCCGTCATGACGACCACGGTTGTGTCGGCCCAGGCTGGCCCCATCTCGGCCCGAAGTGTTACGAGCCCTTCCGAGAGTTGCCCGAGCAGGCGGTCCAACGCCCCGCCTGCGACACCCTGATTCGCGTGTGTGTCCCAGCCGCTGAACTCGACAGCCGCGATGTTGGGGCCGTTGTCCTGTCGGAGAATGCGCGCGGTTGCTCCCATCAACGGTGCCAATCCGCCGCGCCGCGCACCCCGGCCGGCCATCGGTTCCTCCCCGATCGTCGCCTGTTGCTGGATCGCGGCCTCGAAGCGCCCGTGCAGAGTACTATCGGCCCGATAGAGGGTCGAGAGTCGATCGAGGTATGCGTCGTCGACGACACCCAGCTGTGTGGGTGACCATGTCTGCACCTCGACTGGCCCCGCCATGGATCGAGGCAGACCAGACGCAATCGCAATCCCGGACCGTTCACCTGGCATGACCTGCAGCAGCCGGTTGAGCCATCCATCGGCTGATCCCATCGGACGGTCGATACCGGTCTCGAGGATCGCCTGCCCGTCGAAGTGGCTTCTCGTGCGATAGGGAATCGCCATGGCGTGCAAGACGACGAGTTCCTGTCGTGCCCAGAATTCCCCCAGAGGTGCGAGACCAGGAGCGAGGCCGAACTCGTTGTCCAGTACGAAAAGACCTGACTGGTCGAGCGCCAAGTCGCCCCGCAACGAACGGTATCCCGGATCACCATATGGGACGACGGCAGCGAGGCCATCGAAGCCGCCTCGGAGAAGCACGAACACGAACGTGCCGGTTTGTCGGACCCGCGCGAAGCTGGCCACTGGCGCGCAAAACGTGGCGAGGCCGCCCACACACATCGTTCTCACAAATGTCCGCCGATCCACCGTCACCTCCACTGAAAAGCAGGCCCAGCGATGGCGAGCGCCAGGCGGTCGTCGGGCGGGATGGACGAATCGGCGAGCACTCCTCGAAGGGGGTCGTTCTCGCCGACATCCACGACGTCGAGCAGGTCGTGTGCGTCGATACGGCTGGCGCGCAGCCGGCGCCCGAGCGACCGAGCCAATTCGGCCCGATTCAGCAGGGAGTCCGGATCGGCCCACTCTTGCGCTGAGTCGCCGAAGCCCTTGGGCGCCTGCGGGGCCCAGAGTGGATGGCGGAGTTGCCGCAGTAGCGGCAAGGTCGCCGGCGCAGCCTCAGCGGCGTTCAGCGCCCGTAGGACCGCGACGAGCCAATCCTGCGGTGTCCTGAACTTTCGAGCCGTCTCGGTCCAGGCCTCCTCGACGTCGACGAGCGTACTGGCGACCGCGCTGAGGTCCCCTTCGGAGGCGGCGAACACCTCGGCCACGCGGTCGACGGCCGCAGCGGGCGGATCGTCGGCCACGAAGTGCGTCACCAGCTTCGTGGCGACGAATCGGGCGGTCGACGGGTGTCGGCACAGGTCGCGAATGACCCTGTCGCCCTGGACGACCCCCGCCTCGGTGTACCGCACGCCCAGGACTGATCTCGCACCTGGCTCGTGAAGGCGGTCCTCGAAGGCAAAGGCAAGGGTCGAACCGAGAGTCAGCAGTCCTGCTACTGTCCAGCCGGTCAGCATCTTTGCCAGTTCCTGCACGTCCTGTTGGGAGTAGCCGCCGTCGACGCCGAGGGTATGTAGTTCGAGCAGCTCGCGCGCATAGTTTTCGTTGAGCCCGCGTGCGCCTCGCGCGCGGCGGCGTTCGGCACCGCGCGAGTTCGGGCCGATCGACTGGAAGTTGTCGAGGTAGACGAGCATCGCCGGATGCTTCGCCGATGCCAGCACCATCTCCTCGAACCGACCGAGGACATACGGCCGAATGACATCACGCTCGTAGCTGCCCGCGAGCGGTACCACCAGGATCTTGGCGGCGGTCGACACGCACAGGTGGTTCGACCAGAACGCGACGAGTCGCTCGACGAACGGCCGTTCGGTCGTCACGCGAGCCGTCAGTGAGGCAAGCCCCTCGGCCGCCGCGATCTCGACCAGCTGGCGCCTCGCCTGCTGACGCTCCTGCGCGGGCTGGGGTTCCGGGTCCTGTGGTCGCTGGCTCTGGGGTCGATTCGCCCGCGCCGCCTCACGGAACGCACGAATCGCTTCGCCTACCGCAGCCGATGTTCCGATCGTAGGCGCGACGATCATCGGCGCGCCGCCATCCAGCTGCGCCTTCAGCCATCCGCGCGGGTCGGTCAGGCGCTGGCGTTCGCCCGGACGCGCGCCGAGCCCGAATCGGTTGAGTGCGCTGAGCGCGGCATTCATAACCCCTATCTACTGACGTGCTGGCGAGGATGTTTACCAGGCCCGAGTAGGAACACACTGGCGGGCCACCACTCCATCAGTGTCAGTCACCGTCTCGCACTGTGCCACTCGCGCCGTCGTGCGCAGTGCAGGACGGGTTCGCTCGCTGTCTCGTATTGCGCACTACTGCTGCGGAAGGCTGACGTTGAGCGGCGTGGTCTGTCCAGGCCGGACATCGATCTCGGCCGTGTAGCTGCGGTAGCCGTTTCTGCGTACCTCGATGTTGTGCCGACCTGGCGCGACCTGCAGCACCAACGCTTCGTCGTCCTGCGGCCCCTCCCACCGCTCGCCGTCGACGAGCACGTCGGCCTCGGCTGGCTGCACGCGGACGGCGATGGTACCGAATGCTGGCGAGGAGATGACATCGGCGTCGCCCGTGGTCGGCGTCGCGAAGTCTTGCGGCGGCGGCGATCCAGGCGCAACCGCACGCGGATCCGAAGCCTCGCCAGGGGCCAGGGGCAACAGTTTCTGCTTCAAGTTGAACGTACGGTCAGGCTGAAGAAAGAGCTGTTGCGTGAAGGTGTGAAAGCCGGGCAGGTACAACGTCAGCTCGTGCGTACCCGGTTCGAGGCGTAGACGTTGAAAGACGCCGTCGAAATCGTCCACGATGCCGGCGTAGTAGCCGTCAACGAAGACCTGTGTGTTACGTGGCGAAACCTGGATTCGCAACGCAGACTCTGGCCGGTAGAACTGAGCATAGTGATATCCAGGATAGGCACCGAAGCGATACGGGGCGGCGTAGAACGGGTCGTAGAAGGGGCTGTAGAACGGCGAGTAGTAGAGAGGTCGATAGTAAGCGCCGATGACGACACCTCCGCGACGGGGGGCGACCACCCTTCGTGAGACGACCACGCGGTCGGCGCCCCTTGCTGGCGCCGTCCTCATCACCAGCGGTCGCCTGGACGTGTCGCCACTCGTGCCGCGCCCCTGTGCTTCTGCGTTCGACTGCAGGATTGGTACGCCGAGCATGGCAACGACGGCGGACGAGAGTGCGAGCATACGGATGAGTGGCATGGCAGAAGCCCTCCGGCTACTGGCATACTTGAGCAATTGTCGTGCCTGCGCGTGGCAGCCGAATCGTGTGGCTGCACCGCGTGTCGGGCGTCTTGCGATGTTCACCGTCACGTCGGGGTGACACTCCGCGAGTCGACAGTCCAGTGTCGCAATTGGTGATCCGGGAGGGCCGCGGCGGCGATAATGGGAGGGCAACGCGCGTAGATTGCTTGACGGATGCAGGAGGAGGAAGCATCTATGGCCAGGGTTCTCGTATGGGTTGCAGCGTTGCTCGCAGTCGCCTTGGTGACCGAGGCCAACGCGCAGCCGCCAGCCGCGCCTGACGCTTCGCAGGGGCCGCCGCCAGGCGTCCAGCCCCTGCCCGTTGATCTGTTTACGACAAGAAACTTCTACTTCGATCGGCAGTACTGGACCGACCCTCGGTACACACGGTGCAACACGCCTCGGCAGCTCACCGACATGTGGACCGAAGAGCGGGTCGGTCAATGGGGCGACTGCTCGCTCGACCGAGCGATTGCCAGGATTGCGAGCCCTCATGCCTACATGACGGCACAGGAACACTATGCCGCACTCATGGCGGACGCACAGAAGGCAGGCGGCCCTACCGTACATACCCGTCAAACGCTTCCGAACTGGGACGGGCGGTATCGTCGTGGCGCACCGGGCGAGCAGTGGATCTGGGGCCGGAACCTGCAGACCGCGACGATGGTCTCGCTGCTGACCCCTGAGTACCAACAGCGGATGGTGCAGCACAACTATCACGAGGTCGTGAACAACTCACCGCAGTGGAACGCGGCTTTTTGCTATCCCGAAGGCCTGATGCGCTGGTGGGCACAGTTCTCTCTTGGCGGGACCATCGAAGTACTGATGACGCCCAACCAGGTGCAGTTTCTGAGCGGCATCGCCGACAACCTTCTTCGCAAGGTGCACGTCGGGCAGAAGCACGTCCAACAGGTGCCGCAGTGGTACGGCGAGACGATCGGGTTCTGGAACGGCAACACACTTGTGACGTGGACGGCCAACGTACAGGGCTGGACGCTCTCACATTCGATGTTCGAGTTCAGCAGCGCGCTCGAGATCGTCGAAGTATTCAGGCCGAGTGCCGACGGCAAGACCATCACTGTCGAGGCGACTTTCTACGACCCGGAAGCGTTCATTCGTCCCCTCCACACGGTGACTCCGTGGGAACTGGACACGGGTCCCGATGATCCGAACGCGAGGCACACGTTCGTCGAATGCCGGGTACAAAGCACAATCGTGAACGGCCCGGACGGCCGGCCGACCCAGCTGACCTTCATAGACGACGGGTATGTGGATTACTTCGGTCGCCCGTGGGCACAGAACTGGGAGAAGCATTTCGAGCAGGGCTGGGAACGGCCCGAGCAGTAAGGGGGATGCCGTGAAGAAGATCGTTTCGCCGTCGTCGTTCGTGGCGTGCGCCGCAAGCGTGCTGCTGGGCTTCGTGATGATTGCGCCAGCCCTGGCGCATCACTCCTTCGCGATGTACGACCTGACGAAGACCACGACCATGACCGGCAAACTCGTGCGGTACATCCCCGGTGCCAATCACGCACAGCTGATCTTCACCGTTCTCGACGCCACCGGCGCGCCCGTGATGCGGGACGGCAAGCTCTCGCAGTGGGGCGTCGAGACCGCGTCGGCTGCGGCGCTTGCCCGCCAGGGCGTGTCGCCGAAGACGTTTCCCGACGGCACGATCTTCACGGTGGCGCTGCATCCGCTGAGAGACGGACGACCGTTCGGCGCGATTGCCGGGCTGCTCATCAAATGCGGCGCGACGATGCCTCCAGGTGGCTGCACGCAGGAAACCGGGGAGACGCTCATTTCCACTGGGCGGCCAGACTGAGGCTCTCGCGACAGCCGTCGATGTGCGGGCGTCTGTCGGCACTACGAGAGAGGCGCCTTGTTCTCGACGAGAATGTCCCACCAGCCGAAATGGGCGGCGATGAGGTGGTCGAGATCCCTCGTGTCGGCGGTCGGATGCCTCTGACCTGGCGCCGGGAGACAGTACGCGGCGTCTCTCGAGGCACCAAGCATGTGGAGGACGCCTTCAGAGAATCCCTTGCCTGCGTATGAGATACAGCCGGCCACGGGCGAGGCCCTCAGATCCTCAATCGCGTAGGGAATCTTCTCGTCGACCGATCCCTGACTGTCCTGAAACTTGCACTCGATAGCGAACGCCCGGTCTTTGCGCTCGCAGACACACAAGATATCGACACTCCGATTCTTCCCGATGATCGACTTTCCGACCCGGACCTCTCGATACACCTTCAGGTCTCGCTCGCCGAACCGTCGAGCGACATAGGTCGCCACGAGATTTGCGTACTCGGTGCCCGTCATAGGCGAGGCGCTGTTGTGTCCAGCAGGTCCTGTTGCCCGGTCTTCCCTTCACCGTTCTGGCGCTGAGGGGCCACGAGCCCGAGCCGCTGTTCGACCAGTCGCAGTGAAGAATCGCTGATGTCATTGCCCGTGAATCTTCGGCCCAGTTTGAGAGCCGCGACGGCCACACTGCCAGATCCCATGAACGGATCAGCGACGAGATCCCCTGGGGCCGAGCTCTGGGCGATAAGCACTGCGGAGACTTCTGGCGGCTTCTCCGCAGGATAGCCCCCTCGAATCCTTGGCACGGAAATCACGTCGGCGATACCCAGATCGTTCAGCCGGCGTTTCCCCTTTTCGAAGAACAGGATGAATTCGTACCGCGCCCGGTAGTGATAGCCCATCCCGATGGTTCGCTTGTCCCAGACCAGCGGCTTCCAGAACCTGAAGCCGGCGCGTTCGCCTTCGGGCTTGGCGACGAACATCGTTTCGGCATCGCAGTAGAGATAGAAATGAGAGTCCCGTTTGAGTACCCGGAAGGCCTCGGCAAAGAGCTCCGGAAACCTCGCGTTGGGAAACACCACGAACCAGTCGTTGCTGGAGGACTTGCTGTGTTTGAGCCGAGTCGTGGTGCCGACTGCGCGATGTTTCTCGAGCGATTCATACGGCGGGTCGGTAATCAGCAGGTCCAGCGACTCGGCCGGCCGCTCACGCAACCACGCTACCGCATCCTGGTTGGACAGTTCGACGGACTTCACGGTTTCGACACCTCGCTCAACCGACTGGCAAGAACGCGGGAGAGGGACATTCTATGCCAGCGTGTAGGATGACCTGCCCTTGTGCGACGGTCGCGACCGCACGAGGACGATCATGTGCGAATGGCGTGACAGACCAGGTCACGGTGCCAGCGTCGATGCGTGTCGCCACGGACCGATCTGGCGGACCGAGATACCGGGCTCCCGGCTGTCGACCTCCAGGAGTTACACGGAGGACAGTGTAGAAAGGACAATCCGTTCAAGGCTTGCCTCTGCGAGCGCGGCGAATCGCCCCTTTTCTTTGCCGAGTGTGGTTGGTTCGGCCCTTGCACCCTCGGGAGGTATGCGGTCGAGCTTTGGCTCTAGACCACCCGCCGCCTGCGCCCACGGGGTCGCGCCAAGGAACGTCGCGTTCCTGGAGGACGCCCCTCCGTTCGGCACGACAGCCCAGTCAACCCTCAGCGCAGAGCGCCTGTTCCGCGCTCTGGACGGCCGTTGGATCGCAGTCGCGGGCGACCGGTGGCAAGCCGAGGTCTACGGTGTGACGCAAGAGGGCGGATGGCGTTGGGTTCAGCTCGGACTTCACGGCGCCCGGGAGCACATGATCACGATCCGGGCACTCCCAACCAGTGGGATCAGTCCCCTGATCCTCGCGGTGACCGCATGGCTCACGGGTTCTGAACCCGGGCCAGACGTCGTCAGCGTCGCTTAGCCACTGCCAACTCAACGCGGCGCGACCAAGACGCTCGTTCTATCATGCGGGGTCGAGGACCCGACCATGACCAGCCCCGTGATCGCGGCGCTCTCTCTGGGCCTTCCCCGAAGTCGAGGCTACCCCGGCGCGACCGACCCGTTCGATGAACCGTGGACGAGCGGTATCTTCAAGTCGCCGGTCGACGGACCGGTCGCCCTTTCGGTCGGTGGCTTCGATGGGGATGGCCAGGCAGACCTTGTGAACCACGGTGGTGGCGACAAGGCCGTCTGCGCGTACTCGGCTGGTCACTACGACGTGTGGCGTCGCCTGCTCGGCGATGCGACCGTCTCCTACGGAGCGTTCGGCGAGAACCTGACCGTTGAAGGGCTCGATGAGAGCACGGTGTGCATCGGCGATGTCTGGTCGGTTGGCGAGGTACTGGTCCAGGTGTCGCAGCCACGGCAACCGTGCTGGAAGTTGGCGCGCAAGTGGCGCATCCGGAGGTTCGCCGAGCAGGTCGTCGAAAGCGGGCGAACGGGTTGGTACTTTCGTGTGCAGCGAGAAGGACGAGTGACACGCGGCGACTCGCTGACGCTCGTCGATCGACCGCATCCCCTGTGGAGCGTTGCGGCTGCCAATGCCGTCATGCACGACCGAGTCGGCGACGTCGGCGCGCTTGTGGCGTTGCCCTCGCTTTCAGCCAACTGGCGGCGGACGCTCGAGAAGCGGCTCGACGTGGGTACGACGTAGCGACCTTGACGGGCCTGCCCATGGGCTCGGAATCCGCGTCCTACCCTGGATTGCCGTCTGCCTCCAGTGTCACTGCTACGGGTCGATTCCCCACGCGTACGTCGCGCGCGAAGAGCGCAATAGTGACAACGATGACCATCAGCGACGAGAGTTCAAGCGACTGCCGGACACCGATGAACGTGCCGAGCACGCCGATGGTGATGCCGCTGCCGGCGCGCAGGCCGAGCATCGCGGTGTTGAACAGGCCGACGACGGTCCCGCGGAGCCTGGCCGGGGCCAGCATTTGCACGAGCGTCTGCGCCATCGACGTGAACGCAATGCTGAATACGCCGGCGATGACCAGCAGCACGACTGCCATCGTGTAGTTGTCAGTCATCGGAAACAGGCCCATTGCGGCCGCCCAGAGGCCCGCGCACACAATCGCGCTCCGGGCGCTCGGGCGCAGGAGGTTGGACCCTTCGAGCAGCACGGTGCCGATGATGGCGCCGGCGGCGTTGGCCGCCAGCAGGATGCTGTACCTGGCACCGGTGTCGTCGGCACCGAGCAGGTGCGCGTACTCCGGCATCTGTGCCTGGAAGGCGTTTCCCACGAAGAAGGATGACGCACCCGCGAGCACGATCATCGTCGTGATCCGGGGGTCGCCGTGCGTCTTGGCAAAGGCACGTATGAGTTCGATGAAACCTGACGACGGTGCCCGTCCGGTCCCGCCGGCGTGCCCGGTGTGCGGGATGCGCCGCACGAAGACGCTGAACGGCAGAAAGACGAGCACGTTGGCCAGGAGCCCCCACGAGGGGCCGAGCAACAGCATCAGCCCCCCGCCGATGGCCGGACCAAGAAGGATCGCCAGATAGCGGCTGCTCGCGTTGAGCCGGATCGCGCTCGGGAGATCCTCGTGCGGCACCATGTCGTGGATGATGAGCTGTGACGCGGGAGAGCCCAACACGCCGGCGGCACCATGGATGAGCAGAATCACGACGGCGTGCCACATCTGGAGCGCGCCGGCGAGAAAGAGCAACCCCCAGGCCAGAGACGCCAGCATGAAAAGCCCCTGCGAGATCTGAATCAGTCTTCGGCAGTCGTGCCGATCGGCGAGAGCGCCGGCGTGCATCGAAAAGAGCAGGAACGGCACCCAATGGCTGATGACAGCGAATCCAGCAAGGGCCGGCGAGTGGAACAGCTGGAACATGACCCAGTAGCTGATGACGTGCTCGATGTTGTCGGCGGTCATCGACAACAGGTTGAGGGCGAAGTATCGCCGATAGGCCTGGGTTCGAAGCGCAGCAAACTTTGGAAGCGGCGTCGAGCCGCTGGTGCGAGTGGGGTGCAGGCCTGTCATTCCTCTGAATAGTACGGCCAGTATGGGGAAGCGTGGAGAAAACGGTGGCACGCAGGCTTGGCCGTATAATCACGGTGGCCTGAGAGACGTGTGCCGATTCGATCACGGACATCCACCTCGGTGCCAACGATCGTTGGTGGCCGGGTGGCATGTGACGCGGCTACACCGTAGGTTCGACTGCCCGCGCGACCTCACGCCTGCCGTGAACGAGCGTGCCAGGACAGGCGATCCATTTTTCTCGCGTCAGGCGGGTGACGCCTGAGGTGTCTCAATAACGAATGAATGCGATGACTGCGTCCAGCTCGGGGCAGCCCGGGCGCGTGTCCCTCCTCCCCGTCTTCCTCATCGTTCTTGTCGATGTCTTCGGCCTGGCCCTTGTCATCCCGCTTCTGGCCATCTATGCCGAGACGTTGGATGCCACGCCGCTGCAGGCCACGATGCTCATCTCCGTGTACGCGGCGTGCCAGTTGGTGTCGGGGCCGATCATCGGTCGCATGTCGGATCGCGTGGGACGGAAGCCGATGCTCCTGATCAGCCAGGTGGGGACGTGCATCGGGTTTCTCGTGATGGCGGGAGCCCAGTCGTTGTGGATGCTCTATGTCGCGCGCATTCTCGACGGGTCGACCGCCGGCAACTTGTCGCTCGCGCAGGCCTACATCTCCGATCACACGGAGCCAAGCGAGCGAGCGAAGTCGTTCGGCCTGGTCGGGATCGCGTTCGGCGTCGGGTTCTTCATCGGTCCCTCGCTGACGGGATACCTTGCCGCCAAGTACGGGATGACGACGCCGATATACCTGGCGGCCGCCATGTCGGCGCTGAGCATTCTCTGCACCGCAGCCTTGCTGAAGGGCGGCCGGGTCGAGCATGCCTTCGACGATCAGGGATCGGTCTTTCGCTGGCAGACGTACGCGAGATATTTCACACGTCCGGGTCTGCGAGCGTTGTTGTGTCAGTTCGTGTTCTACATCGTCTCGTTCGCCGTCTTCATCTCAGGATTCGCGTTGTTCGCCGAACGCCGTTTCACGTATCAAGGCCGTCCGTTCGGACCACTCGAGATCGGCTACGTGTTCGGCGTCGTCGGGTTCCTGGGGATCATCCTGCAAGGCGGGTTGATTGGCCGTCTCGTCAAGCGCTTCGGCGAGCCGTTGCTGGTGGCGTCTGGCTTCGCAGCTCTGGCCGTCGGCTACTTCGGTCTTGGCGCCGCCACATCGCCGGTGCTCCTGGTGCTGACCGGGATCCTGGCCGCGTACGGAAACAGCGTGATTCGACCCGTGCTCACGAGCTTGATCACACAGCACGCGGGTCGGCAGGAACAGGGGATGGTGCTCGGTATCACCCAGGCGCTGATGTCGATGGCCTCAATCGTGGCTCCGGTCTTGTCTGGCGTGCTGATCGAACACGGGATGTTGACCGCCTGGGCCTGGGCGGCGGCGGCCCTTGCCTCCGTTGGCGTCTTCTTGACGCGCGATGGGTGGGCCGCCTCGGCGACAGCCTCGGCTGAAGCGCCCAGCACGCCCTGATTGTGCGCGGCGCCTGCCCGGCTCCGCCGGTTGGATCTTCTCACCGCACTCGAGCGGTGGGGTTCGACGTCAGCGCTGGCCGAGTAGGAAGTTGGCGATGCGCAGCAGTCGCGCCCGCGCGTCGCTGGGATTCAGGCCTTCGACGAGAGGAGTCGGAAGCATCGCCAGTTCCAGCGCCCGTTCATCGGTGAGCGCGCCGGCCCGCTGGGCGAACTCGACCAGGGCCTTCCGTTCGTCCGGCAACAAAGGGAAGGGCGGTGCTTCGACGCCGTCCGTGACGGGAGATGCGGCGGCCGTCGGGCCAGAGGCGTGTACGACGATCGTTCCAGCGACGAGGTCGCCGAGCCGCTTGCCGTCCGCGTTGATGAGCATAGTCACGAAGCCGGTGGCGTAACCGACAGGCAGAAAGTCGACGAATCGGATCGTGTTGCGGATGAACGACGCCTGCCATCCCACCGGCGTGCCGTCATCATGGAGCACGGTGAGCCCGAGTACCCGCTTGCCCGGGCTTTGGCCGTGCCACAGCACCTCGAAGCACACCGGCGCCAGCCACTCCAGCAGAAACCCAGACAGCAGGATCGCCCCCGTCCCGGCCTGACCGACGACGGCCAGCGCCTGCGCAAGTGAGAGCCAGACGAACAACCTGAGCAGGAGATCGATGGCCCAGGCCAGAGCGCGACTGAATGGTCCTGCGGCGGCAAGCGCGAGCTCACAGCCCTCTGGCGTCGGGCGAACGTTCACCGTGTCAAGACGCTTCACGGGCGTTTGCTACTCCACAAAGAGATCTCGATATCCGGCCCACCAGCTGATCGCCAGCACCGGGCCGGCGATGAGCAGGCCAAGACCAAAGGGAATGATGGCGACAAGGCACATGAAGAGCGCAAGGACGGCAAAGACGAGCAGCGCTCTCCAGTTGCGGACACACGCGAAGAGGCTTCGCTTCATCGCCTCGAACGGCGACAGGTCGTGCAAGAAGACCAGTGCAGGCGACCACCATACGGAGAGACCGAGGGGCAAGTAGAGCAACAACCCGCCGAGGCCGACGAGCAGCACGAGGCCGATCGTGGCGGGTGTCACCGCGGACTGGTCGGCACCCATCGCCAGCAAGGGCACCATGGCGACGACACCACCGGCAGCCAACACGATGGCCATCGCCACGAGGCCCACCGTATACAGCACGCCGATCAGTACGAGGTTCCCGGTGTTTCGCCGGAAGCCCCCGAAGAGCAGCGCCACCGTCGGTGTCGAGCCGCTCCGTTGCGCTTCGCACGCGAGCAGGACGCCTGCCGCCAGCACGTGCGACAGCGCCGCGTTCAGCATCCCGATGATCGGCACCATGGAGACGCCGACCATGATGAGGAAATACAGCGCGAGGATGCCGATCCAGACCCCTGGTATCTCCCGAAACATCGCCCAGCCGGTTCCAATCCACTGCAGCGCGGCGCCTGCCGGTGCCACTCGCGCCTCAGCGAGCAGGTGCGATGTTCTCTGGGAGTGGTCCTCCAGTCGCGCGGTCGGCGCGGCGAAGGGGTCGGCCGGGTCAGTCGTCGTCATGTGTACTCCTTGGACGGAGGATCAGGCAGCACCCGCCCGCTTGAGGTTCCAGTAGTGGTTGACGAGTTGCCTGGCCAGTCCCGCAGGTGGGACGTCGATCGTGTGCACGCCCTTCCCGCGAAGCGTCGCGATCGTTCTTCGACGTCGCTCCAGGTACTCGGTTGCCGCGGCGTACACCAGGGCATCCTCGAGACGGACAACCGGCCGCACCTTCGCTCGGGTCAAGGCGGCTTCCCGAAGACTCGCGACGACGACGGCGTGCTTGCGGCGAAGGAGCCGGGCGGCGTCCTGCAGCGCATCACCGTCTTCGTCGCGCACCGTGGTCGCCAGGACGATCAAGGCCCGCTTGGTCAGGCGGGCACCCAGTGCCGTGGCGGCCTCGAGATAGTCGGGGGTCTGTAACGAGGGTTCCAGGTCGAACAATCCATGCATCAACCTCGAGACCGTCGCGACCGACTTTCGTGGTGGCAGGAACCGAGGGTGGTCGTGCGCAAAGGTACCGACGCCGACGGCATCGCCCTGCCGCAGTGCCACGTAGGCCAGGAGCAGCATCGCGTTCAGCGCATGATCGAAATGCGACATGGCCCCGTCCTTGGCGCGCATACGCTGGCCACAATCGAGCACGAGTACCACGTGTTGGTCGCGCTCGTCCTGGTACTCACGGGCGATGAGGCGCCGGGCCCTCGCGGTCGCGCTCCAGTCGATGTCGCGGGGTGAATCGTCCTGGCGATAGTCTCTGAGTTGATGAAACTCCAGGCCCTGGCCGCGACGCCGCCGCTGCAGGACACCGATCTGCGATAGACGGTTGTCGGTGGCCAGCAACGTGTACTGCACGATTCGCGCGAAGTCCGGGTAGATGCGTATGTGGGTCGCGTCTCCGGCGACGTGCTGGTTGTGCCACAAGCCGAGTGGCGAACTGACGCGTACGTGCAACGGGCCAATGCAATCGTTGCCGCGCTCGAGCGGGCGGATCCGATAGGACAGGCGCGTGGACGAGCCGTTGGCCACGACAAAGGGTTGTTGATCGTGCTCCGCGTCGGCCCCGGCGGGCAGACGGTCGAGCATCACGCCAGACACTCCACGCGCCCGCGCAGTCAGCGTGATGGCCACGGTGTGCCACAGTCCCACCGACAGTGCTCGGGGCGTTTCCCGTCGCACCTCCAGGGTCGAGACGGCATGTCGGGCTCGCCAGGCGTCGGCAGCCGCCGCGCCTGCGAGGACAGCGCCGACAATGTGCCAGGCGATCCGCGCGGCCGGCACGAAGATGGCGATCACCGCGACGGCGGCCCACAGGCTGGTCGCAGCGAGCAACCGGCGTTGGGGAATCAGCATGTATCGATGTCGTTCCGTGTCATCGCACGATCACGCACGCGGAGCCGGCACGCGGTCAAGGATGCCCGACAGGAGGACGTCGGCCGTGAGTCCCTCGATGTCAGCGTCGGCCGACGGCGTTACGCGATGCCGCAGCGCGGCCAGCGCCACCGCCTTGACGTCGTCTGGCGTGGTGAAGGTTCGGCCCTCGCCAAGCGCCCGCGCTCGCGACGCTCGTACCAGGGCGATGGAGCCGCGAGGGCCAGCGCCGGCCGCCAGGAGCGGCGCTTCGCGAGTGGCACGTACGATCGCTACCGCGTACGCAATGACGCGGTCATCGGTCGTGACAAGGGCCGTCGATTGCTGCAGGGCCACGAGCGTCTCGGGCTGCAGCACCGTGGCCACCTGTGCGACATCCAGGTCGGCTCCCGTCTTGCCGTCGAGCACGTGTCGGGTCAGGCTCGCCTCCTCCTCGGCTTCCGGATAGTCGATTCGGATCTTGAAAAGGAATCTGTCGAGCTGCGCCTCAGGCAAGGGGTACGTGCCCTCCTGCTCGATAGGGTTCTGGGTCGCCAACACCAGGAACGGCTGCGGGAGCGAGGTGGCGACGCCCTCGAGCGTCACCTGCCGCTCCTGCATGGCCTCGAGGAGCGCGGACTGCGTCTTGGCCGGCGCCCGGTTGATTTCGTCGGCGAGCAACAGATTGGTGAAGACAGGCCCCTGCCGTGTGACGAATCGGCTCGTCGTGGCATCGAAGAACGTGTGACCGATGACGTCGGACGGCATGAGATCGGGCGTGAATTGAACGCGTCGAAACTGCGCGGTCATCGCTTTTCCCAACGCTTTCACGAGCAGGGTCTTGCCCACACCGGGCACGCCCTCCAGGAGCACGTGGCCGTCGCAGAGCAGGGCCAGCACCACATCGTGAACCGCCTGCGTCTGTCCCACCAGGGCCTTGGCGATCTCAACGTGCAAGGCCGCGACGTGGGCCTGGGCGAACTCGAGGGCCTCCTCGGACAACGACATCAAAGACTCCGTTCGACGCGCTGAAGCGCGCGCATGGTGGCGACGAACCGATCCGCGCGTGCCCCATCGCCGGTGAACGCGAGGATGAGGTCGGCGGCAGGGATTCCCGTGCGCATCGCCAAGGTGTCGGGCGTTTCGCCAGATCCGAGCCGGTAGGGCGGGTGACGCCTGACGAGCGCTCCCTTGACCGCCGAGCGGACGACCGGTAGCCACGCCGCGTCTCCGCCCCGCTTGCGGACAAAGCGGCCGACGGCCAGCAGGTGCTCGTGCAGCTCCCGACGCTCCGGAGCCGGTTCCGGCACGATGGACCCGAATCGCGGGACCACGTTCCAGAGCCACACGCCCAGTAGTGCCGCCAAGCTTGCGAGTAGCAGCGGTGCGTGCGCCATGAGCCACTCGCCGAGCGTTGGCGTCCCTTGGGGCGTGAGCAAGACAAGGGTGCCCGAGGGCTGGTACCGTTCGACAAGCGTAGACACGAGTTCCGCGTGGTCGCGGTCGCCAATATTCACATTCGACACGAGCGCGTCGAGGTGGGCGACGACGGTGACCCGGCCCTGCCCGCGCGAGAAGTGCAGCACCAGGGCGCCGTAGTTCGGATCCTCTGCCGCCCAGACCGGGGCCTGGCCGACCGCGGTCAGTCCCTCGCGAAAAGCCACCACGAGAGGTCGTGCCGAGCCCGGTACAGAAACGGCGAGCTCCGCGGGTCTTGGAGGCAATCTCGGTCGAGGGGGCTGACGTTCTCCGGCGCCGGTCGCAGGCTCACGAAGCGAGTCGGTCCATGCGAGGCCGAATGCGTCCGCGAGCGGATCCGGGGCGTCGCCCACCTCTGGCACGAGGATCAGGTAGCCACCCGCATCCACCCATCGCAGTAGGTCTGTCTGGCGCGCTCCGGTGAGGTGATAGGCCCGACCACGGTCGAGGATGAGGACACCAGGCACGGGCAATCGGTGCAGGAGATCAGCTCCGGTGGTTCGGGTGATCGGTCGGCCGATTGTGGCGAAGAAGCGTTCCAGAGCGAGGTACGGATTCTGCCGCGCTTCGGCCTGGGGGGCGTCTCTCCGAGACACCGAAACGCGTTCGAAGGTGCTCGAGAACCAGGCGGTGGCCAGGCCCAGGCACACGGCCAGGCTGGCAACGCTCCAGAGGAGTCGGCGGCTCATCGGGGGGCCTCCGCGATGGCGAAGGCGGGAGGCCATCGGTCGCAGAGTCCGAGTACTGCCTCTGGCTGCGGCGCCGTCTGTGCGTAGGCTGCGTGTTGCCACGAACTGACGAGTGTACGGAAGTAGTCGAACTCGACGCCGGGTAACACGTCTCCGGCGCGTCGCAGGCAGTCGCGTTCGGTGTCGCCGACGCGGAGCTGCACGCCCTCGCCGTGTACGAGCGCGACCAGGGCACCGCGATAGAGCAGCGCCAGCGCGGCCGTCACGTCGCCGGCCAACGCGAGTTGTCTTGCGTGTGCTGCCAGATCGATCGGCAGCGACTCGGGCCTGACATCAAGACCAAACAGCGCGTCGGGCGCCGCTCCAGCGGACAGAGGAACCGAAACGGTCCGGCGGGCTTGCAGTCGCACCAGAAACCACGCCAGTCCGACTCCCGCCGCGATGCCAACGAGATAGCGACCAACCGTCGCCATCCAGGCGACGACCGTCGGAATCCACCGCAACCATTCCGGGAGTTGTGGTCCAGCGTCGGTCTCCGGAGCGCTCCTGGGTCGCCACTCGGTGACGTCGCGCTCGATGCCGAACACCGGGTCACGCAAGACGTCCAGCACGACCCGCTTGGTGGGGCTGGACTCGGCTGCTGTTGCGTTCGCCTCCGGGAGCGCGTTGCCGCCAGGCATGGCGCGTTGGGCGTGTGCCGTTGAGGTCGCGAGCACCAGAAGGACCACTGCCACGGCCACGGCGCGGACTGCGGACGCCTTGGTCGTGTCCCGAGACCGCCGCTGGGCCAGGCTCCGAAACCGAAGCTCCACGTCCCAGGCTTCGAGTTCAGCGCGGCGATTGAGATACAGGCTGAATCCAGACGCGATGTAGAGCGGTTCGGTGACCGAGGCGGCCAACGCGGCGAACACGCTCAGGAGGATGAGCGCGGTGTGGCCCAACGTACCAGACGCCCATTGAGGCCAGGTGAAGAGGCCCTGCTGGCCGATTGGCACGAGCACTTCGAACACGAGGACCTGTGACACATACAGCGTGGCGCCCATCGCCGCACACGTCACGGTGAGCCACGCGGCGTACGACCCCGCCCGCCGCTTCAGGAGTCGACTTCGTGACCGAGCTGCCCGGCCGCGCTGGCGTTCGAGCTGCCAGATGGGCAAGACGAACGAGCGGGATGGGCCTAGCCGGTACACCGTCAACCAAGCCAAGAGGCCGCTCCGTCCGAGGATTGAGGGCAGTGTCCGATATACGTCGCGGACCGTCGGTTCCACGCCGAATGCGCACTGGCTGTAGACATGTAGCAGCACGCGGTCGAACACCGGCTTCGACCACCAGATGACGATGACCGAGATATCGGGGCGGGTCCACAGGGCCACCGTGACCGCTGCCGCAAAAGGGACGAACGTGCTGCACCAGACGCGGTACACCGGACCGCTCCACTCCCTCAGCATGGCCCGTCCCAGTTCCAGGGCCTCCCATTCGGTGCGTCGGCGTAACTGAAGTCGGATCTGGTCAAGCTGCATCGAGGTCCCGCCCGGCGTACGCAAAATACGCGGCCAACAGGAGCCACATGGTGACGCCCACGCCGTACTTCACCGCGATTGGCACCGTGCGGATCGGCGACCAGAAGGCCTCCACGAATGCCGCGAGCAGCGTCATGACGGCGGCTCCGGCAAGAAGGCGAGCCGCTGTTCGGCCACGCGCGCGCAACGCGGCTGTGCGTGACAGGCGTCCCGGCGAGATGAGCGCGGTGCCAAGCATGAGGCCGGCCGCACCAGACAGCGCGACGCCCATGAGTTCCAGAGCGCTGTGCCCGGCCACGAAGCCCCAGAATGTCTCGATGTAGCCGAGCTCGGTGAGGTGCCCCGCCACCGCGCCCAGCACGAGGCCGTTGTAGACGAGGAAGAAGACGGACCCGAGTCCAAAGATGAGGCCGCCGGCAAAGCATTGAAAATCGACGCGCACGTTGTTCGCGACGTAGAACCCCCACATCATCCACTCGGTCGTGGCCTGGCGGGGGCGGCCCAGATGCTCGGCCGTGGGCGCGTACATCGCTTCGACGGCCCCGACCTGCTCGGGAGCGAGGACCAGGTAGACCCAGTCGGGCGCCCATTGCACCACGGCGATGGCGCCCAGAAACGGAATCAAGAAGAGACCCGCCGCGACAGCGACGGCTCGCAACTCCCGGCGCACAAGCGCCGGGAACGCCCCCAGAAAAAAATCGAGCCAGGGCGACGCCTGTGTGGCCCGAGCTCCGTACACGTGCTGGTGGGCGAGCAGGACGCGACGGTGCAGGTCTTCCTGAAGCGGGCGCGAGTATTCACGGTCGCGCGCGAGCGAGAGGTCGTGACAGATGGCGCGGAACTCACCAGGCACATCAGGGAGCGACAGCGGCTCGCCCTCGGCCGATAATTGTCGAGTCGACCGGGACGACAGCCATCGATCCCAACGGGCCCACGCGGTCGCCCGCCGAGACACAAACTGGACTTCCTTCATCGAGGGACCAACGCGGGCAATTATGGCCGCAAGTGGGCCCGCGCGTGCCCGAGGTAGGACACGGCCGCGACGACTCGCGGGACACGAGTCGAGCACGCATGCGAGCCCGGATCGCGCTAGTCCACGGCGAAGCAGTAGAACAGCCCGACGCCACCCCAACTGACGAGATCGTCCTGACTGCAGCCGGTCGTGGCATGTGACGAGTTCCACGAGATGTTCCCGTTGCCGACTCGGTCGGAGTGGCCCACCTGCGCCGAGCCTTCGCTGTTGCTCGTCCAGTTGTTGCAGGTTCGGTCAACACCGGGAGGAAAGGCGCGCCCATCTGGTTGGGATCCCGTCAGGATGTCGTGACGCGTCGGCAACGGATCACCGATGCCGTTGACCAGTTCCCCCTTTTCAGTCAGAGCGAACTCTTTGGTCAGATTACTGCCTCGTTGCGCCTCCTCGAGGGTGTCGCCGTGTATCTGTGAACTGATGATCGGTCGGTTCAGTCTTCGACCCAGGTAATCGAGAAGCCGAGCCTTGGAATGGAACCAAGGACCAGTGCCAATTCGATCCCGGGCATTGACGGCCGGCTGACCCGGCCGCGCCTGCGTGCTGAGGTAGGCGCGCCACGTCTTCTCGGTCGCACCAGCGGCAGCTGCAAGCGCCTGGCAGTGGGCATCCGCACCGGCCAGCCCGCCGAGGTTCCCGCCGTTGCCGATGGGCTCGCTGGTGACGAAGAACGTCATCAGGCTCGAGGGAATGCGTTCCGAGGTGGGCATGTTATCCGCGCCTTGCGCAAAAACCGTCGTCGTAGCTGTCAGGGCGAAGAGTGGGCCGATGAATATCCACAGGCGGGTGTGTGTCATGAGCATTCTCAGTTGATCGCGAAGCAATACAGCTTGCCGACGCCGTGGGTCCTGACGAGAGCCGTCTGACTGCAGCCCGTGGTGCCATGGGATGAATTCCAGGAGCCGTTGCCGCCACCATTGCGATCGGGAAATCCAATCTGGGCATTCGGCCTGCCCGGACCCCCTTCGAGGCCCTGCGCCTGTCCGGGCTCAGGGTCTCTGTTGCTGGTCCAGTTGTCGCACGTGTAGTCGATGCCAGGGGGAAACGCCCGACCGTCAAGCTGTGAGCCCGTGAGGATCTCGTGCCGGTTGCTGTAGGGGGTCGTCTTGACGAACTCCCAGTCGCCATCTCGGACCGCTTCCTGGTAGTCGTTGAGTCCTGGGACGATCTGGCCCTTTTCGGTCAGACCTGATTGTTTCGTCAGGTTGTTGCCAAGCCGTGCCAGTTCGATCGTATCCCCGTGCAGGTGCGCCAGGTCGCTGGCGATCATGACGCCATCGAAGTTGTACCAGGGTCCGGCGCCGATTCTGTCGCGGGCGTTGACGGCCGGCTGACCTGGTTGTGCCTGCGTGCTGAGATAGGCGTGCCAGGTCCGATCGCCCGCGCCGACCGCCGCAGCGAGGCTCTGACAGTGTGCGTCGGCACCGGCCAGTCCGCCGAGATTGCCGCCGTCACCGATCGGCCTGCTGGTGACGAAGAAGGTCATCGGTGTGCCGCCCCGCATGCCGTGCTGTGCGACCGCCTCTGAGGGCGCCATACCAGACACAGCGAGGACTACGGTGAGGAGAAGACACGTTCTCATGTGCACCTCGAGATGGTCGTTCCCGCAATCGTGACCAGATGTGGGGCGGTGCGGGCTCGTTGGGCAGATCCTACCGCAACCCGCAGGCCAACGGCGGGAAGAGCGCGAGCGGTCGTGACTCGTTGGCCGCAGAGGTCACCGCACCCGCGCGGGCGCCGGCTGGAACGTGTGTCCCCACCGCAGACGGTTCGCCTTGGCTTCAGACGTCCATCAGCGGCGCTGTTGTGTCACGTCAACCCGCTTGCCAGCGATGGTCAGGGCCGCATGTCGTACATCACTGGGGTTGGGATCGAGTTCGAGCATCACCGGACCGCTCCCGGTGCCGATTGGCGTCAGCACACGGATCCAGCTTTCGCCAGAGGTGGCTGTCCACGTGCACGCAGGAAGCGTCGTGGTTACGTCGATCCGGGCGCTCCCCCCTTCGCCGCTCTCGTTCAGCGTCAGGGGATCCACCGAGTAGCTGCAACCGCCGACCTGTGACATGCGGAACGACTGACCGGCCACCGTGACCGTGAGCGATCGCCCGTCCACGTTCATGTTGGCGCCGACGCTCAGGGTTGGCGAGGCGCTGCCCTGACCGTTGCTTGGGGTGACGTCCGCCCATGTCACGTCGGTTGCTGCCGTCCACCCGCAACCGGCGGCCACCGCGATCGCAAACGGGAAATTGCCGCCCTGACTGGAAACCAGTGTCGGGAGCCCTGTCACACCCGTGGTGCAGCCCGACCCGCTCGACGGCGTTCCACCAGAAGGGCTCGGCGAGCCTGGCGTCGCGACGGGCGAGGGGCCCGTGGAGCTGTCGTTCGTCCCGCTGCATGCCCCCACGAGGATGGCGAATGCGAGCGGCGCGAGTCTGGCGAGACGTGGTCGGGTCATGCCTCAACTCGTACGCATACCGACGGCCAATTTCGGCTGGCGGCTCACGGTGCGAGAAACGCGACTGGTTCAGCTACAAGCGATGTTCTTACAATAACTTACGCAGCCTCGCCATCCGCCCATGCGCGAGGTGGCGCTGTCCAAGAATTCAGATCGAACGTGCGCGTCTTACGCTTTCGTTAGTGTCGAGTACGTCTTCCGCGGGTGCCCGGTTCGACGAAACGTGATTGGCGGCATACGTCAGTGCGTCAGACCGTACAGCACGACGTTGATGCCGACGGCATAGGCGTCCGGGGAGAAGCGATAGAAGTATTCCGCATCCTCGGCCTCTCGTTCCCACCCGTCGGGGACGTCCGAGTTGTGGATCATGACCACCATGAGCCGCCCTCGTTCGTCGGCGATCCCTCGTGCCGACTGTGAGCCTTGTGCGACGCCGCGCTCGGTGTCGCCCCCTCCGCTGCGGCGCCATGACTGAATCGACGGCATCTGCGGGAGGTGGTCCAGATTGAACTGCGTATGCCAGATCGGGTGATCCATCGGCAAGTCGACGATGGGATATTCGGTTCGCGGCAGGACGCGTCCGATCTGCTCGTCGAACTGCCGCTGCGCGTACGGCCCCCAGTAGTCGGCGACGAACACGAAGCCGCCCTTCAGCAGGTACTCCCGAAACTGCACGACTTCCTGCTCGTTGAACGACGCCGTCCCGGCGTCTTCCATCAGCACGAACGGGCATTGAAAGAGCGCCTGGTCCGTCAGCCGGACGACCACGAACTCGGCGGCTCGGCCATCGGGCTGCTGCGTGACGCGCGTCTTGGTGAGTTCGGCCAGCCGGACGCTGAAGTTGATCTCGGCGCCCGGGTAGTCCGTATCCCAGCCACGCTTCTCGCGACGGTTGCTCGAGAACATCACGCGGCAGAAGTTGAACTCGCCTCTGAAGGAGGACTCGGTCGGAAATCTCGGGGCCGAGCGGCCGTAGAAGCCGCCAAAGATGCGCTGCGCGTCGGCGGCGCCGCCGCCGAGCACCAGTATGGCCATGAGGACCGCCGCCGCCCGGGATGCACGCGTGAAGCTCGACGTCAAGGCTCCCCCTCCGTTGGACCTCCAGATCTCCATCCTAGCCTTTTCTCACTCAGACGGAAGTGTCGATGGAAGGATTGGCCTCTCTTGACCCCAGAGCTCACCTGAGTTGACACCGGGTCCTGCCGCCGGCTGGCTAGAGATGAACCTGGGCGGGCTCGGCAACCCGATTATGTATTCCGCCGCGTACAACGACGAACCCGATACTGAGATTCATGTGGGAAGAGCGGTACCGGAACCTGCGACCATGACTCTCGCAGCGCTCGGTCTGCTGGTCCTCGGGGCACGGGGTGTAGAGCGCGGCTCGAGTCCTCGCGTCACGTTCGACCGACGGACCGACACCGGGTCTGAGAGCAAGAGCCACCTCGAACAGCCGACCGGAGCCACAGTCGATCGTGCTTACATCTATATGGGTAATGGCATACACTCATATGTATGAAGACGACCGTCGAACTGCCAGACGGGCTCCTGCGTGACGCCAAGCGGATGGCGCTGCGGGAGCGCACGACCGTCCGGGCGCTGATTGAACGCGGCCTGCGCACGGTCATCGACCAGAGGCGGACCGCCGCGCCGTTCGTGCTCAGAACGGCGAGCTACCGCGGAGACGGCCTCGTGACGGGGCGGTCACTCCGCGACTGGGACTCCATTCGTGATCTGGCGTACTCCGAGCGTGGCGCGTGATTGCGGTTGATACCAACATCCTGGTGTATGCGCACCGCGAGGACTCCGAGTGGCATGTACCTGCGGAGGGGCTCGTCCGGGAATTGGCGCAAGGTGCCGACGCGTGGGCAATTCCATGGCCTTGCGTTCACGAATTCCTTGCCATCACCACCCACCCGAGAATCTTTCGAACGCCCACGCCGCTGGCGGCCGCGCTCGACCAGCTCGACGCATGGTTCGAGTCGCCTTCCCTCTCGCTGTTGGCTGAAAACTCCGACTACTGGACCGTGCTGCGAAAGCTCGTCGTCGACGCGCGCGTGTCCGGCCCCCGCATGCACGACGCTCGCATCGCGGCGCTCGCGATGACCCACGCGGTGCGCGAACTGTGGACGGCTGACCGCGACTTTTCGTCGTGTCCAGGCGTGCGCGTACGGAATCCGCTGGTCTGACCGGTACCCTCGATCCCGGCTTTCACCACAGCGCATCCCGGATTCCAGATAGATCGTGACCTTCGGTTCGGGTCGCGTTGGCCTGATACAAGAAGCTTGGCCTAGCGGGACTACCGGAGCGCCTCGTGCAGCAGGGCAAGGAGCGCAACACACGCAGTATCGCTTCTGAGGGTCCGGGCGCCCATGCCGACGGCGTCGAAGCCGTGGGCACCCAGGAGATCCAGTTCGACGTCGGTCCAGCCGCCTTCTGGTCCCACCGCGAGGAGTGCGCGGCTCTCGGGTCCGTAGGCCGGGTTGTGTTCGATGGCGCCGGTGAACGTCCTCGTTGAGCCCGGATGCGCGACCAGGCGCAGACCTCCAGGACACAGTCGGTCCAGGTCATCCTCGACGAGCACCTTGAATCGTCGATGAATCGACACGCGCGGGAGGTGGGTATCGCGTGCCTGCTGGAGCCCCTCGATGAGAAGCGGTCGATAGACCTCGGACTCGAGGATGTGCGTGTCGAAGTAGTTGCGTTCGACTCGTTCGGCGTTCGTCAGGACGATCCGTCCGACGCCAAGGGCCGCCAGCTGCGCCCACAAGCGCCGCATCACTTTCGGACGCGACAGGGCCAGCAGCAGATCGGCGCGTGGTCGGGTCTCGCCGAAGGTGCATCGCAGCGTGACCGCGCCCTCGTCCATGGTCAAGACCGTGCCTGCGCCGAGACCGCCGTCGATCACGCCGACCCGAACATCCTGGCCTGGCTCCACTCGTAGGACCTCTCGCAGATGCCGGGCTCGCGTGTCGGCGACGACGGCCGTGCCGTCAGGTCGGATTTCCGAAGGTTCGAGCAGCAAGAGGTTCACATCGGGCCGGATTCTACACGCGACGACCCGGCGCGCCGGAAACCGGGTCTACACATTCGCGGGGTCGCGATGGTGTCCTCGCATTCGACCGTACCCTTGGTACAACGGCAGTTTCGCAGCCGATCTTCACGGGAGAGTCAGAGGGCAGCAGTACATAGCACGCCGGAACTCACGTGGTGCTGCTCAAGGCCGGACACGACTGTTGAAGGCGCGCTAGGATTGAGAAGTGTGCTGCTACTGGTGTCGTATGCGAGTTGGCGGCGGCCATGGCCGGCCAACATCGCGCGCCCGCGCGACGTTCGCTGTTGCGCTCCTGCTCGTCGTGCTCTCTGGCGCCGGCGCGGCGGCGCAGGACTTCGACCTCGAAGCCGTCCGCGCCTCGAAGCGACTGGTGGCCGTCCGCATGGCCGAGCCGATCGAGGTCGACGGCGTACTGGACGAGCCGGCGTGGCGGCTTGCCGAGCCCGCGACCGACTTCCTTCAACAGTTTCCCGACGAGTTTGCTCCGGCAACCGAGCGTAGCGAGATTCGATTCCTCTACGACGCCGACATGCTCTATGTCGGCGGCATGCTGTACGACCAGGAGCCTCATCGGCTGGTCATCAACGAGTTGAGACGCGACTTCGACAGCTTCTTCAGCGATTCGGTGGCGATCATCATCGACACCTTTCTCGATGAGCGGACTGGCTACGGTTTCTGGGTCAGTCCGGGAGGCGCCCGTCGCGACGTGCAGGCCTTCGACAACGGGCGGCGCAATGATGCCAACTGGGACGGCGTCTGGTTGTCGCACGCCGTGGTGCTCGAGGATGGGTGGAGTTTCGAGTTGGCCATTCCGTTCAAGACACTGCGCTTTCCCGCAGCCGACACGCAGGAGTGGGGCCTCAACCTGCTGCGCATCATCAACCGCAAGAACGAGTTCGCCCTGTGGTCGCCGGTGCCGCGTGAGTTCAGCCACTACTCGGTCAGTTTCGCAGGCCGCCTGACCGGCATCGAGCAGGTCGCCCGGGGTCGAGACCTGAGGGTCACCCCGTTCACGACCGCGCGCTTCGACAACGGCACGACTGCCGCGCCGGGCTGGGGCGGCGAGGGCGACGGAGGCGTGGACGTGAAGTGGGGCTTGACCTCATCGATGTTGCTCGACGCCAGCTACCGCACCGACTTCTCTCAGGTGGAGGTCGATACCCAGCAGATCAACCTGACCCGGTTCAGTCTCTTCTTTCCCGAGAAGCGCCAGTTTTTTCTCGAAAGCCCCGCGCGATTCCAGGTCGGGCTGGCGGCGGTCGAGAGCCAGCGACGCGACCTCGTCCCCTTCTTCAGTCGGCGGATCGGTCTGTCGGAGGGTCAGCCAATCCCCGTCATCGGCGGCCTGCGACTGACCGGCCAAGCCGGGAGGCAGGGCATTGGCCTGCTGACGATGCAGACCGACGAGTCAGAGGCCGGTCCCGGCGCCAACTTCACCGTGGCGCGCCTGACGCGGCAGGCTACAAACACGACGTCGGTGGGAGCCTTCTATCTTGGCCGCGAAACGACCGGTTCTGGCGACTTCAATCGTGTGGGCGGGTTGGAGGTGCGGTTTGCGCCGCGGCGGGCGCTCGAGGTCGAGGCGTTCGCCATGCGCAGCGCCACCACAGGCGCCGCTGGTGACTGGGCCGGGCGCACGAGCATGCGGGTCGACACCAACGCCCATCGGGCGCGCCTGGGGCTCGTGCACGTCGGCGACGCCTTTCGCCACGATCTGGGCTTCGTGAGGCGACGAGGCATCGCCACCGGGTTCGGGGGATACGATCGCATCCTGCGCCCGGCAGACCCGGGAGCGCTCGTGCGAGAACAGAGCTTCGGCGTGTCGCTCGACGCCACCGTCAACGACCGCTACACGCGGCTCTTGACTCGCGTCGGGAGCGCCACCTACGGCCTGTCGTTCCGAGACGGCGGTGTATTCAGCGTCAGCGCCAACAGCACGCACGAACAGCTCGACGTGCCGTTCACCGTCGGCTCTGATCTTCTGATCGCCGCTGGTGACTACACCTTCGAGACCGTCACCGCCGACTACCGCTCGAACCGGAGCGCCGCGGTCTCTGGCAGCCTTGGCATCGAAGCCGGCGAGTTCTGGAACGGCATCCAGCGGATTGCGAATGGGAGCGTGCGGTTCAGGCTGAGCGAGCACGTCGCCGCGAGCGCGACCCTGGCGCGCAACAGCATCGAGCTCCCGCAGGGATCGTTCGCTGCCGGCCTGGCGGGGCTCCGGCTCGACTGGTCGTTCACGCCCGCGATGTCGCTCAACGCGTTCGTGCAGTACAACGGCGAGACCGACTCGTGGCTCTCGAACACCAGATTCAATCTCATCCATCGTCCGCTGAGCGACATCTACATCGTGTGGAACGAAGCGCGATCGCCCACCGACACGCGGCGCGCGGTCATGCTCAAGTACACGCACCTTGTCGCGTTCTGAGGCCAGACGCTCTACACGTTGAACTTGAACAGGAGCACGTCGCCGTCGGCGACGACGTATTCTTTGCCCTCCATTCGGTAGAGCCCCTTTTCCCGCGCTGCGGCCACGGAGCCGCACCGCACGAGGTCGTCATAGGCGACCGTCTCGGCCTTGATGAACCCCCGCTCGAAGTCGGAGTGAATCACGCCTGCCGCCTTGGGCGCGGTGTCACCGGCATGAATCGTCCAGGCGCGCACTTCCTTCTCGCCTGCGGTGAAGTAGGTCCGAAGGCCCAGCAGATGGTAGGTCGAGCGAATGAGTGCGCCGATGCCGCTTTCCTGCACACCCAGTTCCTCCAAGAAGGCCTGGGCCTCGTCGGGCGAGAGGTCCACGAGGTCGCTTTCGATCTGGGCGCTGATCACCACCGCCTCGCACGCCAGGTGCGTCCCGACGTAATCGCGCACTTTCTGGACGAAGGGATTGGTGTCGGCCGCGGCGAGGTCCGATTCCCGCACGTTGCAGGCGAAGATCGTTGGCTTGCCACTCAGCAGGAAGAGCGGCGCCGACAGCGCCCGCTCTTCCGGGGTGAGTTCGACCGCCAGCGCCGGCCTGCCGGCGTTGAGGGCCGGCTCGATCGTGGCCAGTACCGCATCCTCGGCCGCTGCGGCCTTGTCGCCGCGCTTGATATCCTTGGCGAGGCGTTCGCGGCGCTTTGTGACCTGCTCGAGGTCGGCGAGCATCAGTTCGGTGTTGATCACCTCAATGTCGCGCACCGGATCGATGCTCCCCGAGACGTGGTGCACGTCGGCGTCCTCAAAACACCGCACGACCTGGATGATGGCGTCGACCTCGCGAACGTGAGTCAGGAACTTGTTCCCGAGTCCCTCCCCCTGGCTCGCGCCTTTCACCAGGCCCGCGATGTCGACGAACTCGATGGCCGCCGGGATGACGACGGTCGTCTTTGCGATGCGCCGCAGCTCAGCCAGTCGAGCGTCCGGCACGGTCACGGTGCCGACGTTCGGGTCGATGGTGCAGAAGGGGTAGTTCGCCGCTTCCGCGTTTCGGGTGCGCGTGACGGCATTGAAGAGGGTGGACTTGCCGACGTTGGGCAGTCCGACGATTCCGGCTCTGAGCATGGAGTGACGGTTGATCCTTGGAGTATCCGGTGGACGCGAGCCGCACGGTACGGTCGTTCAATTCTAGCCGCTCCGGTGAAGTCGACGTTGTGGATCCTTGACTGGGCCACCGAAGGCGGTAAGGTAGGAGGGTTTCGGTTTCTCTTGGAGGATGGACGACATGGCTGGCGGCACGAAAGAAACGCTCGGATTTCAGGCGGAGGTCAAGCAGCTTCTGCACCTGATGATCCATTCGATGTACTCGAACAAGGAGATCGCCCTGCGCGAGCTCGTCTCGAACGGCTCCGACGCCTGCGACAAGCTGCGATTCGAAGCCCTGGCAGACCCGGCACTGTTTGAAGAGGATGGTGACCTTCGGATTCGCGTGTCGTACGATCGATCGGCGCGCACGATTACCGTGTCGGACAATGGCGTCGGCATGTCGCGCGATGAGGTCACCTCGAACCTGGGCACGATCGCGAAGTCCGGCACACGGGAGTTCTTCGAGAATCTCAGCGGCGACCAGGCGAAAGACGCCAACCTCATCGGCCAGTTTGGTGTCGGTTTCTACTCTTCGTTCATCGTCGCCGATCGCGTCACCGTACTCACGCGGCGAGCGGGGATGACGCCGGAGCACGGCGTGCGCTGGGAGAGTGACGGCCAGGGCGAGTACACCCTCGAGGCCGCCCCCAAGCCCTCCCGAGGCACCGACGTCGTGCTGCACCTGCGCGAGGGCGAGGACGGTCTGCTCGACGGCCACCGCCTGCGTGCCATTTTGCGCAAGTACTCCGACCACATCACGCACCCGATCCTCATGAAGAAGGAGCAATGGGACAAGGACGCGGGCCGCGATCTGCCGACCGACGAGGACGAGCAGGTGAATCAAGCGTCTGCACTCTGGGCACGTCCCAAGGCCGAAATTTCCGACGAACAGTACGCCGAGTTCTACAAGCACGTCGCGCACGACCATGAGCCGCCGCTGGCCTGGACACATTCGAGGGTCGAAGGTCGACAGGAGTACACGCAGCTTCTCTTCATCCCGGCCCGGGCACCGTTCGGCCTGTGGGACCGCGACCAGCGTCACGGCGTCAAGCTTTACGTCCGTCGGGTATTCATCATGGACGACGCCGAGCACCTGATGCCGTCGTATCTGCGCTTCGTGCGCGGCGTCGTGGACTCGAGCGATCTGCCGCTCAACGTGTCGCGGGAGCTTCTGCAGGAGTCGAAGGTCATTGAAGGCATTCGGTCGACGGGCGTCAAGAAGGTGCTGACTCTTCTCGAGGAGCTGGCGGAAGGCGAGAAAGAGAAGTACGCCACCGTCTGGAAAGAGTTCGGTCGTGTGCTCAAGGAGGGCTTGCCAGAGGACTTCACCAACCGGGAACGGCTCGCCAAGCTGTTGCGCTTCGCGACCACCCACGGCGACACCGACGAACAGGTGGTGTCGCTGGCCGACTACGTGTCGCGCATGAAGCCGGGACAAGACAAGATTTACTACATCACCGCCGACAGCATCGCCGCGGCCAAGCACAGTCCGCATCTCGAGATATTCAAGACGAAGGGCGTCGAGGTGTTGCTGCTTCACGACCGTGTAGACGAGTGGATGATCGGCGGTCTCACCGAGTTCGACGGCAAATCGCTGCAGTCGGTGGCGAAGGGCGAACTCGACCTGGGTGGACTGGCCGACGAACCAGGGAAGAAGGAGGAGGAGGCGCGGGAGACGAACGCCTTCAAGGGCGTCACCGAACGGATCGGCCAGGCGCTCGGCGAGAAGGTGAAGTCGGTCCGGATCACGCACCGGCTCACCGAATCGCCGGCCTGCCTCGTGCGAGAGGAGTTCGACATGAGCCTCAATCTCGAGCGGCTCCTGAAGGCGGCGGGTCAGCCAGTGCCTGGCGGCAAGCCGATCCTCGAGATCAATCCGAAGCACCCGATCGTTCGGAGTCTGCAGCACGAGGCCGACGAGACGCGGCTGGCCGACTGGAGCCACATTCTGTTCGACCAGGCACTGCTCGCTGAAGGCGGCCAGCTCGAAGACCCCGGCACGTTCGTCCGGCGGCTCAACGAGATGCTGCGAAATTTGTTGCCGCCCACGGAGGAGACGGCGACGCAGCCGGTGTAGGACCATGTCGCGACGTTACTGGCTGATGAAGTGCGAACCCGCCGCCTACACCATCGATGACCTCGAGCGAGATGGGCGCACGAGCTGGGAGGGCGTGCGGAATTACCAGGCCAGAAACTTCATGCGCGACCTGATGCAGCAAGGGGACGGCGTGCTCTTCTACGCCTCGAACGCCGAGCCCTCCGGCGTGACGGGACTTGCCGAAGTTGTGAAGCCAGGCTACCCGGATCCCTTCGCCTGGAAGAAGGGTCACAAGTACTTCGACGAAGCCAGCCGCAAGGACGCTCCGGTGTGGTACATGGTGGACGTCGGATTCGTCGAGCGTTTCGCGTCCACGATCCCGCTCGCGGCGCTCAAGACCACCAAGGGCCTCGAGAAGATGGTGGTGACCCAGAAGGGCAGCCGCCTCTCCGTGCAACCGGTCACCAAGACCGAATACGACATCGTCGTCAAGCTTGGCCGCAGACGACGCGCCCCTGATTGCGCCGGCCAAGTCCGTTGACACTGTCGCAGAGACGACTGGGGATGACGCTCGGGAGGGTCAGGCTCAGAGAATCGGAAGAGCGCCTTTCGTTCCAGGCTGAAACCTTCTAATATCCACTATCGTTTGCGCCTCGTTGCGCGGTGCGGGTCGGTGCGGGCCCCCCGCGGCCGGGGGTTCGTTATTGGCCCGACGGCAAAGCGATGATGACGGCCCGCTGTGAGTCGTCCAGGCGTTTCATGGATCGTGGAGCGCGCGCCGGCTCGACGTGATTTTGTCCACGACGCTGAGGCATGCCAATGTGTCGGAGAACATGCGCGCCTGGAGACTCATGAAACCTGATATGTCGGGTGGCGGCGACCCCGACGGTATCCTTGGCTCGACAGCCAGGCTCCTCAGCGAGGCGCGTCGGTTTGTCAGCACGGTGGCCTTCGAGCCTCTTAACCGGGTCCCTCTCGAATGCTGCGAGGCCCAACCGGCGTGGAGGATGGGCGCGTAGTCTTCAGAGCGGATGGTATCCATACTCACAGCACTCGAACAGAGCGGACTGGCTACCTGGATACGTGAAGCGGGGGTACTGTACGGGTACCCGCTGATTCTTTTTCTGCACACGCTCGGGTTGAGTACGCTCGTCGGGCTCAATTCCGCGATCGACATCAGGCTTCTTGGCGTCGGGTCCGCCATCCCTCTCGCGTCTCTCGAAAAGA
>Ga0326597_10002071_pt1 | contig 30674 bp, 26 predicted proteins | sample RVTome_12_FD_203789 | JGI IMG/M metagenome (GOLD analysis project Ga0326597, IMG submission 203789) | Soil microbial communities from uranium-contaminated site in the Upper Colorado River Basin, Wyoming, United States - RVT100D185 | ecosystem: Environmental > Terrestrial > Soil > Contaminated >...
TCGGCCTCAAAATCGTCAGAGTTCTTTCCGTCACGGAAGGCGATCGCGGCATCCGTCCCATCATCACCCCTCTGGCGCGCGGCGCGCAGATGGAAGCGATGGTCGCCGCACCGACTCCCGTCGAAGCCGGCACCATCGAAGTGCGCTCGTCGGTAACGCTCACCGGAGAGCTCGGGGCAAAGTGAACGAGCCGTGAAGCGACATCGGCCGCGACGATAAGGCGCTGCCCCCACTGGACGTCGCCACAATCGGTTCAAATTGTCGAATTATTGAAGCGACGGACAAATCAATTCAATCTCTGGCTCAACCTGGCTCTCCGCGGCGGCGATCAGTCGTCCGCTGGAGTGCGCGTTGGGCCTGCATCCATCGTCCATCGGCAAGTACAACCGACGTTTCGACTTGTCTCGCCGGGATTGACCAGTATCTCCGGAGCAGGGAGTCCTTGTACCTGTTTGGAACAACCGTGAAACCGTTCCTCCGATAAAACTCGATGGCCCACGACGCATCCGCCCAGGTACCAATGAGGACGGGCTTGCCCGTAAGGCTCTCCACATGGCGCAGTAGCTTTCTTCCCACGCCCTTCCTCTGCATGGTTGGCTTGACGTAGGCGTGGCGCACCAAAGCCACGTCTCCCTTGTCCTGTATCCCCATCACCCCTAATAGATGCCCGTCTTCCTCCGCCACCCAGAAAACGACGCCATCCGCTATCTCGTTTGCCAGTTCATCCAACGGCATATAGGGTTCCCGCCACCGGTCGGCCGGTATCACTCCTCGATAAGCCTGCGCCGCGTCGTTGACAATTGCCGACATCGCTCCTAAATCCGCTTGCTGAGATTTTCGAAGTATTACCATCCGTTTTAGACGAGCCGAGAGTATGGCCTTTTATCCCCAAAGCGTCGAGATTCGCCCAGCCCATTTCCGGCGCCGTGTTAACTTCGTGATCCTGCAATTCATCGGCTAGGCGGCTTGGCACGCAGCCATCAAGGACTACTCGCACTTGCAGCTATGCGGCAACAGCCTTGGCAAGGAGGGCCGATTTCGCGAGTTCCAAGACCGCGATGGCGTGCGCACGGAAAACGCCAGGAAATTCGGTCAGAAAATCGTCCACCTTCTTCAAGGTAATCTACAAGAGTTTGCACAGGGACGCGGGTGCCTGCAAACACGGGAGTCCCGCTCAACCGATCGGCAGAAGTCGTGATCAATGGATCAGGAATTGCCATCTGTTTCTTGCTCTCCACGAGGCAAAATCTAGAACAAAACGACCGGCTGGCTAACGCGAAGCTCAGCCGGCGCTCTTAGCGATCGGTCTGAAGCGAAATGTTAGACGGTAAACAATCATAACCACTTAATAAGAAACAGCGACGGTATCAAAAGGTAAACGAACCCCACAAGTAAGTTTGCGCACGAAGCACGCGCTGTGATGTTCAGGTCCTTAATTGTCGGCTCTACCAAAGGTGGCCTTTCGGATTGAAGGTCTTCAGGGAGATCGCCCTGTTTGGAAAGGTAGAAACAGGCAGGACTGAACTCGACCGCGCCTAGCCAGAGCCGATAGAAAGCAAACGCTGCGAACGCGGGAACCACACCGCGCAAGACAACATCAAGAGCTGTGTAACCAGTCCAGTCTTTAGGATCGGTAAGCGATCCGCGCAGCATCCAGAGCGCGAAACCGAAGAAAGTCACCGGTGCTAGATTGAGAGCTAATAAGGAGAGGAGAAGACGCCGCCGAATACAGCCCCGTTGGCCGCTTGGCATCAGGAACAACAAAGGCCAATTGAAGGCTTTCCATCTCGGCTGTACGTTTGCGACGGTACCCAAGAATATGGCGAAGAAAATAGCGAAGACGGTCTGAGTCTCGTTCATCGGATTTTCTCCGGGTAAGGAATTTGAAGTTCACGCGCTATCTGTTCAAAGCCAGCCTCGTTCTTGTAAAGCTCGATTTCTAAACCGCGTGTCCTGACTTTTTCCCAGGATGACCGGGTATCGTGGTGTGACCGAATAAAAGAAACGGGGAAAGTGTAAAACTCCGGCTCCGTCGCACCATCCCGCGACAATGACCGGCGTGCCTTCTGAAAAAAATATCCGACGTTGAGGAAGACGACGATCAAGTAGTCAAATGCATCGAGAGTTTGAGCTTTAACGGGAAACCCACGGTCGCTATCGGTGGCAAGGCGACTCTTGACCTGGACACGGATTTGCCGCCCGTTCCTGCGCGGATCAGGGTGGATACATATTAGATCGTAGCCTTCGTTGTTCGGCGGCGCTTTGTAAGTGAGAATGTTCCGCCGCATGAGATGGCCCATGACGAGGTATTCCGCGCTGTGGGAGATAACCGGGTATCGAGTAAATCTTATTATGGGTTGCTGCACCATAAGGGCTCACAGAGATCCGTCTAACGCCCCGCCTCAACCTCCCCGGTGGAGAGTAGCGGAAACGGCGTAGTGTTGGAGGCGGTTGTTGGCACGGTCCACCTAGTGTTGGCTGCTCAGGGTGTCTCTTCCTGAACTTCCAGTTCCGTTACATCGGCCAACGACAAGCGAAGCTCATCGAGTCGCAAGGCGCGTTCTGTAAGAGCCTCTTGACGGGCGAGCCACTTCTGCAGCTTCTGCGAATCACCTTCGATATCGAGGGTTTCTCTATACTGGGCCGCCGCAGCCGTATCTGTCCAATGGACAATTGTGAGCGGCTCGGTCTGGGTAAGTCGGTCGAGCTCCTCACGGATTTCTTTGAGGGTGACGCGAAAGAACTCCTTACGTGAATTTACCTTGTTGATCTGCGTCGCGAGAAAGCGCCTTTGGAGTTTGTGTTCCAATGCCGGCGCGTTGTCGCTCTTAATGCAGGCATGAATGTCGAAATCGAAGGGAACGCTGGCGTCCCCCAGTTCGTCAATGCGGACTTGTGGGTCAGGTCGTCGCGTCTGGCCGATCTTGTAGATGCCGTCGCCGAATGCGCCGACGTTCGAGACGATATAAACGGTACCTGTCTTCGTCTGCTGGGCGATTGTGAGTTTTTTCTCAGTGGCATCGGCCAACTCTTGTCGGAGTCCCTCATTCTCCTGTTGCATTTCTGCGATCTTTCGTTCCCACTCGACTTTGTCCTGTGCCGCTGCATGCTCGAAGGCGAATCGCGCCGCGGCAAGTTCCCGTTCCTTCTCTTCGAGGGCCTTCTTCTTGAGTTCTTCTTCCTTCACCGCCTGGAGCATCTGCTGTTCATACTCCCTGCGGGCCTTCTCTTCGTCGCGCATGCGCGCCCTGATCTCGCGCTGTTCCTCCAATTGCCTCCGGGCGAGTTCCTGAACGACGACGCCCCACTTCAATTCGTCGAGGCGGGCGTTTAGATAGGCGTCGAGAATGCGGGCATCGCGGAATGCCTTGCCGTTCAGGTTAACGAGGTTGAAGGCGTCGCGGATCTCCTGTTCGAGCTGACCGTAGTTGTCGCGCTTGACCCTTGCCAGGATGGCGTCGACGCGACCGTTGAAGGCGTCTATGACGAATTGGATGGCGGTCTCCCGCCGATTCGCGTCGACGTACTCGCAAGTTGCAGCTTCACCCTGTTCGACCATGCGCCGGGACTGCGCCCGGGCGGACTTGAGGGATTCGCCGGCAGAGGTGTAGCCGAACTCAACTGCCAGGTCGTCCAAAAGGCTGTGCGTGGGGATGATGTAGCGGTCGCCGTAGCCCTCGATGACGTTGCGCATGGCCTCGACGGCGCGTTCGAGCAGTTGCTTGTCGCGGAGGGCATCGTAGGCCTCACCGGCGATCTCCTTCGCCCGCTTCTCGGCTTCGGCGACGATCCGGCCGGCGTCGCGCGTGGCTTGATTGAGGCGCGCATCGGCCTGTTCGTAGATGGCCTTCGCCCGTTCTGTGGCTTTGAGACGCTCGGTCTCAGCGGCGGAACGTGCCTGTTCAAGGAGCGCCTGGGCCTGGGCGCGAAGCGCGCCGGCTTCTGACATGGCGGCTTCGAGGGTCTCGCGGACCTCGGCCTCCGCGTCGCGAAGCGAGGCGAAGCGGCGTAGAGATTCCACGTCGGAGAGGACCTTGGCGAGTTGGGTCTGCGAGGCTTCGGTAATGAGGCGGGCTTCGGCCTCGTAGTGCTGGCGGACGCGGTCGGCCTCGGCGTGCATGTCAGCAACCTGCTGGTCGATGAGTTTCTGGGCTTCGTTGAGCGACTGCTCGGTTTCCGTACGCACGCGGGCAGTCTCCTGCTGCGCGGCCGCAACGTCCGCCTGGCGTTGGGCGACAAGGCGCGAGAGGCTCTTGTTCTTGAAGAAAAAGATGGCAAGGGCGATGAGTAGGCCCAGGCAGAGGATGGCGAGGAAGGTAGTCATCAGGTATCTCCGTTGGTTGCCAGGATTTCCGCTGGTTCGGGGTTCAGGGCGGAACACTGCGCCGCGAGATCGGCGCGAAGCCGTTGCGCCGTGGCGAGGACTGTGTTGAAGTCCGCGTTCGCGAGAAGGTCATGCTGTGTCAGGTCGGCGACGTTCAACGGCGTGATGAACTCGAAATCGCCCGTCTTTCGGGAGGCCTTGAGATCGCCGCGGTGGGTCATGCCCATGATTGAGTCTGAGGGATCAAGCATGTCGAAGTTAAGTGTGTTGAGGGTAGCGCGGGAAATGACGACAGAGAGGAAGGGGCATTCCACGGACTGGCCCGTGCTTGTGTCCAAGGCCTCGGCAGTGGCGGAGATTAGAAGACTCTCGATTGGCAGGAGCGCAAAGAGTTCGCGGGCCACACGTAAAACGCAGCCACAGACGTAGTCCTGGTAGATTTCGACAAAGCGGGATTTTGGCATCGCCCTGACCGAGACCTTGCCGGACGCCGTGAGGGTCTTGAGTTCCGTGGGAATGGGTTGGCGGCCGTGGGCGCTGACAACGACCTCGACTAGGCGCGGATTGTGAACCGTGAAGTGAAGCGAGGAACCGATACTCGCAAGCTCAGAGAGCGGGCTTATTTCTTCGATGGCCGGGATGTAGGCATTGGAATCCCTGGCGAGGATCCTCCGAGCAAGGTTGGACATCTTTTCCCATTCGGCGTGATCAGCGGCGTAAGCTTGCAGAGCTTCCTGGTATTTGCGTTCGTCCTGCTGTTTCGCTTGGCCAATGGCGTCTTCAGCCTCTTTGCCCGCGGGTGTGATCGCAAGGCGCTGGCGGGCTCTGAGTTCGTTGTGTGACTGGCGGCTGGGCGGAACTGGCGGCAGGGTGGCCGCGACGGAGAGCCAGTCCATCGGATCAACCTGCTCTTTGTGAACGGAGAGAAGGACGTCTAAGGCGTTCTCGTAGGTCTCGACCTCCACGCGTGCCTGTTCGAGGGCAGAGAGCTTCGCCATTTCCTTGGCGTGACGTTCGAGTTCACGCTGGCGCTTCATAGCGTCGCGCTGCCGCCGCCGTTCGGCAGCTTCCATCGCACGTATGGTGGCTTTCGATGTCATAGGGCTACTTTCTTCGCTGTGCTAACCATTGAGTATACTGATCAACGATATTCGATAGATCGAAAACTCCGCAATGAAAATTACTCTTTCAATCAACAAGTTATCAATGATTCCTTTTCGCAGGTATAATCAATATCACTGGTCAGTATAGCGTCAATATACTTGCACGGGACACCCAACGCCGCAGGACTAATCGACGCATCAAATGAATCACGGAGAGTTCTGGTGGGTAGACTGTTCGGATCGATCCCGATCGACCCCGTCACTCCAACACTCCATCATTCCATCCTCGATCCTCCATCCTCGATCCTCGACCCTCTATCCCTCAAACCTCCCCGGGTTCTTGTAGTAGTGCTGGTAGTACCACTCCGCGATTTCCCAGCCTGTCGTGCGCCAGACCCCCTCGTGTGAACAGATGTATTCCAGCGCTTTTTCCAAATACTTGACCCGAAACGGCATGCCGATGACGAACGGATGGAGCGGCAGGCAGAGCACGCGGCCGCCCGACGCGCTATCCTTATATAGCGTGTCGAAATGGTCGCACACCATTCGGTAATACTGCTCCGGCGTGTGGTTCTCGCGCGTGAAGACGCGGATATCATTGACCCCCAACTCGTAAGGGACAACGATCATTCGCCCGCTCTTGACGCGCATCGGCGTCGGCTGCTCGTCGTTGCCCCAGTCACAGACATATTCGAATCCTTCCGCGGCTAGATGGTCGGGCGTGTTGTAAGTCTCGCCCAATCCCGGACCGAGCCACCCTTTTGGCGCATTGCCGGTGGCCTTGGTAATGATCTCTTTGACGTTGTGGATGATGTCGCGCTCGACGTCCGGCGAATAATTCAACATCGAGATGCTGTTGGTCATGCCGTGGCCGAGCCATTCCCACTTGCGCTTGTTGCCTTCTTCGATGATCGCGGGATGATGTTCGCACACTTCCGCGTTGAGCAGGACGCTAGCGCGAATGTCGAACTTATCGAGAACTTCCATGATGCGGAAGACGCCGACGCGCGAGCCGTAGTCGCGCAGCGTGTAGCCCGGCACATCCGGCACGTGATTGCTGCCTGAGCCGCGAATCGGCTTGTCGAAGTGAAAGTATTCGATATTCGGCGCGACCCAGAGCGCGACGCGCCCGTGATTCGGCCACTCGATGCTCGGTCGTCGAATGATCGGTGAGTAATCGTAACGGCGGTTATCCATAAACTCCCGTTCCCTCCCAGTTTAGTTAGACAGCGCGACAAGGTCTTACGGTAATCCAGGTGATTAGAGGGCGTCAAGCGGACTCGGCCTCCTGCTTGAGGTAGCTCGGCATAAATTGTATGCTTTGCCTCGTCTTTTCTTGCCTGTAAGTGGAGACCCACGGGCAAGCCGGTGTCACCCGCCAGCGCGCCCGCGGGGCGGAATCCTGAGTAAGAGCCCCCGGCCACGGCCGGGGCTCGCACCGAAGGGTCGTAACCGTGCGCCCGCCTTTTGCGGGCGTTCGTTATTTGAATCGCAGGAGCGCGGCCTGCCATAACCGCGTGCAGGAAATTTTTTCAGGAGGAAGTGAGTCATGGCTGAGTGCCCGGTGTGCGGCGGCACGGTGAATCTCGGTGACGACACCGTGGAGGGAGAATTGATTCCCTGCGCGGAGTGCGGCTCCGAGCTGGAAGTCACGGGGGTCAACCCCTTGGTTCTCGCCGAAGCGCCCAAAGAAGAGGAAGATTGGGGCGAATGACCATGAAAGTCGGGTTTCTCCATTCGCTGATCCGCCCCGAAGAAAAGCTGCTCATCAAAGAGTTCGAAAACCGTCCGGGCGTCGAGCTGGCGATGATCGACGACCGCAAGCTATCGTTCAACCTCGGCAAAGATCATTTCGCCTACGACGTCGTCGTCGAGAGATCGATCAATCATTCGCGAGCCTTGCATGCGTTGCGGCTCTTTGAGTCCGCCGGCGTCAAATGCGTCAATACTTCGAAGGTGGCGACCATCTGCGGCGATAAGATACTGACCTCCATCGCTCTCGAGGAGCACAAGGTGCCGCAGCCTGAAGTGCGCATCGCCTTTACCGAAGATTCGACGATCCAAGCCATCGAACAGATGGGTTACCCCGTGGTGCTGAAACCGGCGGTCGGCTCTTGGGGCCGATTGTTATCGAAGGTGAATGACCGCGACGCGGCGGAAACGATCCTCGAGCACAAGGTGACCCTCGGCAGCTATCATCATTCGATCTTTTATGCGCAAAAATATATCGACAAGAAAGGCCGCGACATCCGCAGCTTTATGGTCGGCGACGAATGCGTCGCGGCGATCTACCGCAGCTCCGAACACTGGATCACGAACACCGCTCAGGGCGGCAAGGCGACCAACTGCCCGCTGACGAACGAGTTGAAGGAACTCTCCCTGCGCGCGGCGCGCGCGGTCGGCGGCGGTGTTGTCGCCGCCGACATTTTTGAAACCGACCGGGGACTGCAGGTTAACGAGGTCAACTACACCATGGAGTTTCGCAACAGCATCGCCACCACGGGCGTGAATATCCCAAGTTTGATCGTCGACTACGTGCTCAAGGCCGCCAAAGAGTAAGCTCGTGGAAAAGGTCAAATGCGCCATCGTCGGCAGCTCCGGCTACACCGGCGGCGAACTGTTGCGCCTTTTGCTCGGCCATCCCCGCGCCGAAGTCACGCAAGTCACCTCGGAGCGCTCGGCCGGCAAGCTCGTTTTCAAGGCGCATCCCAATCTGCGCAAGCGCACCCAGCTGCAATTTTCCAAAATGGCCGAGCTGCGGCCCTGCGATCTGTTATTTCTTTGTTTGCCCCACGGCGAGTCGATGGGAAAGATCGAATTATTTCAATCCCTCGCGCCCAAGCTGATCGACCTCAGCGCCGATTTCCGCCTGCAAAGCGCAAACGCTTACCAGGAATGGTACCACCAGCCACATGCGCGGCCTGACTTACTCGACAAGTTCGTCTACGGCATCCCCGAGCTGCACCGCGACGAGATGACACGAGCGAGCCTGATCTCAAGCGCCGGATGCAACGCGACGGTGACAATTTTGGCCCTCCACCCCTTTTACCAACTCGGCCTCGTCGAACCTGACCGCACCGTCGTCGAAGTCAAAGTCGGTTCCAGCGAAGGCGGCAATACGCCGAGCGCTTCGTCGCATCACCCGGAGCGCAGCGGCGCCGTGCGCTCGTTCATGCCTACCCGCCACCGCCACACCGGCGAAGTGCTCCAGGAACTCAGCCTCGGCAAGCCGATCCAGGTGCATATGTCGGTGACGTCCATCGAACTGGTGCGCGGCGCCCTCGCCACGGCGCATGTGTTCTTGAAGGACAAGCTCGAAGACAAAGACATCTGGAAAATCTTTCGCCAGGCTTACGGCAATGAACCCTTTATCCGCATCGTCAAGGAAGCCGAAGGCACGCACCGCTATCCCGAACCGAAGTGGCTCGCCGGCACCAACTACTGCGACATCGGATTTCAACGCGACGAAACATCGAACCGGCTGGTGATCATCAGCGCCATCGATAATTTAATGAAAGGCGCCGCCGGCCAGGCGGTCCAAGCGTTCAACCTCATGCATGGCTTCGAGGAAACTTTGGCGCTGGAATTTGCCGGGCTCCATCCTCTGTAAGAGGACTCATTCAAGGCACGGAGAAGAAAATCCGAATATCGAAATCCGAAATCCCAAACAAATTCAAATGACTAAAATGCGAAGCACCAAATCCGAAACTCGAAATCCGAAACAATTTCGAATGTTCAAAACAACACAAAATTCAAAACAACTTCAGATTGGATTATGTGTTTTGGATTTTCCTAGTTTGAGATTTATTGGGCTGCCGTTTGTTTCGAATTTCGATATTAGAATTTCGGATTTGCCATTGTGGAGTTTGTTTCGGTCCGCGGGGCTTCTTTCGAGATTCGGATTTGGGGTTTGTTTCAGTGGCGCGATAAACTTTGTTGCAGTGGATGGAGTACTCACCCGTCGATCGCGCTTGTGCGCGCATAAGCAAAGTTAGTTATGTGCCGCCTGCTGCTAGTCAAGTCGGATACGGAATTTGCCATTGCCGATCAACTCGCCCGCTTCGCGCACATCGCCAAAAACAACAAGGAGTTTCAAGGCCACGGCTGGGGCTGTGCCTATCGGGGAAACGGCTCCTGGCGCCATTACAAAAGCATCGTGCCGATTTGGGACGACGACTTCAATCGATTCGGCGCATCGAAGCTACTCCTCGCTCATGCACGCAGCGCTTTCAAGGACGAAGGCATCGTCGTGGAAAACAACATGCCCTTTTACGACAGCCGGCATGTATTTATCTTTAACGGCGAATTGCGCGGCGTGAAGATCGCCGAGCAGGGGCGTATCGGCGCCGAGAAGATCTTCAACTTCATCAAGCGCTTCGATCATGGCAGCATGCTCCAAGCGCTCCAGCGCGGCACGGATCTCATTCGCAAACGCACCAAGTATGTGCGCGCGATGAACATCATCATGGCCGACGATCAACGGGCGTACCTCGCTTCGATCTTCAACGAAGATCCGGATTACTTCACCCTGCATTATAGCCAGGACGGACGCCGTTTGATCGTCGCCTCCGACCCATTGCCCGGCGAGGAACGATGGGCCGAGATTGCCAACGGGACGGTGCGCGAGCTGCCATGATCATCATCAAAATCGGCGGTGGCAGAGACGTCAATCTCAAGGGCGTCGTCCAGGATTTAGCGACGCTGACGGAGCGATTTATCATCGTCCACGGCGCCAACGCCGTGCGCGACGAAATCGCCGCGAAAATGGGGTTTCCGACCCAATCGGTGACCTCGGTTTCCGGCTATGCCAGCGTGCTCTCCGACGAAAAAGCGATCGACGCAATCATGATGGGCTACGCTGGTATCCAGAACAAACGGCTGGTCGAACTCTGCCAGCAACGGGGCATCAACGCCGTCGGCCTCTCGGGCATCGACGGCAAACTGGTCCAAGGCGCGCGCAACAAAGGAATCCGGGTGCGGCGGAATGAAAAGACCATCATGATGCGTGACTTCTCGGGCAAGCCGAAACAAATCAACCAAGAGCTGATCGCGCTGTTGCTCGATCACGGTTACGTACCGGTGATTTGCATTCCGATTATTGACGAGAACAACGTCGCGATCAACTCGGAGAATGACGACATCGTCGCGGTTCTACAGGAAAGCCTCCACGCCGACACGGTCATTCAGTTGATCGAGGCGCCCGGTTTTATGGACGACATCACGGATCACCACTCCTTGGTGCCGAGCATTTCCAGCGCCGAACTCGACGCCCGCGAAGCTCAGGTGGAAGGCCGGATGAAGCGGAAAATGCTCGCTCTCAAGAAACTCATGGAGAACGGCGCGGCGCGGGTCATCATCAGCGATGGCCGCGTCGAACATCCCGTTCAAGACGCGCTCAGCGGGAAAGGGACGATCATCCAATGACCCATTTTATAGAGCTGGAGAAGGCCTACGAGTTCGACATCTACCCCAAACGCGACCTTGTCCTCGCCCGCGGGACAGGCGCCAAGGTCTGGGATGTCGATGGCAAAGAGTATATCGACTGCGTCGGCGGCCACGGCGTGGCGAATATCGGCCACTGCAACGAACGAGTCATTGAAGCCATTGATAAACAGTCCAGGCAATTGATCAGTTGCTCCATGACCTTCTACAACGACACCCGCGCCCGCTTTCTCGAAAAGCTCCTGGCGATCACGCCGAAGAAACTCAAACGCGCCTTTCTCTGCAACTCCGGCACCGAAGCCATCGAAGCCGCCATCAAGTTCGCCCGCTTCACCACGAAAAAGAAGGAATTCATCACCGCCATGCGCGGTTTCCATGGCCGCACCATGGGCTCGATGAGCGCGACGTTCAATCCGGAATACCGCAAGGATTTTGAACCCATCGTGCCAGGTTTCAAGTACGTGCCGTTCAATAACATCGAGAAGCTCAAGGATGCCGTCAGCGACGACACCGCCGGTATCCTTCTGGAAGTGGTTCAGGGCGAAGGCGGTATTCACGTCGGCAGCGCCGACTACTTCATGCAGGTGCGTAAGCTCTGCGACGAGAGAAATATCTTGTTGATTCTCGATGAAGTTCAAAGCGGCTTCTGCCGCACCGGCCGGATGTTCGCCTGCAACCATTTCGATCTCGAGCCCGACATCCTCTGCCTCGCGAAAGCGATCGCCGGCGGCGTGCCGATGGGCGCCGTGGTCTGTTCGGAAAAAATCCAACCGCCGATGGGCAAGCATGGCAGCACCTTCGGCGGCAACCCGCTCGCCTGCGCCGCGGGCATCGCCGCCATCGATTTCATGATCGAAAGCAAGCTCGACGAGCAGGCGCGCGACAAAGGCGATTTCTTCGTCGGCAAGCTGAAACAGCACCCATTCGCCAACGTGCGCGAGATCCGCGATCTTGGTTTGATGATCGGCATCGAATTAAAAGAAAAAAGCCAGCCCTATTTGGTCAAACTGATGGAGCAAGGCGTGCTCGCCATGCCCGCCGGCGCGACGGTGTTACGCTTCTTGCCGCCGCTGGTCATCACCACGGAAGAACTCGATTTCGTGGCGCGGAAAGTCATCGAGGTTTTGCCCGCGGCGAGCTAAAAAACAGGTTCTTCCGGGTATAGTGTGAAAGGGAATCCACCACGAAGGACACGAAGAGCACGAAGGAAAGAAAATTTGACCGCAAAGAGCGCAAAGGATTTAAGTTTCAGATCCGTGGGCAACGGTCCTGTGGTTACGTTTACCAGTACTACCGAGGGCACGCGGTTTTCGTTTATAAATATCCGAACCATTCGTGTCCGTCGTACTACTATCCATGATAATTTCCGCGGCTTGCGCAAATTTTCCGGGTGCCGAAAACCCCTCGGATTCGGATATGCCTCGCGCCAAGGCGCTAACAAAAATTTCAAAATTCGAATTTAAATCTTTGCGCCCTTTGCGTTCTTTGCGGGAGATATTCCGAGACCGACCGGTGCGCGAAGCGCACCCTACGAAAACCTTCGTGTCCTTCGTGCCTTCGTGGTGAATCCGACTTTTCTCATTTTGGTTGCGGCGTAGCCGCGCTGGGTCCTTCGTGGTGAATACCCCTCTACAGTAAACCCGGAATAGCCACAATAAAAAAGGGGGCGGAATTTCTTCCGTCCCCTTTTTTATCGCTGACAAGCAACGGTTACAGGAACTCTACCACAAGATACTTGTTGATCTCCTCGGAGCCTTTCAACGGCTTGCCATCGATCACCAGGACCGGAACCGTCTCGGCGCCAGTCAGCGCGATCAGTTCCATTGCGTACTCGGGATTTTCCCGAATATTTTTCTTGATGATCTTCTCTTCGCAGTGAAGATTGACCATGCAATTGAGCACGCTCCGCGAATAACCACACTCGTTGTAGAAGTAAAGTTCCAGAGCCATCGTAGATTCTTACGCTTAAATTGGTTGACAAAATGAACTCAAGAATATTCCTCGCACCAAGCGCGCCAAGTTCGCAATGAAATCCAGAAATCCCCCTTACATCCCCCTTTGACAAAGGGGGAAAGAGGGGGATTTGAGAAACCTTAGCGCCTTTGCGTCTTTGCGGGAGATAATTTCTTAATTTTACCCTTTGTTGACCTTTTGGCACTCGGCCAACAGATCCTTCGGACTCCGCTCGCCCGCCGGCGTTACGGATGCCGAGTAGCGGACGACCCCCTGCTTATCAATGATCACGGTCGCCCGGTCGGTGATTCCCTTGTCTTCCAGATAGGCGCCGTATTTTTTCGCCATCTCTCCCTTGGGATGAAAATCCTGAAGCAGCGGGAACGACACTCCGCCCAAAGACTTTGCCCAGTTGTCGTGGGAAAACCGGCTGTCGATGCTCACACCCAACACTTGGGTGTCGCAGGCCTGGAACTCGCTCTTTAAAGCTTCGAGTCCAGGCACTTCCTTGCTTCAAGTGGGTGTCCAATCCAGCGGATAGAACACCAACATGACGTTCTTTTGACCCTTGAATTGGTTCAAGCTGAACTTGGTGCCGCCCAAGTGGCTCACCAGCTCAAAATCAGGCGCCTGTTTGCCGACTTCAATCATTGTATTTCCTCCTTCTGTTAGTTACTTACCTTGGAAATGTTGAACAGAACGACTCCAGGAAAATTTATCTCGCCAAGGCGCTAAGATTTAAATTCGAATTTCGAAATTCGAACTTCGAAATTTTTCTTGGCGTCTTTGCGCCTTTGCGGGAGACATGGTTTTTCCGATCTTCTCTTGGTTTCCGAATTTCAAATAACTTTGGCTAGAAGTTTTCAAAAATACCCAAACAATATATCCAAAAGTGCGCCGTTTGCAATGAGAGGGAACCGCTGGCGACGCGGAAGGCCACGGCGTCATTGTGGAAGACTGTATCTGTCGCGCAGTTGCGCCCACGAGTCGATGCGCGCAAGCCGCTCCAGGATAACGGTGGTCGGCGGCAGAATCGGAAAATCATGCCGGTCGATGTGCGCCAGCGCGGCCGCGGGCTGGATCCAAACGCTGTGAGTGACCTCTTCGGAGCTCGCCAGCGAAGTCTGATGCGCAGGCAGCGCGGCCACATAGAAAAGGGTGTCGAAGCGCATCGAGTAAATTTCCGGCGTCACCCAGTGACCGAGGTAAACGGCCCGGGACAAGTCGCAAAAAAGATGCTCCGATTCGAGAAACGCCGCGAAACCAGATTTCCTTTGCACGACGGCTCGCCGTTTCATTTCAATTCTCTTTTGGACCGCGTCGTCTCGAAGATCGATCAAGGCGCCGGACTCGGCAACGCAAAGAAGGATGCCGACTTCTTCGAACAGCTCCCGGACCACGGCAACCCAATGACCCAAAGCCACGTCAGGGTCGTGGGCGCCGCCGAGAAGGCGACGCGCCGCCGCGCCATCAAGCCCGCGGCATCGGGTCAACATGCTCTGCGAGTAGTCGCTCTGGTGAACCGTGCCGCCGGGGAATACGTAATAGCCCCCAAGAAAGCGCATTTCCTCCGGCCGGCGCGTCAAAAGAACCTCGAAGCCGCCCGCCTCATCGGGACGAAGGAGAACAACGGTGGAAGCAGGGCGGGGATGAACCATGAGCGACAATAGCAAAATCCGAAATTCAAAGCACGAAAGCGGCCCCGCGGACCGAAACAAACCCTAAAAAGATAAATCCGAAATTCAAATTTCGAAATCCGAAACAAACAGGCGGCCAAACAAATCCAAAATTGGAGAAAATTCAAAACTCCAATTCGGAATCGAGATTGTTTGGAAATTTCGAATTTTGGTCATTTGAATTTGTTTCGAATTTCGAATTTCGTGCTTCGGATTTTCCCAACCCTGCGCCTTTGCGCTTGGGAGTCAGGGGTTAGGGGTAAGGAGTTAGGGGTTTCGCCCCTTACCCCTCACCACTTACTCCTTACGCTATTTTTTCAGCCGCAAGACGTTGAACGCTGCGACGGGGCGATGAAATCCTTTAAGCGTTAGTTCGCCGACGGCTTGGGCTTCGACGATGTTCTCGACGGCCCCGAGCAATCGCTGAGGAACGAGAATCTGTCCCGGCTTCGCTTCACCGCAGAGGCGAGCGGCAAGATTCGTAACCGTGCCGATGGCGCCGTAGTCCCAGCGTCCTTCGAAACCGATGGCGCCAATGGTCGCGTAGCCTTGCGCGATACCCACGCCGAAGTCCAAATCGTGGCCGAGCTTGCGCCACTTGAGTATCAGTTCTTTCACTCGTTCGCGCATGACCAACGCCATTCGGATCGCCCGTTCCGCGGGATTTGGCACGAGCACGGGGTCGTTGAAGAAAATCATCATGCCGTCGCCGGTGAAACGCTCCAGAGTGCCTTCGTGCTCCAAGATCAGTTTGCCCATCTCCGCATGATATTCGCGCAGCACACCCATGACTTCCTCAGGCTCAGCGGTCTCGGCGAAAGCGGTGAAGCCGCGCAGGTCTAAGAAGACGACGGTGACTTCGCGCCGATGGGTCTTGAGCGGATCTTCGGCGCCTCCGGCGACTATCAGCTCGGCCAATTGAGGGGAAAAGAAACGTTTCAGCCGTTCCAATCGCTCCAGTTGCTCCACTTGTTGCTGGACTCGGCGCTCAAGAGTCTTGGTCCACTCTGAAAGCTCGGCGGCCTGAGTCTGTACCTTGTCGTAAAGTTCCTTGATGCGCAGCAGCGAGCGAACTCGCGCGAGCAGTTCGGGCTGATTGATCGGCTTGGTGAGAAAGTCGTCAGCGCCCGCCTCGATGCCCTTGACGCGCTCCTCGCCGGGATCCAGCGCCGTCACCATAATAACGGGAAGCATCGCCGTCGCCGGTTGGGCGCGGATCGCGCGGCAGACTTCGTAGCCGCTTATCTCCGGCATGACGACGTCGAGCAGCACCAAGTCCGCCCGCTCACGATCCACCGAAGCCAGAGCCTCCTGTCCCGATGCCGCCGTAACGACACTGTAGCCTTTGACCGTCAGCAGATCAGCGAGCAGCTTGACATTCCTGGGCGTGTCATCGACGACTAGAATTTTGGCTGGAGCATTCATTCTAGAAAATCCGAAATCCGAATATCGAAATCCGAAACAAACCGAGAAAAGCTAAATCCGAAATTCGAAGCACGAAAGCGGCCCCGCGGACCGAAACAAACACAGCCAAACGAATCCAAACTTCGGAAAATTCGATACGGCGAATCTGAATCGTGTTTGTTTTGAATTTCTCACTGTTTTGAATTTGTTTCGGATTTCGAATTTCGTGCTTCGAATTTGGATCCCAATGCTATTCACTTTTCCGTAGAATAGCCCCAAAAATACTGGTTAACTCGGCCGCCTCTTGAACAAGCGCAAGGCGTAACTTCTCAAGGGTCTCGTCAGCACCCGCATCGATCAACCGAAGCCAGTAATGGCTTTCCTTCGCTTCCTTGCGGCATATTTTGATTCTCATGACGAAATCTTTCTTGCTAAGAGATTCATTGGCCTCAATATAGTTCGCTCCGATCGAACCAGAAGAACGTATGACCTGTTTGGTATCTTCAATATTCGCCAATGTCTTCGGAATCCGCTTACCAAAGACTCTGACGTTTTTCGCGAAATCGAAGGTTCGCCGTTCTAGATCATATGGTTTCGCCTGGAGTTTCTTTTCGTTTTCAGGAATTGCATTCTTGTTTTTCATAGTTCGAAATTGTTTCGAATTTCGGATTTCGAGTTTCGGATTTATCTGCCCCCGGCGAGTACTCGTTCCACTTCGCCGAGAAAGTCTTTCAAGCTGATCGGTTTGGTCTGGTAGCCGTCGAATCCTTCTGCCAGCATCGTTGTCCTGTTGTGGGTCATCGCCGACGCGGTGATCGCGATGATCGGGATGCTTTTCGTATTCGGATCGGCCTTGAGTTGCTTCATTGCAGTGATCCCGTCCATGCCTGGCAACTGAATGTCCATAAGGATCAGCGCGGGAGATTTTTCCGCAACGAGCTTCAGTCCTTCCTCCGCCGTCTCCGACTCGATGGTCTTGTAACCCTTGACCTGGAGCACGTCGCGGCAGAGCTTGCGGTTCTTCTCGTTGTCTTCGATGATCAAAATCAGTTCGTTAGCCATAAGAGTTCGGATAATTCTCCCGCAAAGGCGCTAAGGCGCAAAGTTTATAAAACTAATACCGTCCCCCTCAAATCAGTTCTCCGAACTTGGCGACTTTGCGCCTTTGCGGGAAATAGTCTTTTTCCCGATTCGGACTTACTCCCGCCAAGACGCGAAGGCGCAAAGTTTAGAAGTTACGCATGATCGAGGTCAATCCTCTAATCCATTCACCACCCGCGTGATGCCTCGTTTCATTAGCGCTTCGCCAAAGTTCAGCAGGAAACCTAGCTTGCAGCCCGTCAATCGCAAATACGTCTGAACTTGCTTTTTGTGCGCTTCGCGAATTTGCTCCACTGACTTTAGCTCCACAATCACCTTCTTGTCGACGACGATATCGGCACGGAACGCTTCATTAAAAGTCATATCCTTATAGCGGATCGCGATCGGCACTTGACGACTCACGCGAAGACCGCGTTGCTGTAATTCATAAGCCAAAACAATTTCGTAAACCGATTCGAGCAAACCAGGCCCCAGCTCCTTATGCACAGCAATGGCGGCGTCAAGGATGGTTTTGCTAATTTCATTCTCCGTCATAACTTAGCGCCTTCGTGTCTGCGCGCGAATTCACTTCCGGATCCGGATTTTACTCCCGCAAAGGCGCCAAGACGCAAAGTTTTTGGGAACTTTTCAAAATCTGGATCTCGGTTCTTACCTTAGCGCCTTTGCGCCTTTGCGGGAACACATTCTTATTCCGATTCGGATTGATCTCCGGCCAAGACGCCAAGGCGCGAAGCTTTGGAAACCGAAGGGACAAACTCCTTAACCACTTTTCCTATTTTCCTACCTTAGCGCCTTTGCGCCTTTGCGAGAGAATATTCTTATCCGATCGGTAGTGTAAACGTAAACCTACTCCCTTTCCCCACTTCGCTCTCCACCCAGATTTTACCGCCGTGCAGTTCGATGAACTTTTTGGTCAGGGATAAACCGAGCCCGGTTCCCTCGCGCTTCTGCGCGTAGTTAGTTCCGACCTGGCGGAATTCTTCGAAGATCGCCTCTTGATCTTCGGGCGCGATGCCGATGCCCGTGTCGGTCACCGAAACAATTACCGCGCTGTCGCCCAGGTTCGCCTCGACCTTAATCTGTCCGCCCTCGGGAGTAAACTTAACGGCGTTCGAGAGCAGGTTGACCAGCACCTGCTTTACCTTGCGCTCGTCGCCGGTGAAATCCCCGAGGCGGTCGTCGATAACCCGATTCAGTTTGATCCCGTGCCGGCTCGCCCGCTCGCGTATGAGAGTAAGCGCGTTCTCGATCGCATCCGGCAGGTAGAACGTCGTCACCTCCAGCTCCATGCGCCCGGCTTCGATCTTGGAGAGATCCAGAATGTCGTTGATGAGAGAGAGCAGGTGCCGGCCTGAGGAAAGGATATCCTCGGTGTATTCGGCTTGTTTCTCGTTCAGCTCACCGAACATTCTCTCCCCCAACACTTCCGAGAAACCGATGATGGCATTGAGCGGCGTGCGTAGCTCATGGGACATGTTGGCGAGGAACTCCGACTTGTGGCGGCTCGCGACTTCGAGCTGCTTGCTCTTTTCCTCGATCTCACGGAACAGTCGCGCGTTTTGTATCGCCAGGGCCGACTGGGTGGCGAAGGTTTGAAACAGGTTGACGACCTCCTGGGAAAAGTCGCCCGCCTCCTTACGCCAGACCGTCAAAGCACCCATGATCCGCTCTTCGCGGAGAAGCGGAACCGCCAGAACAGATCGATATCCGAGGCGGGCGAGAAGGGGCCGCACGGTCGTGGCGGTAGACTCACGCTGCTCCAGGATGTTCGGAACCTGGACTGGTGTCCGAGTGGTCGCCGCTTGCCCGGTGGCGCCTTGACCCAGACGGACCGGCGTTGCCCGCAGCGCCTCGACCACTTGGTCTTCCATGCGCTGGCTGGCTCTCAGATGAAACTCTTGTTTGACTTCGTCGTACTCGTAAACAACTCCACCACTGGCTCCAGAGAGCTGGACTGCGTGGCCGACGATGGTGCTAAGAACCGTTTGGAGGTCGAGAGTCGAGCTTACCGCTTGACCGACGTCTCCCAACGCTTTCAGTTCCCCAACCGATCGTGCCAGCTCACGGGTCCGGGCTTCCAGTTCTTGGAACAAGCGAACGTTCTCAATGGCAATCACAGCCTGGTCGGCGAAGGTTTTGAGAAGGGCAATTTGCTTGTCCGTGAACGGGTTAACCTCCATGCGGCGAATCATGATAGCCCCGATAGGGATGCTTTCTCGCAGCAGCGGCGTCGCCAGTGTAGTGCGATGTCCGAAGCGTTTCTGGTAGGCCAAACCTCCCGGAAATTCGTTTTCAGAGACCGCCGCCATATCGTGAATGTGGACCGGCTGCCGGTCAATGATAGCCCGGCCACTGATTGTCCCACGATTGAGGGGTATCCTCTCATCCATACTGACTATCGGGAATGGTCCGCATGAAGCCGCTAAGCAAAAAAACTCGCCCTCGATACGGAAAATATGAGCATCGACGGACTCGCAGAGCCGCGCCGCATTCGTCGCGACTACATCCAACACGGGCTGGATATCAGTCGGCGAACTCGCGATGACACCCAAGATTTCACTTGTTGCGGTCTGCTGCTCAAGTGATTCCTTGAGCTCTCGGAACAAGCGCACATTCTCGATGGCAATCACTGCCTGGTCGGCAAATGTTTCCAACAGTTTAATTTGCTTATCCGTAAAGGGACGGACCTCCGTTCGGCGGATCATAATCGCGCCGATCGCGACCCCTTCGCGCATTAGCCCGGTTGCAAGCATCGTTCGAACGCCTATGTCTCGCCGCGCATCGGGAAATTCCTTCCCCTCCTCCCCTTGGATGTCATGAACGTGGATTGTTTTTCGATCCAAGATGGCCCGCCCTGCTAATATGGTCCGGACAATCGGTCTTGCCGGACTGACCGGAATCTGACCGTAGGATGCTACAGCCCGAATCATGTCGCCTTCGACACGGAGAATCACAGCATCCCTCGCATCGCAAAGTCGTGCGGCGTTCTCTGCGACCACGTCGAGAACCGGCTGGATGTCCGTCGGCGAGCTGGTAATCACTCGGAGAATCTCGCTCGTCGCCGTCTGCTGCTCCAGAGCTTCGGTGAGATCGCGGTTGCGTTCTTGTAATTCTTTGAATAGCCGCACGTTCTCGATGGCGATGACAGCCTGGTCAGCAAAGGTTTTAAGGAGCGCGATCTGCTTGTCGGAGAAAGGACGGACCTCCGGCCGGCGGATCACGATGACCCCGATCGGAACACTTTCGCGAAGTAATGGTGTGACAAGGAGGGTTCGCGTACCGCTGAGCGACTGCCTAGTTTTGGATTCCGGGAACTCGGTCTCGATCTCTTCTGCCATGTCATGGACGTGAATCGTTCGCCGGTCAACCACGGCCCGGCCAGAGGGCCATCCACGGCTGATAGGCGATCCCTCCCCATGAGGCGCCATATGCGCCGGCGCTTCTGGCAGTGGCCCATAATGCGCTGCCGGCCTCAAGACATCGCCCTCAACGCGCATGATCCCAGCGTCGTCCGCTTCACACAGTTGCGCAGCACTCTCGGCCACGGTGTCCAGCACCGGTTGGATGTCCGTCGGCGAGCTGGCGATCACTCGAAGAATTTCGCTCGTCGCCGTCTGCTGCTCCAGCGCCTCGGTGAGGTCGCGATTGCGCGCTTGCAGTTCTTGGAACAGCCGGACATTTTCGATGGCAATGACGGCCTGGTTTGCAAACGTCTCGAGAAGTCTGATCTGAGTGTCCGTAAACGGTCGGACCTCATGGCGGTGGATGGCAATTGCCCCGATCAGATCGTTCTCTTTGAGCAGCGGCACAGCGAGGTTCGTCCGCATCCCCTCTTCCCGGTAAGGTTCAGGTACAACGCACTCGGGATCGGCAAGCATGTCAGGAATATGGACCGGCCGTTTTTCAAGTCCTACTCGACGCACTGCGCTCTCTCGCCCTGGCCGGATCGGCGTGTTCTCTGTATAGGCCTGCAACGCGGGCGAAACGTTATTCACTACGACAGCTCGAAAGACCTCTCCATCAAATCTGAACACCGCGCCATTTCGCGCCTCGCAAAGACGGACTGCATTGTTGAGGATCGTCTGAAAGACGGGCTTCAAGTCACTCGGCGAACTGGCAATCACGCGCAGGATCTCACTTGTCGCCGTCTGCTGCTCCAAAGCCTCAGTCAGGTCACGATTGCGAACCTGCAGCTCTTGGAAGAGACGGACATTCTCGATTGCGATCACAGCCTGGTCGGCGAAGGTTTTGAGCAGTTGGATCTGCTTCTCGGTGAAGGGACGGACCTCCGGTCGGCGAATGAAGATAACCCCAATTGGCTGCCTCTCTCGCATTAGAGGCACGGCCAGCGCAGTTCGAAGGCTAGCTCGCACACTATCAGGCTCAGACACCGGAAACTCCGCGCGCACAGAAGCCGCATCCTGGATGTGAATTATCTGGCGGTCCACAACCGCTCGGCTACTTATCGAGCCACGGTCAAGCGGTCGCTCCAGTGGCACACTCGGAATAGACCCGTGATGGGCCGCCAGCCGGAGCACCTCGCCTTCGAGGAGTCGAATCACCGCATCATCCGCGCCGCAGACCCGCGCCGCATTCTCCGCGATGGTGTTAAGTACGGGCTGTAGCTCCGTCGGTGAGCTGGCGATCGCCCGCAGGATTTCGCTCGTCGCCGTCTGCTGCTCCAGCGCTTCGGTCAGGTCGCGGTTGCGAACTTGGAGTTCTTGGAACAATCGCACGTTCTCGATCGCGATTACCGCTTGATCGGCGAAGGTTTCGACCAGCTCGATCTGTTTGGCGGTAAACGGCTGGACTTTATCTCGCCAGATCACAATCACCCCAATGGGGATACCTTCCCTGAGCATGGGAACTCCGAGTACGGTACGGAAACCACCGACCTTCTGAGCCTCGCTCCATTGATAATCAGCGTCGACCAAAACATCGTGAATATGGACCGTCCGTCGCTCAGATACGACACGCCCGGTTACAGCCTTTCGTCCTGCGGGAGGGACTGGATTTCGCTCAAGAAATTCTTTGTATTCAGGTGAGAGCCCGTAGGAGACTGCCATGCGGTAGACATCACCGTCTGGCCTTAAAATGGCTCCAGTTCTAGCGTCGCAAAGCCTAGTAGCGTTCTCAACGAGCGTTTGCAGCACCGGCTCAAGATCGAAGGTTGAACGGCTGATCACCTTGAGCACCTCGCTCGTGGCCGTCTGCTGCTCCAGCGCTTCAGTCAAGTCACGATTGCGCGCCTGCAGCTCTTGGAACAGCCGGACGTTCTCGATGGCGATCACTGCTTGGTCGGCAAAGGTTTTGAGAAGTGCGATCTGCTTGTCGGAGAAGGGATGGACCTCCGTGCGACGAATCGCGATGGCTCCGATCGCAACACCTCCGCGCAGCAATGGCGTGGCGAGTATAGTGCGAATGCCGCTCTGCCGGCTTTTAGATTCCGGAAACTCTGTTTCCAATTCTGCCGCTACATCATGGACGTGGATCGTCGTTCTGTCGACCACGGCCCGGCCGGTGGGCCAGCCGCGATTCAGCGGCCGGTGGTGCTGCGCCAGTGGCACTAGTCCATAATGGGCTACTGACTGCAAATTTTCGCCGTCAGCACGCCAAATTGCCGCGTCGTTTGCGTCACACAGGCGCGCCGCGTTCTCGGCAACTACGACCAGCACCGGCTGAATGTCGGTCGGCGAGCTAGCGATCACCCGCAAGATCTCGCTCGTGGCGGTGTGCTGCTCCAGCGCCTCGGCGAGGTCGCGGTCACGCGCTTGCAGCTTGCGCCGCAGCTCTTTGTTCTCCAGAACAAGCTTGGCATTAGCTTCCCTAAGGGAGGGGCGTCGCCTCTTTGATAGCGGTCGTTTGGTAGTCGGCATCCTTTACCTATTTTGGCTCGAAACCATCAAAACCTGGAATAACATTTACCCCGCCAAGCCGCCAAGGCGCAAAGGTTGAGGAACTCTTTCCCTAACATTTTTTCCCCAGTTTACCTTAGCGCCTTTGCGCCTTTGCGAGAGGATAGTCTTTTTCCGGATTCGGATTGTCTCTCGCCAAGCCGCCAAGGCGCAAAGGTTAAAGAATCCGTACAAAGTAAATCCATTTTTTGAACTCCCCAAAACTTAGCGCCTTAGCGCCTTTGCGGGAGAATATCGCTATCCGAAAGGTAACGTGAACGTAAACTTGCTGCCTTTGCCGACTTCACTCTCCACCCAGATCTTGCCGCCATGCAGCTCGACAAATTTCTTGGCCAACGTTAACCCAAGCCCAGTCCCCTCGACCTTGTGCGCATAGTCGCCTCCCACCTGGCGAAACTCCTCAAAGATCTTTGGCTGGTCCTCCGGGGCGATGCCGATGCCGGTGTCACTAACCGAGATCTCCACGGCACCGTCAGCCTGCTTGGCCTTAATTCCGATCCGTCCTCCCTCCGGGGTGAACTTCACTGCGTTCGATAGCAGGTTAAGGAGGATCTGTTTGATCTTGCGCTCGTCGCCCACGAACTCGCCAAGACGCTCGTCAACTGTAACGTCGAGCGTGATACCGTGCTTGGTGGCCCGTTCGCGCACAAAGGTGCGCGCGTTGTCTATTGCCAAGGGAAGGTCAAACGTAGCCAGCTCCAGTTCCATTCGCCCCGCCTCAACCTTGGAAAGATCGAGAATCTCGTTAATAAGGGACAATAGATGACGGCCGGAGGTGAGAATGTCGTCGGTGTACTCAGCTTGTTTCTCGTTTAACTCGCCGAACAATCTTTCGCCTAAGACTTCCGAGAAGCCAATGATAGCATTGAGCGGCGTGCGCAGCTCATGGGACATGTTGGCGAGGAACTCGGACTTGTGTCGGTTGGCAGCCTCGATCTGCCGGCTCTTATCCTCGATCTCGCGAAAGAGCCGGGCGTTTTGGATCGCGAGGGCTGATTGGGTGGCGAAAGTTTGAAGCAGGTTGACAACTTCCGGGGAAAAGTCGCCCGCCTCCTTGCGCCAGACCGTCAAGGCACCCATGATCCGCTCTTCGCGGAGAAGCGGAACGGCCAAAACAGATCGATACCCGAGGCGGGCAAGTATCGGCCGCACTGTCGTGGCAGTAGGCTCACGCTGCTCCAAGATATTCGGAACCTGGACTGGCGCCCGAGTGGTAGCCGCTTGCCCGGTGGCGCCTTGACCCAGACGGACCGGCGTCGCTTGAAGTGCTTGGACGATCTCTTCCTCCATGCGGTAACTGGCCCTGAGGTGAAACTCTTGCGCAGTTTCATCGTACTCGTAGATCACGCCGCCGCTAGTTCCGGTGAGCTGGACAGCATGACCAACGATCGTGCTGAGCACGGTCTGGAGATCAAGCGTAGAACTCACTGCCTGGCCGACTTCTCCAAGCGCCTTGAGTTCTCCAACCGAGTGCGCCAGCTCGCGGGTGCGTTCTTCTAGCTCCTGGAACAGACGGACATTCTCTATAGCGATTACCGCCTGAGCGGCAAAGGTCTCAAGCAACTTGATCTGCCGCTCGGAGAAAGGACGAACCTCCGTTCGCCTGATGTTGATCACACCAATGGGCGTCCCCTCTCTGAGCATCGGCGTACTAAGAATTGTCCGTGTTCCCGTACGATTTAGGACCTCCCGGGAATCGAGAAAATCGGTTTTCGAGGCTTCTACAAGATCGTGAACATGTACGGTCTCTCGGTTAAGAATCGCTCGACCACCGACTCTTCCTGGGCTCGTAGGTGAAAATTCCGGTGCGGGAGCATTTCCGAAGGATGCCACTAATCGCGTTCCGTCATCCTCGACGAGGCGGATCTGTGCATCCGTTGCCTCGCATAGTCGGGCAGCATTCGCCGCCACGGTTTTCAAAACCGGCTGAATATCCGTCGGCGAGCTTGCGATGACGCCTAAGATCTCGCTTGTAGCGGTCTGCTGTTCTAATGCCTCGGTAAGCTCCCGGAATAATCGCACGTTCTCGATGGCGATGACGGCTTGGTCGGCAAAGGTTTCGAGGAGCTTGATTTGTACCGGGGTGAAGGTGCGCACTTCGGTGCGACGCGCAGTCAGTACACCAATAAGCTCCCCTTTCTGACGAAGGGGAGCGGCCAAGTAGGTGCGCCAGCCGCCGGTGGAAACTACGGTCGGGAAATCGTTCTGCGCGCGGACGTCGGGAACGTGGAGCGCGCCATGCTCGCGTATCCAGCGATACTGTGGCTCATCAATACTGATCTCGACGCGGCCAAGGGGTATGGAGCCAAAATGTGCCCGCGGAACCATAGCGTCCCCCTCGTGGAGTCGCAGCACCACGTCATCAACCCCACAAACTCGGGCGGCGCTCTCGACGATAGCGTCGAGGACCGGCTGCACGTCCGTGGGCGAGCGGCTGATGATGCCGAGCACTTCGGCCGTTGCCGTCTGGTGCTCCAGGGCCTCGCGCAACTCCGCATTGCGTTCGCCGAGTTCCCGGAAAAGTCGGACGTTCTCGATGGCGATCACCGCTTGGTCAGCGAAGGTTTTAACAAGCTCAATCTGACGTTCCGTAAACGGTTCGACGAAATCGCGCCATATCGTGATCGTGCCGATACCAGAATCCTCACGCACGAGCGGCGTAATTAGAAGCGTTCGTGCCCGGCTTTCCCGCGCGGCAGGGTGATAATCAACCTCGGTTTGAGCGTCAAGAACGTGGACCGCCTTTTTCTCGAGCAGTGCGCGGGTGCTCCAGCTCTCAGGGCGCGGCCGCTGTGGCAATCTGCTCAGCGATTCAATGACCTTAGGGCTCTCGTTGTAATGCGCAACGTATCGGAGAAATTCGCCATCGTACTGCCGGATGTGACCTTGCGTGGCGCCGGAAAGTTTGACGGCGTTCGCGATCACCGTATCCAACACAGGCTGGATTTCGGTCGGTGAGCCGGCGATCACGCTGAGAATCTCACTCGTGGCGGTTTGCTGCTCCAACGCTTCGGTGAGCTCGCGGTTCCGGGCCTGAAGTTCTTGGAACAACCGGACGTTCTCGATGGCGATCACGGCCTGGTCGGCGAAGGTCTTCAGAAGCGCGATTTGCTTGTCTGAGAAGGGACGAACCTCCTTTCGGCGAATTACGATAGCTCCGACGGGAACGCTCTCGCGCAGAAGCGGGACGGCCAGCATTGCCCGAATGCCCAGCTGCCTCTCGGCACGCCAGACATGCAGATAGTCCTCTTCGCGCTCGGCCATGATATCGTGAATGTGTATCGTCTGTCGGTCGAGTATGGCGCGGCCGCTCACGGAACCATGGCTGATCGGTCTGGTCTCGCCGACCGCAAGTACCGGGGAGATAGCTCCGTAGCTCGCCACTTTCCGCACGATGTCACCCTCAACACGGTAGATCTGAGCATCATGGGAATCACATAAACGTGCGGCACTCTCGGCGACAACGTTTAAAACAGGCTGGATATCAGTCGGCGAACTCGCGATCACGCGCAGGATCTCGCTCGTCGCCGTCTGTTGTTCCAACGCCTCGGTGAGGTCGCGGTTGCGCGCCTGCAGCTCTTGGAAGAGGCGGACGTTCTCGATAGCGATCACCGCTTGATCGGCAAAGGTTTTGAGCATGGCGATTTGCTTGTCAGTAAAAGGACGGACTTCCGTGCGCCGAATCGCGATGGCCCCGACGGAAACACCTTCACGGAGAAGCGGCACCGCCAATGCTGTTCCAATCCCCAAGCTTCGGTGGGTAAGCCACACGTCCGGGTAGTCCTCTTCACGCTCGGCACCGATATCGTGAATGTGTACCGGCTGCCGGTCGAGTATCGCGCGGCCGCTTGGGGAACCACGCCTAATCGGCCGGGTTTCGCCAACGCCGAGGACCGGGGACGTTACACCGTAACTCGCCACCTTACGCGCCATGTCACCTTCAACCCGGAAAATCTGCGCGTCCCTTGAGGCGCAAATCCGTGCGGCGTTTTCGGCGACCACATCCAGTACGGGCTGGATGTCGGTGGGTGAGCTGGCGATCACGCGCAGGATCTCACTCGTCGCAATTTGTTGTTCCAATGATTCGGTGAGTTCCTGGAACAGGCGGACGTTCTCGATGGCAATCACCGCCTGATCGGCAAAGGTTCTAAGGAGGGCTATCTGTTTATCGGTGAAAGGCCGGACCTCTAATCGGCGAATGAGAATAGCTCCGATGGGCACGCCCTCACGCAGTAACGGCATTCCAAGGATTGTTCGAGATCCGTCCCTCGCGGCTTCCGGAAACTCAATCTCTCGTGCCGGCTCCAGGTCACGCACATGGACCATCTGTCGATCGGTGACGGCTCGGCCGGACACTGTTTGGCGGCTAATCGTTATGACTTCGGGCACCGGGAGCGGACCATATGAGGCCGCTAAACGAAGTACTCCATCATTAACGAGCCGAAGCTGCGCATCGGTCGAGTCACACAGCCGTGCGGCGTTTTCTACCACGACATTCAGCACTGGTTGGAGCCCTGTCGGTGACCTAGCGATCACGCGCAGAACCTCGCTCGTTGCAGCTTGCTGCTCCAGCGCCTCGGCAAGTTCGCGCCGCAGGGACTCAATGGTCTGCGCCTGCTTGGCCGGCGACTTTTTCGCCACGGCTGGGTGCGGTTTTGACTTGGTTTTTCCGGCGCGTTTCTTGGTGGTTGAAGCCATATGAGCAAAGTGACCGAGATGCGGCTGAGCAATCTTTTATGCCACTGTGCGACGGGCGTCAAGGAAATCGGTAAGGAGTGAATCGGAAGAGGTGAGGGTAGTAACTCCTGACTCCTCACGCCTAACCCCTAATTCGCCAGGGCAAAGGCGCAAAGCACCGAATCCTGGGAAAAAGGAGAGTCCGCCAAAACGACCCGTGGTGTGGTTATGGCGTGGACAGATGAACGGCAAGGCGTTGCCGCAGACGCGCCAGTCGGTCCGGGGCGACAGAGCCGAGCGTGCCTATGCTCGCACGAGGATTAATTGCTGCGAGCCAGTTCAGTCGAATTACCGATGGAACCTTAAGCCCGCTGGTCGTGAAATCGGCGGCGGCAGGCGTCAGACGTTCATCCCAATTGGGCATTTCCTGGTGTAGCTGGGATGAAATTCCACAAACCAAGCAGTCCTCAAACGGACCTGGCAGTTCCGCTAGGACTAACACCGGACGCAATTTCCCTGGCGAAAGATCCGGCTGAGGCAGCCGTAACAGCATAATCTCACCCGGCTTCATCGTTTAAGGTCGTCCGGTGTATACTCTACTTCGTCCGCTGTATAACGCTCAGCCAGATACTCCAGTGACGCCTTAGACCATTCTTCGTGCTGCGATTTGGTGTCAAGATATTCGGCAAAATGTTGAACCTCCCGGAGAAGGTCCTCGGGTAGGCGCTCAATGAGTTCAACCACTATCTCTTTAGTCGTCATTGCCAATCTCCTTTCGTCGCACTCACACCACCACCGCGGGTCCCGGCTCGAGGGCGGGACCGTAGGTCACCATCGTAAGAATTCCTCTTTTACGATGTGACTTCCATACCTTCTGAAAATCCTCGGGATCATGCGCTGTGGTGATGAGTTTTCCGCGCACGGGCTCTCCAGCGTCTTCTTCCGTTACCTCCAAGAGTATCCAGGTGCCCGGATACTGTTCCTCCCATTCCCGGATAGCCTTATCAAACTTCCGGGGTTTTTTCACAGACCGACGAGGATTATTAGACCGTGTGGACATCAGAAGTACTTCCTTTTATCTGCATATCTACTGATAAGAACACAGCAGGAAGTGTAGGGGCACGCACCTCCAGTGTCAACCGCAAATTCAGTTAGGGGTAAAGAGTAAGGAGTGAGGGGTTATGGGAAAGAGGACTTAGTCTCGCGCAAAGGCGTAAAGCATGCCTTGAGCAAGGTCGAAGGGGACGCCAAGGAAAAAATAACTCCCAAAAAACTTTGCGAGCTTGGCGTCCTGGCGGGAGAAAATCCGAAAAAACATGCCCTGCGTACGGTTCGACAAGCTCACCGCCCTGACCCAGGTCGAAGGGAAGGTGCAGCAAGGTCGAAAGGGGGCGCCAAGGACTCAACGGGCAAATCCCAAGCACGAAATCCGAAATTCGAAACAAATTCAAATGACCAAAAAGCCCAAGTTCAAAACCGGTTCGTTCGGATTTGGGGTTTTGGAGTTGATCCATTTTGGGTTTATTTGTCTGCCAGATTGTTTCGGATTTCGAAATTCGAATTTCGGATTTTGATTCGTGATTGCTTAGCGTCCCTTCGGCCAGGCTCAGGACAAGCTTGGCGCGAGAGCGGGTTCTTTCTTCTTCCGACCTTGACGTTCTACTTCGGGTTGGTACAATATTTCAATCTGATTGCAATTCTGTACGATGATTCCCAGGGAAGCAGTTCCAACTTTAATCAAGGCGGCCAAAGGCTACCCCGTGGTCGCCATTACCGGTCCAAGGCAGTCGGGGAAAACTACATTGTCGCGCATGGTGTTTGCGCAAAAACCCTACGTCAGCTTGGAAGACCCCGATCAACTCCAGTTCGCTCTTTCAGACCCCAGAGGTTTTCTCCAACAATTTCCTAGTGGGGCCGTGTTAGACGAAATTCAACGCGCGCCAGAACTCTTCTCTTACATCCAGCGCATCGTGGACGAGCGGCGCAAGCCGGGCTTGTTTATCGTCACGGGATCCCAGCAATTTGGTTTACTGGCGCAGGTGTCCCAGACTCTCGCCGGGAGAGTCGCAACGCTTGAGTTGTTGCCGTTTTCATTGAACGAGCTGAACACCGGGGGACTCCGTATCGCCTCCCTCGATCAGTTGCTTTTTCAAGGACAATACCCGCCGTTATACGACCGTAAACTTGACCCGGTAGACTGGTATGCTGATTACATCCGGACCTATGTCGAGCGCGACGTTCGGCAGATTACCGCGGTGCAAGACCTGAACCTTTTTCAGACTTTCGTGCGATTGTGCGCCGCTCGGGTGGGCCAGGTGCTGGACGTCGCCGGACTGGCAAACGATGCCGGGGTCGCGCACAACACGGCGCGCGCGTGGATATCGGTTCTGGAAGCGAGCTACATTATCCACCGTCTTAGTCCCCATCACCGAAATCTTTCCAAGCGTTTGATCAAACGATCGAAGCTGTACTTTTATGACACGGGTCTGGTCGCGCGGCTGCTGGGAATACGCTCTGCGGATGAGTTGCGGCACCATTCTTCGCGCGGGAATCTTTTTGAATGCTGGGTAATAGGCGAGGTGTGCAAGTGGCGTTTCCACAATCGGCAACCGCTGCCGATCTTTTTCTGGCGCGAGCACAAAGGGCGGGAAATTGACCTGATGATTGATACGGGAAACAAGGTCGTGGCCGTCGAGGCCAAAGCCGGGGCAACGATTAACCCGGATTTTTTTCGCGAGCTGGAATACTATCGGAATTTGGCATCGGGTTACCTCAAGGCGTCGTTTCTTGTTTATGGCGGCGACCAACAACAAACTCGGTCAAAGAGCCTGGTCGTTCCTTGGCGAAACATCACGACACTCACCGAGAGCCTCGCCGGATAAGGATAAATAAGGATAAGGGGACAGGCTACTTTTTCACCTCTGCTATCTCGGAACAGCAGAGCTAAAAGTTGATCGCGGTAGGGACCACTGTTGCCAGTGGCCCCCCGCACAGATCCGTACGTGCGGAACTACCGCATACGGTTCTTACCGTGGATGTTGACATGCAAACCTCACGTTGGGATAGGGATGGAGGATCG
>Ga0326597_10002072_pt1 | contig 30672 bp, 38 predicted proteins | sample RVTome_12_FD_203789 | JGI IMG/M metagenome (GOLD analysis project Ga0326597, IMG submission 203789) | Soil microbial communities from uranium-contaminated site in the Upper Colorado River Basin, Wyoming, United States - RVT100D185 | ecosystem: Environmental > Terrestrial > Soil > Contaminated >...
GATTCGCTGTTTTTATGAACAAAACCGGCAAACCCATGATTATCATTACCGATAGTTACAACTCTTTTACGTGAGTTGGCCCAAAGTTCGCCAGTGTCCCAATCAAATGATACACCACCACAACTTCCATGAAGTTTCACGGTTCCATAGAATTTAACTGTTGGTAGTATTACTTTAGGATCGTAAATTGGATCACCGTTTTCATCTTTTCCAGCATATCGACATCTCTGTTTTATACTGGTTATCATATTTCTGTATTGTCCAATTTCTGGGAATTTTATATGTTTCATATTACCCCCATAGTATCATTTAATTTATCGAGTTCATCTAACAGAAATGTAGCCCAATTCCTACGGGACTCCTCATCCATTCTTTCCCCATACAGTTCAATCCATCTTCCAGACAAATTCATGGCTGCACGTTCAAGACCTTCTGAGAACTCTTCTGAAATCATCTTTGCAATGTGTTTATCGTTCATATCTGCCATTATATCACCCTCAGTCTTGATTCATATACCCAATTAAGATGTTTGTAAATTTCTTTGTTGTGGGTTTCAAAATAATATGATTTACCATACTCACCATCATCTCTTGGTGATGCTATCCAAACATTTCCCCTTTATCGTATCGTTGGTTATCTTTAAACCTTCGGTGGCATATTGTAGTTCTGGAGCTTCGATGACCAAATCAGGCTCATTTGGTGCTTGTGGCTTATAAAGTTCAGCATTAACAAATTCAACATTGTTCAATGCTATTTTTAGAAAACCCATGATCATCTCAGCACCAGCATTTGTACGACCATCCACATCAGTATCTGCAACAACAGCACCGCAATCACTACACCACCTGACAACTGTTGAGATTCCTGTAAATCCACCGCCAGGATCACTGAAATGAATAACAACAAGGTTATGATTTTTAAAACCGTCACATGGATTCGGGCAACTCATATAAATATTCTCCCTGTTTCATTAATGACAAACAAAACAACCGATACCAGTGCTATAGAAAATATAACATGATAAAATCTTATAGATAACGGCATCTTCCCTTCTATTCCAAGACCGTTTCTTATAAACCCATCCATAAACGCAAAAGAAAACAACGCTATCGGTATTGCTAAAAACTTAAAAATTTCCATTGTTACACCCTCATTTTAAATAAACATTATTATCATAACACTCTTCACAAATTTCGTGCTCGAGTCCGTCAATATTTACGAACATACCGTGCCAGACATCATTATTATCCATAACACCTTGAAATCTCGACCAATCATGAACATCAATCTCATAGCCATCATTATAGCACAGTGGACATCTTTTATAAACTACTTGTCCATTTTGTACCATTTCAATTAAAGCGTCAAGGTCATCATACTCTGACTCATCCAAAGGATATGTAAATACAGTGTTAAACCACTCTAAAAGAAAGTACGCCATATCCAGCGGCATTTGATCTTCTAAATATTCCCAAGCACTAAGTTCGTCATTATGCTCCATGTCAGTCTCCAAAAATAGATTAATAATTATATAGCTTATTATACCATATATAATGATTGTGTCAAGGTGTTTTTTTATTTGTAGGTTCTTTTTTTGAATATTTCTCTATGATAGGGTCAATCCATTTGGTTTTAACAACTACATATTTCTCTGTATAATCCTCTTGTCCACGGGCAGACACGCTATCAGGGCTTGCATAAGCCGTAAATCCAGCGTTTATACATGGGATGCCTATGTGACCATAGTATAAAAATTTAAGCCACAGTGCCCAATCTAGGAGCCTGAACATGCTATCATCTGTTTCTAACCCACCAATCTTTTCGAGAATATTTGAATTGATAAGGGACATGAAAGATATATAATTCCCTTGCAGTAATCTTCTGGCATCAAAATTAGCAACCGGAAACTTGTTTGTTAATGCACCTGTGAACTCAAACCCACAATAACAATATGCAACGAATTTTGATTTACAGTTTTCAATGGTGTTATACATTTTGTCCAACATACCTCTGGACATGGTTATATCGTTATCGATTTTGATTATATATGGTGGGATGGAGTCATAGGTTTCTTTATACTTCTGTAAACCAAGTTCCATATTTTTTGCTGGATTGTGTGGCCCCTCAAACGTGATCCAATTAAAAGGTATTTTATTTCTTTTTATCGTCACCTTTGTCTGTTTAGAAACAGTATCCCCGTTTTTGAGAGGGGTCACACATAATATTTTAGGATTATTTGTTTTTAATTTTACTGTTAACACTTTGTTAATCAATTCCTCTTGACATCATCTCAAACATTTCACACTTAAAAATTGTTTTTTCTTGTTGGGTCGATTCCTTTACATGGTCCACATTTAGATTCTGAATATATACAGACATCCTTAAACATACAAGCTTTATTTGGTTGTATGATCAACAATTTTTCCCGTGTCATTAATACCTCTTAGAAGTGTTTTGTCAGTATTTTAGCATTGTTTTTAACTTCCATTTCTGGAAAGTATTTCAATATATTTTCGGCCATCATCACCGTGCATCCGAACCCAGATTCAACCGGTACATTAAGCCATCGAGCAACATCCATTTCGTTCTCAACAACAAACCCACGAAACATGGAGTGATAGAACCTGTGAGCGTCCGGTAACAGGGGAATAACATTATTTTCCAATGCCGTAATAAGAGTGGAATTCATAAACCCAGATGTATAGGCAGCTGGTGTATCAACGATAACAGTGAATCTCATGTTTGGTGGTGTGTATCTACCCTTTTCGGTATCTATCCCAAACTCTTCATATTCTAGTTTCTTGAGATCACTTAATTGTTTCGATGTTATGGTAACATTATAATCACCATATCCATTAATCTTTGAGAAAAATGTATCTATCCCGCTGATCCTACCAGTGGAGTCACCAACAAAACCAAGATCAAACTCCCTCGAATTAAGAAATGGTTTGATGCTCATATCTTTTGAACTTTTTGGAACTCTTAACCAAAGAGGGTGGGATAAAAAACCTTCCCTGTTAATTATAGTTGGTTCCAAGAATACTGTTCTGTGTTTCTTTAAATACGAGAACTCTTGGTTTGTTATACCTCTATGTCTGTCGAAGATAACAAGTTTGATATTGTTCTTGACGCAAAATTCAGTGAGTTGAATCTGTTCGATCATTTCCTTGTTAGGTTTTTTTCTCGTAGGTATCCAATCAATAAAAACAACATTAACAGATTTGTTAATATTCTGTAAAGGAACTATTGTGTTTACTTTGCTTAACTCTAATGCTAATGTTGCATTAACATTATACAGTATTATCTTTTTAGACATTATATCTCTCTGACTTATTTGTGCATTTTTGTAATATGACCTTTCACAGCCTTTTTGGAAGCAAATTCACTATCACAATACGGGCACAACATTTTAACAACCTCGACTGTGTTTTCAACCTTTACTATTTTTTCCACTTCGAGAGTTTGTACTTTTGCAAGTTTGTTTAATATCTCACTGGTAATAGCATCAATCCTATTATTCATAGACATTGATTTTATTCTGAGAATTTTCGATACCCTTGATTTTAGGTACTTTACAGCCTCTTCTGAACTATGAGCGGCGATGTTTACCTTCCAACTCGTTTGTTTTGTGTCATACTCAATTACATATAATCCCATTTCTAATGCCATTTCACCTCTCCTTTTTTATATTTTTTCGTTAACCCTGTCTACAAGGTAGCAAAGTCTATCTATCTTTTCATCCATATCTTTTACAAAGAAATTATATTTATCAATTACTTTATTTACATGATCGGTGAGAATCTTATAATGTTCATGACGCTCACATTGTCTGCATCGGATAACCTTATCATCAACAGTTACCAACATTGTTTTATGATAATCACAATGGTCACCGTGATCTAATTTACAAAGAAACTCACAGTCTTTTACACATTCAAGAGGTTCACTGTTCAGAACTTTCATTACTTTATTCACTGACAATCTCCTGTGCAAGTTTCAACTCTTCATTGGTGGTTGAATAACCTGTTTTACTTATAATCTCCTCTAACTGTCTAAGAATTTCATCTGGGTTTTCGGCAAATGCCTCTAAAACCGCCTTTTCACCCTGAACTTTTTTACCACCAGGTAATGTAAACCATGCACCACCCTTTACGATAATATCACATGTTAAAGCCATATCAACCAATCCAGCGTATTTATTAATACCATCATGGTAGTTTATTTGTACTGTAGCCTCTTGGAAAGGGGGGGCGAACCGATTCTTCATTGTTATTGCTCTGATCTGATTACCTATTACTATCCTATCCTTTGCGGCAGCGGTGGGGTTCTCATAAAGCTGTGTTTTCTTTAACGATACAATCATATCGGGGGCTAATTTTGCAAACTTACCACCACCAATCTGTTCTGCATCACCATAACCAGTAGGGTTACCGTAATAATGCCCTGACATTAATGCTGAACTATCCTGACCCTTGCAAATGTTAAGGATCATTTTTAGCATACGTTTCATTTCTTTTTGAAGCATCCCTTGATCTGCTTTTGCTTTTCCATCATTACTGTCTTTGACTAATTTTAATTTCTCAAGACCACCGAGAGAATCAAGAACCAAGCAAAGTTTTTTATCCTTTGCTGTGATTATATCACCGAGTAAGACAAAAATCTCATCAATCCAAGGAGTATAAATATATATCATTTTCTCAGCGTCTAAACCCCATCTTGAAACGAAGTCCCCTGTCCACGCACCTTCTGTGTCAATCACAACAACAGTGTATCCCTGTTTCTGAGCTTCTACTGCACATAAACACATCATGGATGATTTAAAAGACGCTTCTGGCCCCACAAGCAACGCAAGACATTTACTCGGAATCCCTCTATAAAGAGAGCCTGATAATATCCTGTTTAGATCATATGATGGGGTTGGGAACCAATTTCTTTCTGTTGCAATTGTACTCTCCGAGAGAATGCTTACATGTGTTCCTTTAGATGCTTTTTGAAGTCTATCCCTTAATTCACCTATACTCATTCCTTTCTCCTATTTACTTTACTATATTATAACACTTTTTACTGCAATTGTAAACCTTTGAACCATGTTATTACTTGTTTTTTTAACTTTTTTATACTACCATCATTATTGATTATATAATCATACTCAAAATTCTCTACATTCTGATCTGCGTGATTAGTGAACTGTGTGATATCAGGTCTTTTCAACAGTATTGTGCTTACATCAAGAGAATGTTCTTCACATTTCTTCTTGAGTTCTGTTATTTCATCCGGTTCTCTTATGTGGAAAAAAATCAAACCCTGGGTTATACAAAGCGCATTGGCTAACATGAAACTTAACGGGCCATTATAAACCTTAGAGGATATATCTTTTAGATCGGAAAGGAATTGTCTACCTCTTTCATCTTTCTTTCCATCCCATCCAAGTATTGTGGCCGCTTCCTTCACATTCCCAACACTTGATATGTTGTGGAGTATAATACCAGACACTTCTCTTACAGTCTCAACAAAAGTATCCTTACCGCTTCTGGCCGCACCATTTATTATGAATATCTTTTTCAATTAATTTTCCTCTTTTTCTTCCTCTACCGGCTCACCACTTTCCTCTTTGTCATATAGTGATTCTGCAATGGTATCAACTCTCTCACACCATCGAGGATCGTCAGCATTTTTCTGGATTTCCTCGAAGAAATCAGTTATTTCGTGATCCCTTATTCCATATGGTGCTTTCTTCTCGAAATCAACGTCACAATGCTGTAGCTCATGTCGGATAACACGAACCTTGTCCAACTCACTTATATGCTCGAATACGAGTTTGTCAAGATAAAGTATATAATCTGCCTCTACCATGTCATTTGTAAGTGTTAAATGGCGCAACAGGTCGTTTGTTTTCTGAATACGGGCAACTACAAGTTTACCCCCTGATGCTCTTTTCTTAGTGTCCCATACAATATGAAAAACGGATTGATCCAAATGTGGAAAACCACTCTTCATTACTGAAAACACCATATCATACACTTGTTGCTCGGCTGGTTCAAATCTGCTCATTGTCATTTTATATTTCTCCTTTATTTTATTTTTGGAGCGGGAAGGGGGAGTCGAACCCCTTATTTACTGGCTGGTGTCCAGTTTACCAATGCCCTTGGCTTATCATACCCGCTTATTTTAAACTAATATAAAATCTCTAATTTTGTCTAAACATTTTTCTTTGTTAAGGTTCCAAATTTCTTCATCAATTATCATTAAATCAATACCTTTTTCTTCACATTGTTGTTTCTTTATTTTGTCTTTTCTTTTAGTATAGTATGATGAGTGCCAATAAACACCATTAAACTCAATTGCCTTATTCAACTCTGGAATCCATAAATCCAGTTCAAGATTACAACCTGTTTCTGGATTGACAATCTGAGTCCTATCATTTGAAATTACTTCACCGTAAAGAGTTTTAACATATTCCAAAACTTCCTTTTCAGGTTTTGATATTGATGATTCAGCATAACATTCTGGACACCTTTGACCAATTTGAAAATTATTCCATTTAACCGAGTATTCGTGTCCTTCTGGGCATTTTACTTTTAGTTTAGTTCTGGAATCTTTATAACTATCACTTAAAAGTTTATACCCTTCTTTTTCAATTTTCTCCTTTACAAATTCATATGTTAGTTTCTTACTACCTGAACATTCAAGACATCTAACACCTTGTTGAAAATGACCCCAGTTAACTTTATATTTATGTCCTTTAGAACACTTTACTTTCAATTTATTATTGGCGTTTTTATATTCTTTACTTAAAAGGGCATAACCCTCATTTTCTATCTGTTCTTTGATATGTTCATATGTTAGTTTTTTATTACCAGCACATTCTGGGCATCTCCTTCCGCTTTTAAAACTATAATATGTTGTTTCATATACATGGTTTTCTGGACACCTTACTTTTAATTTTTTTCTGTTATTTTTATATGTTTCACTTAAAAGAGTATACCCTTCTTTTTCAATTAATTCCTTTACATGCTCATATGAATGTCTTCTTTTGTCTATCGCACAAGAAGGACATTCTTGACACCTTTGACCATAATGGAAATTACTCAATCTTATTTTGGACTCATGATCCTTTGGACATTTTACTTTTAATTTATTTTTATTATTTTTATATGTCTTACTTAAAAGTTTATACCCTTCCTTTTCAATTTTCTCCTTTACAAATTCATATGTTAGTTTCTTACTCATAATACTTAATTATAACACAAAATCAATATTTTGTCAAGTGAAAAGATGATGTCCTCACTGTTGTTACTTTTATTCTATTGTTTCGTCAATATAAATTCGTAACTCTTTTCCCTTGCATCCCAATATTACAAAATGAGGTTCACCGTTTTCATCTTTACTCAAATGGAACAATGCACAACTTGATCCACATAAATTACCATTAAAAGGACATCGTGAATTTATCCAATATTTTTTCTTTGCATCTAAACTTTCCTTTGCTTTATCGTAGTTTCCAAATACTCTCATTATAACTCCTTTATATTGCTGAAACCATTCTTTTTTTCGATCAAAATCTCGTTGTCGAAAACGATATCATTAACTTCATCTCTATGTGATATTATAAACACTTTTAAATTATTATCTTTCTGTTTTACTTGGACTATATCAATAAGTTGTTCAAGTCCCTGTGTGTCAATACTACTATCAAGTATCTCATCAAGTATTAAGATATCACAGGCCGCAACAGATTGTAGGTTTGCAACGTCATTACATGCGAATTTCATCGCCAGATCGATTGATTTTGACTCACCGCCAGATAGATTCCCATATTCACAGTCATGAACTCCTGGCCCCATTATCTGGGCATCAAGCCATCCATCGATATTCACATAGAACGAGTGACCTGTCTCTGACAAGTAATGATTTGTCTGTCTGTTGATAAATGGTATCATCGAACTGATAGCATATTGCTTAACATTCTCATCCTTCAAGCTATTTTTTAGATAAGAGAGATAATCTTTAGCGGTATTATTTTTATTCAATCCACCTATGAGTTTATTGTTATTTGCTTGAAGATCATCTCTCTCGGTAACCTTCTTTGTGTAGTTTGCCTGAATTTGTTCCTTTTGCTTTATAGCCTTTTCATTTGACTCTTTTATAGAAGCCAATTGATCACGATTAAACTCATATAATGTTTTATCTTTTTCTATATCCCTTATATATTGTTGTTGTTCATCATACTTGACATTAGCTTTTGCTAACTCATCTGTCAATGGTGTTCGTGTTAAATATTTCTCTGCAAGTGATTGGGTGTATATCACTTTTTGTTTTTCAAGGGCTTCAAGTTCTGCTTCTTTTGTAGAAAGTTCATTCTTTATCCTCTCAATATCAATCGCTAACTGTTCAGATTCTCTGATATATCCATCTATTGTTTTGATCTTACTTTCAATATCTGTGATCTGTGTTTCGAAACCAGCTTTTAAAGTTGTTAACTCTTTTTCTTTTAAGGTATTGGTGTTGATATTCTCTTCAATAGGTTTTTTAAGTTTTTCAATTTCGACCTTGATATGATCATAATCAACGTCACTGTAGCATGTTGGGCATTTATGTTTCCCTTTAATATTCTCAGGATCAGGGAACGCTTTTAATTCACCCCTGCTACCAGCGATGACTTCTTTAATTTCAACAATATAATTTGTTATTTTTTTTATCTCACCCTTTAGGGTAATCTCTTCCTCTAAGTTCTTTTTCTTTCTTGTTGGGAGATCGGCGGCGATTAAAGTATTATATTTTGTTTCCTTTACTTCCAAGGAAGTTTTGGTGTCGGTAATGTTTATTTTTTCAATATCACGATTAGCTACTTTTAAATCGTTTTCCTGTGTTGTGATGTAGTTGTCAACCTCAGTAAACAATGCTCTTGCTTTTCCTAATTCTGCACTATCCTCTAAAAGCTGTTTCCTTTCTGTATCTACATCTTTATCATACACGCCACGGGTAATTATCTCCTTGGCAACCTCTTCCAATTTATCAAGTTCGCTGTCATCACGTATCAAAATATCAGCAAGCTGTCTATCAACCCCATCTATATCAGAGTTTAAAACATTGATAACTCTTTTATTGCTCTCAATATTATTGGTATCTTCAATAATTCCAGATTGTATCTTTTGCAATTTATCATTTATGAGTTTGTTCATTTCAGAAAACATTCCCAAGTCAAACAGTTTTTCAAGAAATTCTCTCTTCTCACCTTTCGGTGTGTCGAACAATGATATTGAGTTATTGGGATTTGAATGAACAAGATTTTTAAATGTCTTGAAGTCCATACCAAGATAGTCTTCTTCGATCATTATTTGATAGTCGATTACTTTTGCTAATTTTGGTTGAACTACCCCATTGATATAGAAATCAAATACATTTGGCTTTAAGCCCCTGTGAATCTTGTATTCGTTCACACCTCTTTTGAAATAGACCATTACCTCACAACCCTTCTTATTAGTCCAGTTAACGATACCAGATTTTTTAATGGGCTTTATGGTTGTACCGAATAAACCAAAAACAAGTGATTCTAGGAACGATGATTTACCGGAACCGTTTGATCTGTTCTTGTCGTTATCATGTCCCTTGATCAGAGTAACACCGATTTTAAACTCATACGATGACCACTGGTTACCATACGAGAGAAAATTCCTCCATTCAATTTTTACTATTTCAATTCGTTCCATATATTTCCTCTAAGTGTTTGTAATCTGTCTTACCTTCTGTTATTCGTTTTATAACAATATATGGTATGATTTTTTCAGTATCCCATAAAGCATCGAGTAATTGTTCATACTCATATAAAGGCATTTCATCTATCAACCACGTATTTAATTCTGATGGTCTTATCCATGTCAGGAAGTCTTTTCTCCTCTCTATTTCTTCAATATCGTGATTGTCGTTTGTCATATGAACTTTAACAACCACTCTTTCGAAATTAATATTTACATATGATAGATTACACATCCAACATATACATTCTTTTTCACATATAAAAAGATATAATTCTGGTGTCATAAGTTATTGCACCAACTCTTTATAAAAAGTATCAATTATATCTAAGAGAACTGTTTTATTTAAATTTTCTGGTATACCTGATTCTTCTATATACCCCTTTAATAGTTCCTTGTTATCTTTTATGACTACCTCTTCTCCCTCTATTTGTTTGGTATTGGTGAATTTTTTATCGAAGTCGAATTTTGGGATTAGCTGTAGTGGCTCCCATTCATTCATCTGGTTGATAATCTTTTGTGACTCGTTGGTCCCTATGTCCTCAGTGAATACAAGTTTTACTATGTTACCATTGACATCTTCACGTCCGGTCAATTGATCATGGGTAACAGTAACAAATTTAGGTGCATCGGAAAACTCTATAAACTCTAACTCGTTTGTTTCGGTATCAAATATATAATACCCCCGTGCCCCATCGTCACCGAATTCCATATGGTATGGTGAACCAAGATAGTGTATGTTCCCATAATCACCTTTTGTATGGAAGTGGCCTGAGAAAACTCTTTTATATTTTTTGAAGTCTGATTGGTTTAATGTGAAGCCCTTTGACTCTACCCCTGATTTATTCAATCTGATACCATTAATATCAAAATGGCCGATCATAAAATCAATATTGGGGGTTTTGAAAATAGAATTCTCAAATAAGTAAGGGACAAGAACGATATTTTTGTCGAGGGTTGTTGGTTTATCAACTATAGTAATGCCTTTGTGATCAGAGAATATTTCCAGTGCCGATGGCATGTGTTGATCCTTATAGAACATATCATGGTTTCCCACAATAAAATAAGACTCATCAAATGTATCCTGTAGTAATCTTCTAACTTTAACATTCTTTGATAGGGTTTTTACAGAGATAGAACTGCGGTTATGGAATTGATCACCAACGCATATGAAATGCTTGATGCTTCTTTTCTTGGCCTCTTCACATATCTGTGAGTATAAAACTAAAAACAAATCAAGCCAATGATCGTTTGCTTTTTTGACCCCACTATGTGGGTCTGCTAACAAGATAAATTTCATTCACATTCTCCAAATTATATACACACATTATACTAAAAATAAGGTGAAGTGTAAACCACCACCCTAAAAATAACCGCCGCTGTTACAGCTGTTCTTATGAGAAGCGTCAGAGGTTTTGTTCTATAATAAATATTACAACAGGGCAACCAAATACTGTAGTTTATAGTTTGAACTGTCAATAGTATCACTGAAATCGATGGTAAAACCAGTGGTCTGTTTATCTGTAACCACCTTGGCATAAACAGATGGTATTGCATCAACAACGTTTGTGACTTCTGTAATTACTATATAGTTTGCAGATGCCAACACCGATGAGAATGTAACACTCAAACTTGATACCCCACTTGGTATACTTTCAGTGCCCCTTAAAGCAGTACCATGAGCATCCGAATACGCTTTTGTTACTAAATGAGTCGGTGCTGTTGGGGTAACTCCAACGATTGGTGCTGAAAAAGTCCTTGAACCATCTCTGGTCATTAGATCATCACCACCAACCCCACCGACAAACTCTGTGTTCAATCCAACAACCATAATGCTCGATGAAACAATCATCGGTGCTTGAGTAGTGTTCGTTGATATTATTTGACCGTCAACATAAATATCCTCTTCAAAATATGCATCATTCTCAACAATTAAATCACCTGCGTTGTTGATGGTAATACCACCATTTTCATATGAGGTAATATGAAGATCATCTCCTGGGGCAGTGATAATATTTGTGAAAAGACCTGAACCGGATTGAATAATTACATTTGCGGTGTTCTCGCCACCACCAATCAATTTCCAACGCTTTGGTGATGATCCAATTGGAATAATATCATCTGGTACAATTATATTTGGTAATGTTTCGGCACCGCCGTTATCACCATCTAAAATATAAAAACTCCATTCTTCACCATTCAATACTAATGCCAAGTCACCATCGTTTACAGCATTGCTTGGAATGTTATCTAATGATTCTGGTGTTCCACCGATAAGACCGTTTGCACCAAGTATTTTCATTGGCATGTTACATATCTCCTATTTTTTCGATATCTTCAAAATCGAATAATTTATTGACCTCTGAGCATAGGATTCATTTTCTTCCTCGATTAGCTCATCAACAGAATTAAAACAAACATCTTTAATCTTTGCGTGTTTCTTCTGTTTTGCGATAAAGTTAAGGAAAGCATGTCTGCATATCATGGTGATATAACCAAACGGGTTCCCACTTTTTTCTTTGTCATAATTGTGTAGGTATTTAACGCAGGTAAAAACAGCCTCGGCAACCATATCACTTTTCCATGTATAGTTTACGAAACAGCGATCATTCCCAAGGTTGGTGGCGATCCTTAAAATCATCTCACCAAGAACCTCACTTATCTTTCCTTTTACGTACTTACCTTTCTTATTATACTGACAGGTTTTTTTAAAAAATTCTAATTCTGTGGCTAATTCTGAATTGTTAATATAGTAATTATTTGTCATTTATCTTTTTCCCTCTTTTTTATTACTATAATAATAACACATTTTTGTTAAAATGTAAACTAAACTTCGGAATTTATTGTATTTTTGATTCAAATTCTTCCTTTATGGAGTTAAGTTCCTCATTGAACTCAAAAACTTTCTGTTTTAGTAGATCAATACGCTTTTTATCTCTTATTTTTATGCTATCAACATCAACCCCTTCATCAATAATGAAGTCAAATCGATATTTCCCACTGTAAAATCTTACCAACTCTTCGTTTATCTTATTAAGTAACGCTGTTGCGTCTGCCTTTAATACAAATTGCTTCTGAATACGCAACACTACATCATCATAATTGGTCTTCTCATTTGTTAGGCCAATGTTGATTGCTCTAAATTTCAGGATGTCCCGATCTTTAGATGATAACTGTATGTATTTGTAGAGTCTCATTATGGAGTACCAGAACCTATATCCCCGTTTCTAAATAATATTTTAGCATTTAATGAAGGTGGAATCGCTCCACTTATCTCAAGTGTTATTGTCTGCCCCGCATCATAAACATGTGTCTCATCACCAAGATAAACGTCTATATTTTTAATGTCTTTTCTTGTATCTGTATCCCATAGCTGAACAACCGGAAATGATGTCTCTTCGTAACCATTAGCTATATTTATCTCTGTATAATAGAATTCGACACCAACATTTGGTTTAACCCAATTTGATGACGGAACAACTCCTGGGTCACCACCAATCAATGTGTAGGAATACTGAACCAAACGATCGTCATTAAAAGTTTTTAAAGTGTTGTTGTCGATCAGTTTAGTTTTGGCGGTATTGGTACTGGTTAGATCAGCGGCCCCCATACCATGTGCATCTGTTGGGTCTGTTTTATTAACATGGGTTTCCCATTTATAACCATTACCATTTGATATTAATTTATTTTTGTCTGTTGTGTCTTGTTCTGTTAGATTTACGGGGGCTAAACCATGTAGATTAGACCATCCATCCACATATGTCCAGCCTCTATGTTCCTCCCATTGATAAGCAAGTCTGTTGCTGACCAATTTATCTTTAAAAACAGAAGTTTGGTCTGTCTCATCCACAGCAACGGCCTGTTGAATTTTTGGGAAGACATCGACCCAATCAATATATCCTGATGCAACACCCGCTTTTGCCCATTTTATTTTAAATTTCTGGCTGATATCATATCCATTTTGTTCTGTGTTATCTGCGATCCAGAACTGGAAAAAACCGTTAGCGTTTGTGGTAACCTGTGGCTCTGTATCGATCATTGTGCCACCAACTTCATCAGTGAATATTCGTGCTGGAATTTCCGTACCAGCGAGGTATATATAGACGCTGGTATCTGCTATTGGTTGACCTTCTCGGTTAAGTAAAAACTGCCATTCATGGACTCTCGACATGATAAAATTCCTTTTTATTGTATTTTTTCATTATTCTATAAACTCCACTATTTTATTTAAACATTTTTCTTTGTTAAAATTATAAATTTCTTCATCAATTACCATTAAACCAATACCCTTTACATTGTTGTTTTTGATAGTGTCTCTTCTTTTAGCACTACTAAATGAGTGCCAATATATAATGTTTTAATATATTCAAAAATTTCAATTTCTACTTTGGAAGTCTTTTTATTATAATCACATTCAGGACATCTACTACCACTATTGAAACTATTCCATGTTACTTTATATTCATACCTCTCTGGACACACAACTTTTAGTTTAATCTTGGAATTAATATATTCTTTACTTACTAATTCAAATCCTTCTTTTTCAATCTGCTCCTTTACATAATCATATGATAGTTTCTTGGGCATATCAATAGTATTTATATAAAAAAATAATATTATTTTTTTATACGATAATGAATAGTCATGTCAATATTTTCTGGTTTATATAATTCACTGCATTTTGTGTAGAACAACAACTCTTGGTTCTGATTAAGAATACCAAGTTCTCTGATGGTATATTCGTTTTCTTTTGGTAGCGGAAATGACAGATAATAGTAATTATCATCTTCATAAATAGTATCTCTTGGAATTACACCCTCATCGTCATACTCCGAAAGCTGTGCAATCAGTCCGTTTTCAACACTATTGATGCGCCATATAGGGGATAACTGCTCATCTTCGAGTATTTCAAGTAGTACGTCATAGAAGTCAATGTTACCTATCGCTACAACGCTTGTATAACCTGTTACTGGTTCAGGCCAATGGATTCTCATAACAACCTCAGATATCAATTCTATCTTATCTGGAACCATTTGTCTTCCATCATTATCATAACAACTGGCTATAACACCCTTGTAGTGTAGGTTATGAAGGACTTCCCATGTATCTGATGGTGTTGTTTGGAACACAATAGCGTCCGATGCTTTTATAAGTGCATCAGTCTCAACTGGTATCGGTGTATCAACATAATAGTTTGTATCAACCAACGCTGTTTCATCGTCCGGTGTAATATCTATAAGCTGTAGATCGTTTATCATTACCTTTTCTTCTGGAATCTCGTTAGGTAATCTAAACTGTATGATCAACTCCCCACCAGCATTGTGAGCCTGTAAATGTTTGAATTTCCAGATATCCGTGGTCGGTGTTCTTCTTTCCTGATAATAATCAACTATCCTTGTGAAGAAATATCCTGTTGTCGGTTCTGGCCATATTGCAATAACTGTATCGCTATCGATGTATTCAATCTTATCTGGGAATATTAATTCAAAATCAAAGTTATATGCCGCTGTTACAACATTCGCTCTGCTTAGATCGTGGGTTATTGTCCATTCTGTTGATGGTATATTAACGATCTCTATATGAGCACCATTTTCCCATAGATTATATATGTTCTGTCTTGATATACAGTATGCTGTTTTGCTTGGTACATCGTATAAACTTACATCACCACCGGTGAAGTCACATATAGGGGCCAAAACAATACTATACTCTGAAACTCTGTTTATTGGTTTTATAAATTCCCAATACTCATAAAGTCTGTCCCATATATCTTTTGGTAGAATTGCTGTGTTTGTTATGGGTTCTTTACACATATCAAGTTCTATCCTGTAACCCGTTGATTGGACATCTGTTGTGCTTTCAAAAGAAGATGGGTATGATCCATCCTTATACCAATCTTCACCAGCACCGTCCGTTCTGAGGGTCACATCGTAGTCATATTCTGGTCGGTTAACATAATTGTATTCTGTCACCGCACTTGTTGGAACCGTTCCGGTAATTGATGAACTATGCCATTTTTCATATATGTTTATATAGTTATTTGTTTGTGTTATTACTTTCCATATATCGTATATGGAACTGTTTGTTCCTTTTCTTTTTAGAAGATATGGTAAATCTCTTACGAACTCTCTGTTTCTTAATGTCTCTGTGCTAATATCAGTGATATCACCCATATCATAGAATTTTGAGAGGTAACCAAGATACTCAGGGTCAATCTCCATCGGGTCTAATAAAGTCCATATATTTTTTTGAAGGTTATAAATTTCTGACTGTACCCTGTCAAAATATATTTCCAGAAACTCGCTGAACTTTCCAGTTTGTTGATGAACTGGGACAGTCTTTTTAACATAATCTTTTAGACCATCATATATTATATGATATGTGTTTCCCATTTAATTAAACCCCAGAGGTTTTGAATATTTTACCGAAATATATGAATGTCTTATCGGTATTTATGTATTTTTTGATGTTAAGTTTTATATCCCATTTACTTAAAAATAAATCTTCTGCATATGTCAGAAGCCAATTGTGGAAGAATGAATCTTTTCTAAAATAAACTTTCATTGCATTATCAATTGGGTTTATCTCTGTGGTTGTATAATCATACTCATTATATTCATATGCTATTCCAGAAATCGATTCTACTATGGTTGTTCCTTCCGTGTATATTAACTCAGGGGAAAGTTCAAAAGAAAACATATTCTCTGCAAGTGATTTGAATGATAATAGCACCGGCCTGAAACCTTTATCATGATCCTCAATATATAATGTTATTGTACCAGCACCCTCTGTAACCATTGATGTCTGTGACCCTATGAGGTATGAGTTGACCATCTCTGCTTCTTCATCGAAGTATCTGATATTCCAAGTTATATTATTATCATTTATAAACTGCACACCGCCGCTGATCGTTTCAGAATCCGTTAGTGTGATCGGAACCTGAAAAAATGAACCATCGGCTAGTCTGCTTGTGAAATTAATCCATATTAATTGAGCCTCGCCCTCTTCAATTTCAGATGGGGCAATAACTGTTTGCTCAAAATATTCTTTCAGTAAAAAATATGGACTATCTGATAGTTTTGGCATTTAATTATCCTTCGCTTATAAAGGTACAATGATTATCGGCTATAACCGGAAATTGTTTTCTATCAAGTTTTACTGGTCGCATAACGTTATCAACATATCCAGAATACGCTGAATTTACAAACTGTGGATACTGAGAACTTGAAGGTTCAAAAATTTCTTCTTTGTCGGCCCCAGATAAACTGTCTGTGTATGTAACAACATCCCTGAATACCAAGTTCTGAATACCCCTAATATTTGCGAAGTCATAATCGTCCGATGTGATATCCTCATTAAGAATGAAGTCATGTATGTCAAGGAAATTTACTTTTTCACCAAATGATCTGAACATTGGATCAAAATAATATGTTAATTTGTCGAGAACTGCCTGTCTCACATCATTGAAATTGTAGATACGTTTTATTCTTAAACCTATTTCAAATCTGAAATACACAAGATTTGGAATTACAAAGGTTTCATAAACGTTTATGTGCTTACGTGGTTCAAGATACTGTAAAACATCTTCTTTAAAATCTGTATTATATCCAGATGGTGATGGAAGGTATATCGTTCCTGTTATCGTATGGTCTTGAGAATACTCCCACGTTGTAGCAACCATATCTAATGTTCCGTTAATGAAATATGTTGCATCGCTACGAGGTGGTATAAGGCTAATATATACTTTATTATATTCTAGGGTATTTCCAGCGTTCTCTTCCTGTTCTCCCCATGCGTTACTCGCAACAACATCACCTCTACCGTTTAAATGACTTATATAATCCTTAGTAGTAACATTTCTCAGCTGTGAATGAACAACCGCCTTTGAGTTACTTTTCATTTGCTCGACTGTTTCAGGATTTGCAGCCCCGAAAGATGCCTCTGTATTTGTGAATGAATCAAGATCATCCTTACCCATTGTAGATAAAATCACTCCTCTTGTAACATTCACAACAAAGTTATCATCTGCTTCTGTGATTGTTCCAGCACCTATAGAACCATCAACACCATTTGATTTGAGCATTGTAATGTTGATATCATCTGTGGTTTCTGGAACATTTCTTGAGGATGAGAACTCAATAACATATCTCTCATATTTATCATAGTTAAAAATGAATACATTATCTTGATCAATAAGACCAGTAACGTCTTCATAAAAATCAGATATTCTTGTCCATGCTGTACCGTTAACGGTTAATTGAATTGCTCGTATATCAAAAGGATATGAGCCATGGTCAAAAGTAGAAAATGGTAGAATTATTATATTATCAACCAGATCACTTCCTTTATACTCAAGTTCACTAACCTCACCCTCTCTTGCTATTAAATCAAACTCATATAGCGGGGCAGTGTCAGCTGTAAAATCATGATCTTGTGTGGTGGTGTAATATATTGAATCCCCATTATCTGTGGTTAGTCCGGTATCTATGGATGTCCATGCCGGTACTTGTAAAACATCACCAACCTGAACACCTGAAAGTGCCGCCGTGATAGTTACCTGTGATGACTTATATCCAAGTGGGTTATAGCCCTTTTGTCTTACAAGTCTGTGGACTGTTTCATAAACATCCGCTGTATCTTCATACATATTCTTGGCAAGAAGATTTGTGAAAAATGTGTTGAGATCACCGAGATACGAAACCAATTCGATCAACATTGAAATATTACTTCCTTCGTAATTATAATCTTTAAAAGTATCAGATTTCTTCATCAACTGGGTCAGTTTTGCTTTTAAAGTGTTGTAATCTGTTTCTAAGAATGTGGGTGTTAGGTTATTACTCATTTATCTTTGCTCCTTTTATCATATTGTCCTCTGCCCATAGGGGTTGTAAATTTTCCAACACCCAGCATTTTTTAAAGTCCTTATCATCATATGATTCTATATTAAAATATGATATCGGTTTTATATGATCAATGTGCCACCCACCTAAAGAGTGGTTATCCCAATTCATACCTTTTCTAAACAATTTCTCAAGATGTTCTTTTAAGTCTTCCAGAGAATAACCTATCAATTCTTCCCAATGCTTCCCTAATTTTCCACCCTTCAGTGATTGGTTTATCCTTACTCTCATTGATCCCGATATGCTGTTATAGTTTTTTCTATTATATCTTTTTTGTATTAATTTACCCTTTTCAGATGATCGATATTTTCTAAGTGTTTCCTTTCCTTTATCTGTCTTGAAATGTCTTTTATATTTTTCCTTTCCCTTTTCAGATGTATTATATTTATGTTGACACTTTTTAAATTTGTCAGTTTTTGAATACTTATGATCCCATTTTTTTCTTAATATTACCATACACGATCTACAATAGTGTTCCAACCCATCCTTATTTCTTTTTCTTTTATTAAAATATGATATCGGTTTTTCTTCTTTGCATTTATTACATTTTTTCATAATTCTCAAGTATCATTATAGTGTTTCTATTGATCTACCTTGTGATTTTATCTCATTCCAAGTAGCATCATCTATGGTGTAATATCCAAAATTCCCAGATTGTGATCTCTTAACTGGGTATTTTGATAATCGTATATCATCTGACTTGACAAAGTAAATTGTTTTATCAATATACCATGCCGCTGGGTACGCTCTGAATGTCTCAAGTATTCTACTAATATTTTTAAAGTTATAAACCACAATACCTTTCTCATTACTAAATTTTATCATAGCAACAGCAACATGTTTAATTTTCCCACCGGTTTTTACAGGGGCTTTATTGGTTAAATCCATCTTGTTGGTGATCTTAATTCCTTTATTCATCTGGTTTATTCTGTTCATCTCACTTTTGAAAAATATTCCGTGGCCACCACTAGGGTCTGATGTTTTTTCCTGAGTAAGTTTTACATGTATCATTTCATGAGCAAGAACATTTAGAAAATCCCCGTATGTGGTTTCATAATACAATGATATTTCTATGTGTTTCAAAACCCATGTTGAAGGTTTATTTTTAACACCTGTTGAAACTGTTGTACCACCAACACCCTTTCTATTAGACCATTTTAACGGGTATTTTTCTAATTCATTATTAAACAAACTCTTATTGAGGTTATCATATTCTCTTTGAAGATTGATATTTGTTTTGGTAACAAAATCATCCGGTTTCATTGTTAAGAATATATTTTCTTCTAATAAGTATTTCCCAAATTTCATCATATAGCTCTCAGAATAACTTCCATTGTTTCAATTTCATCCGATGTGGTTATTCTAAATTCGATAATTATTTTATATAAATTATTATCATAATCAGCATCCACGTTAATGGCATCGATTACGATTCTATCATCCCATTTCTCAATGGCTGTTAATATGTTATTACCAAGCCGTTCAGCCGTATATCTATCCATCGGCTCGAACAATGTTCTATATATATCAACAAACGCATTTGGTATCATTCTCCGAGAACCTTGGAATGTTTGTACAATATTAGTAAGGGAATTTTTTATAGCATCAACATCAGTCATGGCTTTTACATCACCACCCTGTTGTTTATTAAGTTCAATGTCAAAATCTTTCCAGCCCATTTATTATTACCCTCTCTAATATTTATATAAAAAATTCATTAAAATCTTGCTGATAGGTTTTTTACTTTATTCCATATGCTCGACCCACCAGATAATCCGCTTGCCGCCGATCCAATGGTTTCTTTCATACTGGTAACCTTTTCAATACCACTTGCTACACTATCCTGTATCTCTGTATCAAGCCCAACCGTTGTCATCATTGATGTTGTGTCTAGTTCCCCAGCATCACTCAATGACATATCTGATAGGAAGCTATCAACTTGATCTAAATAATTTTGCATTGTACCAACATCAACACAACCGGCACTCTCAACACATGTCATTAACTCATCTAACTTTGTGATGAGGGGTGGTATTTTTAATGTTGTAACTAATCCCTGTAGCCCAGAAACTTTTGATAAAGCTCCAAGCATTGCTGTTACATCTGGATCAGCACTTGAAATACTACCAAGTATATTACCAACTGTACCACCTGAATCTCTCGTAACACTTCCAAGAGCCTTTGAAACACTACTAAGACAACTTCCCGTGTAGTTTGATACTACACTTCCAGTTTCATTAATCTCTAATAGTGCTGTAGTTTCTGCATTGTTCAACTCCGTCAATGTATCACCGGCTGGGGATGTGACACCAGACAAAGAACTTTTTGTGAGGTTTAATGTGGATGTCATTTGTGAGCGTGAAAGGTTCATCTGTCTCAAACTTGTATCCAAACTCGATTGTAAGCTATCGCAAGGATTAATACTCATATTACACCAAATCTAAATTGTGGCCATCACCATGGGTATCAGTTCCAACGGCTTTTAAATCTGCGACAATGTTTGCAATTATTCCTCTACACATTGCGGCTAATTGTTCTCTTCTATAAGCCGATCCATCATCTCCACCCTCAAACTGCCCAGCTGTAACAGCGGTTGTTTGTGCTATAATTAAATCGGCCATTGCGTATCCTGATTGGTCTATCCCTGCCATATTCTATCTCCTTTAGTATGAACTTTTTACTGTTGCTGACACATTCATATGTGGTTGACCGGTGAGAGCACAGATACAATTTCCCTGTACAACACCTATAGGCGCACCACTACCACCGTCAATTTCGACAGTGGCATCTGCATTTATTGTTACTTTGTCTTTACAATCTATAGTACACTGACCTGTTATCGTTATATTCAAGTGACCCTGAATTGTTTCGTCTTGATTACCATCAATAGTATTCGTCCTGTTGCCAACTATATTCTCTGTTTTATTACCCTCAATATAATTTACTTCATTCCCCACTGTTGATTCTGCTCTACTACCCTCGATGATTCTTGTTTCATCCTCACCGATTGTAATATCAACATTCTGCTTTACCAATGTTGTCCTATTCAGATCAATAGTTTCTGTTTGGTTTCCGCCTACTGTGAGGTCTTGATCATAGATGATATCCCTTTTTTGGTTACCATCGATATCTATTGATTCATCACCAACAACTTTACGGGTTCTGTCACCATCAATAGTTGTATTCTCATCCTGCGCGATATGAATATTGTGATCTCCAAGGACTATTTCATATTTATCATCATTGTTCCTGATAACCATTCTACCCTCTTCATTTATCTCAATATAACTATTGGATGGATGATAAATATGGACACGGCGTTTATTGGGTGTATTATCGAATTCTACGGTGATCCCAGCATGGGTGACCATGACTATGTTATCTGGATATTCGGCCTCGTATGCGCTCTCTGGCTCACTCCAATCAGCTAAATTGTCAGCTGTCTCTATTGGGGTATCTTTACCGTCAAGATTATCGTTTTTTGTTTGAACAAGTGTCTCGGTTATATTTTCACTTCTCATTAACCTGTGAACATCTGATTCACCAATTCTATCGGGTCTTGGATAAACACCATCTGGATCGTTAAATCCTTTTGTTTTATCCGGTACTTCCTCTGGTACTCCTGATGATGTGGCGAAATATCTTGGTTGTGTAGGGTTACCGTTCTCAAAAAATAAGAATACATGACTACCATGTAGAGGAACAGCCCACGAACCAAAACCACTTATAGAACCCTCAAATAGACCATGACACGGCTCTGCCCATGGTAGATCATCTGTTGGGACACCTTTTGTTTGGTTTTTATTTATATCATCGGTGTGTATTCCAAATACGCGAACCTTTACACGACATCTTTTTTCTGGATCATCTCTATCTTCAATAACTCCACGGTATATACCATAGAATTTATTATCTGATTGCTGTTGATATGTTTCGAGTTTTCCTTTTAACATTATTGTTTTCCTATATTTTTATTCACAGCTGGAACCAATCTCGTATCATCTGACTCATAATAACCATTTTTAATACATATAAGTTTTTGTTTATATTTAAAATCGCCTGAGTTATCGAAACTATGAATAACAGATTTTATAAGATATTTTCCTATCATATTTTTATTCATCTTGTGGTCTGCATTTATGGATGGCCATTCAATTTCTATCATACCACCTGCATGTCTGTCTTCATGACCTCTCACAGTCATAACCACCAACTGTTGCATACAATACTCTTTAATCCAATTACTGAAATAGATATTATCCATTATTTTCTCATCTACCTCACCTGTAAGCTGTTGTTTTGTTTCTATATACTCCACGTCACTTGGAAATAGTGATTGCTTTCCAAGTATGGTAAACCTGTTAATCCCATCCTTATATGTGTACTCTCTTTTTAAGAATTTTTTTCTACTTGGATCGAAGCCCAGTAAATTACCACTGACCAGTGACTTTATTGAGTTATGATCTAAATGGTTTATTTTATATGAGAGTATTTTATTTATGTAATAAATGTTCTCTGTGGTGAAAGTATATATCCCCTTAAACCCCTCTGGTTTTGTTAATGTTTTTTGCTGTAACAATTTTTCGAGGGTTGTAAGATTCCATGACTTATCTTTTGTTGAATTATATAAAAGATATCCTGGCTGTTTTGTTTTTAGTTCAGAACATCTATTCATCAACCATTTTATATTTGTTGCCGGTGTGTTATATGATGTACTGTAATATGGTATTTTCTCTTTACAATCATTAACAACATCGTATGTACTAACACCACAATGCTCTTTCATTATTTGTTTAACTATATCTGTATATTTTTCATCCTTAAATGAAAGGCTATGATGTTTTGAATGAAGTAGATGAAAATATCTATCAACAAATACAACCTCTATCATATTTCTTTCAAACATATTACTGCTGGATGATCCGCTAATTTCATTTATTTTATATACGTAAAAATCAAGAACCTTATCTGATTCTTCTCCATAATATACTTTGATTTGTTCTGTACCGTTCATTAGACCAAATTCGAATATACCATGAGTATCTTTGAATATCAGTTTTCCTGTCATACAAAAAGAATATATGTCTTCTATAAAATAGAGTTGTTTTAATTCAGCCAAGTCAATAAGGTATGTGTCAACAGATGTTGTTATTGATATGGAAAATAGTCTTGAGTTTTCTGTTTTAAAATCAGTCATTATAATTCAGATAGATTTCCTATGTCGTTGAATAATATATACAAATATTGTTCTTTTAATACTTTTATTTGTTGACCCTCTTCAATATCTTCAAATGGGTTTATAACATTATTCATCAAACATAAAACCCACCACAAATCTGGCGCACCATAATAACGAAACGATACATTATCCCACCACTCATCAACGATTGCAAGGTGTAGGGTGTAATAATCATCATTATCTTTTATATCATTATCAACAATGAAAGACCTGAATATATTGGTAAATCTCGTACCGTCGGTATCTTTCAGAATGTTGAACATTCTTAGTCTTGATGTTATAGGTAAACTACTACCAGTTAGCTCTATAAATGTTTTATCTTCTTTTATAACCGCCATTATTTCTTAACCCCATATTCTCCGTTTGTTCTTACAGGCAAGGTTTCATGTGCATTACTTGAATCCCTTTTACTTGTTTCAGTAACATTTACTCTGTTCCTTCCTGGCCCCCACTGACTCGCAAACAATGGCGATAAGTCAACAAAGGTTATGGAAAGAGTTGCCTGTGTTGGGTATCCATCTCTATATGGCCCCTTAAACACCGGTTGCATACTTGTTACAGCGGCTCTATCAACATTTATAATATTTTTGGTTTGATTATTACCGTCAACTGTTCTTATCTTAAAAATATGTGGGAGTTCTATTTTAATTGTCTGGTCTATATCAACAGCACTGGAATATCTTTGTAACATATCAATAGGTTGATAAACATCCTCATATATTTTTCCCTGATCAGCAAAAATAAAATCAAATATATATGTTCTGTGTTCTGAATCAGTATACATCATCGGTGCATCTACTCTCTGAAAATCATGTATTTTTGCACCTGCAAGCCCAGCTTTTAAGGATGTCGCACCGGAATTTGATAATAAATTATCTATTGATTTATAAACTGCCTTTATTTCCTTTGTTTCATGTTTTAAATGAACAACCTTCTCTAAGAGCCTCGCCCCTATATTCTTATCATCACCCCATCTATGTGATACATTTAAGCCAAACTCGTTTGGTGCTAATAAATAAAACTTCTCACCTGTTTCAAAAACAGATATACCACCCTTCTCACGAACATCAAAATTCTGGTGTTCAATTCTAAGAATTTCAAACTCAAGCCATAAAGTGTCTTTGCCACCATATGTTGATTCTCCACCACCAACTGGATATATTCTCGGCCATCTATTATTCATTAACCCATTCCCCATGATTTATTCATAAGTAAGATACCAAAGTTCTCTATTTCATCTGGTATTGATTCTTTTGAACTACCACCTGATTGACTCTGTTGAACTACATTTGCATTTATTGTGTTACCGAGTTCACCTGTTTGTTGTCCTATGGCATCAGCAACTCTTATGTTTGACTCTTTAATTATATTTTCTAAATTTTTAGAGGTTATTATTTTTTGTTTTTCTATTTCATTTTTCTTCTCGTTGATCTCATTTTTTGTTCTTGTTATGATTTTTGAAGGTGAGTCAATTATTTTTTCAATAGGTCCAATCACTTCACCGGCATGAACATTTACAAGACCTGTAGTTTTAACAAATCCACCAAGAGCGGCCCCATGAGCCTCTTCTTTCTTGTTACTTGAAAAAATACCCATTATAGAACCAAGGATACCTTTATCTTTAATAGCACCCCATAACTCTTTAAATGCATCACCTATGGTGTTGCTGATGTTTGTGAAAAAATCAACTACTGTATTTGTGACACCGGATACCCATTCCGTAACACCAAAATCATCAAGAAAACTTTTCAACCCTTCAAATATAAATTTTAAAAGTTCTATTGGTTTTTCAACAACCCATTTCCACATGAATTTAATATATCCGATCCACATATCAAATGCTTGTCCTAACCACCCCATTAATTTATCACCCGTACCGGTAACTTCAACACCAAATAATCCAAGGAATTTTTCAAACAACCATCCAAGCAATCTTACTGGCATTTCAAGGAATTTCATAACAACGTTTTTTATACCGGCAATTACTTTTGTTCCTACGTCACCCTCTGTTGATTGATATGCTTTAACAAAATCAATAACACTCATGATTACTTGTAATGGCCAGAATATTTTCTTGAATCCTGATATAAAACCTAACCCAAATATCTTTAACGCTGGAACTTTTGCAAGTATACCACCAAATTTTTTAAAGAAGTTTATAAACATTTTAAGTGGTTTGAACATCTTACCAATGAATCCAGAGCCCTTAAATGCCTTAACAAACATATCAACACCCTTTTGAATAATAGGGACTCTAGTGGCTAACCATCCAAGGAATCTAAATGGAGCGGTTAATTGACCAATAACAGCACCTATTATGGCCCCTACAGCAAACAGTAGTATACCAAAACCACTTATCTGGTTCTTTTCTTTCATATCATTAAGTTTATCACGAATCTTTTGGGTTGTTATCATTTCAAACATCTTTCCCCACATGGCTTTGCGTCTTTCTGCATCCATACCAAACATTTTCATGAAACCCGTGAATGTGCTTCTTGTTATATCCACTATTGGGTCTATGATATCACTATTTAACTCACCGAGAACTTCATTAAAATGAGATTTTACGGTGTCGAAACCTTTCTGAATCGCTTCTCCGAAATATCTAAGGAAATCACCACTGAACCACCCTTTCATAAAACCAATAAAATCCCCAAGGACTGTTTTAGTTGGGTCACCTGTTGGTGTTAGGTCTGATCTTGGGGTTATTATAATTGGTTGTACTCCAAGAAATTCTTTTGCATTTACAGGGGCTTCCGGTGGTGGATGGAAAAAACTCATAGCATCTTTTACAACATTATCCTGTACCATATTAACCACAGGGGTTTCCGGTGATGTCATTTCTTGTGTTCTTTTTGTTGGAGTTGATCTACTTGATTTAATACCTTTTATTTGCTCTTTTAATGCCTCTATTTCAAGTTTTTTCTCATCTCTACCAACCAACAGTGCCTTGTTTTTAGATATAAGTTCAGCATCGTCACCAAGTCTAAAACTTGGTTTTCCATGAAGCAACCCAAGCTGGGTTTTAATATCTACCATTTGCTCTTTAATAGATGCTAATTCAGCTTCTTTTGTTTTCAACATCTCTTTTAATAGTTGTTTATCCATTCTCTCCACCAATAAAAAAAGGGTCTAAAGGTTCATAAGTATTTATGCCCTTTAGACCCCTAATGATCCGTTAGTGTAAACTAAGTGGGTTATTATTAAATTAATTTTCGAATTGTTCTTTCTCAGCTTTCAAATCTCTGAGCAACATACCGAGTAACATCTTCCGTTCAAAATCTGGCATATTATTACTATCTAAGATAGATATGTTGGAACCCCTCGCCAATTGATACTGTTCCTGAATAATACTATCCAGCGATGCGTCCGAACACAGTATGTGAATTATGTAAAAAAATTTGATATTGGTATATCAATTTCTTTTACATAATCACAGTGTCTACATGCTTGCTTATACTTGAACACTACTCCAAAATCATTATCTATATACCAGTTTTTCAACTTTGCAAATTCTTCATCTGGTACATTATCCAAAACAAATACAATATCATCAAGAGGAGAGTCCTTGATTTCTTCGCCATTGGCAAGAACAGACTTTACGGATAAAGCCATAGAATATGTAACTGTTTCCATTAACTGTTGCGTATATGTTAGTTCTGGAATTTTCCTAACAAGTTCCTGTGCTTCTTTCTGCATACCCCTTGTTATATGGGAAAGTGTTATTGATATACTGTCATTTAACATTACCAATCCACTGTTATCCTTATCAAATTTTTTCTCTTTTAATTTATCAAGTTTAACAGTTTGTGGGGTATTTGCTTTACAAGCAGGGCATTTTAAAGTAAACGAGTAACTGACCCCCTTTGATTTTATCCTAATATCCAGTAATAATTTGAACCGATCTTGAAGTTTTAATTTATTAATGTCAAACCCCTCTGTTATAACACACCCTTTGATAATATCATCAATGATATCCTCAATAACAAAAGGGTCTTCATTGTTTTCATAAACTAATAACTTTTTCATTTGACCGGTATTTAACGGTCTGAAACGTATCTCTTCTTGTGTACTCGGAAGAACACAAGTAAAATCATATTGATTAATAAGACTTTTAATATCTATCGACATTTTTCCTCCTTACATTTTAATGTTTTGATCTTAAACTTAAACTTCTGTTGAATACTGATATGCAAATGTAGCCTCGAAAGTGGCAACTTCTTTTGTACCATAATCAAATGTGATACCCGAACATGTTTTACACCATGCTTTATGCAATTTATAAACAGCAATTGGATCACCATTACCATCAAGATGTTCCAATGATATAATAGCATTTGCATATGTAGCAGGGTTTCCATGAACATTCGTTTCTGGATCATGTACTAAATTAACCCATTTTCTCAGATTTCTATAAACATCAGATTTGGTGTCAACTTTGAACGTAACGGTGAAATCCTCAAATGTACGAGTTGAACCTAATTTATAGACGTTACCCTGCCAATTGGTTTCTATTTCACCAACTGATGATTGTGGTGCGGTTGTTGAGTTTACAAGAAAAGGATAATTCTTTGTATCCCATAAACCTGCCGGTGCATTGTCTATTGTTAGATAATACAGGTATGAACGTGCGAAATCACGATATTTACTTGTCATATTGTCGATATTGAAACTGTCTTTTCCTGGCATTTTTATTTCTCCTTTTTACTTTAAATCTTATTTATGCTACCTGTGATGCTTCCTCAAACTGTGATGCATCTTTTACTGATACAAAATTAAGTACAATAAACTCCGCTGATCGGGTTGGTTGGATGATGATCGAACACCACAACTCATTTCTGGCCTCACGTTCGGAAGTATTATTGCTTTCATCACAGACAACCTTAAATGCACGAATACCTCTTCTTGACTGAACATCTCTAAGGAAAGGCTCAATCATATTTACAAGCTGAGTACGGGTTACCGGATCATTAGGCTCAAATAGGAAGTATTTACTAGATGTGGCAATCGCTTTCTCAAGAATCATGAAAAGTCGTCTAACGTTAACTCGATTAAACCCACTTGGTTTATCGAGTAATGTTTTCTGACCCCAAATAACCTTTCCCTGACCGGCAAAAGGAACAATTGGGTTGATACCATTCTTGTAAAGAATATCTCTATGACCCTGTGTTGGGTTCCAAGCAAGTTTTCTGATACCTGTAAGCACACCTCTGTTAAGACCGGCAGGTGCGAACCATGGCTCGGCAACATCATCGGTATTTGCATACATACCGGCTACATTACCTGACAATGGAATCCAGCGATACTTTTTGGTGTCTTTCTCATATATCTCAGCCCAGTTACCGTATAAAGATGCATATGAAGTGTTCTCATTCAAGTTATCAGATGTAAATGCTCCAAGACCCCGCCGCCAATCTCTCAAGTCCGTTGCCTCATTTCCTCTGTTATTAACACAGAGTTCCATTGGTGGATCGAGAATTGCCATACAGTCCTTTCTGCTTTCTGCGATCTGAATCATATATTGTTTTACCGCAACTGGTTTATCACTATCGATAAGGATATTAACATCTATTTCTTCTGGATTTGCATAGAGGTCAAGAGCTTCCATTATTGTTCCTTCTGTAACAGTAGATGCTGTGAAAGCACCATCTGTCAAGGCTACCCATGATTCTGAATCAAGTGTCCAGTTTTGTTCTGTCTGTGCCGCTGACATAGCAACTCTGATGTAAGCAGATTGTTGATTGATTACGTTTTCTACGAATTTGGAATTGCCTTGGTCATCGATGGCCAACTCTTTTGTAGATACATTATGAACTTCTTTTGTTATCCATGATGCTCCACCCTGTGGCATCTCTTGAACAACTACCAAGAAATCGGTGTCTTCTACTAATGGTGAGTCGATATCAGCGAATACTGGATAAGTTGCCCAAAGTGAATTACCACCGGAAACCATTTCATTCTGTGAGGTTTTTGTAAGAGTAGCAATTCTTACATTGTTACCCCATGCTCCTCTTGATGAAGCGATAACCCAAAGTGCTGTATCTGCTGTAACATCGTCACCGAGGTTGTCTGGATCGGCACTATCAAGATCAGCCAATGTGAGAGGTGTTGAAAATGCTTCCCATGCTGTACCTGTGCTGGTTACTTTTGTTCCAGCAAACGTTGCCGCTACAGGTAAAACTCTTGTAGCATAAAGTGATGATCCATATTTCAGGAATCCTTTAGCGTTCAGCATATCACGATAGCAATCTCTATCGGTGGTTATTTTACCAAAAACTTCTTCTAATTCCAGTTCTCTTGTTAGCAACTGTTTCTTTAATTCTGGGCCTTTGTAAGTGTCTCTTAAAACTATAACACCTATTGATGTAGCGACTCCTTGAATTGTTGTGTCCAATGATATCTCATTGACATCAACTAATGGGCTTAAATAAAATGGCATAATGTTTCTCCTTTTTGTGCCCATATAAGATTCATTATACAGGACTTGAATTTTATTTTTTGTTCAAACTTTATTATCTATGTATACTTGTTCTCTATATTATTTATATAAAAAATATAAAAAATTTTCACTTACATTCTTTTTTTATCATTTCATGATACCCACAACCGTTCTGTTTATGTATACCGTTATGACAGTTTTCACAAAACACAGCACAGTTATCAATATCTGCACTTTCAACTGGGTTTATTTCCACACCTGTTATGTGGTGACAGATAAGGTTTGCTTCTTCACCACACTTCTCACATACATGACCATATTTCTCTAAAACCAACTCCT
>Ga0326597_10002073_pt1 | contig 30669 bp, 30 predicted proteins | sample RVTome_12_FD_203789 | JGI IMG/M metagenome (GOLD analysis project Ga0326597, IMG submission 203789) | Soil microbial communities from uranium-contaminated site in the Upper Colorado River Basin, Wyoming, United States - RVT100D185 | ecosystem: Environmental > Terrestrial > Soil > Contaminated >...
AGCGCGGCGAGCTTACCGGGGTTGCGCGACGCGAGCGCGACCTTCATGCCCTCGCGCGAGAAGAGCCGGGCGAGCGCGGCGCTCAAGCCCATGCCGGCACCGACGATCAGCGCCTTGTCGTAGCGTGCTGCTTCCATGGCGGCCGGTCCAGGTTGCGCGTTCCGTGAAAGACGGGCGAGGGAATACTATGATATACAGATCGCCGCGATGGCGGGCGGCGCAAAGCTCCGCGTTCCCGCGGCGACGGTTGCGGAGAAAACCGCCGGCTGGACAAGTCAGACGCCTCGTATAAAGAGTGACCCGTCATCCGCCGTGGTCCTCCCATGAATATGGGATAGCGAGAGCGCTTCCGGCGCGCGACGATGGCGGGGTGACGAGGACATCGAAACTGCTTGCCGCAACTCTGCTGGCACTGGGCGGGCTGGTCGCGGCCTCCCAGGCTTCGGCGCAGGGCATCTATATCGGCGCCAGCGCAGGCACGAGCAATTTCGACGACGACATCGCGACGGGACTCATCACCTCGGGAACGGTTGACACCGGGAGCTCGGGCTTCAAGCTCTTCGGGGGATACCAGTTCGGAGAGCACTTCGGCGTCGAGCTTGCCTACGTCGATCTGGGCAAAGCCGACTACAGCGGATCCTACTTCGGGGCCCCCGTTACCGGCGGCAAGGTGGAAATCTGGGGCCTCAACATGTCCGGGGTCGGCATCCTGCCGCTCAATTCGACCTTCGCCGTCTTCGGCAAAGTCGGCCTGTTCGCGTGGGAAGCGAAGGCGAAGGACACTACGGGCGGCGCGCAATTTTCGGGTTATTCGAGCGGCGCGGACTTTTCCCTCGGCGCGGGGTTGAGCGTGCGCTTCACGAAAAACATCAGCGCGCGCGTCGAATGGGAGCGGTTCGGCTTGACGGGAGCCGATTTCGATCTGGGCAATGCCGATCTTTTGTCCCTGGGCATCGTTTACAAGTTCTGACCTTCACTTCATGCGTCGCCCCGGCCGGCGCGTTTTCTCCTTCTCCGCCGGCAGGCGCAGGAGCGTGAGCGCGTTGCCGGAGTAGATCTTGCGCTTCACCGCCGCGGAGAGCTTCAGCTTCTCGATCGAGCGGATGCCCTCGCGGATGTACATCGGCCCGCCCTCCGGGTCGAACGGGCAGTCGCTTGCGAACACGATCCGGTCGGCGCCAAAGAAGTCGAGGCCGCAGCGCAGCGCGGAGGCCGATCCCCCGAGCACCGTGTCTCCGTAGAACATCCTGAAGTACTCGATCGGCTTCTTCGCCATCCGTTTCAGCAGCTCCTCGTAATTTTCATCGGCGGTGCGGCTGCCGAGCTGCGCCCACAAGGTCTCCGCGCGCCCCGCGAAGTAGGGGATCATGCCGCCGCAGTGATGGGTGATCACGCGCATGCCGGGCAGGCGGTCGAGGAGGCCCGAGAACACGATGCGCGCCATCGCCACGCTGCTCTCGAACGGCCAGCCGAGCACCTGCCAGATCTCGTACTTGGATTTCTGCTCGTTGACATAATCGGCGCGCGTCGCCGGCCGTGCCGGATGCATGAAGATCGGCAGGTCATGGTGCTTGGTGACGCGCTCGAATACCGGGTAGAACTCGGGCTCGTCGAGCGGGCGGCCGTTGACGCTGGTGAGTATCTGCACGCCGCGCGCGCCGAGCTTCCCGATGGCGCGGTCCATCTCCTCCAGCGCGGCCGGCACGTTGTTCATGGGAAGCGAAGCGATGAACGCCGGAAATTTCCGCGGCCAGCGCGCGCACATCGCCGCCATGTCGTCGTTGGCGATGCGCGCGAGCTCGGGGGAGAGCTCCGGTCCGCCGAGAAGCTCGGGCGAGGGCAGGGACAGCGTCAGCACCTGGCGCACGTCGGGCCACTGATCGAGCATGCCGGCGCGCGCCTCGATGTCCCACAGCATGCGCAGGCTCGACATGCGCTTGACGATGCCCGGGTCCTTGGAGTGCGCCTTCATCATCTCCAGGTAGCGCACCGGCATGACGTGATTGAAGATATCAATTTTCATGGTCCTCCTCGCACGCGGTCGATGAGATCGAGGCAATCGCGCGGCAACCGGTCGCCGCGCCAGGCGACGTGCTGGTCGGGCCGCACGAGCGCAAACCGCGCCTGGTAGAGCGCGGGAAATCTCGGATCAGCCAGCGCGACGGCCTTGAGCGGCACGCTCCGTTCCGCCGCCGCGTTCTGCAGGCGGGAGATCTCCGCAGAGGGAGCGTCCCGGCCGGCCAGCAGCGTGAATCCCGGGCCGAAGTGATCGTAGAGCGACGTGCCATCCGGCATCCAGAAGTGCGGCGCAAGGCAGCCCGGATACGCGGAAGGCTCGTACTCCGTGACCTGCTCGCGCGGCGGCGGCGTGCCGTCAGGAATGATGGCCGGCGAATCCCGGTAGCGGCCGCCGAGCACCACGCCGAGGCTGCGGAACTCGCTCAGCTTGCCCTTCAGGATGCTCGCACCCACCTCCTCGCGCACGCGGTCGCCCTCGGCGCCCGGCTGCTCGATGCCGTCGCGCACGAGCCGGTCGCCCACCTGCTCGTAGTTCTCGACCGCTTCGCGGATGACCCGTTGGTGCATCGTCTTGCGCTCGATCTCGTAGGTCCCGAGCAGGTGCGGGCCGCCCCAGTCCTGAAGACTCGCAGCGAGCTTCCAGCCGAGATCGGCCGCATCGGCGATGCCCATGTTCATGCCGTGGCCGCCGGAGGGCGGGTGCAGATGGCAGGCATCGCCCGCCAGGAAGATGCGCCCAGTGCCGTAGCGTTCCGCGATCAGGCAATGCGCGGTCCACGGATCCACGTGAATGATGTCGAGGTCGAAGCGCAGGCCGCTCGACCGGTACACCACTTCCCTCGCGTCGCGGCCGCCGGGATCCACGCCATCGGGCAGCCGCGGGGCGATGAGGAACCAGAGACCGTCGCGGTCGAGCGGCCCGAAGTAGGCCGAAAGCTCGCGGTTGACCATCCAGTACATGACGGCGGGGCCCTTGTCGTGCATGCCCGCGAGCGCCGGAGCGCGGAACACCATGTTGAGGTTTGGCGCGAGCGCGCCGTCGCCCTGCATGTCGATGCCGAGAAGGGTGCGGACCGTGCTGCGCGCGCCGTCCGCGCCAACGAGGTACTTCGCGCGTACAGTGCTGTGCGCGCCGGACCTTAGATCCTCCAGCTCCGCGGATACGCCGTCACTATCCTGCGCGATACTCTCCAGGTGGCAATCGAAGCGGAGCTGGACGCCGGGCAGGCCGGCTGCGCGTTGCCACAGCACTTCCTCCAGCGTGTATTGCGGGACCCATTGGCCGGGCTCCGAATAGAGATCGCTGCGGGTGCGCGCGCAATAGAAGGCATCCTCGAAGCGCGCGAGGGTGTAGCCGTTCAGCCGCGTGGCGAACACGATGTTCGTGGGGTAGTCCGGCGGCAGCGGCGAGGCGTGGCGCAGCTCGTCAGCGATGCCCCAGCGGCGCAGCAACTCCAGGGAGCGGACGTTCGTCAGCTTCGCGCGGGGTTTAAGTCCGACGCGATCGTGCTGCTCCACGACGATGCAGGGAACCGAGCGCAGTCCCAGGTCGATCGCCAGCGCGAGCCCGACCGGGCCGGCGCCCACGATCAGGACAGCCGTTCCTGCGCGATCAGTCACGCATCATCAGGCCGCGCCGGCTAGCGCGCGAGCGGATCGGGACGAAACTGGAAATGCACGGCGAGGGGCTTGCTTCCCTTGCCACCTTCCCTGAGCCACGGCGTTCTGTCGCCGCTCGCCGTCCACACGCCTCTGCCCTTCCATCCCGCTTTCGGGTCGTCGATGCGCCCGTCAAGGCCCTTGGCGTAGAAGCCCATCGGATACGGCACGCGCATCAGGATCATGCGGCCGCTCCGGAACGCGACCAGGCCGTCCTGTAGGTTTGCAGTCGAAATCGGGACATCCTTGCCGAGCCCCAGAACGTCGTGCTGGTCTACCCAAGTGTAGTAGCTTGCCTCGGCACTGTTCTTGCCGATGCCCTGGAAACCGGGTCCCGGATACTGATAAAACGCCCAGCCCTCGGGACAATGATCTCCGGTCGCCTTCGGGCCGTTCAACGGGCCTTTGCACCTGCGGCGGTCAAAACTGCCGAGATGGCCGCTGCCGAGCGACACCCAAACGATGCCCCAGCTGTCGATATCGCCGCCGCGCGGGCTGAAGCCCGGCATCGGGACATGGAAGATTTCCGAGATGCCGGTCTTCGGATCGAACCGCAGCACGCCGCCGCGGCCGGCGAAGACGCCGACGGTATACCAGATCGAGCCGTCCACCGGGTTCGGCATGACGGCATAGGGACCTGATCCCGCGGTAATGCGCATGTCCTTGCCGGGCTCGGCTGGCTTGCCCGGCTCGGTGTAGTCGTCGCGCTGGCCGTTGCCGTTGGTGTCCAGGATGAACGGCGACCAGCCCTGCGACCTGGCCGCGTCGCCGGTCTCGTCGAACATCTTCACGTCGAGCCAACCCGCGACCGGCCCGCTGCCGCTGACCCACAGCGTGTTGTTGGCGTCGTAACCGAACTGCAGGTGATGGGTGCCGAAGCAGGTATCGACGAAGGTGTAGCGCATCGTCTTCGGATCGAGGACGGCGAGCTGCCGGCTGCTGAACTCGAGCGGCAATACCTTGGCCGACGGATGGCTCGAGCCCTTTTTGCAGAAGTCCGGATTGGGCCGCCCGCGGACGCTCGCCGCGAGCCAGAGCCGGCCCTTCTGGTCGAACATCGCGTTGTGGTTGTTGGCGCGGGTGTCCCAGAGCCGCCGATCTCCCCAATAGGGCGAAGGCGCGGCCACATCGACGCTCGCCGCATGACCGGGCCCGAGCGAGAGCGGCATCTTCGGATCGCGCACCGGCATCTTGAAGAACGTCACCTGGTGCGTCCTGGGATCGAGGATCGGCATCAAGTCGGTCGAATATTCCGGCGAGCCGTAGAGCGGGCCATGCGCATTGACCGTCGGATAGCGCCGATCCGAGGAGATGAGGTCGTGCAGGTACTTGTCCGGGCTGGACCACTCCCACCAGCTGATGACGATGTTGCGCTCGAGACCCTCCGGCCGCCTGGGATGGGCGAACGGCAGCTCACCGTTGGCGATGCGGTCGGTCCAATCGCCGAAATGGCGGTAGGGGACGCCGCCGAGCTGCTTGGCGATACGGCTTGTCATCTGCTCGCCGTACTGCCCCGACTGGATACGGCGTATCCACGCCTGTTCTCCTGATTTGAACTGCCCGAGCGCCGCGGGGATCGTCCGCGTCGATTCCTGGCCCAGCTGATGGCAGCCGACGCAATCGACGTTCTTCATCCGCTGTATCCACTCGGTTTGCGTGACACTTGCAGGGATATCGCTCTTGCCGCCGAAATCGCTCGCCGGCGGAATCTTGAGCATGGAATACCAGTAGATGGCCGGGTAATAGTGCGCCGCCGCAGCCGCATCCGGTGCCTTAACCGCGGTCAGGTTGAGGAGCCTGCCGGGCGCAGTGCGCACTTTGGGCGAATCCACCAGGCCGTAGCCGCGCACCCACACGGTGTAGTTCGCTTGCGGCAGATCGGGCACGAGGTAGCGCCCGCGCTCGTCGGTGACGACGATTCGCGCAAATTTGGTCGGGAGATCGGTGGTCTCCGCGATCACCCAGACGCCGGCTTCCGGGCCCTTCGCGCTGTTGACTACGCCGCCCAGGTCGCTCGCGCCGACATGGATTTCCTCGTCGGCCGCCTGCGGCTTGTCCATCGGCACCGCGCACGCGGCGAGCAGCGCGGCGATGACCGCCGCCGCAACGCCCACGTACAGACAGCTCCTGGTCCTCATGTGCCCGCCCCTCCGGTGAGTCGCAATGAGTTTATATGAACATTCTTGTTCCGATGCCCCGCGTTACGAGCGCGGGATGCGATCCTTGTTTCGCGACAGCCAGCCGCCGAAGGTCTGCAGCGAGGGATTGAGCGCGCGCGCGGAATCGAGGTTGCGCACCGCGCAAAACTCCGACTCGAACTCCTGCATGTACTGGAACATGTTGGCAAGCTCTTCGGCTCCCGGGGTTCCGAGCCGGCGGTATTCTTCGGGCGTCATCGGATTGTAGTCCACCGGCAGGCCCAGCTCCTTGGCGAGCGCGGCGGCCATCTGCGCTCCGGTCAGGTGATCGCCGGCAAAAGCCACTGTCTTGCCAAGCAGGTCGAAGCCGGCCTTGAAAATGCAGAACGCGCACCTGCCGATGTCCTCGGCGGCGATGCCCGCGAGGCGCTTCTCGCCCATCGGCAGCGTGAACTCGAGCTTGCCGTTCTTGCTCATTCTCGGCCCCATGCCAAGGTAGAGCAGGTTCTCCCAGTAGAACGAGGTCAGCATATAGGTCACCGGAACCCCGAACTGCGCGAACGCCCGGTTGGCCTCGGCCTTGGCGTCGAAGTGCGGCACCTTGTACTTTTCCATGAGCGTGGGCATGCGGTCGTCGGTGAGAGGCACAAGCTTGCGCGTGTCCTCGAAGGTGGACCAGACGACGTGCTTCAGATCGGCCAGCTTCGCCGCCTGCGCCATGGTGGCGGCCTGCACCAGTTCCTTTTCCGGCACGAAGTGATTCCAGAAAAAGGTGACGCAGAAAGCCCCGTAGGCGCCGTCGAACGCCGCCTTCACGGTCGACGCGCTGTCGAGGTCCGCCTGGACGACCTCGGCGCCGAGCTTCGCCAGCTCCTGCGCCTTCTCGGAATCGGGGTCGCGGGTGAGCGCGCGCACGGCGAAGCTGCCGCCGCCGTCGCCCAGTATGGCGCGGACCAGCCCGCCGCCCTGGTTACCGGTGGCGCCCACCACCGCGATGATCTTCTTGTCAGCCATGCAATGTGCTTTCTCGGGTCAACCGGCGAGCGACGGCTGAAAACGAACGGGGATGACTGCTGCAGCCGCCCCGCACATGATGTCATGCTTTGCGGTCCCACGCACCCTCGGGTGACAGATCATATCTTCGGGTCGCTCGATCCATCAATCCAGCGGGTGGCCAGTGATAAATTAGGGATGACGAACTGTCAACCCCACGGAGCGGGTATCATCGTCGCCGTCGAGCGGGGCGCTTTTCCGGAGGCACAGGAGGATCGGGGAATGAAAGTCAAATCAACCTTGAGAGTCATCAATCAGGCCGATTGCAAGGGGCGGCGCGGCGTCACCGACGGCCAGACCTACCAGCGGCTCGTCGGATGGCCGGAAGTGCAGGGGACCGACCGCGTGCGGCTCGGCCGCGCCACCTACAAGCCCGGAACTTACGAGCAGCTGCACTGGCACCCGATCGAGGCCTGCTATTACGTTATATCGGGGCATGCCACCGTGCGCGACATCAACGGCAAGGAGTTTCCGGTCAGGGCCGGCTCGATCATCTACGCGCCGGCCGGGATCGCGGGCGCCCATGAGTGGGAGGTCAAGGAATCGCTGGAACTGCTCGACATCCGCGCCACCAACGAAACCAACCGCAAGATCCAATATACGGTGGACAAGAAGACCAAGCGCTCCTACATCGACCTGAAAGAGCTCGCTTACCGCGAGGCGATCAGCTTCAAGTCCCATTACTGATCCTGTTACAGCACAACGAGAATTCTCCTTCCCCCTTGATGGGGGAAGGTTGGGATGGGGGTGAAAATGTTTTCCGTCACGAAGATGCTCACCCCCACCCTGGCCCTCCCCCGTCGAGGGGGAGGGAACCAGTGTTCGTCACGGATTTCGGGTTGAGGGGATGAAACCCGAAATCCTGGTGCTGGTGCCGATCTACGCGCCGACACTCACGCCGCTCACGTGATCTCCGCCGCGCCCACGGGTCTGCGCCTGCTCGCGGCCGTATTCCTGCCCTTCGCGGCAGGCTATTACATCTCGTTCCTGTTCCGCAACGTCAATTCGGTGGTGTTTCCCGAGCTGACCCAGGCGTTCGAACTGTCGCCCGGCACGCTCGGGCTCCTCACCAGCGTCTATTTCCTGACCTTCGCCGGTGCGCAGCTGCCGCTGGGCATGCTGATCGACCGCTACGGGCCGCGCCGCGTGAACGCCGCAATGCTGCTGGTTGCCGCGCTGGGCGGCGTGGTGTTTGCTCTCGCGGCGGGCCTGCCGGCGCTGCTCGCGGGCCGCGCGCTGATCGGCCTGGGGGTCGCGGTCTGTTTCATGTCGTCCCTGGCGGCGTTCGCGCTGTGGTTCCCGCTGGAGCGCATGGCGACCCTGATGGGCTGGATGCTGCTGGTCGGAGCGATCGGTGCGCTGTCCGCTACCAAGCCGGTCGAGATGGCCCTGCGCGTGATCGACTGGCGCACGCTGTTTCTGGTGCTGTCCGCGTTTGCCGTATGCGCGAGCCTCGCGATCTTCCTCGCCGTGCCGGACAAGCCCGCGGTCGCGAAAACCGGCACGTTGCGCCAGCAGTTCGCGGTCGTGGCGGGGATCTTGCGCAACCGCGGCTTCTGGTCCATCGGGCTCGCGGCAGTGTTCGCCCAGGCCACCGCTCTTGCGTTGCTCGGACTGTGGGCGGGACCGTGGATGCGCGACGTCGCCGGGCTCGACCGCGCGGACCTGGCGCATGACCTGCTGTTCGCGGCCGGCGCGTTCGGCGTGGGGGCCGTGCTGTGCGGGACCCTGTCCGACGGCCTCGCGCGACACGGATTGGCGCCGCTCGTGACCTATCTCGCGGGCTGCGTGGCGTGCACCGTCGCGCTGGTCCCAATTGCGCTCGGCTACGGGGCGGCGAGCCTCGTGCTCTGGATGCTGTACATGGCGCTGTCGCCGTCCGGCACGCTGGCCTATCCCCTGCTCACCGCGCGATTTCCGAGAGAGATGACGGGACGCGTCATGACCGCGCTCAACCTGTTCACCTTCATGCTCGCGTTCGGCGTTCAATACGGCATCGGCGCGATTATCGGGCTGTGGCCAGTGACCGACGGACATTACGCTGTCGAGGGATATCGCGCGGCGTTCGGGCTGTGCTGGCTGCTGCAGGCGGCGGCGGTGGCGTGGCTCGCCTACGCCGAGCGCGGCGCGCTGCGACGCTAGTGGCATCACGACTCGCGCATGGCTGAGAACAGGCGAACGGCATTCGTGACGGGTGCGTCGCAAGGAATTGGCGCTGCGATCGCGCTCGCCCTCGCGCGCGACGGGTTCGACGTGGCGGTCTCCTCGACGCGCCCGGAGAAACTTGCGAAGGTCGTATCGGGGATTGAGGCGTCGGGCTCCCGCGCGGTGCGGGTGCCTCTCGACGTGCGGTTGCAGGAGAGCATCGACAAGGCGATGGCGCAGGTCGTGAGCGCCTGCGGTCACCTCGACGTGCTGGTCAACAATGCCGGTGTCCCGTTGAAAAAACCGGCGCTGGATGTGACGTCCAAAGATTGGCGGGAAGTCATCGACGTCAATCTCAAGGGGACATTCTTCATGAGCCAGCAGATGGGCCGGCACCTGGTGACGGCCGGCAGGCCGGGCTGCATCGTGAGCATCGCCTCCACGCACGGGCTGGTGGCGCTGGCGAGCCGCTCGGCCTACGGGATCGCCAAAGCTGCGGTCATTCAAATGACGCGGATGCTCGCGATCGAGTGGGCGGAGCACGGCATCCGCGTCAACGCAGTCGCGCCGGGCCGGGTGGACACGCCGACGCGCGCGTGGTCGGCCGGCGAGCCCGGCTATCGCGAATCGGCGCTTGCCCGCATACCGCTGCGCCGGTTTGGCACCGTCGATGAGGTCGCGGCGGCGGTGAGCTACCTGGTGAGCCCCGCGGCGCGGTACATCACCGGGCAGACGCTGGTGCTCGACGGCGGCCTCACAGCTTGCTGAGTTAAAGCTTCATATCGCGGATGAGCTTGGCCCACTGGGCGAGCTCGGAATGCACAAAAGCCTCGAATTCACGGGGGGGCTGGCCTTCGGCGGTTGTACCGTCGGCCGAGATCCGTTTCACGATCTCGGGGTCTTTCAGAACCTTTGAAACCGCCTCGTATACGCGGTTAATGATGGGTTCCGGCACCGCGGCGGGCGCGAACAGCGCATACCAGCCCGACTTAACGTACCCAGGCACCCCGGATTCGTCGATCGTTGGAACATTCGGCAGCAGCGGCGCACGCTTCTTGGAGGTCACACCGAGCGCGCGCATCCTGCCCGATTTCACGAAGGGTAGTGCCGAGCTGATTGAGGGCAGCAACATTTGCACCTCGCCGCTCATGAGGGCGATTTGGGCGGGACCGCCCCCTTTGTACGGCACCTGCGTAAGGTTGATCTTGGCCATGTACAGGAACAGCGCGGTGGTGAGGTGGATGTTGCTGCCGCGTCCGGCGGAGCCGTAGTAGATATCGCCGGGACGCTTGCGGGCCAGCGCGAGAAACTCCTTGACGCTCTTCACGGGCAGGGATGGATGCACGGCAAGGACGTTCGGTGACGATCCGAACATCGTGACCGGTTTGAAGTCCTTGACCGGATCGTAGGGCAGATCCCGGTAGAAATTCGGGGCGAAGGTGTAGCTCGCCGACGTGAACAGGAACATGTACCCGTCCGGGGCCGCGCGCGCAACCAGCGCCGTACCCAGCGTGCCGCCCGCGCCGGGTCGGTTGTCGATTATGATGCTGGCGCCGAGGGCCTCCGTGAGTTTATCCGACACGGCGCGGGCCAGGACGTCGGTGCCGCCTCCTGGAGCGAACGGAATCAGGATCCGGATCGGTTTTTCTGGATACTTATCGGCGGCGACGGCCGGTAGCGCGGGCAGGGCGACAAGCGTTGCGAACAGCGAAGCACAGGCGACGCGAATCATGTTTCCTCCTCGTTGTTAACGTGCCCCTTTATTGCTGGCAGGCCGGGGTCTGGCGGGCGTCACGGCGTTTCATCAGGGGGACGCCCGTAGGAAGAGTAGTGCTTTTTTCCTGGCGCGGGAAGGGGGGCCCGAGCCGAGGGATGAGGGACGAAGTGGCGCTCTCGTCGCGATTTGCGCGGGAACTACCCCTTCGCCGGCACGCGCGATACGGTTACGCCGACGAGAGTGTCACGCGTCAGGATCTCCGCGAGCTTGTGCTCGCTCCAGCCTTCCGTTCCAGCCGGGCGCATCGGGACCACCACGTAGCGCATGTCCGCGTTGGAGTCGTGCACGCGCACGATGACATCGTCCGGGAGCACGGTGCCGAACTCCTTCAGCACGGAGCGCGGATCGCGCACCACGCGGGCGCGGTAGTTGTCGCTCTTGTACCAGGTGGGCGGCATGCCGAGCAGCTCGCGCGGATAGCACGAGCACAGGGTGCAGACGATGACGTTATGGACGTCGGGCGTATTCTCGACTGCGATCAGGCGGGTCGCTTCGAGTTCCACGCCCATCTCGGCGCACGCCGCCTTGCCGTCCTTCAGCAGCCGCTGCTTGAACGCGGGATCGGTCCACGCGCGGGCAATCACCCGCGACCCGCGGTAGGGGAATTCTTCCTCGAAGGTCTCCATCCGCCGCCGGATTTCCTCGGCGGTGACCACGCCTTTGGCCTCGAGCAGCTCCTGCATGGCCCGGCTCATGACCTCGTACTCGGAGGGCGGGCCCTCGTCTTTCCCGGCGGCCGGCGCATGATCGTGGTGGCCGTGATCGTGCTTCTTGCGTGCGTAATAGTCGAAGGAGGTGTCGCTCATGTCGGTCATCCGTTCTGGGACAGGCTGGGCGGCTTCACGCGCCCCGACGCGGGCACAAGCCAGTGCTCGAAGATTTCCATCTCGATGAGGTCGCGCGCCGGGCCCTTGTAGTCCGGCCACACGTGCTTCTGCTGGAAGCGCACGCGATACAGCACCTTCGCGGGCTTGCCATCGAACCCGTAGGCCAGCTCCTCGGGATTCGGAAAGGCTCCGCAGATGCGCTCGATCACGCCCTCCTTGCCGCGGATGTAACAAGGCGTGCGCCGGTGCCCGGGCGGAAAGGCGCGCTTGATCACGACCCGGTCGCCCACGTTGAAGCGGTGGCCGGGTGCGGGGTTATAGGTGGACGGCAACTTCGCCCGCGGCTTCGTGCGTTTTCCCCGGGTCATCGGCCCATGCCTTTCTTCGCCGGCGATGGCGTCGCGGCAGGAGCATCGAAGCGCGCCCGCACCTCCGCCATCCTGGCCTTGAGCTCGGCCTCGGTGATGAGGCTTTTTTCGATGAGCAGCGTGCGCAGCGCCATCGTGGTGCGCTCGAAGTAGGCGAGCTTGTAATACAGGTCCCCCAGGTCCTCGGCGGCCCGGCGCAACTCGTCCACGCGAACGACATTCCGGCGGGTCAGCGTGTTGCGGAGCGCATTGGCCTGCCGTTCCCAGAACTTCATGCCGTGGTCGGTCGTGTCGATCGGCCCGGCCGCAGTGCCGCCAAGATCGTGTGGGCCCTTGTGGATAGGTTTGTCGCTCATGTTCGAGGTGCCGGGAGTTTCGCAATCAGCGCGATTCAGCATAGCATAGCGGACCGGCGGCGCGGCTGCGCGGCGCGCGTGGCCGCTTGCCGCATGAACGCCGGCGATTGGCTCGACGAATCGGGAGGGTTCCATGTTGCGCCACACGATCCGCATGATGTGCGCCGCCGCGGCGCTGTTCCTGGCCGCCGCTTCGCCAGCCCTTGCCCATCACGTCATGGACTACGCGATGCCGGCTACGGCGCTGGAAGGGTTGCTGTCCGGTCTCGGTCACCCGGTGATCGGCGTGGACCACCTGCTGTTCATCTTGGGGGCTGGCGTGCTGGCGGCGCGATGGAAGCGGGGGCTGATCCTGCCGCTTCTCTTTGTGACCGCGTCCCTTTCCGCGGCGGGCTGGCGCGCGGCGGGCGCTCCCTTCGAGGTCGCCGAGGTTTGGATTGCCGCGACGCTCGTCGTCCTGGGCGCAATCCTGCTGGCCGCGCGCAATCCCGGCTGGGCCGAGGCCGCGGCCTTGTTCGTTGTGTCCGGCGCGTTGCACGGCTACGCGCTCGCCGAGGCGATCGTGGGCGCGGAAAGCACGCCGTTGCTCGCCTATTTCGCCGGTCTCGCAGTAATCCAGTCCGCCATCGCGCTTGCGGCGTGGCGGGTCGCGACCTGGCTTGCCCTCCACCGTCCGCGCGTGCCGTTGCAGCGGCTCGCCGGCACGGTGGTCGGTATCGCGGGTCTCGCATTCGTCGGCATGGCGGCGATCAGCTAGATATCCGCGAGTTCACCCATTACCCATCACGAGTATTACCCGGTAATCGTTGACGTTGGTGCGGGTGGGGCCGGTGACGACGAGGTCGCCGAGCGCGGAGAAGAATCCGTAGCCGTCGTTGTCGTCGAGCAGCCGCGCGGCGTCGAGCTTCTTCTGCTGCGCCCGTTTCAGCGAGTCCGGCGCCAGGATCGCGCCGGCGTTGTCCTCGGAACCGTCGATGCCGTCTGTGTCGCAGGCGAGGGAGTGGATATTGTCCGCGCCGTCGAGATCCACCGCGAGCGCGAGCAGGAACTCCGCGTTGCGGCCGCCGCGCCCCTTGCCGCGCACGGTGACGGTTGTTTCACCGCCTGATATCAGTGCGACCGGTGGCGGGTAAGGCATTCCATACCGTCTGATTTCCCGAGCGAGCGCGCCGTAGACCTTCGCCACTTCGCGCGCCTCGCCGGTCACCGAGTCGCCGAGAATTGCGGGATGAATGTCGTGGCCGATGAAGAAGCTGGCGGCGGCCTGCAGCGACTGCTGGGCGGTGGCGATGACGCGATTCTCGACCCGCTTGAAGATGCGCGAACCCGGCTTGGGTGTTTCCGGAACTGCGCCCCTCGCTCCGCGCGCGAGGTGCTCGGCGACCGCTTTCGGCGCCTTCAACTCATAGCGCCTGAGGACATCGAGCGCGTCCTGGTAGGTGGTCGGATCGGGCGCGCACGGTCCGGAGGCAATGTGCGTCGGATCGTCGCCGGTCACATCCGAGATCACCAGCGCCACAACCGGCGCGCGGCACGCTGCGGCGAGCTTCCCGCCCTGGATCGAGGATAGATGCTTCCGCACTGTGTTCATGTCCTGGATCGGCGCGCCGCATCTCAGCAGCTCGCGCGTGGTGGACTTGAGGTCGGCCATGCCGATGCCCTCGGCGGGAAGCGAGAGCAGGGCGGAGCCGCCGCCCGAGATGAGGACGAGCAGGAGATCGTCGGGCGTGAGAGTCTTCGCGCGCCGCAGGATTTCCTGCGCCGCTGTTTCACCGCTTTCATCCGGCACCGGGTGGGCCGCCTCGATTACGGTGATGCGGCCGGTCATCAGCCCGTGCTGGTAGCGGGTGATGACGAGCCCGTCGAGCGGCTTGCCCGCTGGCCAGTTCCGCTCCACCGCCAGCGCCATCGCCGCGGCCGCCTTGCCCGCGCCGACCACCAGCGTGCGCCCTTGCGGGGGCTGGGGAAGATGCTGCGGGACGATCTTCAGCGGATCCGCCGCCGCCAGCGCGACGTGGAAGCTGCCGAGCAGCAGCTCGCGGGGCGTGATCGTCACGCCAATACCTGCTTGAGGTATTGGCCGGTGTGGCTGGCCTTGTTCCGTGCGACGTCTTCCGGCGTGCCCTCGGCGATGACCCGGCCGCCCCCGTCGCCGCCCTCGGGGCCGAGATCGATCACCCAGTCGGCGGTCTTGATGACGTCGAGATTGTGCTCGATGACGACGACAGTATTGCCATGGTCGCGCAGCCGGTGCAGCACGCGCAGCAGCAGGTCGATGTCGTGGAAATGCAGCCCCGTGGTGGGCTCGTCGAGGATGTAGAGCGTCCTGCCGGTGTCGCGCTTCGAGAGCTCGAGCGAGAGCTTCACGCGCTGCGCCTCGCCGCCCGAGAGCGTGGTCGCGCTCTGCCCGAGCGTGATGTAGCCGAGCCCGACGTCGAGCAGCGTCTGCAGCTTGCGCGCGATCGCCGGCACCGCGCCGAAGAATTCCGCCGCCTGCTCCACCGTCATCTGCAGCGCCTCGTGAATGTTCCGGCCCTTGTAGCGCACGTCGAGCGTCTCGCGGTTGTAGCGTTCGCCGTGGCACACGTCGCACGGCACGTAGATGTCGGGCAGGAAATGCATCTCCACCTTGATCACCCCGTCGCCCTGGCATGCCTCGCACCGTCCGCCCTTGACGTTGAACGAGAAGCGCCCGGCGCCGTATCCGCGGGCGCGCGCCTCCGGAACGCCTGCAAAGAGCTCGCGCATCGGCGTGAAGAGCCCGGTGTAGGTGGCGGGGTTGGAGCGCGGGGTGCGGCCGATCGGGCTCTGGTCCACGCTCACCACCTTGTCGAAGTGCTCGATGCCGCTGATCGCCTCGAAGGCGGCGGGCTCGAGCGGGCTGTCGTTCAACGCGCGCGCCACGGCGTTATGGATCGTGTCGTTGATGAGCGTGGACTTGCCCGATCCGGACACGCCGGTTACACATACGAAGAGCCCGACCGGCAGGTTCACCCCGATGTGCTTGAGGTTGTTGCCGCTCGCGCCGCTCACCGCGAGCTGGCGCTTGGGGTTCGACCGGTGACGTAGCCCCGGCACCTCGATGCGGCGCCGCCCCGACAGGTACTGGCCGGTGAGCGATTCCGGGTGCGCGGCGATTTCCCGCAGCGTGCCCGCCACGACGACGTTGCCGCCGTGCTCGCCGGCGCCCAGCCCCATGTCGACTACGTGATCGGCGGCGGCGATTGCCTCCTGGTCGTGCTCGACCACGATCACCGTGTTGCCGGTGTCGCGCAGGCGCCTCAACGTCGCGAGCAGCCGCGCGTTATCGCGCTGATGAAGCCCGACCGACGGCTCGTCGAGAACGTACATCACCCCGGTCAGGCCCGAGCCGATCTGGCTCGCCAGCCGGATGCGCTGCGCTTCACCCCCCGACAGCGTTTCCGCCGAGCGGTCGAGCGAGAGATAGTCGAGCCCGACGTTGTTGAGGAACGTGATGCGGTTGAGGATCTCCCTGACGATCTTCTCCGCGATGGTCTGCCGGCTGCCGGTGAGCGTGAGGGTCTCGAAGAACCGGTTCGCCTGCGCCAGCGTGAGCGCGCTCACGTCGAAGATGGCGCGGCCGGCGACGGTGACGTGGCGCGCCTCGCGCCGCAGGCGCGTGCCGTTGCACTCGGGGCAGGCGCGGGTATTCAGGTACTTGGCGAGCTCCTCGCGCACCACGATCGAGTCGGTCTCGCGATAGCGGCGCTCGAGGTTGGGAATCACGCCCTCGAACGGATGCTCGCGCACGTGCTTGTTGCCGCGCTCTCCGACGTAGGAGAACCGGATCTTGTCGGTGCCCGAGCCGTGCATCACCGCCGCGCGCACGTTTTCCGGGAGCTCGCCGAACGGCGTCTCGATGTCGAATGCATAGTGCTGCGCGAGGCACTGCAGCATCTGGAAGTAGAACTGGTTGCGCCGGTCCCATCCCTTGATCGCGCCCGAGGCGAGGGAAAGATCGGGAAATGCGGCGATGCGCTTGGGATCGAAGAAGGTGACAGTGCCGAGCCCGTCGCAGCGCGGGCAGGCGCCCATCGGGTTGTTGAACGAGAACAGCCGCGGCTCGAGCTCCGGCAGCGAGTAGCTGCACACCGGGCAGGCGAACCGGGAGGAGAAGAGATGTTCCTTTCCGGAGTCCATCTCGATCGCGAGCGCGCGCCCGTCGGAGTGGCGCAGCGCCGTTTCGAACGATTCGGCGATCCGCTGTTTCGAGTCGGCGCGGACCTTGAGCCGGTCCACCACCGCCTCCACCGTGTGCTTGACGTTCTTCTTGAGCCGGGGCAGCTCGTCGATCTCGTACACCGTGCCGTCCACCCGCAGCCGCACGAAACCCTGCGCGCGCAGCTCCTCGAAGAGATCGGCCTGCTCGCCCTTGCGCCCGACAATGAGCGGCGCGAGGATCATGAGGCGCGTGTCCTGCGGCAGCTGCAGCACGTGATCCACCATCTGCGCGACGCTCTGCGCCGAGAGCTGGATCGCGTGCTCGGGGCAGTGGGGATCGCCGATGCGCGCATAGAGCAGCCGCAGGTAGTCGTGGATCTCGGTGACGGTGCCGACGGTGGAGCGGGGATTGTGGCTCGCGGCCTTCTGCTCGATCGAGATCGCGGGGGACAGGCCCTCGATCAGATCCACGTCCGGCTTTTCCATCAGCTGCAGGAACTGCCGCGCGTAGGTCGAGAGCGACTCGACGTAGCGGCGCTGCCCCTCGGCGTAAAGCGTGTCGAACGCAAGCGAGGACTTGCCCGAGCCCGACAGGCCGGTGATCACGATGAGGCGGTTGCGCGGCAGGTCGAGATTGATGTTCTTGAGGTTGTGGGTGCGCGCGCCGCGCACGCGGATGTACTCGGTCGCGCGCGCGGCCTCCAGCCCCGCGGTCTGCAGCCGTACGACGGTCGGGCGGTGGGTGGCCAAGGTCGTCAGAAATCGAAACTAAACCTGCTAATATACCGAAGAATTTCCTCTTTTCCCAACCTGTTTCACTCCGCATGCCGTCCAGCCGCATGAGCCCGGAAGAGTTGCGCGCGTCGCTCGCGCTTTCCAGCATTTTCGGGCTGCGCATGCTGGGCATGTTCGTGATCCTGCCGGTGTTCGCGTTCTACGCGGAGTCGCTGCCGGGAGGCGACAACCTCCTCCTCGTCGGCATCGCAATCGGCACCTACGGACTGACACAGGCGATATTGCAGATTCCGTTCGGATACTGGTCCGACCACTACGGCAGGAAACCGGTGATCTATATCGGGCTTGCGATCTTCGCCGCCGGCAGCTTCATCGCGGCACTCGGCTCCCATATCTACGTGATCATTCTCGGGCGCCTGCTGCAGGGGGCGGGCGCGATCGCGGCGCCGGTCATGGCCATGACCGCCGATCTCACGCGTGAAGAGCACCGCGGCAAGGCCATGGCGATGATCGGCTCCACCATCGGCGCCACTTTCGCGCTCTCGCTGGTGCTCTCGCCGTGGCTGAACCGCGTGATCGGCGTGCCGGGCATCTTCGTCATGACGGGGGTGCTGGTGCTCGCCGCGATGGCGGTGGTCTATCGCGTGGTTCCCGACGGCCCGGAAGGCCCGCAAGCCAGCCAAACGCCCGCGCTGCAGCAGTTCATCACGGCGCTGTGCGACCCGCAGCTTGCGCGGCTCAACTATGGCGCGTTCGCGTTGCACGCCGTGCTGATGGCGCTGTTCATCGCCGTGCCGCTCGAGCTGCGCCGGGCGGGTTTGGCCGCTGACCACCACTGGCAGGTCTATCTTCCGGTGATGCTGGGGTCGTTCGTCCTGATGCTGCCAGCGATAATGAGCTCCGGCAGATCCGGCCGATCGAAGCCCGTGTTCGTGGGATCGATCGCCGTGCTGCTGGTCGTGCAGGTACTGATGCCTTGGGCGGTGAGCGGCGTGGGACGGACCGTGTTTTTCCTGCTGGCGTTTTTCACGGCTTTCAACGTGCTGGAAGCGCTCCTGCCGGCCGTCGTGTCGAGGGTTACCGCGCCCGGCACCCGCGGTATTGCGCTAGGCGTGTTCACCAGCCTCCAGTTTTTCGGGACGTTTGTCGGCGCCGCGGCGGGCGGCTACCTGTATGGACGGTTTGGAACCAACGGCATAGCCGTCTTTGACGCCGTGCTGCTCGCGGTCTGGGTCGCGGCCGCCTTCAAGACCGGGGTGCCTTCGCCGACCCGCGCGGGCGTGCAGCCCTGATCAGCGCACGACCAGCACGGGCCGGCCCGCGTACTGCACGACCGTCTTCGAGACCGAGCCGAGCAGCAGTCGCGCGAATTTCGAGCGGCCGCGGTCGCCGACGATAATCAGGTCCACACCATGTTGATCGGCGTGATAGATGATCTGCTCCGCCGGATGGCCCACCGCAACCTCGAAATGCGCCTTGACGCCCCCCTGCGCGGCTTTCTTTCTCAGGGGCACGAGGAGCTTGCGGTGGTGTTCGCGCGAGTTCTGGATCACCGCCTCGGTTTCCACGTCGTCCCCGATCTCGGGGGGGCGCGAGACCGTCAGCACATAGAGCTCCGCGCCGTGGTTTTTCGCCAGGCTGAGCGCGCTGTCAAACGCTTTGTCGCTTGCCTCCGAGCCGTCGTAGCCCACCAGGATTCTGCGGTACATGGTCAACTCCCCCTGCCCCGAGCCGGCGGGACGGCGACACTCGTTTCGGCGCCCGCCGCCCTTGCTGGCGCGGGCAAGTGGTGGCGCGGCAGGAACCAGGCGTTGGCGATCAGCGTCGGGATAACGGCGCTGGCGATGACGGCGGCCACCAGCGTGGAATACTGCGCCTGATCCACGATATTGTGCGAAAGCCCGAACAAGGATGAGATCGTTCCAAACGTCAGGCCCGTGGACATCAGCAGCGTCGTGTACATCCCCTCCTTGCGCGGCGACTGGAATGCCCGGGTGACCGGATAGACGCCGGCGATCTTCGTCAATACTTTCACCACGAGCATGAGAACGAACGCGGCCGGAGCCGCGACGAGCGCCGGCATCGAGACGAATGAGCCCGCGCGGATGAAGTAGAACGGCGTGAGCAGGCCGAAGCACAGCGTGCGAATCCGACGGACGAGCGCATGGTCCCGCCCGACGGTACCCGCGAGCATCATCCCGAGCACGTAAGCAGGCAGCACCGCCTCGCTGTCAGCCCAGCTTGCGAGCGCGCCCAGACCGAACAGGAAGACCAGCAAGTACTTGGCCTCGAGCTCCGACGCGCGCGCACCGTAGCGTCTGAAAAAGCGCGGCGTGAGCCACGGGATGGCCAGGCCCACTGCAACGAGCGCTCCCACGAAAAGGAGCGTCTTCAGGGAAAACGGGGCGAACAGCAACCCGAGCGCGACCACGGTGCCGAGATCGGTGATGAAGCACGCCGCAAGAACGGTCTTCCCGTATTCCGTTGTGTTGAAGCCGAATTCGATCATCACCGCGTACACCACGGCGACCGACGTCGTGGACATGGCGACGCCGGCGAGCCAGCTCGCCGCCGGATCCCAACCCAGCAGCCAGCGCGCAGCGGCCGCGCACCCCAGGAAAGGCGCGAAGAAGCTGACCAGCCCCACGGCGGTCGCCTCCTTCCATTTGCGCCGGAACACCTCGGGATCCAGCTCGGCGCCCGCCAGAAAAGTGAGGATGATCGCCCCGGCACCCGCGAGAAACTTCACCCAGCCCTGGTCGACGCCCATCGTCGCCGTGCCGATTACCGCGCCGGCGACGACGCCCACCACGATCTCCGACAGTGCCGTCGCAACGCGCAGCCAGATTGACGCCAGGCCGGCGAGAAGGGCCAAGCCCAGCCACAGGGCCGCGAGCGCCCAGATTTCAGTCATCGAGCTGCCTCCAACGATTGCCGGATACCGGGGGTACGCGTTGGAGGAGGGGGGGAATGCCCACGGCGCCCGTCATCCTGCGCGATCCGTAGGCATCATCAGCCTTGCGGCGGTTGGGAGTCTTCCGACTCCGGGGAGGAATGCCATCTCCCCGCGCCCCGATTATACTTACAACTCGCTTTCTCCAGGAGCCCTCCATGGCATCGGTCAATAAGGTCATTCTCATCGGCAATCTCGGCGCCGACCCCGAAACCCGCTATCTGCCGAGCGGCGATGCGGTGACCAACATCCGCATCGCGACCTCCGAGAAGTGGAAGGACAAGAGCGGCGACCAGCAGGAGCACACCGAATGGCACCGCATTGCGTTCTTCGGCAAGCTCGCGGAGATCGCCGGCGAGTACCTCAAGAAGGGGTCGCCCGTTTACGTTGAGGGCCGCATCCGCACCCGCAAGTGGCAGGACAAGGAGAGCGGCCAGGACCGCTATTCGACCGAGATCGTCGCCGACCGCATGCAGCTCCTCGGCGCACGCGGCGCCGGTGGCGGGGCGGAGCCCATGTCACGGGAGCCCGCGGCAGCCGCTGCCGGTGGCAACAGCAAGCCGCAGCAGAAGAAGGGCGGCGCGTTCGATACCATGGATGACGATATCCCGTTCTAGGGAACGGGGTATGAATGACGTCATCGACGCGTGCATTGCGCAGGCGCGTGCAGGCGGCAAGCGCCCGGTCTTTCCGGAAGGCCATGACGAGCGCATCGTCGCCGCCGCAAGAAGGCTGAAGGACCTCGGCATCGCGACTCCGACGCTGGTCGGCACGCGCGCGGAAGTCGGCGCGGCTGCCGCGCGCGCGGGCGTGCCGCTCGACGGCATCGCCGTGCTCGATCCGGCGGAGAGCGGCCGGCTCGCGGCCTACGCGACGCTCTATTCAGCCAGCCGGCCGAACGCAAACCGGAGCGTCGCGGAGCGGCTGGTGCGAAAGCCGTTGTTCCATGCCGGAATGATGGTGAAGGCCGGGGACGCGGACGCGATGATCGCCGGCGTCACCACCACCACCGGACGCGTGATCGAAGCGGGCCTGATGACCGTGGGACTTGCCGCGGGAATCCGCACCCCGTCGAGCTTTTTCCTCATGATCGTCCCGGACGCGGATGGCGGGGCGCCGAAGAGCTTCATCTACGCCGACTGCGCCGTCAACGTGGATCCGGATCCCGAGGTGCTCGCCGATATCGCGCTCGCGTCTGCGGAGAGCTGCCGCGCGCTCCTGAAGGAGGCGCCCCGCATCGCGCTCCTCTCCTTTTCCACCAAGGGCAGCGCGCAGCACGCACGCGTCGAGAAGGTCACGCGCGCCCTCGCGCTCGCCCGCGAGCGCGCCCCGGACCTCGCGATCGACGGCGAGCTGCAGGCGGACGCGGCACTCGTGCCGGAGGTGGCGGGAAAGAAGGTGAAGGGCGAAAGCCCGGTAGCGGGACGGGCAAACGTGCTCGTCTTCCCCGACCTCGACGCGGGAAACATCGGCTACAAGCTCACGCAGTGCCTGGCCGGCGCGCGCGCGATCGGCCCCGTGCTGCAAGGATTCGCACGCCCGATCAGCGACCTCTCGCGCGGGGCGAGCGTGGAGGACATCGTTGCCACAACCGCGATCGTGCTTGCCCGCGCTTAACGCTGCTCGACGGGGACGTACGGCCGTGGCTCGGGGCCGTTGTAGAGGGTGAGCGGGCGGAGGAGGATGTTGTTCTCGATCTGTTCGAGCACCTGCACCGTCCAGCCCGGCACGCGTCCCACCGCGAAGATCGGCACGAACAGATCCTCGGCGATGCCGTTGAGGAAATAGACGACACCGGCATAGAAATCCACGTTCACGTTGACGCCGTGGCGGGCATAGGGCTTCATCGCTTCGACCACCGCCTCCAGGATCTTGTACCAGTGCGGCTGGCCCATCTCGCGCGAGAGCTTTTCGACGCCGGCGCGCATGTGGCGCGCGCGCGGGTCCTCGGCGCGGTAGACGCGGTGGCCGAAGCCCATCACGGGTTCCTTGTTTGCGCGCTTCGATCTCACGTACTCAGCCGCCTTGCCGGCGTCGCCGATTTCCTGCGCCATGCGCATCACGTTCTCTGCGGCGCCGCCATGCGCCGGTCCAGCCAGCGCCGCCACTGCCGCCGTAATCGCGCCGTGGAGATCGGCGTCAGTGCCGGCCACCACGCGCGCGGCGAACGAGGAAGCATTCGAGCCGTGCTCGGCATGCAGCACCATGTCGATGTCCATCAGGCGCGCGGCGTCGGCGCTGGGCGCTCTTCCCTTGAGCATGTAGAGAAAGTTCGCTGCATGGGCGAGCTTCGGATCGGGCGCCACAGGCGCGCGGCCGTTTCGAATGTGTTCGTGCGCGGCGACGATCATCGGGACCTGTGCAGTGAGCCGGATACCCTTGCGTAAGGTTGCCGCGGGCGACTTGTCGGCGGTTTCGGGGTCGAACGTGGACAGCGCCGACACAACGGTGCGCAGCACGTCCATCGGGTGCGCGGTCTTGACGGTCTCGATCAGGCCGTAAACCGGCTCTGGCAGCACCCGCGCCGCCTTGAGCTCTGCGGTGAACGCATCGAGCTGACCGCGGCGAGGTAGCTCGCCTTTCAGCAGCAGGTAGCACGTTTCCTCGAACGTCGAGCGCTCGGCGAGGTCGTGAATCGAGTAGCCGCGATACCGCAGCTCGCCGGCGCGCCCGTCGATGTAGCACACGCGCGAGCGGTCGAAGTACACGCCCTTCAGCCCGCGATGAATCTCGAATTTTTCGTCCGTGTCGCTCATGGCAGGTCTCTCACCCGATGGGGACGCACAACCGCACCCTTGAGAGCATGCGTGTGCATCCCCATTATAGCGTTTACGATCTGTAACCGATTCAGATATAATGCTTTTCTCCGTTTGAGGTGCAGTCATGCCGATCTACGAATACCGTTGCGGCGCGTGCGGCCACGAGAAGGAGGTGCTGCAGCGCATGAGCGACAAGCCGCTGACCAAGTGCCCGGAGTGCGGCAAACGCACTTTTCAGAAGTTGGTGAGCGCGGCGGGCTTCCAGTTGAAGGGCACCGGGTGGTACGCGACCGACTTCAAGAACAGCGGCGCGAAGCCGGCGGCCAAGAAGGGCAAGTCGGAATCAAAGCAGGACAAGTCCGCCGACAGCTCCGGCACGGAGCCCTCCAAGCCCGCTGCTGCCTGCGGCGCGGGCGCCTGCCCGGCCTGCAGTTAGTCCCGGCGCGCGGCTCGCCGCGCGTTCGCGGGCGGCGGGTCGTCGCGCACAGATTCTCTTCGTTTCCTGATATGCTCATCCGCCTCGATGCGGGGGCCTCGCCGCAATCCATTCCCTCCTCATGAGCCGAAAGCTTCTCATCCGACGCTATTTCATCACCGGGCTCCTGATCTGGGTGCCGCTGGGGATCACGCTCTGGGTGCTCGACCTGCTGGTGAGCACGATGGACCAGACCCTGCACCTGCTGCCGCAGCAGTGGCAAACCGAAAGCTGGCTCGGTGTGCACGTTCCGGGCCTCGGCGTGGTGCTGACCCTGCTAATCGTCTTTGCGACGGGCGTGCTCGCCGCCAACATCATTGGCCAGCGGCTGGTGAGGTTCTGGGAAGGCGTGCTCGCGCGCATACCGGTGGTGAACTCGATCTACACCGGCGTGAAGCAGGTGAGCGACACGCTGTTTGCGCCGGGCGGCCAGGCGTTCCGCAAGGCGCTGCTGGTGCAGTGGCCGGGCCCGGGCACCTGGACGATCGCCTTCCTCACCGGCACGCCCGGCGGTGAGGTCGCGCGGCACCTGAAAGGCGACTACCTGAGCATCTATGTTCCGACGACACCCAATCCCACCAGCGGGTACTTCGTGATGGTGCCGCGCGATAGCGTGGTCGAGCTCGACATGACGGTGGACGAGGCGCTCAAGTACATCATTTCGATGGGCGTGGCCTTGCCCGAAGGCAGCGGCCGCAGGAGCGGCTCCGTCGCCCCGCCTGCCGCGAAGCCGCCCAGGGCCATCAACGAATAAGAATGCGGCATGCGTAGCGAATACTGCGGGCGCGTCAACCGCAATCACCTGGGCCAGACCGTGACGCTGTTCGGCTGGGTGAACCGCCGCCGCGACCACGGCGGGGTAATCTTCGTCGACCTGCGCGACCGCGAGGGGCTGGTGCAGGTGGTATGCGACCCGGATTCCCCGGAAACCTTCAGGACCGCGGACCGTCTGCGAGCGGAATTCGTGGTCCGCGTGGAAGGCAGGGTCCGCGAGCGCCCCGCGGGCACCGTCAATCCCGAGCTTGCGAGCGGCGAGGTGGAGGTGCTGGCACGGACGATCACTATTCTCAACGCGTCCCTGGCGCCGCCCTTCCAGATCGACGACGAGCACCTGTCGGAAACGGTGCGGCTCGAGAACCGCGTGCTCGACCTGCGGCGTCCCGCCATGCAGAAGAACCTGCGGCTGCGCCACGCGGTGGCGAGGGCGGTGCGCGGCTTCCTCGACGGCCACGGCTTCATCGACATCGAGACCCCCATGCTTACGCGCTCCACGCCGGAGGGCGCGCGCGACTACCTAGTGCCCTCGCGCGTGCACGCGGGCGAGTTCTATGCGCTGCCGCAGTCGCCGCAGCTCTTCAAGCAGCTGCTGATGGTCGCGGGCTACGACCGCTACTACCAGATCGTGAAGTGCTTCCGCGACGAGGACCTGCGCTCCGACCGCCAGCCGGAGTTCACGCAGATCGACATCGAGACCTCCTTTCTCGACCAGCACGCGATCACGATCCTGATGGAGCAGTTGATCCGCCACCTGTTCAGGGAAGGGATCGGTGTCGACCTGCCTGACCCGTTCCCGCGCCTGACCTACGACGAGGCCATTCGCCGCTACGGCAGCGACAAACCGGACCTGCGCGTGCCGCTGGAGCTGACCGAGCTGACGGACGTGATGAAGGGCGTCGCCTTCAAGGTGTTTGCCGGTCCCGCGGGCATGGCGGGCGGGCGCGTGGCGGGGCTGCTCGTCCCGCGCGGCGGGGAGCTCACGCGCGGCGAGATCGATTCCTACACCGAGTTCGTCGCGGGCCACGGCGCCAAGGGGCTCGCCTGGATCAAGGTGAACGATGTCGCAAAGGGGCGCGAGGGACTGCAGTCGCCGATCGTCAAGAACCTTTCCGATGAGGCGCTGAAGGCGGTCTTGGAACGCTCCGGTGCGAAGAACGGCGACCTCATGTTCTTCGGCGCGGACCGGGCGAAGGTCGTCAACGACGCATTAGGCGCGTTGCGCGCGAAAATCGGCCACGAGCGCGGCTACGCGCAGCCCGGCTGGCGTCCGCTCTGGGTGCTCGACTTCCCGATGTTCGAGTGGGACGAAGCGGAGAAGCGCTGGAACGCGATGCACCATCCTTTCACGTCGCCCGCCGACGGCCACGAGGACCGTCTCGAGTCCGATCCAGGTTCGGCGCGCGCCAAGGCGCACGACGTGGTGCTGAACGGCTGGGAGATCGGCGGCGGCTCGGTGCGGATCCACCGCTCCGATGTCCAGCAGAAGGTGTTCCGGGCGCTCGCGATCGGCCCCGACGAGGCGCAGGCCAAGTTCGGGTTCCTGCTCGACGCGCTGCAGTACGGCGCACCCCCGCACGGCGGCATCGCGTTCGGGCTCGACCGCATCGTCGCGCTGATGGCGGGCGCCGACTCGATCCGCGACGTGATCGCATTCCCCAAGACGCAGCGCGCGCAGTGCCTGCTCACGCATGCGCCGAGCCCGGTGGACGAGCGGCAGCTGCGCGAGCTGCATATCCGCCTCAGGCAGGAAAAACCGTAACCGGTGAGCAGTAAAGCGTTACGCTGCGCGGCCGCGGCGCTCCTGCCGGTCACGCTGTTGACACTCGGTGGCGCAGCCGCCGAGCGTGCGACCGGTCCGATACCCGTGGTGGCGGTCGGCGAGCTGCCGGCAGAGGCGCGCGAGGCGATCGCGTTGATCCGCAAGGGCGGGCCGTTTCTCTATCAGCGCGATGGCATCGAGTTCCGAAATTTCGAGAAGCGGTTGCCGGTCATGCCCCGCGCCTATTATCGCGAGTACACGGTGCGCACGCCTGGCACGAAGGATCGCGGCGCGCGGCGCATCGTCGCCGGCCGCGGGGGGGAGCTCTACTACACGGACGATCACTACAACAGTTTCCGGCGCATCAAGGAGCCGTGACGTGGCCAAATACGAGAGGATCATTCGCGGCGGCCGTTCAGGCGTGTTCTCCGCCCCGCGATTGGCGGGTCCGCTGCGGGCGGCGGCAAAGCGCGCGGGCATCGCCTGGCTCGATCTCGACCTCGCCGGCGTGGCGGATCGCGAAGCGTTCCTGCGGCGCTGCGGCGAGGCGTTCTCGCTGCCCGGCTATTTCGGGCACAACTGGGATGCGCTGCACGAATGCCTGCTGGATATCGCCGGGCGCGGGATGCCGGGCGCCATCGTGCACTGGCGGCACGGCACGGAACTGGCGCGCCACGCGCCGGACGCGGTGACGACCGCTTTCAGGATCCTGCAGGATGTGGCCGCTTACTGGAGCGGGAGCGGGCGAACCTTCGTCGTGGTCGTGGACCGGGACAGCGCGCGCGGCCACGCCCTGCCGCCCTTGCGCTAGATTCTTGTGGCCTACAAGATCCCGGTATCGGTTCTGGTCGTGGTGTACACGCCGGAGTTCGACGTGCTGCTGCTCGAGCGCGCCGACCGGCCGGGCTTCTGGCAGTCGGTCACCGGCAGCCAGGACGAAGGCGAGACGCTGCGCGAGACCGCCGTGCGCGAGCTGAGGGAGGAGACCGGGCTCGACGCGGCGCGTTACGAGCTGACCGACTGGCGCAGGCAGAATCGCTACGAGATCTACCGGCGCTGGCGCAGCCGCTATGCGCCCGGGGTCACCCATAACGTCGAGCATGTATTCGGCCTGTGCGTGCCGCGGCCGCTGGAAATTGCGTTGCAGCCGAAAGAGCACTTGCGCCACGAATGGCTGCCATGGCGGGCCGCCGCGGAGAAGGTTTTTTCGTGGAGCAATGCCGAGGCCATACGCGGGTTGCCTGAGCGCGCGCGGCACGCCAGTCGAAAACCCTGACCAGAATACGGACTCTGCGGAAGTCCGTCGCACCAAAGGGGCGTTTTTCTGTCATATCATTACCGCTTGAATGACCTCCCGGGAGGGGGGCGCAAAGGCTATGGAAGCCGCGACCATCGCATTTGACCGTTACAAGCCGCTCGCCGACGAGGCGTGCGCCGCGCGCATTCGCGCCGCGCGCGCGGCGCTTGGCCAGCAAGCGGTAATCCTTGGCCACCACTACCAGCGCCCCGAGGTCTACAAGCATGCCGACCTGACCGGCGACTCGCTCCAGCTCTCCAAGCTGGCGGCCGCGACCGAATCGCAATACATCGTGTTCTGCGGCGTGCATTTCATGGCGGAAGTGGCGGACATCCTGTCCAAGCCCGGGCAGGTTACCATTCTTCCCGACCTCGGCGCCGGCTGCTCGATGGCGGACATGGCCAATCTTGCCAAGGTCGAGCGCGCGTGGAGCGAGCTCTCCACGGTGCTCGACCCTGACCAGCACGTCACGCCGGTCACCTATATCAACTCCGCCGCAGACCTCAAGGCGTTCTGCGGCGAGCACGGCGGCATCGTCTGCACGTCCTCCAACGCGCGCGAAATCCTGGCGTGGTCGTTCAGGCAGCGCGACAAGGTGCTGTTCTTCCCCGACCAGCACCTCGGCCGCTGGACCGGCTACCTGATGGACATCCCGCTCGCCGAAATGCTGGTGTGGGACCCGGACGAGGAGCTGGGAGGGCTCACGCCGCAGCAGATCAAAATGGCGAAAATCCTGCTGTGGAAGGGGCATTGCTCGGTGCACCAGATGTTCCAGCCGCAGCACATCCTGCGCTGGCGCGAACGAAATCCCTCCGGCATGGTCATCTCGCACCCCGAGTGCCGCTTCGACGTGTGCAAGCTCTCCGACTACGTCGGCTCCACCGATTTCATCATCCGGACCATCGCCGCGAGTCCTCCGGGCACGCGCTGGCTGGTCGGCACCGAGTTGAACCTGGTCAATCGCATCGCTGAACAGTTCAAGTCCCAGGGCAAGCTGGTGCAGTTCATGGCGACGACCGTGTGCATGTGCTCCACCATGGCGCGCATCGATCCGCAGCACTTCGCGTGGGCCTTGGAGAACCTGGTTGCGGGCAAGGTCGTCAACCAGATCAAGGTTCCGCGGCACGAGGCGGCGCTTGCACGCATCGCACTCGATCGCATGCTCGCGGTTTCCTAGTGCCGTTCCAACTTGTGTCGCCAAGCGCCGTGAGTTTTGGGCGCGGCGAATGCTCGTTGAGTCGAGGCAATCCGAACAGCCGATAATAGTTGGAACGGCACTAGTCCTCCCATCGGTCATATTCGGGTGCTACGCTACGGGCTTCGATGCCCGATGCGCGCCCATTCCTGCTGCTCGCGCTGCTCGTGCCCGCCCATGCGGCGGAGATCACGGTCGACGCGACGCGCAGCGGCGAAATATTTCGGGTGGAAGCCAGCGCTGAATTCGAGGGCAGCCTCGCCCGCGCCTGGCAGGTCCTGACCGATTACGGCCGGTTTGCCGAGTTCGTCCCCGACCTCCAGGTGAGCCGCGTCCTTTCCCGGGAGCGCAACAGCGTGCTGGTGGAGCAGAAGGGCGCGGCGCGGCTGCTCTTCTGGAGCTACCCCATGGACGTGCGGCTCGCCGTCACCGAGTACCCCTACGAGCGGGTCGAATCGCGGTCGGTCTCCGGCAACTTCCGGGAAATGCAGAATGCCTACACGCTGGGGATGCGCAGCGGGCAGGTCCACCTGCGCTACTCGGGGCGCATGGTTCCCGATTTCTACGTGCCGCCGCTGATCGGGACTCTTGCGCTACATAACAGCGTCGAGTCGATGTTTCGCGCTCTCGTGAATGAAATGGAGCACCTGCCAGAGCCGGCGACCACTGACCCGCCCCGGCCGCGCTGAAACCGCAGCCTGATACACTGAACGAAGGTCGTAGTCCGCTCACCGCTCACCGCCCACCGCCCACTGATCATGCTGTTACGGCCATGCGCACGCTACGCGTAGCGAGCTACAACATCCACAAGGGCCTCTCGTTCACGCCGCTGCTGAACCGGCGGCTGACGATACACGAGCTGCGCGAGCGGCTGCGCCTGCTCGGCGCCGACATCGTGTTCCTGCAGGAAGTGCGCGGCAGGCACGACCGCCACGCCCGGCGCTTCGAGAACTGGCCGGCCGCGCCGCAGTACGAGTTTCTCGCGGACTCGGTGTGGAGCGACTTCGCCTACGGCAGGAATTCGGTCTACGACGCCGGCCACCACGGCAACGCGATCCTGTCGCGCTTCCCGATACTCGCCTGGGACAACCAGGATGTCTCCATGCGGCGCTTCGAGCGGCGCGGGCTGCTGCATTGCGAGATCCGGGTTTCCGGATGGAAGGAGCTGCTCCATTGCGTGTGCGTGCATCTCGGCTTGAGGGGGCGCGAGCGCAGCCGCCAGATGGAGAAACTGCGGCAGCGCGTCGAGCGGCTGGTGCCGCGCGACGCGCCGCTCATCGTCGCCGGCGACTTCAACGACTGGCGCCAGCGCGCGACGCAGGAGCTGGCGCATCCCCTCAACCTGCATGAGGTATTCGAGCTCGTCGACTTCCGTCCCGCGCGCACCTTCCCCGCAGTTCTTCCGCTGATGACGCTCGACCGCATCTACGTGCGCGGCTTCCAGGTGCGCAACGCCCACGTGCACCATGGGCGCGCGTGGGCGCGCATATCCGACCATGCGGCGCTGACCGCGACGCTGGTACCGGTATGAGGCCGCCGGCATGGTGGAATTCTTCAACGGTAATCGCATCACGCTGCTGAAGTCCGGCGCGGAGTACTTCCCGCAGCTCGCAGCGGAAATCGACGCCGCGCGGCACGAGATCCATCTCGAAACCTATATCTTCAGGGCCGATGCGACGGGACGCGCCATCGCGGACGCGCTGGCACGCGCGGCGCGGCGCGAAGTGGCGGTGTACGTCCTCGTCGACGGTTTCGGATCGCAGGATCTCGATCCGGCGCTGATCAGGCGAATGGAGGCAGCCGGCGTTCATTTCCTGGTGTATCGCCCGAACATCTCGCCGTGGAGCTTGCGGCACGCGCGGCTGCGGCGCTTGCACCGCAAGATCGCGGTGATCGACGCGCGGGTCGCATTCGTGGGCGGCATCAACGTGCTCGACGACGTGGACGAGTCGGGCGCCGCGCACCCCCGCTTCGATTATGCGGTGCGGGTCGAGGGACCGATGCTGTCGAAGATCCACCCGGTCGTGAAATGGCTGTGGCGACTGGTGAGCACGACGCAGATGCGCGCGCGCAAGCCGGATCCCGTCCGGCTCGAGCCTTCGCTGGAGCATCGCGGCAGGCAGCGCGCGGCGTTCGTGACGCGCGACAATCTGGGGCACCGCCGCGAGATCGAACGGGCGTATCTTGGGGCGATC
>Ga0326597_10002074_pt1 | contig 30664 bp, 28 predicted proteins | sample RVTome_12_FD_203789 | JGI IMG/M metagenome (GOLD analysis project Ga0326597, IMG submission 203789) | Soil microbial communities from uranium-contaminated site in the Upper Colorado River Basin, Wyoming, United States - RVT100D185 | ecosystem: Environmental > Terrestrial > Soil > Contaminated >...
CGCCCGGCGTCTGCAATCTCGTCTTCGGCGAGGACGAGGCCGGCGCCGCGCTCGTCCGCCATCGCGACGTCTCGATGGTCTCGTTCACCGGCTCGCTCGAGGCCGGCCGCGAGATCGCCGCCTACTGCGGCCGCGACGGGAAGCGCCTCCATCTCGAGATGGGCGGTAAGAACGCGATCATCGTCCTCGACGACGCCGACCTCGACCTCGCGCTGGAGGGCGCCGTCTGGAGCGCCTTCGGCACGAGCGGCCAGCGCTGCACCGCCGCCAGCCGCCTCATCGTCCACGAGCGCGTCGTCTCGTCCTTCGCCGGCCAGCTCCTCGTGCGCGCGAAGGCGCTCCGTCTCGGCGACGGCCTCGACCCCGCGACGGACGTCGGGCCGGTCGTCAACCGGCCGCAGCTCGAGAAGGTCCAGTCGTACATGGAGGTCGCCCGCCGCGAGGGCGCCGTCATCGCGGTCGGAGGCGCCCGTGCCACCGGCAACGGCCTCGAGCGCGGCTACTTCTTCCAACCCACCGTCTTCCTCGACGTGCGGCCGGAGATGCGCATCGCGCAGGAGGAAATCTTCGGCCCCGTGACGGACGTCATCTCCTGCTCCGGCCTTGATGAGGCGATCGCGATCAACAACGATGTTCCCTACGGCCTCGTCACGTCGGTCTACACTCGCGACGTGAGCAAGGCCTTCCGCGCCATCGAGCGCATCACGACCGGCATGGTCTACGTCAACGCCGGCACCATCGGCGCCGAGGTGCACCTGCCGTTCGGCGGCACCCGCGGCACCGGCAACGGCCACCGCGAGGCCGGCCAGGCCATGCTCGATTCCTATACCGAGTGGAAGACCGTCTACGTCGACTACTCCGGAAAGCTCCAGAAGGCGCAGATGGACCGCTAACGGTTCGCGCTGACGTCGCTTTGTAGGGGCGGCCATCCGGTCGCCCTGTCGACCGCAGGTCGACGCGAGTGTCCCTACTCCACCCGACTCCGGCCGGCCCTTGACCCCCCACGCCCGCCTCGGCCACAATGCCTAGCGCCATGCCCGCCCGCAGCGAGACCCGCCCCCGGTCGCGAGAAGAACGCCGCGCGCTCGAGCCGCGCATCAAGCTCTGGGTGGAGAAGGACGGCCGCCTCGCCCTGAGCGACTACCGCGTGCAGCTCCTCCGCCACATCGCGGAGACCGGCTCGCTCGCCGAGGCGGCCCAGCGCATGGGGCTGTCCTACCGGCGCGCGTGGGGGAAGGTGCGCGAGATCGAAGAGAACCTCGGCGTCAAACTGGTCGAGAGCGAGGCCGGCGGTGTCGGCGGGGGCGGCAGCCGCCTCACGTCGCAGGGCGAGCGGCTGGTCGCCTTGTACGCGCGCTTCCGCCGCGCGATGGAACGCGATCTGGGAAAGGAGTTCCAGGAGCTGTTCGATGCCTAACGCTTCATTTGCCTGCGATATGCTAATGGTGACATATCGCTGGCCGGCGTTCGTGCTGGCGCTCGCGCTGGTGCTGCTCGCCGGTCCCGCCTGCAGCAGCGGCAACGACCTGATCCTCGCTACGACGACCTCGACGCAGGACAGCGGCCTGCTCGACGTCCTCGTGCCCGCGTTCGAGGACGAGAGTGGCTACAACGTCAAGGTGATCGCCGTCGGCAGCGGCCAGGCGATCGAGATGGGCCAGCGCGGCGACGCCGATGTCCTCCTTACGCACGCGCCGTCGGCGGAGGAGGGCTTCGTCGCGGAGGGCTACGGCGTCAACCGCCAGCTCGTCATGCACAACGACTTCATCATCGTTGGCCCCGCCGGCGACCCGGCCGGCGTCGCGGACGCCAGCAGCGCGCTCGACGCGCTCCGGGCGATCGCCGGCGCCGGGGCACCGTTCTTCAGTCGCGGCGACGACTCCGGCACCCACAAGCTGGAGCTCAAGCTCTGGGACCAGCTCGGCATGACGCCCGACCCAGCGAGCGACTCGTGGTACGAAGAGACGGGCCAAGGGATGGGCGCAACGCTCCAGGTCGCCAACCAGCGCAACGGCTACACGATGAGCGACCGCGCCACGTACCTGGCGCAGCAGGAGAACCTCGATCTCGAGATTCTCAGCGAGGGCGACCCGGTGCTGCTGAACATCTATCATGTCATGCAGGTGAACCCCGATCGCTTTGGCGATGTTAACGCAGACGGCGCCGCCGCGTTCGTCGCGTTCATGGTCTCCGGCGCGGCGCAGGCGCTCATCGGCGAGTTCGGCGTCGAGGAGTTCGGCCAGCAGCTCTTCGTGCCCGACGCGGGCAAGGCCGAGGACGAGCTGGCGCCCTAGGAGGCGGCGATGGACCTCGTCTGGGACGGCCTGCGCGAGGCGCTCCGTATCCTCGCCACCGGCGACAACGACGTCTACGAGATCGCGCTCCGCTCGCTGCTCATCTCCGGCTCGGCGACGCTGATCGCGCTCGCCCTCGGCATCGGGGCCGGCGCTGCGCTCGCGTTCCGGCGCTTCCCGGGCCGGAATCTCGCCGTCGCGCTGGTCAACACCGGCATGGGCCTGCCGCCCGTCGTCGTCGGCCTCATCGTCGCCATCTTCCTCTGGCGCAGCGGACCGTTAGGGGAGCTGAACCTGATCTACACCCCCGGCGCGATGGTGATCGCGCAGGCCGCCATCGCCACGCCGCTCGTCACCGGCTTCACCGTCGCCGCGCTCGGCGCGCTGCCGCCGCGCCTGCGGCCGCAGCTCTACGCGCTCGGCGCGTCGCGGCTGCAGATGCTCCGGCTGGTGCTCGTCGAGGCGCGGCTGCCGCTGCTCGCGGCGATCATGGCCGGCTTCGGAGCCGCCGTCTCCGAGGTGGGCGCGTCTCAGATGGTGGGCGGCAGCCTCTCCGGCGAGACGCGCGTGCTCACCACGGCCGTCCTCCTCGACGTCAGCCGCGGCGACTTCGATTCCGCCATCGCCCTCTCGATCATCCTGCTCGTGCTCATCCTGCTCGTGAACATCGTGCTCACCGGCGTCCAACAACGGGAACGCCGCTCGTGACAGCCAAGCTCGCGCTCCGCGATGTCGTCGTCCGCCGCGGGCCGGTCGAGGTGCTGCGCGTGCAAGCGCTGGATGTCGAGCGCAACGAGGTGCTCGCCGTCCTCGGCCCGAACGGCGCGGGCAAGAGCACCCTCCTGCAGACGCTCGCGCTGCTCGAGCGGCCGTCGCAGGGCGAGGTGGTCTTCGATGGCGAGCCGGTCGCCGGCCGCGAGCTGGCGCTGCGCCGCCGCCTCGCCGTCGTCTTTCAAGAACCGCTGCTGCTCGATAGGTCGGTCGAGGCGAACGCCGGCCTCGGCCTCGCCCTGCGCGGCGTCCCGCGCGCCGAGCGGCGCGAGCGCGTGCGCCGCTGGCTCGCGCGCTTTGGCATCGAGGCGCTCGCGCCCCGGTCGGCGCGCACGCTCTCCGGCGGCGAGGCGCAGCGCGCGTCGCTCGCGCGCGCCTTCGCGCTCGAGCCCGAAGTGCTGCTGCTCGATGAGCCGTTCAGCGCGCTCGACCAGCCGACGCGCGAGTCGCTCCTCGATGAGCTGGCCGCCGTCCTGCAGGAGACGCGCGTCACCACGGTCTTCGTCACGCACGAGCGCGACGAGGCGGCGCGGCTGGCGCACCGCGTCGTCGTGCTGGCGGGCGGCCGCATCCTCCAGCTCGGCCCGACGCCGGAGGTGTTCACCAGCCCCGCCGACGAGACGGTCGCCGCCTACGTCGGTGTCGAGACCGTCGCGACGGGCCGTGTCCTGCGGGTCTGCGAAGGCCTCGTCGTGCTCCAGGTCGGCGGCGCGCAGATCGAGGCCGCCTCCGCCGGCTTCTCGGCGGCCGAGGCGCTCGTCTGCCTGCGCCCCGAAGACGTCGTCCTCTTCCCCGGCGACACCGATGTGCCCAGCAGCGCGCGCAACCATCTGCGCGGCGTCGTGCGGCGGATCACGGCGTCGGGCGCGGAGGTCCGCGTCGAGGTCGACTGCGGCTTCGCGCTGATCGCCAGCATCACGCGGCGCTCGCTCGAGGAGCTGTCGCTGGCCGTGGGCGTCCCCGTCGTCGCCTCGTTCAAGGCGACCGCCGTCCACCTGATCCCGCGGGGGCCGTCGTAGCGCTCAGACGAACGGGAGGCCTTCCGGCCTCCCTCGATATCTCGCCTACGCTCGAGTAGTTTAGCCGCCGACGCCGACGATGTTGACCAGCACGCGCCGGTCGCGCGGCCGGTCCAGCTCGATGAAGAAGATGCGCTGCCATGTGCCCAGCGGCATCCGCCCGTCGATGATCGGCAGCGTCTCGCTGGCGCCCAGGAACAGGTGCTGGCAGTGGGCGTGGCCGTTCGCGCACTCGTCCTCGTCCAGGTTCACGGTGCGCCGGGAGAAGTCGTTGTGCCCGTAGTCCGCGTGTAGGGGGGCGACCTCGTTGAGCGTGCGCGCCATGTCCTGGAGCAAGAGCGGCTCGTTCTCGTTCAGCTTCACGGCCGCCGTCGTGTGGGTCGAAAAGACGGTCACCTGCCCGAAGGTCACGCCCGACTCCGCGACGATGCGCTGGACGTCGTCCGTGATGTCGATGAACTCAGGAGCGCTCGTGGTCGCGATGTGGAGGGCCTCGCAGCGGACGGCCAGGGCCGGGCCGGAGGACGAAGCGACGGGCTGGCGGTGGGCCACAGCTTCCGTGAGGGTTCGTTCCATCAGCGTGCAGACTCCTCCCGTTCGATGCTGCCACGTCTCTCGACGCGACCTCAGTGTAGCACGGCTCCCCTTTACAACCGAGCTTACCCGCGTAGCGGCTCAGCCGCAATAGCCCCGAACAGACGTACGGCCTGACGGCCTTCGTTGACCCCCGGACGGCCAGCGGCTAGGATGCGGCCAGCCGCCCAAGGGGGAGCGAGACTGCCGTTGAGCCAGGCCGCCATCCTCAGACCGCGCGCGGGCGCCCCCGCCTTTGCCGGCCTCTTCCTCACCACTTTCAGCACCCTCATGTACGAGGTGCTGCTGACGCGCATCTTCAGCGTCACCATGTGGTACCATTTCGCCTTCGTCGCCGTGTCGGTGGCGCTCTTCGGCATGACGGCGGGTGCGCTCATCGTGCACCTGTTCCCCAAATGGTTCGCCGAGCGCCGGCTGAGGGATCACCTCGCTTTGTCGTCGCTCTTGTTCAGCCTCTCCATCGTCGCCAGCTTCTTGGTCCACCTGCAGCTTCCCGTCGACCCGAAATGGACGCTCGAAGGCGTCTCCTCCGCCGCGCTGACCTACGCCATCATCGCCGTGCCGTTTACGTTCAGCGGCATCGTCGTCTGCCTCACGCTGACGCGCTTCTCGACACAGGTGAGCGGCCTCTACGCTGCCGACCTTGCCGGCGCCGCGCTCGGCGCGATCACGCTCGTCTGGCTCCTCGATCTTCTGGAAGATGGGCCCTCGGCCGTGCTCGCCGTGGGCGCCTTCGCGGCCGCTGGAGCGGCCTGCTACGCAGCCGGCGCCGGCTGGCGGTTCGCGCTGCCCGCGGCAGGCATCGCGGCCGTCGTGCTGGGCGGCCTCGCGGCGGGGAATGCCGTCGCAGCGCGACACGAGGAGGCGTTCCTGCGCATCGTCCACGTCAAGGGTGTCGACGAGGGACGCCCGTTGTACGAGACCTGGAACGCTTTCTCGCGCATCCAGGTTGCCGGCGACCCCGATGCGCTCAGCCAGGTGAGCGCGACGGGTAGCGACGGCTCGCCGGTCATCCGCCGCCTCGCTATGACGATCGACGCCACCGCCGGCACCACGCTGACGAGCTACGACGGCGACCCCGCCAGCGTCGCGTTCCTCCAGGACGACATCGTCGCGCTGGGCCACCACGTCCGGCCGCGTTCGAAAGTCTTGCTGATCGGCACCGGCGGCGGCTTCGAGGTGCTGCTCAGCCTCTCGATCGGCCATCCGTCGATCACCGCCGTCGAAATGAACGGCGCCATCCTCGACGCCGTCAATCGCCGCTACGGCGACTTCACCGGCCACCTCGACCGGCAGCCGGGCGTGCGCTTCGTGAACGACGAGGGGAGAGCGTTCGTCGAGCGCTCCGGCGAGCGCTACGACATCATCCAGGTCCCCTTCACCGACACCTGGGCCGCGACGGGCGCCGGCGCCTTCGCGCTGTCCGAGAACGGCCTCTACACCGTCGAGGCGTGGGAGACGTTCTACGACCACCTGAGCGACGACGGCCTGCTCACCGTCACGCGCTGGCACCTGACCGACACGCCGATCGAGGCCTACCGGCTCACGGCGCTCGCGGCGGAGACGCTCCGCCGTTCCGGCGTCGAGCGGCCGCGCGACCACATTGTGCTCGTGAAGAGCGCCGACACCCTGCCGGGTGTTGCCGTGGCGAACGTGCTCGTCGGCCGGAAGCCCTTTTCCGCAGCCGACATCGCCACCGTCGAGCGGGTAAGCGCCGACCACCACTGGGAGGTCCTGCTGACGCCTCAGGACGCCGGTCGCAACCCGCTCTTCGCCGAGATCGTCCAGGCCGAGGACGTCAGCTCCGTCGACGTCGGCCTGCCGGTCGACATCCGCCCGCCCACCGACGACCGGCCGTTCTTCTTCCAGATGGTCGCCTTCGGCGATCTCTTCGATCGCGCGCTCTACAATGGCCTCAACGACTACCTCGCCCGGCCCGTCCTCGTCCTCTTTGCCCTCAGCGTCGCCGTGCTGGGGCTCACGGCGCTCTGCATCCTCCTGCCGCTCATCGTCACGAGCCGCCGCATCGCGATCACCAGCACGCTGCCGTTCGTCGTCTTCTTCTGCGCGATCGGCCTCGGGTTCCTGCTGATCGAGATCGCGCAGATGCAGCGCCTGATCCTCTTCCTCGGCCACCCGACCTACGGTCTCTCGGTCGTCCTCTTCTCGTTGCTGCTGTTCAGCGGCATCGGCAGCCTCGCCAGCGACCGGATCGTCGCCGTGACGGCGAACCCCGGCGTGCGCCCGGTCGCGCTCCTGCCGGTCGCCGCGCTGCTCGCGGTGCTCGTCGCCTTCGCCTTCCTCACGCCGGCGGCCATCGATGCCTTCCATGCGCAGACGACGCCGCTGCGCATCGCAGGCGCGGTCGCCCTCCTCGCGCCGATGGCCTTCCTGATGGGGATGCCGTTCCCGGTCGGCATGAAGGTCGCCTCGCTCCGCCCCGACGCGCCCACGGCTTTTTTCTGGGGCATCAACGGCGCGACGTCCGTCTGCGCGTCGGTGCTCGCGGTGGCGATCTCGATGGGCTGGGGCATCTCGATGGCGTTCTGGGCCGGGTGCCTCGCCTACGCCGTCGCCGCCGTGGCGCTGGCGCTGGCTGTCGTGCGGCTCCGGCACGCGTAGGGGCGGGCCTCTGGCCGCCCTGGCGCACGCAGCTCGCCGTCCTCCTTGACCCTTGGCCCCCGACCCTTGGCCCTTTACAGCGGCTGGCGGCCCGCGAAGCCGGTGTCCAGCTCGTGCCAGTAGGCGATGCCCTCCTCGCCGAGCTTCCAGCAGAGGTAGACGAGGCGCCCGTTGCGCTCCGACCGGAAGTCGATGAGCCCTTCCTCCAGGCCCTTGAGCTCGCAGCCCATGCGGTGGACCTCGCTCAGCAGCTCATTGAGGCGCGCCGCCAGCGTCTCGCCGTCCCGTCGCTTGCGGTCCATCTGCTGAGCGAGCAGGTGGCCGTTGCCAGACGCCGTCCGCGTCATCTGCCCGAGCTCCCCCCGCACCCGATCGAGCTTGGCCTTCTTCTCCTGCATCTCGGCGAGGACCTCGCGCAGGCGCGGGAGCAGCGCGTTCGCTTCGTCGAGGGTGAAGGACCGGGGCATGCGGACTCCCTCGGACAGGTTCGATGCGGAAGTGTAGCAGACGCTCGCCCGCCCTCCAATCGTCTGCTACTATGCGCTCGTCATGGCCGAGCCGTCCGTGAACGAGCTGATGGTGCGCGGCATCGTCGTCGGCGTCTTCGCCGAGAACTGCTGGATCGTCGGCTCCAATCGCTCTCGCGAGGCGATCGTCATCGACCCCGGCGACCAGCCCGACGAGATCCTCGCCCTGGCGCGCGACATGGGCGTGACGATCAAGACGATTGCCAACTCGCACGCGCACGTCGACCACATCCTGGGCGCGCGCGGCATCAAGGACGCGACCGGCTGCACCTTCCTCCTCCACGAAAGCGATCTCGAGCTCGCGCGCAACGCCGGCCAGCACGCCACGATGATGCTGGGCAGGGCAGGGGAGACCCCGCCCGAGCCGGACGCCTTCCTCGCCGAGGGCGACGAGGTGGAGGTCGATGGCGTAAAGCTCAAGGTCATCCACACGCCAGGCCACACCCAGGGAAGCGTCTCCTTCTACACCGAAGGCTTGCTCTTCAGCGGCGACACGCTCTTCCGCGGCTCGATCGGCCGCACGGACCTGCCAGGCGGCGACTACGCGCAGGAGATGGCCAGCATCCTCGACAAGCTGCTGGCGCTCCCGGACGATACGATCGTGCTGCCGGGCCATATGCAGGAGACGCGCATCGGCCACGAGCGGCAGGCCAACCCCTTCGTCCTGGAGGAGTACGCCCGCCGCCGCGGCGAGTAGGGCGGGGTTGAGCCTCCGAACGTCCGTCGGACGCCTGCCCGGAACGCGCAGCCTGGCTCGCCAAGTCCGGACGCTCTGGCAGCGAGCGCAACCGTTCCCTCTTCCTCGATACATCGCGTCCACACCGCTCGTCGGCGGCGATAACCTCTGGAACCCGTACTTGCCTCCGACCGCGCTGACGCTCGGTGCCGCAGCGATGTCGGAGGAAGCGACCACGTTTGTGATGGCGCTGTTGGAGAAGCTCACCCCGAGCGATGATTACGCCCTGGAGGCGTTCCACTACCGCTGGTCGCGAGACAAGTTCGGGCGGTACTGGCGGTTCGCAGATCTCTCGACGGCACTCTGGGCGGCCGCAACCCTCATCCGGCCCGCGAGCTACCTGGAGGTCGGCGTCAATCGAGGCCGGAGCGCGGCGGTTGTGGGCGCCATCTGTCCGTCGGTAAGCATCTTCGGCTTCGATCTCTGGGTGGCGGGTTACGAAGGACAACCAAATCCTGGTGCTGACTTCGTGCGCAGCGAGCTCACGGCTGCCGGTCACCGAGGAGATGTGACACTCGTGTCGGGTGACAGCCGTCGAACGCTGCCCGCGTTCCTCGAACAGCACCCCGCTCTCTTCTTCGAGGTGATCACGGTTGATGGCGACAAGTCGGTCGGCGGCTTCGCTCACGACCTGGCGTGTGCGCTGCCTCGACTCAAGGTCGGCGGTGTCCTGGTCGTCGATGATCTTGCGGCAGTGCCCGCGCTCCGCCGCGTCTGGCGCAAAGTCATCGATGAAGACAACCGGTTCGTGAGCTGGGAGTTCACCGACGCCGGCCACGGCGTGGCGGCTGCCGTTCGGGCGGGGTGATGCCCACCATGACGTCTAAATTGGCGCCGGCTCTCGTCGCCGCCGCCGTCTTCGTCGCCGCCTTCGTCCTTTACTGGCCATCGCTCGATGACTTCTTCGCCCTCGATGACTTCATCTGGATCAAGGAGGCGACGAACCCCAGCGCAACCGACTACTTCCGGCGCGCGTTCACGTTCCCGCCCGCCGGCTACTTCGAGCCGCAGACGCCGTTCTGGCGCCCGCTTATCGATGTCTATTTCTACGCCGCCTGGCGCGTCTTCGGCGAGGAGCCTGTCGCGTATCACGTCGTCAACGTCGTCCTCCACGGCGCCATCGCGACGCTGCTGGCGACGCTGGTGTGGCAGCTCACGTCATCGTGGCTGAAGGGCTTCCTCGCGGCGTTGCTCTTCGCCGTCCTGCCGACGTACGACATCGCCGTGACGTGGATCTCCTCCGCGACGGAGTTGTTCGCGGCGTTCTTCTACCTTCTCATGCTCGTGCTCTTTGGAGCGTCGCTCCGCGGCGGCGCTCGCCGTAGCGTGCGCTACGGCGCCGCGGCCGGCGCGCTCCTGTTCGCGCTGTTATCGAAGGAGTCCGCGATCAGCGCGCCGGCCGCGCTCGCCGGCCTGACGGCCGTGCTCGCGCCGCCGCGATCGACTCGCGACGTGGTCGCCCGGGCTCGCGACCTGGCGCCCTTCGTTGCGCTGGCGGCGGCCTACTTCCTCTTCCTCTACGTGCAGGAGTACCGTGCGTCGCTGGACGGCGGGAGCTACCAGTTCGGCTGGCACGCGCGCACCCACCTCTGGGACTACCTGAAGTGGCTGACGTTGCCCGTACCCGACGACCGCGCGTCGTGGGTAGCAGGCGCGCGCCCGTACGCAGCCTCGGCCTTCCTCATCCTCGGCGTCGCATCGATTGCGCTGCGCAACTGGCGCGCCGCCTTCTGCTTCGGGTGGACGCTGGCCGCACTGCTGCCGTACTCGTTCTTCACCGCCGGCATCGAGCTGCGCTACACGTACCTTGCCTCCATCCCGTTCTCGGCGTTCCTCGTCGTCTTCGTCTCCGACGCCGTCGCGCGGCTGCCGCTGCGACTCTCTTCGCGGGCGGCGATCGCCGGCACGGCGCTCGTGCTCGTGTTGGCCGTCCCGCTCGCGATGGAGACGCGCGACCGGCAGGACGCGCTGCGTGTCCAGGGCGAGGCCTATCGACAGGTCTACGAAGAGGTGCCGGCGCTCTGCGGCGACCTCCCGCCGGACGGCCATATCTACATGATCTACGACCCGGCGTTCGACCTGTACAACACGTCGACGCGGATGGCGTTGAACTTGACGTACGTCCGCGCGAACGTCTACCGCACCGCGCCCGCCGATCTCGTCGCGTTCACGCCGAACGTCTGCGTGGTCGACTACATCGATGGGCGTTTCGTGCTCGTCGACCGGCACTAGCGCGCAGCGGTAGGGGGCGCTCCATAGAACTGGCGCAGGGCTTTCGGACGACGCCGGAGTGATCCCACTTGGCCGTGGACAAGTAGGATCAGAACCTACTTGAGCCAGCGCCTCCTGGCGTACCAGGCCGCGCTGCCGACCGCGAAAGCACCCGCTGCCACAGCCGCCGCGACGGCAGCCACTACGGCCGCGCTGGGACCAACGGAGTCGGACGCCTCCAGCGGCGCGCTGGCTACGTCCGGCAGCTCCGCGATGCCGCCGACGCCGACCAGCGGCTGCCAGTCGGCATACGTGTTCGCAGGGAAGCTGTTGGTGACGTTGTTCTGTCCACTACCGATTGCATTCATCACGAAAATCGCGCCACCCCTATCAAATGCGATCATCGACCCATCAGGGGACCACGCAGGGCGACGATCTTGCTCGCTGTTGGTGGTTAGCTGGGTCTGATTAGTTCCATCGGCATTCATTACGAAGATCTCACGATCGCCGTCGCGAGCGCTGTCGAACGCAATCCTTGTGCCATCGGGCGACCAATCGGGAAAGTCGTCGTTCCCCGGATCGCTCGTCAACTGCGTAACCATAGTACCGTCTGAGTTCATGACGTAGATATGGAAGTCTGGAAAGTCGCCGCCATTGGAGGTAAACGCGATCTTTGATCCATTAGGCGACCAGGCTGGACTGGCATCCCACGACGAAAGGTTGTTCGTCCTGTTTATCTGATTTGTCCCATCGGCACTCATGGTGTAGATTTCGCCGAGGTCGCCGTCTCGGCGGCTCGAAAAGACGATTTGAGATCCATTGGGCGACCAGGCGGCAAAATGATCTTCCCCAACTGCACTAGTGAGCCGCGTCTGAGCGCTCCCGTCCGCCGACATAACGTAAATCTCGCCGTTACCGTCGCGACTACTTGTGAAGACCAACCTTGAACCATCAGCTGACCAGGCAGGTTCGCCATCGAAAGACCCGTGAACCGAAAGGTTGATCTGCCCGCTCCCATCGGGCAGCATCGAGAAGACCTCAAAATCGCCTACGTCTTGCTGGAAGGCGATCTTGCCGTTCACGCCAGGGAACGCGGCCCCAGCGGGCCCCGCCTCTGTCCCCGCCACGAGACCAACGATCAGCGCCACCAGCGCCACGGCTACCAGCGCCACCATGCGTCCCTTCATGTCGCCGCCTCCTTCAGTCACTCAGGCGAGGCGATTATAGCACGGCAGCGCGGGTCGGTCGCAACGTGACTGTTCCCTTCATCAGGGTCGCCGGCACCGCGTGATCTCAGCTGACCTAGGTCAACTCTGGATCAAACCCACCAGCCCCCCGCGCCACCCGCCCCTTCGCGCTATCGACCGCGTCCTCTATCCTCGACGCGGAACAGCCTGCCATGAGCACTCAGCCCTCCGCCGCCGCGACCCGTCACGGGCGCCCTCGCCGCCGCGCCCATGGACCTCGGGCGCCGGAACAGAGCGTTCTGCAGGTTCATAATTCGCGCAAATGGGCCGAAACTTGAATCTGGTCAGATTCAAAAAAAACAAAAATGCGCAGACAATCAAGACTGATGCTGTGGCAGGACGGCTGGCCCCTAGTACTCGCTCACGCCGGTGAAAGTCCAGCCGCGCACCTTCAGCGCCGGCACGCGGCTCACGCCCGCGATCGCCTGGCAGAGCATCGTCCGCTTGCCGATCGCCTCGACGTTGTTCATCGCCTCCAGGTAGCTCTGCGTGAAGCGCAGGTTCCGCACCGGCGACGTGATCTTGCCGTCCTCGATCAGGAAGGTGCCGTCGCGCGTCATCCCCGTCACGACCACGTTCAGCGGATGGACCGGCCGCGTGTACCAGAAGCGGCTCACCCAGATGCCCCGCTTCGTCGAGGCGACCATCTCGTCCAGCGTCGCGTCGCCCGCCGCGAGGAACATGTTCGATGGCACCGGCCCGAAGGTGTTGCCGGCCGGCAGCGCGTGCCCCGTCGACTCGCGGCCCTGCCCGTCCGGCAGGCGGGCCTCCTTGCCCGCCGTGTAGCTGTCCCACACCACGTCCCGCGCGATGCCTTGCTCGACGAACGAAACGCGCTGGCGCGGCACGCCCTCGAAATCGAACGGGTTGGGCGCTGTGTCCGGCGCGAGGCCGTCGTCCCAGATCGAGATGTTCTCGCCCATCACGCGCTCGCCCAGGCGCCCTGCCATGAAGCTGCGCTTCTCCTGGTATGCCTGCGCCCCGAACGAGAGGTAGCCGAAGAAGTCGAGGATGTCGGCCACCGCGTACTCCTGGAAGATGACGTCGTACTCGCCCGGCGGCGCCTCGGTCTGCCTGACGTTGCGCAGCGCCTTATCGACCGCCTCGCGCGCCACCTCCTCGCCGTCGATGTCGCCGACGTCCATGCTCACGCGCTCGGCGTGGCCGGAGCCGGTCTCGCCCATCACCACGGTGTTGATGTCGGCCATCGAATCCTTGTGGTAGGCGAAGACGCCGAGCGAGTTGGCGACGGCCACCTCCGCGACGGCGATGCGGAACGCGCCCGCGGCCGTGAGGCCGGCGCGCGAGGCGGCGTCGCAGATCTGCGCGACGACGGCCGCGCGCTCCTCCGGCCCCGTGCGCGCCGTGCGTTCGACGTACGCCTCGACGCGCGGGACCGGCTGCGGGCCGGGGAGCGACTGGAAGTCGGGGTTGGCGCGCTGGTGCCGCGCCAGCGTCACCGCGCGTTCGACGACCGCGCGCAGCCCCTCGTCCGAGAGGTCGTTGCTGGAGGCGACGCCGATCTTCTTGCCGGCGACCGCCCGCACGCGCAGGTCGATGTCCTCCTGCTCGACGTTCTGGTGGATGTAGTTGTTCGCGAACCTGGTCAGCGCGCTGTGCGGCGCGACGATGAGCACTTCGGTCTGCTCCGCCTGGCTCATCGAGAGCGCCCTGTCCGCCAGGTCCTTCAGCTCCTGCTCACCGAGCATCGTGTCTCCTCCTGTGCGAATGCCGCCCAGCTATCCGATCCATTCCGGCCGGACGAACGTCTTGTATCTGGTGACCGTGCGAAAGCCCATCCGCTCGTAGACCGGCTGCCCCATCTCCGACGCCTGCAGCGTCGAGCTCCGGCAGCCGGCCCTGGCGCCTTCATCGACCGCGTGGCGCGTCATCGCCTCGCCGAAGCCGCGGCGCCGGTGCGACGCCAGCGTGCCGACGTAGTGCACGCCGGCAACATCGCCGCTGGTGATCAGGGCGGAGCTGGCGACGGGCACGCCGTCGACATAGCCCAGGTACCAGCGGGCGCTGGGCGCCTCGAGGAGGGGCGGCGTGAGCACGTCGCGGCAGGCCTCCGGATCGATGTCGAACGTCGACGCGATGATGTCCGCGAACAGACCGAACGTCGCCGCGTCCGAGACCGCCCGGATGTCGAGGCCCGCCGGTGGCGCGGCGGCCGCCGCCGGCAGCGGCGCCAGCGCCATCCCCGGGATCGCGTCCGTGTGGCGCAGCCCGAGCGCCTCCGCCGCCTGCTCGCTCGCCTCATCGAGGCCCTCGCGGATGCGCACCAGGAACGGCAGGCCGCGTTCGTCCAGGCGAGCGAACGCCCGCGCCAGCTGCGACGGCGGGTCGCGCAGGGGCCGCGTGACGAACACGATGTTCAGCCAGACGATCGTCCCGCCCGGCGCCGCGACGAGCACGCCGTCTTCCTCCTCGACGATGCCGTCCGCGGAGGCCCCCGCCAGCAGCCGCCAGGCCGCGAAGTAATTGTGGTCGCAGCCGGCGCTCAGCTCCTCGTCCATCACGACACGTCGTCCAGCTTGAGCACGCGCCTGGCGTTGTCGATCAGGATCTTCTGGCGCACCGGCTCATCGAAGCCGAGCGCGTCGAAGTCGCTCAGCCAGCGTTCGGGACTGATCACTGGGTAATCGGAGCCGAACATGACCTTGTCCTGTGCCAGCGTCCGCGCATACTGCACCAGCAGCGGCGAGAAGTACTTGGGCGACCAGCCGGAGAGGTCCATGTAGACGTTCGGCTTGTGCACCAGCATCGCGAGCTGCTCGTCCTGCCAGGGAAAGCTGGGGTGCGCCATGATGATCGTTAGGTCCGGGAAGTCCGCCGCGACGTCGTCGATGTAGGGGATCGGACGGGCGTACTTGAGCTTGATCCCGCCGCCGCCCGGCCGCCCCACGCCGACGCCGGTCGTGCCGGTGTGGAACAGCACGACCAGCCCCAGCGCCTGCGCGGCCTCCCACAGCGGGTAGAAGCGCGGATCGTTCGGGTAGAACTGCTGCTGCTGCGGGTGGAACTTGAGGCCTCGCAGCTTCAGCTCCGTGGCGCAGCGAGCGGCCTCCTGCACGGCCGCCCGGCCCTTCCACGGATCGACGGAGCCGAAGCCGGTGAACTGCTTCGGGTAGCGCGCGACGACCTCCGCGATGTAGTCATTCGGGACCGGCGGCACGCCGGAGGCCGTCTCGAAGTCGATCAAGAAGAGCACGCCGAAGATGTCCAGCGCCGCGTAGTACTCGGCCGTCTCCTCCGCGCTCGAGTGAGTGAGGGCCGAACGGAAGTAGGCGCGCGTGGCGGGGTCGCTCGTGAGCGAGCGTCCGCTCGGGCTCGGCGGGTGGATGTGGATGTCGATCGCGCGGACCATGTGCCTGCCTAGCGCCGCCGCCGCCGTTGCTGCGACTCGAGCTCGCGCAGGCGCGCGTCGCTGATGCCGAAGTGGTGCGCGACCTCGTGGACCACCGTCGCGCGCACGCGCTCGACGAGATCGTCATCGTTGCGGGCGATGCGCTCCAGCGGTTCCTGGAAGATGATGATGCGGTCTGGCGCCACCATGCCATAGCTGGAGTGGCGCTTCGTCAACGGGACGCCCTGGTAGAGCCCGAGGAGCGAGTGCCCGCGCGGCACGCGGGCGCCCGCGAGCTGCTCGCGGCTGGGGTGGTCCTGCACCTCCACGTCCACGTTGTTGACGCGCCGGGCGAGCTCGTCCGGCAGCGTGCCGAGCGCGCGCCGCACCAGCTCCTCGAAGCGTTCTCGTTCCACGGCCGGCGCGCTCACTTCATGATCCCGACCTGGACGTTGCGGAAGCGGGCGGGCGCCGCGCCGTGGCCCGTGTGAGCCACCTGTTCCGGCTGGCCCTTGCCGCAGTTCGGGGTGCCCCAGACGATCCAGTGATCGCGGTTGCCGACGGCGTCGCAGGAGCCCCAGAACTGCGGCGTGATGCCCGTGTACGTCGCGTTCTTGAGCAGCGCGCCCAGCTTCCCGTGCTTGATCTCCCGGCCGATCTCCGTGCCGAACTGGAAGTTCAGACGCCGGTCATCGATGCTCCAGCTCCGGTTCGTCTCCATGTAGATGCCGTCGTCCGTATCGGCGATCATGTCGTCCAGCGTCCACGTGCCGGGGTCCAGGTTGACGTTCGTCATGCGGATCAGCGGGATGCGGTTCCAGCCGGACGCCCGCATCGCGCCGTTGCTCGTTTGTCCCAGCGCCGTCGCCGTCTCGCGCGAGGTGAGGTAGCCGACGAACAGCCCGTCGCGCACGACGGGCGTCGCGTGGGCCGGGACGCCTTCGTCGTCGTAGCCGAACGTGCCCAGCCCGCCGGGGATCGTCGCGTCGGCGGTGATGTTCACCTGCGGCGAACCGTAGTTGAAGTTGCCCAACTTGTCGGTGGTGAGGAAGCTGGTGCCGGCGAACGCGGCCTCGGTCCCTAGCACGCGGTCGAGCTCGATCGCGTGGCCGCACGACTCGTGGATCTGCAGCGCGACCTGGCTGCCGTCGAGGATAACGGTCGTCACGCCGGACGGGCAGGGCTTCGCGCTGAGCAGCTCCGCCGCCTCCTCCGCGACGCGCAGGGCGTTTCCCGCCAGGTCCCACCGCTCGATGAACTCCCAGCCCTCGGTGCCCTGGTGGCGGCCGACGCTGTTCGGAAACGAGCGGCGCTGCACCTCGCCTTCGTTCACCGCAGTCGCTTCGATGCCGCAGCCGGTCTCGACGAGCGTCTGTTGGATCTCGCTCCCTTCGCTGCTCACGAAGAGCTTCTCGTCGCGCTGGCAGTAGATGTTCGACTCCGCCATGACGATGTGCGGCACGCCGGCCATCGTCTCGTTCGCTTGCAGGAGCAGAGCGATCTTGTCCTCCAACGGCACCGCGAACGGGTCTTTCAGCACCGGCGTTGCGTAGGTGTCGACGATCGCCATCGGCGGCCCGAGGTCGGCCGCCGGCCCGCGCACCGTCGCCGAGGCGCGGGCGATGCGCACGGCCTCGACCGCGACGCGGCCGGCCTCCTCCATCGTCATCTTGTGGCTGCTGGCGAACCCCCAGTAGCCGTCGACGAGCACGCGCACGCCGAAGCCGATCGACTCGTCGTAGGTGAGCCCTTCCACGTTCTGGAGCCGGACCGTGACCGACTCGGCCTGCTGCCTCAAGACGCGCACGTCGGCGTAATGGGCGCCCTTGCTGCGGGCGGTGTCGAGCGCACGAAGGGCAAGGTCACGCATGGGCTCCTCCTGCCGGCCACCTCAGGGGCGAGGCCTCCTGCATCATAGCTTCGTTAGCGTTGGTGTCAACCGAGCGGCGGGTCGTCCACCAGTGCTAGCTCGCCGGCCGTCGCAAGCTCGCGCAGGAGCTGGGGGAAGAGGGGTGGGTAGAGGTCGTACAGATAGCCATACATCTCGATCACCATCCCTTCCTGGTCGGCGATGCTCCCCCAGGCGCGCTGAATCTCATCCGTAGCGAGGAAGATGTGGCGGCAGTGGTCGCGCAGCGCCTCGAGCAGGGTGCGGAGCGGATCGAGTGGGTAGGACGGCGCCGTGCCGGCGAGACCCTGGTTCGCCGCCCGCGCGCGCTCGATCGCCCCCGCCGCCTCGCGCCGGCGCCCCTCCGCGCGGTCGACGTGGTGGTGCGCCCAGCCGGCGTGCTCGCCCGCCCGCGCGCCCAGCCGCTCGATGCCGGCGCGCAGGTACGCGACTCGCTGGTCGATGAACAGCTCGGGCAGTCGCGCCAGCCCGGCCAGCGACCGGTCCGTGAGTGGCTGGAACCTGGACCGCGCCACCCCTGCGCGTTCGGGATTGTCCAGGTCCTCCAGCAGCATCTCCGCGATGCGGTGGCCGTGCAGGTAGGGCCGCTTCTGGCGGTCCTCGTCCGGCTGCCAGCCCCAGTTGTCGGCCTGCTTCATCGAGCGGCTGTGCAGCGCCAGCCGCTCGCCTCGATCGAGGCCGTGGTACCGGTAGCCGCGCTCGCGCCACTCGGCGGCCGGGAGCGGCACGACGAGCGGGTAGCCGAACGCGCGCAGGAGCGAGTTGAAGACCTCGACGTGGAAGCGTCCCCACTCCCAGTAGATGAACGGCCAGCGCCGGAACACCTCCAGATCGAAGTCGTAGCCGCCGATCGGCCCGGCGTCCAGCGGCGGGTAGTGGCCGTCGCAGCGCAGCACCGGGCGGATTTCCGGCGCCCACGAGACCTGGAAGAACCGCATCGAAGGCAGCTGCTGCTCGAGGCCGCCGGTGCGGTCGAGGTACTCGTCCGGCGTGACGATGTGCGCCGCCACGTCAGGCACCGATGCCGTCTGCCAGGCCTCCTCCAGGATGTCCAGCGCCTCTTCGCCGTAGTCCATCAGCTCCAAGTCCTGGATGTAGACGATGAGCCCGCCGTCAGGCGCCTCGGCCAGCGCGCGTTCCAGCGTGCCCCGGTACTCGGCGACGGCCTGCTCGCGCGTGATCGGAAACTGAACGTACCGCTGGTTGCGGTACTCCTCGTCGAAGACCCAGTACTTGCCCAAGATGTGGCCCTGCAGGACGAGGCCCTTCGGCTTCCATTTCGTGATCGGGCGCCAGATGTCCTGCGAGACCGGGAAGTGCCTCGGCAGCCCGACGATGCCAGACGTCAGCCGAAACGGCAGGTACAGGCCATCGCCGCCGTCCTCGATCTCGTAGCGCGCCTTGCGCGGGCTCAGGTTCGGGAAGATCAGGTACTGGATGCCGGCGCGCACGAACGCCTCCTGCATGCGCGCGTCGATCGAACCCTCCATCGGGAAGGCGCCCCGGTAGCGCGGCCGGGGCGCGCCCATGACATCGTGCAGGAACTCCTGGTTGAGCCGCAGCTCGTCCGCCAGCTCGTCAACGTCGAGCAGCGCGCAGTGCGCGTGGTGGGCTCCCCCGTAGACGGGATGAAGTGCTCCGTCGCGAAAGCCGTCCCGCAGCGCCTGGTAGGTCTGCGGCGCGCACTCCTCGAGCTGCATCAGCAGCTCGTTCGTCGCCTCCAGGCACACCGGCGCGCCCAGGCGCCTCCCCACATCGATGAGCCGGCCGTAGACGTCGCGGCCCTGCTGCGCGCGCTTGCGAACCCAGTTCTCCGGCGGGATGCTCCGCCGCATGTCGTCGTCGTCGACGGTCTCGAGGATGTGGACGGGCAGGTCCCACCACGGTTCGTGGGCGTGGAACGCGAGGACGACGTAGCAATCCTTCCGGGCCACGAAGACCTAGACGCTGAACGAACCGACGCGCTGCTGCCCGCGGATCGTCGTGCCGCTGGCGAGGAAGCCGTCCTCCGCCTCCAGGACGGTCACGCCTGCACCGATCACGCAGTTGCGTCCCAGACGCAGCTCCGGCCCGATCTGCGCGCGCTTGCCGACGATGCTGATGCCGCAGTTGACGATGTCCGGGCGCTCGTGGTTCGGCGAGAAGTCGTCGCCGAAGCCGATCTGACAGCGTTCGCCGATGCGCACCTCTTTGTCGATGATCGACCGGTCGATGGTGGTACCCGCCTCGATGTGTGTGTCATCGAAGATGATCGAGTCGCGGACCACGGCGCCTTCCTCAACGTACACCCCGGGCGAGAGCACAGAGTGCTCCACCTGACCGTTGATGATGCAGCCCAGGTCCAGCAGTGAACGGAAGATGCCCGCGTTGCGGCCGATCTTGGCCGGCGGGTAACCGGTGACGCGCGTGCGAATGCGCGTCTCCGGGTCGTACATGTTCAGCTTTGGAATGTCATCCAGCAGGTCCATGTTCGCTTGATAGTAAGACTCCAGCGTGCCCACGTCGCGCCAGTAGTCGTCGAACCGGTAGCCGTACAGCTTCTTCGACTGGTCTTTCAGGACGAGCGGGAGGACGTCGCGGCCGAAGTCGCGCTCGCTCTCGTCGTGTTCCGCGTCCTGCACGAGCGACTGCACGAGCACGTCGCGGTTGAACAGATAGATGCCCATCGAAATCAGGTTGGAACGCGGCCGCGCCGGCTTCTCGTCGAAGGCGGTGATGCGGTCGTCGTTGTCCAGGAAGAGTGTGCCGAAACGCGGCGCCTCCTCCCATGGCACGGTGGTCACGGGAATCGTGACGTCCGCGTCTCTCGAGCGGTGGTACTCGATCAGCTCGTCATAGGCCATCTTGTAGACGTGGTCGCCCGCGAGGATGAGCACCAGCTCGGCGCGAGACTCCTCGACGAAGTAGAGGTTCTGGTACACCGCGTCCGCCGTGCCGCGATACCAGTCCGACGCCTCGTGGCCCAGGTACGGCTGCAGCAGCGAGACGCCCCCGCCCGCGCGGTCGAGGTCCCACGGCCGGCCGATGCCGATGTGGTCGTTGAGCGACCTCGGCCGGTACTGGGTGAGGACGCCCACCCGGGTGATGCCCGAGTTCACGCAGTTGCTGAGCGCGAAGTCGATGATGCGGTAGCGGCCGCCGAAGATGACGGCCGGCTTGGCGCGCTCTTCCGAGAGCACGCTCAGCCTGTCGCCCTGGCCTCCCGCCAGGATCATGGCGATGACACCCTTCACGGCCGCACCTCCTGCTGGCTGGCGGGCGTTTGCGACGCGGCCCGGCCGCTGTGGCTCGCCAGGGTCTGAAAGATCTTGAGGTAATCGCGCAGGTAGCGCGTGATCAAGAACCGTTCGCGGACGAACTCGCGGCCGGCGGCGCCCATCCGACCGGCCAGCGGCGCATCGCGCAGGAGCAGCGCGACGCGTTGCGCGCATTCCTCTGTCGTTTGCACCAGATAGCCCGTCTCGCCGTCGATGAGCTGGAGCGGGATGCCGCCCACCCGCCCCGCCACCACCGGCCGCCCCTTCCACAGCGCTTCCGACACGACCAGCCCGAACCCCTCTCGCACCGACTTCTGGATCACGACGTCAGCGCGCTGAAAGGCGTTTACCTCCACGTTCCCGACGCCGTTCAGGTTCGAGAGGATATGGATGTCGTAGTCCTCACCGGCGCGGCGCACGGTGCGCTCGTACCAGGCCCACCCTTCCGGGTCGTCGTGGGCCATCGAGGCGATCAGCACCAGTTGCAGGCCGGGGAAGTCCTCCTTGAGGAGGCGGTACGCCTCGATCACGCCGAGCGGGTCCTTCCATGGGTCGAAGCGGGAAATCTGGGCGATGAACGGTCTCGTGTGGTCGATGCCGTAGCGCTCCAGGATCCCCTGGCAGGTCTCCTCCGGCAGCTCGATGTTCTTCGGGCTGAGCGGATCGATCGCGGGCGGGACGATGAATGCTTGCGGACGCTGCAACCCCTCCTTGACGTACTCCGCCGTCGTGAAGATCACGCCGTCGAACTCCTCGACGTAGGGCCGCAGCAGGTCCCAGGTCTGCACCTGGGACTCCGTCAGGTCGATGTGACAGCGCCAGACCCACGCGCCGCCGACGTGTGGCGAACGGCGCTCGCGCAGGCTGGCCAGCAGCGCGGCCGGCTGCGGGTCGTGGATGACGACGAAGTCGTAATCCTCGTCGAACAGGTCGGCGTTGCGCTGGTTGCACCTGAGCCAGGTCTCGCGCATCTCCGGCGTCCAGTCGATGTACATGCCCTGCAGGCTGTTGTGCATCGCCTTCGTCACCTGGTAGAAGTCGTCGGCGCCCCGGATCACCTGCCAGTCCGCTCGCAGCCCGACGTCCGTCATGAGCGGCACGAGCGTGCTCAGGATCTCCGCCACGCCCCCGCCGAACGACGTCGCGTTGACGTGGAGAACGCGCGCCCCCACCAGCCCCGCCGCAAGCTCGCGGATCTCCTCGATCCGCTCCGCGCCGATCACCGCCACGTAGTCGTCCAGCGACTTCGGCGTGAGCGGTACGGAGCCGAGCATGGGCCGGCGCCTAACCCTCCGTGCGTGTCAGGCCTGTGAGGAGACGGAGCTCGTCCGCCAGGAACCGCGTAAGCAGAAAGTGCTCGGCCACATGCCGGTGGCCCGCCTCGCCGAGCCGGGCCGCCAGCGCCGGGTCGCGCAGGAGCTGCGCCACTCGGTCCGCGAAGCCGTCCGTCGTGTCGGCCAGGAAGCCCGTCTCGCCATCGAGCACCTGCTGGGCCAGCCCGCCCGTGCGCGCCGTGACGACCGGGCGCCGCTTCCACTGGGCGTCCGCGATCCAGAGGCCGAATCCCTTGCGCAGGCCCTTCTGGATCACGACGTCCGCGGCGCGCTGGAAGGCGTTCGACTCGACGTTGCCGACCTCGCTCACGCCGCGCAGGATGTGCGCGTCCGAGTACTCCATCGACTTGCGCACGCACTCATCGAAGTAGGTAATGCTGTCCGGGTCCTCCGGCGGGTGCATCGCGACCAGCACGAGCTGCAGGCCCGGCGCCTGCCGTCGCACGCGGTCGTGCACGTCGATCGCGCCGAGGAAGTCGCTGCCCGGCTCGCACGGCGCCATCTGGTAGAGCAGCGGCCGCGCGGAGTCGACGCCGTAGCGGGCCAGGATCGTTTCGATGGTGCCGGCCGGCAGCTCCATGTTGCGCGGCCCGAGCGGATCGATCGCCGGGCGGATGATCGAGAGCGGGACGGTGCGCAGGTCCGGGTGCACGAACGTGTCCGCGTCGAACACGATCGCGTCGTACGCGGCCAGATGCTCGCGCAGCAGCGCCCAGGCGTCCGCGCGCGCCGACGATAAATCGAGGTGGGAGTGGAACACCCAGCGCGCGCCCGTTCGCACCGCCTCCGGCGCGAACGAGCGGATGGCCGCCGGCTGCGGGTCGTGCATGACGATGACGTCGAACGGCTGTGTGAGCAGCTCGGCGTTCATCGCGCTATAGCGCAGCCAGACCTCGGCGTGCTCCGGCAGCCAGTCCGAAGCGCTGCCGGCCAGCGCCCGGTAGAGCGCCTTGTTGGCCGCCGCCGACTCCTCCGCCGGCCGCACGACTTGCCAAGTGCACTCCAGACCGATGTTGCTGAGCAGCGGCACGGCCGCATTGAGCAGCTCCGCCACGCCCGTGCCGAAGGCCGTCGCGCTCAGGTGCAGCACGCGCAGCCCTTCGAGCGGCGCGGCGAGCCGCCGGATCTCATCGATCGCGGCGTCCCCCGCCAGGGGCCGATAGTCTTCCAGCGCCTTCGGCGTCAGGGCGGTCGTGCCGTACATGGCTGCCTCCTCCTGGCGACGAAACGGCCCGGGGCCTAAGCGCCCAGGGCCGAGGTGCGGGGGAGCCTCTCGCTGCGGCGGGACTCGTCTTCGGGCTCAGGCTGAGAGGGCTACCCTAGCTTCCTCCCGTGGGAGGAACGCACCCCGGGTCGATTCCCAGTTCTCGTGACAAGAGCCCCGCCGGTCCTCAGTGCTGCTCGGAGCATAGCGCAGCCGAATCCAGGGTGTCAAATCTAGGCAGAACAGGCGTACGGAACCCGCCGCCGGCCAACGGCGTCGAGTAAGGTGGGGGTAGAACGATGAAGCGCCCGCTCTTCCTCGCCGTCGGAGTGGTCTTGTTGCTGGTCGCCGGTACCGGCGCCGTCTGCGTTGGCGATGACGCCACCGAGTACGTCGTCACGGTGCGCTTCAACGAGACGGTGACCCAGGCGGACATGGACGAGGTCGCGGCCTTCCTGCGCGCCTACGACGACGACCTCGACTTCCTGATCCAGGAGTCGTTCCCGCCGACCGGCGTCGCGTACGCGGAGACGGGTGACGAAAGCTTCTGCGCCGCTGTCGAGTCGGAGCTCGAGGCGAAGACCTACGTCGAGAGCGTCACGTGCGCGGAACGAGGGGAGCAAACGCCGGTCGAGAGCCCGGACCAGCCGGTGGCGTATCCGTAGGGCGTCATTGCCGGACGCCCAGCCGTTCTCACAACCTGCTCCTGAGGAAGTCGTCCACTATCTCGTTCACGGCTTGGCGAGAGATATCAAAGAAGTCGAACAACATGAATAGCTCGTTGGAAATGTCATAGACGATTTGCTTTAGAGTGCTTGTGACCAGATCCTGTGTTACCTCGCGCTGCCAGCGGCTCTGCGTGACTCTGCATATTCGCCCTGGCCCGACATACTTCCGCAAATCGCTCGTGGCGAGCTCTCGTCCGTCCAGCCCTCCGTGGTTGGCTGCCAGTAGGTAGGGCTCGGAAGGCGAGACGCCTAATGCGCCGTATATTGTGGCACTGTGCAGAACTACTTCGGCGATACGCCACAATCGCATATCGAACCAGAGTGGCCGCTCAGGATGGCCGCGACTGCTCCGATAGGAGGGCTCTTCGAAATTCTCTTCAAAGAGCCTGACAACGTAGTAGCTCCCATCCCTCTTGAAGACCCAATAGTCGTTCCAAGTGCTTCCTGTGTTTCTGTAATACTCCAGGCGCGCCTCGATGCCGTCTGCCGTCGGCGTCGGGCTTAGCCCCTCCCGCTGGATCACTAGGCCGATCGGCCATCCTGTGTTCCGTAGCTGGCCGGCTTCCGCGGCTCGCAGGAGTTCCGCCTGTGACCACTGACGTCCGGCTGCACCAAGGAGGGTCTGCGCCGACTCGATGTAACCCAAGCTCGAGTTACTAGTCATTGGGGCGCGTCTGGTTGAGGAAATGCATGCCTGCGGCCCCCCGAAATAACGTCCTCGAGTCTGGACCATGCGCTAGGCTGCGAGATGGGAGGCGAGGTCATTCGTTCGAATAACTCCGTGAACTCGGAGAGGAATTCATCTCGGCGCAGTCTGACGCATCTGCCAATGACGTCCTCCCAGTCGCTGGCCGTAGAGATCTCTGAGGTCTCTGCGCCAGGCCTTCGAAGGTAAACCGCTCCTTGCCGCAGGATCTGGTCGCCCGTGTCGGTCGCCGCTTTGAAACTGCGGCACACGTATGGCAGTCTTTCGAACCCATAAACACGGATCAGTGGATGGCGGATACCCGTTTCAGGGTGCGGCTCGTAATGAACCTCCAGCGTCACACGCTGACCGCGCAGGACAGACGAATCCACTCGCTGCGATATCTGAGTAGGTTCATATGTTGAACAGGTAGCATCGCTATGCGAGGGGTCAGGGATTAGGGCGCCGGTATCCTGCGAATAGCCGATCACGAGCCAGCCTCCGCCAGCATTCGCCATGCCTTGGATGTGACGGATGAGCTTCAGCGTGAACGCATCGTCGCCGGCGAATGGAAGGGAAGACTTGTAGTCTATGTCCCGCCGCTCGCCGGGAGTGGAAAGAAGCCGTTCGCGAAATGCGGCTGCATCTGGCGGCTCGATAGTCATCTTTAAGGCCGGGTCTCCGGCGTGCCTACCGCGTCAGCCAGCCGAACTCCTGCTTCTTGCGGCCCGCGCGCGGGTTGATCATGATGTTGACCACCGCCGGCTTGCCGCTCGCGAAGGCGGCGTCGAGCGCCGACCGGATCTCGTCGGGCCGCTCGCAGTAGAAGCCCAGCCCGCCGAAGCCCTCGATCACCTTCTCGTAGTGCGCGTTCGGCAGGTAGGACGTCGGCGGGATGAACTCCGGGTTCAGCTCGCCCGGCCCGCCGCCGATGCCGTTGTTGTTCACGACGACGAACGTGATAGGCAAGCTGTAACGGCACGCCACCTCGACCTCCATGCCGCTGAAGCCGAACGCCGAGTCGCCCTCGACGCACACGACGCGCTTGTCACGGTGCACCGCCTGCGCCGCGATCGCGTACGGCAGGCCGAGGCCCATCGTGCCGAAGGTGCCGGCATCGAGCCGGTGGCGGGGCAGGTAGTTGTGCAGCACCTGGCGGCCGATGTCCATTGTGCTCGCGCCTTCGTTGACGATGACCGCGTCGCGCGGCAGGGCGTCGTGGACCTCCTTGAGGACGCGGTAGTAGCCCATCGGCACGCCGTCGTCCCGCAGCATCGGCTCGATCGACGCCGCGTTCTCCTCGATCTTCTTCTGGATGCCGGTGCGCCACGTGTTCTCCGGGCTGAACTGCCACGGCCGGTCTTCGAGCGCCGCGTTGAGCTGCCCGACGATCGCCTTCGCGTCGCCCACGAGCGCCACCTCCGCCGGGACGTTGGTGCCGATCTCCTCGGCGGCGATGTCGAGCTGGATCACGCGCACCTTCGGGTCGAAGCGCGGCGGCAGACCGAAGTGCAGGATCCAGTTCAGCCGCGCGCCCAGCAGGAAGACGACGTCGGCGTTCTGGAGCGCGTACGAGCGCGCGGCCGCGACCGAGAGCGGGTGGTCGTCCGGGATCAGGCCTTTCGCCATCGGCGAGGCGAGGTAGGGGAGTTGCGTCTTCTCGACGAAGTCCCGCACCTCCTGCTCGGCGCGCGCGTAGGCCGCGCCCTTGCCGACGATCACCAGCGGCCGCTCGGCCTGGCGCAGCACGTCCAGCGCCGCATCGACCGTCGCCGGGCCGGCCTGCGTGCGCGGCGGGTCGGGCACGGGCGGCGGCTGCGCGGCCGCGTCCTCTTCGACCTTGGCGTCGATGATGTCGCCCGGGAAGTCGAGGTAGACCGGCCCCGGCCGGCCGTACATGGAGCAGCGCACCGCCTGCTCGACGAAGTAGGGGATGCGCTCGACGCGGTCGACCTTCGCGGCGTACTTGACGAACGGCCGCGCCGCCTCTACCTGCGGCGCCTCCTGGAACGCGCCCATGCCCGCCTGCTTCGCGTCCGACGCGCCGCCGATCAGCACCATCGGCCAGCAGTTCGACTGGGCGTTCGCCAGGCCGGAGATGGCGTTCGTCATGCCGGGGCCCGAAACCACCAGGCAGGCGCCGGGCCGCCCGGTCAGGTAGGAGACCGCCTGCGCGGAGTACGACGCCGACTGCTCGTGGCGCATGCCGAAGTACTGGATCCCCTCCTGCATCGAGGCGAAGGCGACGGGGATCACCGGCACGCCGACGATGCCGAACATGTAGTCCACGCCGTGCCGCTTCAGGCTCCGCGCGATGAGCTGGGCGCCGCTGATCTCTGCCATGGGCTGCTCCTTCGGTCTGATTGGAATTCTTGGCGCTGCACTATAGCAGGTGGAGGCTGAAGAGGCCGACTGGCAACGGATGAGGAACGGAGTAACGGATAGGCTGGTCACGGAGGAGCGTTACGTAGGCATCGAAGGCGGCGGGATCGGCGCTCCACACTCCTTGCAGAAGTTTGCCTTCCTCGCATTGGTCATGCCACAGCTGGGACATAGCAGGCCCAAACTGGAATTGGCGGGCTGGGCCGCCAGCAAGCGAGCCTTCTGGCCCTGAAATTCGTCCTCGGTAAGTACGCCCGTGTCGCGGAGGACGGCGAGGCGTTCGAGCTCCGCGATGAGGCTGTCGGGCGACGGGTGGGAGTCAGACTCGACCGGCATATTCGCCGCTTCTATGTTCTTGCGACAGACCTCAACGAAGGTGTCTATCCTCCCCATAGGCACGGCCCCAAGGCCCGGTGCGCTTCTGTCCCGGCCATGGCTCGTGAAGAATATATCGCCTGCCATGAATCCTTTGGTTCCGTGGACGGTAAGTAGATCACTGTAGGGCCAGTCGATGACCCTTTCCCGAAACATGCCGACCTCGACGAGGATTACCCGGCGGTTCGTCGCTACCAGCAAAGCATCGACAGGATTTTGACTCCCTCCGCCTGTCCGGCCCGGTGCAATGGCCTGCGGCATTTCGCCTTGCTCTAGCCGTTGCTTCAATGCGTCCAGTTCCCCGGCGTATTTGTAGCCTAGTGAGAAGGCCTTCAGCGTCTCATCCAAGCTTGTCCCAGTCTGCCGACCTAGGATCGCCGGATATCGCTGTGTCAGGACTGGCCGAAGCAAGCGCGAGGAACGTCAACTCATCGCTAGGAATGGCGCATTCCTTCAAGATGAACAGCGGTTTTCCTCCGATGGCCGCCATGAAGAATCGCCTATCCTCGTCTCTGATTACCTTAACAATCGTGCCGCTTGTAAGAGTTGCCAGAGCGGGCGATGCGGAGCTAGGCATACTGTGTGCAGTGCACTCGCTGATGATTTCGCGATAATGCGCCATCCGATGGTACCCCCTTCCGGGCTAGTACAGCACCTGTTCAGCGACGAGCTCGGCGAACTCTTCCGGCGTGAGGCCGAGGATCTTCGTCGCCACCTGGTAGTTATGCTCGCCCAGGCAGGGCGCGGCGCTGGTGATCTCTCCCATGCTCTTACTCCACGCTGGATCACGATGTCCACTGGGGAAGGAGAGGTAGCACCAGCTCGAACTTCAGGTCCGCCATGTCCGGCCGGGTATCGAGGGAGGCGAGGAAGCGGTCGGCCAGGTCCAGGTCGGCCGGCGTGGCCCGCGGGTCGGCAGCCCACGCCTGGCGCAGACGTACCACAGCCTCTCGCATGGAGAGGGGCAGGAGCGCCGCCAGATCGACGCCTGACCCGGGGAGGAGTGCCGCCAGTCGCTGGCCCGCCTGCTGGGCCAGGGCCAGGAACTCGCTCTGCGGCCGGGCCAGGGCAACGAGCCGCGCCAGCTCGCCTATCGGGTCGTCTTGCTCCCAGACGCGAAAGGCAAGTCCACCCATGAGATTGATGGCCCCGCTTTCGCGGCGGCCGATCGTCTCCCACGCCACCTGGAGATCGGCGTTGCGCGTACCGCGCCGGTCGCCGCCGGCGTCGCGGCCGGCCGACAGGGCGGCCAGCAGGCGTTCGGGCAACTCCAGGTCCGGGCGCTCCTGGAAGGTGCGACCCAGGGCCTGGACTACCTGCTCGCCGGCGAGGATGTTGCCGGCCGCCGCCCAGCCGTCGCCGGTGAGGTGTCCCTTCCAGTCGGCCGCGCCCTCCCCGGTGAAGGCGGCCGCGCGCCCCCGGCTGTCGACCACCGCCACCTGGAAGAACCGACGGTTCGCCTCGTCCGCGATCGCCGTCTCCAGGGCGGCGGGAGCGCGATCGCCGGCGCGCAGTCGCTCGATCACCTTCACGGCGAAGCCGGGGCGGGTGTTTGCCTGGCAGGTGACGGCGCCGGCGTCCCGCAGCGCCAGCGACCAGGTTGGCTTGAGCTCAGCGTCCTGTATGGGGCCGAAGACGAAGTCGAAGGTAGCCAGTGCGAGGCCGACGTCGCCCGTGCGCGCGCAGCGGCCGGTGATGGAGTAGGTCATATCGAACTATACACTTTGGCCATCCCGCCTCTCGCTTCCAGCTTCTAGCCTCCAGTCAGTACAACACCTGCTCGACCATGAGGTCCGCGATCTCCTCGTCCGAGAGGCCGAGGATCTCCTTGCACGCGCGCTCGTTGTGCTCACCCAGGCAGGGCGCCGGCGTCCGGTACTGCGCCGGCGTCTTCGACAGGCGGAAGCCCGGGCCGTCGTGGGCCGTACGACCGGCCTCCGGGTGTTCTAGGTGGACATAGTAGTTCCGCTCGCGAATATGCGGGTCGCTGTCGAGAATGTCGCGCGCGTTCTGGACCACGCCGGCCGGCACGCCCGCCGCCTGGAGCGCCTCCATCACGTCCTCGGCCATCTGGTCCGACGTCCATTCGTTGATCCGCTGCTCGAGCTCGTCCTCGTGCTGTTTGCGGCCGGGCAGCGTGGCGAAGCGTTCGTCGCGCGCCCAGGCGGGGTCGCCCATCGCGCCGCGCAGCGCCGGCCACTGTTCGTCGCTAAAGCAGGCGATCGCGCACCAGCGCTGCTCGTCGCGTTCGCCGAACGGCGTTTGCACCTTGATCGAGCGGCAGGGGAACGCCCCATGCGGCACGGCGTGCGGGATGCGGTTGCCCGGGCGAGGCTGCACACGGCCGTTCGCCGTGTAGTCCATCAGCGCGGGCGCCAGCGCCGCGACCGACGACTCGATCTGCGCCAGCTCGATGCGCTGGCCCTTGCCCGTGCGCCGCCTGTGACGCAGCGCCGCGACGATCGCGACGACGGTGTGCATCGGGTTGATCACGTAGTCGGGGTAGTTCGTGCCGAGGCCGCTCGGCGCGCGGTCCGGGAAGCCGGTGAGGTAGTTGAAGCCCGTGATCGGCCCGAGCACGGCACCGAAGCCGAGGAAGTCGCGATGCGGCCCGTCGAAGCCTTGCATCGGCTGGTACGCGGCGATGATGTCCGGCCGCACCTTGACGAGCTCGTCGTAGGTCAGCCCCCAGCGCTCGATGATGCGCGGCGTCATGTTCGTGAGGAAGACGTCGGCCCAGGCGACCAGGCGCAGCGCCAGCTCGCGGCCCTTCTCGGTGTTGAGGTTCAGCGTCAGGCCGAGCTTGTTGATGTTGTAGTTGTTGAAGTAGCCGCTCACGTTGTAGCCGGTCTTGCCCGTCGGGAACGGCCCGACGATGCGCAGGCCGTCGACGTGCGATTCCGATTCGACGCGCACCACCGTCGCGCCGTACAGCCCGAGCGCCTGGCCGCAGATCGGCCCCGCGCCGAACCACGAGAAGTCGGCGACGTTGATGCCGGTGAGCGGTTGCCGTCCGTTTTCGGCCATCGTGCTACTTCGCTCCGGAGCCCGTCAGCGAAGCGATCTCTTGTCCTGCGTACCCGAGCTCGCCGAGGACCTCGGCGTTGTGCTCGCCGAGGCGTGGCGGCCGCTTCCGAATGCGCCACGGTGTCTCTGACAGGCGGTAGGGCGGTCCCGGGTAGCGCACGGTCGCGCCGAGGTCCGCGTGCTCGATGTCCTGGAACCATCCGCGCGCTGCGAGCTGCGGATTCTTCGCCAGGTCCTCGGGTGTGCTCACGATACCGATCAGCAGCCGCCGCCCCTGGCCCTGCTCGTACAGCTCCCACTTGCCCTTGCCGCCGATGAAGCGCCGCAGCACCTCGTCGATGTGCGCCAGGCTGGGGCCGTGCTTCTCGCGCTGCTCGGCGTCCATCACCGTCA